>Ga0179591_1258132_pt1 | contig 11430 bp, 13 predicted proteins | sample CZOMad2_1_08_16f_FD_182891 | JGI IMG/M metagenome (GOLD analysis project Ga0179591, IMG submission 182891) | Vadose zone soil fungal communities from Angelo Coast Range Reserve, California, USA - CZOMad2_1_08_16fungal (PacBio error correction) | ecosystem: Environmental > Terrestrial > Soil >... | reverse complement strand
TCTCCTTTCCTTTCCTGAAAAAGTCATGTCCTCCTGGGAAGAACAGGAGGGTTTCTGGCCTTCCTGGGCAACCCCTCCGTCTCCTCGTCATTGGTGTTTATCCCCCCTCTCGCCCTTCTGCAGATCACCGCGTCAGTTTTTGTGTACCTCGTAGAGTCACAAGTTGCGCTCGATGTTCCTCTCATGACCCTGAGAACGTGATTTCCGACCTACCTTTTTCTTTACTAACGGTGTCTCTTTTCACCTGCCTGTTAGCGTAGCCCAGCCTCGTCTGCGAGGTTTGGATCTTTTTTCTCGGTTTCCGAGCAGACTTTCTCATCCCCTCGCGCGAATCTGCTCTAGAGAAAGTGTTGCGTCTTGTGGAGTTTGCTCGCCTCCCTGACTGTCGTGATAGCTTTTTTTTTTTTCCATGCCGCGTTATGACCCCTTGTCTTTAACTGCAAAGGAATCCCCTTGCCATGTCATACAGGAGCTGAGTTTGTCCTCCGCGACGCGCGATACGCCCCATCTCTATTTACATCGGCACGACCCTGATGTTAATTTTTTTTGTCCATAATGGGGGGCATTCCCCCTTTTCTAGACGGTTGATGGCTCTGATCAGGCCAGCTGGAAACACGTTTTCCGTTTTTTCCCCAGCCTGTTTACAATGCTCGATGTTCCCACTCCTCCCTTCGTCCGCAATAGCGCCAAATCCGGTCGACCCTAAGCCCTGAGTCTTTTTTAAGAATAAAATACCTGGGCCTTCCACAGGAACCCTTCAGTCCTCCCTTTTCGTTCCAAGAAGGCAGTACAAGCCCGGTTCCCTCCCATCTTTCCCCCTAGGAGAGAGCATCTTTCATTTTGCTATCTAACTTAAGCGTCATTCGCGTTTGTTTAAAAACTTCATTGCTCCCTTTTTCTCTCCCTTTGAGTTATTCGGATCATCTCGCGATTGATTAATTCCTTATCCCTTTTGACCCTCCACGTGTTATCCATTTCCGAGCATCTTCGTAGGGAGTAGTTCCCCAACATTCATTCTTTTTGGCCCTCCCTTTTTTGATCCTGACCCCTTCTTTTCCTTTTTTACTCCGATACATTACGTCATAGTTGAATGCCCCCGTCCCCCCCACCTTATGAGGGTGATCGCTTTTTATCGTTCGGACCCTACAGATTTCAACTTCAAGGCATTCGTGCGATGTATTTTTGCTTGGAAGTGCTCCTCCGATTCTCTTTCTCTCCTGCACTGCGGTGCTTGCAGATCTCTTTTTGATGACACTCCCCCCCTCCCCCGCTCGTGGAACCTCGTGCCCTCTCTCTCTTTCTTCAGTGTCTGTCTTTAGTTAGTATTTGACCGTCCACTCTTTTCCTTTGCCCTTCCCCTTGCTTCGGTCTAGGCTTCCGGCTTCTTAAAATGGAAAGCAGAGTTCCTCTCACCTTCCGCATTTGTGTGTTTAGGTCCTGTCTTTCCGAGGGAGGACTTTTCCCCCTCGCCGGCGATTTTGGCTGCTTCCTTTCTCCTTGTCGCCAACTTTTGAGCCGGTGCACGGTTTTTTCCGATATATGCGCGCTCTTTTCTGCAGCCCTATGGCGAGATGGCAGCCTTTTCCGTTCAGTCCGCTTTGTTTTTTGTTTCTGGGGCACTTTTTTCCTTTCTTTTCCTTCTGTTTAGAAACCTCCCCCTCCGTTCCCTCCTTCTTTGGATCTTCCTCTTGGACTCGCCGTTCCCTTTTCGACGTTTTTGAGTCCATAAGCTGCTTTTTTCTTCCCCTGTAGTTTTCGTTTTCTCCTACAGAGATCCCTTCCTCCAATTGTCCTCTTTTTAGAGGTAAATTCCGTGGACCTGGACTTTGCGCATTCTTTCCACCGCCCCGCGTAGCTTTTAGAGTTATCCCCCTTTCCCCTGGAACCTGGAACCCTCTTTTCCCCCCCCTAGCCAATCTTTTTTTATTTTTTGTTTGGGCTGTCGTTGCCTCTCGTAGTATTAAAGCGCCATTTTTTGCATAGACAATCCCCCGTCCTCCCTTCGCTCCTGCAGGGTTGACCTTTTCTTTCTTCCTTTACCTCCTATTAGTCTTGGGACACCGCCCCCTTATGTTTTTAGTGAGCGTCCATCCGCCATTGGTTGAATCTTTTTTTTTCTCTCCCCGGTATTTTCGGGAGATTGCTCCTTCTCCTCTAGTGGCGAGTGCTCTGAAGTGCTTTTTTTGTTCTTTCCCATTATGAGGGGTTCACGTCCCTCCCCCCTAGTCCAGGTTGGTCATTTTTCCTTTCCTTTTTTTTCATCACTCATCAGTTGTGTAGAGATTCCCCATTTCCACAACCGTTTTTCTACCCTAACATGCATGGCTGTACACACTTTTTCGTCCTTTCACTCAGCCTACCATTTCTGTCTCTTTCAGGCCCGCCCGCCGAATACCTTCCTTCGAGAAGCCAATTTGTCGACTTTTTCCTTTTTCACCGGGATGTTTCCGCTACTTTATTGTGCCTCCCACTTTCTCGGCAGGCCTGTCCAACTCCCTCTCTCTTCCTCCTCAGGAAATGCAAGGATCGTGTCTTCCTTCGCGGGATGGATTTCTTGATGTTTTTTTTTTTTTTTAATACGGGTCACTTCTCTCCGCATCCCCCATCCAATCGTGCTGTTCCCTTCCCTTCTCTTTGTGTTGCCATCAGGGCTAATTCCTCTTCCCCAGGAGCGGTTTTCCTCCGCCCTTTTTACGTTTCCTGTGTTCCCCTTCCCTGCCCAACGCGACCCCTATATGCACTCGCCGGTTAATTGTCGCTCTTTCTTCTGTTTCACCGACTCCTTTTCTCCTGTTTCCGTTTGAAACATTCCTTTTTCTAAGCTTCTTCTCACTCTGGACTCTCCGGCGGTCCCGGGCTCGGGCCCCCGCTTCCAGTCGGTGTCTTTTAACTTCTTTCTCCCCCTTCGGTCAGACCCCCTCTTCTTCAACTAAAATTCTGGGCCTCAAAGACGATGGGGTAAAAGCGCATTTCCTTCCCTTTGTCTCCCTTCGCCGTTCCTAGCAAAAATGCGCCCACCTTCCTCTTCTGCCCCCCACAAATAAGATGCTGATTTTAGGCCCAAGGACCGATGAGTTTCCTCCGTTCCCCCCCTCCCTCTCCCGTTTTTTTATTCGATTACCTATTTAGTTTCCCCCTCCCTCCTTTTTCCCTCTGTTGGGGTAGGGGGATAACGAGCTTGGATCCTCCCGGGTGAACCCCTTCTTCCCCTGCCGTACTAACCCTCCCCTCCCCTTTTCCAAGAAACGATAGAAATTGACTCGCGGCGGATTTTCCCCTCACTTTTCTGGGTGATCTCCTGACCCTTTCGATCCTTGCGAAAAATCTACTTTTTTCCTAGCCCTCCCCCACAAGATTCCTATTTCTTCCCGTCGGAATACATCTACAACCTCGCTCCCCTGGTAATGGACTTTTTAAGTTTTGATGGTGCTTGTTGTTTTGCCCTCGTATTTCTACCCCGACCCATCACGCTTCCTTCGTTTACGTCTGGTGCGTCCGCCCTTTAGGCTGACATCCCCTGGGCATGTTGTGGAGTTTTTCCTCCCTTCTCTCCAAGATGGGCTGTTCCTCCTTTTCGTAACGAATTTTCGACAATCTGCTTTACGGGTTCTGCTTATCGCGTTTTTCCTGGGTTTCCTTTTGATACTTCCTACTCCCCCTGCCGTGTTTTCCTACTTTCTGGTTGAGGACCCCGCATGGATTCATACGCCCTAGCCTCCTCCTTTGTCCTTTCTCTACACCCTGTGGATGTGTCTCTTGATTTCGGTAGACCTCCACCTAGGGATGCGGTTGCCTAGGTGACCCGGCCTTTCCCGGTTTTTCGGAGGCCCTTCTTTCTTGGGAAGGCGGGCCTGCGTCGGCTTTGTGTTAGCAGCTTTTTTCCCTTGCGCGTGCCTTACGGAAGGCGGTTCGGTTTACCTGCCCTCCCCCTTTCGTTTTCGCCGTTTCCCCTCTTGTTCCTTGATGTTCTTCTTTCTAGACGAAATCCAAATCGGCTCGCAACGCATCTTTGTCCCCGGGCTTGCTTCCCCCCTCCCATCTTCCATAAGGTCTTTCTGGAACGTCCGGGATTTGATTTTATCTGTCGCGGGTTTGGCCCTTTTCCCCGTCGGAGGACGCGTGCCTGTCTTTCCTGTTTGGTGCGGCGAGGCGCCCTGTCCGTTTTTGATGCTTCTGTTCGCGGTCGACTTCCCCTCCTCCCAGACGGTCGTCGCCCAGCAGACTTGATCTTTCTTTTATGTGAGTTCTCCCCGATGTGCTCGACCCGTTCCTCCTCCCCTCGAAAGAGATGCCTAGCACGACATGCGGAGCTGACATGCATTTGATTGCCTTTGTTGAGCTTCCTTCCTTCTCAGCGTCCTTATTTCGGCTCGTCCTCTTGAAGCCATCGCGTCCGGGCATTTTCTTGAGTTGGGGTGACCCCCCCTCTTCCTTTTCCCTTTCCCCCTCTCTGCTCCGTGATGCTCCCCCCCTCCCAGTTACTGGCGTCGCGTGGCTTTATTTCCATGTGCAAGGTTTCAACGAACACGCTGTTTTCTGTCGTCAAATCTGTCGTGTGCGATTTTTTTTCTTCCCTTCCTCAAGATGTTTTCGAGATCCCTCTCTCTTTCTCCTTGGTTTTTTTTGGTTCGAGCGATCTCTCGTTCCCTATTTCAGGTGCGCTTTTTCCCGTGGCATCTTCCCTCCAATCGTGTTTTTCTAAAATTCTTTTTTTGCGTCTTGGCCTTGCCCTTGTAGCCCCCGACTCGCCGCTGTCATTGTTTACCTCCCTCCTCTCTTCCCCCTGGTCGATCCACCGCCCTGAGCGTGGACCGACCACTTTACCCTTTTCTCCCCGGCGTGATGTTCATTCTTTTTACTCTCTTGATTTTCCCGAACTCTTCCCTTTTTCCCGTTACGGTGATCAACTTCTTCTCCCCTTAGCCCAGCATGTCCGCGATGCTGGGATGGTTGGGGAGTTCGGTTTTTCACGAGTGTCGAGGCCCGGTTTTGCGCAGAGCTGCGGCCCTGATCCCCTTTTCGGAGAAAATTCACGTTTCTCTCTTTCCTTAGCGAAGCATCTATTGTCTCCGTTTTTCTAAGGATGTCCCGGGCTTGCATCGTTGCCTTCCCGGACCCCTTGCCCTTCAAGTCGTATACTTTACCTAGTTCAGAGAAGAGCGATAGAGCATTCTAAGTGGCTTTGCCTTTAAAACTTCGTGGTTGATCCCTTTCCATTTTTCTGCGCGTTTTCCTTTTTCGAACATAGGTTGATGGCTTGATCGCTCCCCCAAGAGAAACGCGAAACTTTCTGTGTACCTTTTTTAACCCTCTTCCCACCCTTTTGAATTCGTAAAGTCCCCTGCCTTCTTCCCCCAGAAATGTGCCCTTTCAAAAGAGTACCCATGACGTAGAGCTTATTCCCCTCCTAACCCTGCGGACAAACCTGCCCCCCTCCATAAGCTGAGACTGTTTAACCCGGGAAACGAAGCCTTTCCGTATTCCGAATCCTCCACCCTTCGTCGGCTCATCCTCAGGGTAATTGGGCACATCTCCCGGGTGATCGTCTTTTCTTTCCGCTGCAAACTTCCCCTTCTCATGAGCCGTGTCGCTCCTCCCCTAGGTATTTGCTTCCAATCTCCGATTCTGAGTATTCTTACCCTCCCTTCAAACGCAGTGATTCCGGCTTTCCTCTCATGTAGACTTCGGGATTCTCCTTCTCCGAATTGATGATGGTTACTCTCCTTCTGACACACCCAGTTCCCTGCTTTGTTCCCGACGGATCGCACCAGGTTTTTTCCCTGATTCCCGGCACGGTCGCGCTTTGATTTCCTTTTTCATCTTGTAGCCCTCCTTTCACTCAAGTACTCCGGCAGGCCTCCCTGCAGCGATGAGTTGTTTGACCGCTGTTTTTTTTTTTTCCTTCGACCTCCTTAGTCTGCTCTCCCCTCCCTTTTTCTGTCGACGGATCTCGTCGTACCCTTTCCTTCCTCTACACAAGCGTTACCCCTGCTTATAAGCAATTCTTTGTTTTTTTCTGCTTCTGAAAACCGCTCCGAAATCGGCCCTTCTTCGCTTCGCGTTCGGCACTTTTTTTTGATAATGTTAAATCGAATACGCCTTTGTTTGGAGGTCCTTAGCGAGGCGGTTCGTTCTCGCCTGGGTATTGTTTTTTGAGCCTATTCGGGTTGACCTTCTCCTTTTTTTTTTCTCGGCCTTTCTGCCGAGGCCGCCTAGTTTTCCCCTCCTTTCTTTTCCTCTATTGTTAAAAGAATCCAGTTCCCGACGATTGTTTCTGGTGGGCAATGGGAGTTTTTTTGAAGAATGTTTTCGCTCCCTGAATTTTTCTGCCTTCATTTCCCTGGAGCCCTTCGCGGCGCAGATTTCTTCCTTTTCTTCTACTTTTTTGATCGTTCTTTACAGTCGGGTATTTCTAATAGAAAGAAGATCAAGTCCAATCGCTCGAGTCCATCTCTTTTCCAATTTTACAAGGAACGTTCTGACTGAAAACCCTGCCCCCTTTCTGCCCTGATGGCTCAGTTTTCTGTGCTGTTTTTCTTGAACAATTGCAAGCGGCTTCGCAGATGTTTTTATTTTTTTTTTTCCCTTTGAATGAAGTATTCCCTCCTTCTTTACCAGCACTTCCCCAAAAATCGTACACTGATCTCGCTCGTGTGCCCCTTCAATCTTCCCTTCCCTTTTCTCCCTTTTGCCATCGACCCTCTTCTTTTTCTTTTCCCCCCAGAAGAGGCCGCCCCATTTTCCGCTGCTTGTAGAGAAAAGATTTCTCTCGGGTATTCGGCGATCTCGAGTCCATGTTCCTCCCCCCTTTTTCCTTCTCGTGGCGATACGTTGGCTTCCGACCTTCCCTTTTTTTCCCTTTCCACGGAAGGATTTGGCATGGTGAATTCCCTTCCATTCTGTTGAGCGAGATTCCACAATGCCAACCTGACCTTTTCCTCCCCTCCCGTGGTTCCTCCCCGTCCCCTTCTGTCCCCTCGAATGGCCCTGACCGTCCTCTCCTTCCCTCTTTTCCCTTTATCCTTCCGGGGACCGAGCAGGATGGCTTCCTTTTGGCGGAAAAGGGCGGACTTTGTCGTTCTCATAAACAATCGGGTCCGGATTCCCCCCTCCCTCCCTCTTGATCCTGTCAGAGCATTTGCCGGCCCTCGTCTCTTCCTCTCAGCCGTTGAGCGGGATTGATTGTCGATGTGGGGCTGTGATTATGGACTACGATTCGGATTCCGATCCCCTCCTACATCCAAGATCTTTCTCCTTTTCCCTCGCTGGGAGGGGCTATCTCCCTTGCTTTTTACGACACCTGTCGACGAGGGCGGTTTGTTTAAGGGATTCTGGTCATTTCCATTTGGATTTTCCTGACATTTTTCTTTCTTTTTTCTTTTGCTTTCGACGTCTCCTTCAAGTGGATCAGATTTCTTTCTCACTTTGCCTCCCGTTTTTGCCCGTTTTTTGTCATTTTTAATTAGGTGTTATGCGACTCCTCCCCCTCCCCACGTCCTTTTCTGCCAGCACCTCTTGGCAATTTGGGGTCCCCATTTCTGTCCCCCTTCCGAAAGCGAGTGGGTGTTTGGCATGGAAAAATTGCAGGCTCGTTTTTTTAGGCTCATTTGCCCCGCCCTCCCCACGGAGGTCCGGCCTCTTTTCTCCCCCCACAATGACGCGGGCAAACTTTTTTTCTGATCCGGGACCACTTTCCACGCCTCGCGCGGCTTCCGCAGCATGATTTCAGTTGCCCCCTCCTCTTTTTCTCTTCGCAGCGGTGTTTCCTCCTCCTGGACCGATGCGTGAGTTCCAATCTACGCTCCTCCCACTGAACAATTACTTTTAACTTCTCTTTTCTTTTTTTTCCAGCGTTGCGGACTCCCTATTCCCCTGAAGATCGGCCACTTCTCTTTTGCCCTCAACGAAAAAGCCAATTCCTAGATTGTTTTGCGTCTTCCTTGAAAATCAGATTCAAATCCCTCTCCCACTTTAATGGCCTCCGGATTTGTTTTGATTGTTTTCCCCTCGCGTCGACAGCCTCTTCTCACCAAAGTGTTTAAACTATGTTTTTACAGCTCGACCAGTTTTTTCTTCAGGGGTGTCGTTTAAGCCTCTCCCTGCCCCTTTTCTAACTTGAACGCTATTCTTCCCTCCTAAAGAGAGCCCATGCTCGTTTTCTCTGCCTAGAGTTTCGGGTTTGATAGGACTTACCACCGAATTGTCTATGGTCACTCTCTTCCCTCTTTTTGAGCGACCCGTTATTTTTCTGACACTTCCGCTCCTCTCAAAAGAGTTGAGTGTTTGCTTTTCACCCCCCTTCCGGGTCTGGATTATGAGACCTTGCTGTAGATGCTTACCTTTTTTGTGAAGGACCCCCCCTTCCGCTCTTTCGGTGCTGGACTTTCCCCCCCCTTTTTCTTTTTCTGGAGGGATCTGGTGTCTCGTTGGTTTTTCCCGATTTTTTTGCTTTCATGAGGCCGAAGTCCGGTTCTTTTTTCCCCCCTCCTTCGAACATTTGCGGTTGCTGTTTCTTTTTTTTTCTAGAGGATGTCGCCCCCCTTTCTGTGCATAGCAACGACATCTTCAACCCTTTGGTACCCCCTAAGCGGCTGCCTTTTTTTCCTTCTTTCAAGTCGCGGATGTGCTGACCCTTCCTCGTTTTTCTCTTGGTTAACGAGAGAAGACGTGGGTTTCTTTTGTGAGAGTTTGGTGGGTCTCCGGAAGACCGGCTGTTCAGCCCTTTTTTTCTCACGCTATGATCGGACGTTAATGCCCGTCTCCTCCCTCCTAACTTGCAACGTGACGGTTAGAAGACCTTCCGTGTTTCCCCGTTGTTTGTCTGAGTGAGTTATTTTCTCTCCCGTAGTGCTCGAGAGCTGCTGTTCTACCTTTTTTGCATTTTTTTTTTCCTTATACCCAGGAAGGTTCTGCCCGTATTCCCGAAAGATCATATGAGTTTTATTTTGCTCGTGAACCGTTCGACTCCTCCCTCCTCCTCGCGTTTAAGTGTTCGTTTTACCGTCGGCTTTTTATCTGCAAGCACTGCTTGCTTTTCTTGAGCCCAAAAACTCCGACCGTCTTCCCCCTTTTCCCCTGTGCTGGCCAGGCCCTTCAAAACGCCAAGGGACCTTTTCGGAAACTAGGTTGCGTGCAGTTAACGGTTTCCACTTCATCACTGGTTCTCCCTCTCCGTCTCATCTTCTCCTGTTGTTGTTGCTCCTCGATTATAGTGCTCATCCCATTGGCTCTACCCCCCCTATTTGCCATCCTTTGCTCCCCCTCTTTTGCGCAAAGGATGTTTCTTTTTGGATTGAAACCGCCAGACCCCCCTTCGGCCTGCCGTCATTTTTCTCATCCCGAAGTGCGGCTTCCCCTCTACACCGCCCGGTTTTCCCCTCCAATTCGCAAGAATTTGCGCGTTTTTTCGTTTATCTTATTAATTTCGATGATTCCCCTTTCCCATGCCGTGCTGTATTTCTTCCTACTTTTGCTGATCAATCTTTTTTGAAGCCCCCTACCTTCCTGCGGCGAGGAAAGTCGTGGTTGCGAGTCGTACGCGTTTCCCTTTGCAGAACATTCGTCCTCCTCCCCCCCGTGCGACCTATCCGTTAGGCGCGACCTTCCTCTTCTGAGTTGATCGCTTTTTTTCATTCCTTCCTTTTTTCGGTAATGATGTTCGCTACTTTTACCCCGGCGCATCCTGCAACCTTCCCGTGATCCGTCACTATCGTCTGGGAAGCCCTTTTTATGCTCCGCGACTGCGCATCCGCCTTTACATAAAGAAACTTCTTTCGTGTCTTGTTTGTAGCCGTCCCTGTTTCTCTCTTGACTTTGGTGCTTTTGACTTGGCTGGTTCTTTTACTAGAGTTCCCCCTCCGTCGAAGCGCACGGCTCCCCCCTTTAAATTTTTCAGACGGTTTCACCGTCGGCCTCTTCATCAGGAGTCCATCAAATCGGTGACACCCCACTTCCCGACGCGCCCTCCGTTCCTTCTCCGCCCAGCATATGTGGCCAGCCCATTCCCCCCTAAATCATTGCTCGTGGTCTCGGCCCCCTCAATGGTAAGCCCTTTTTTCCTCCCCCCATCTTCCTCCCCACAGCGCGAGGCTCCTCTATGTCCGTTTAGACTTCTTCCCAAACGCGGTTGTTCGGCGCGTTTTCCTTGGTAAAAAGTCATGCTCCTTGCAAGTATCTGTCTGACCAAATCAGGAATGTTAGTCTTCCCCAGTAGGAATTTTACCGAACGCGCTTTGGACTTTTCTCCCCTCCTTCGATTGCGGGAGCGGCCTCCCTCCTTCCCGTGTGATGGCTTTTATTTCCTCAACCCTTTCCGTGTTTTCCCGGTTCTTTTTTGTGCCCCCGTAATTTTTCTGTTTCCGGATTCCGTTTTCTCCTTTTTTGATTTTTCCCTTGGCCCTGAAGAGCTTTGCCACACGCTCCTCCAGAATCAGGCATTACTTAGCCTCTGATGTGAGTCTGGCTTCCCCTCGTTTCCCAAACTCCCGATTTCTTCTCTGAGACTGTCCAGGGGTGATTGTCTTTGTCCTTCCTTTTCCCGCACACGCTTTTTCCCCTACCCGGATCAGCTTGTTCTCTTTTTTCTTTTTCCCCCTTTCTGTTCGCATTTTGAATTACGTTATTTCTTCCTCCTATTTCCCGGATCTTTTCCCCCTTCCTAGCTTAAGAATACGTACCCTCTTTCTTTGGTTTCGGTAACTTCAGGTTGCGTTTGTTCGACGGAGGATGGGAGTGATCTTCGGTTGCGCCTTGAATTTGAAGGAAAGTTTTCCACTTTCCCCGAAGTGATGCCCTTTCCTTTTTCCCCCCCCGCAAGCTTGGCGACCCAGCCCTTTTTCCCCCTTTTCGAGTTTTTTTTTTTTTTATGTGAAGTTTTTTTATTTTCTTGCATGTTCGAGACCGACCGCTGGATAAGACGGACGGCCCGCGGTGCTCTTCTTTTCTTCCCATGTCGAGAAGCTGAATCCCTTCCTTTTCCAACGGAGGGTAGTTTGGCACGCGCCCTATATTCAAGTAAGACCCCAACTTCGTTCGGTAGTCGTTTTTGACCATGGACTTGGTTTCCTCCTCTCCCCTGTAGACAGTGTATTTCTTCCCCCTAGAATGGATAGGTGAAAGACGCGCTTTTTGTTTTTTTTGTTTTTTCCCTTGCGTTCAAGCATGCCCTGGTCCCAGCATCGACATCCCACGCGACCCTCCTCGCAGTCTGCAATTCCTCTTCATGCTCCCCTCTCTTCGGCCGTTTTTTACAGGCCGCGCCGCAGTTCCCTTTTCCTTCTCGTCGCGGTCAGCACTTTTTACGCAATTCCGGCTTCCCCCCCTATTCGTGAAGTCTTCCCTTCTCTTTCTCCGGAGACCTCGGGAGTTTTTTTGGCGGTCCCCGTGGCTTCCAGAAGGCAGCGGTGCGCTTCTTCCCTTTTTTGGACTTTT
>Ga0179591_1207941_pt1 | contig 11430 bp, 21 predicted proteins | sample CZOMad2_1_08_16f_FD_182891 | JGI IMG/M metagenome (GOLD analysis project Ga0179591, IMG submission 182891) | Vadose zone soil fungal communities from Angelo Coast Range Reserve, California, USA - CZOMad2_1_08_16fungal (PacBio error correction) | ecosystem: Environmental > Terrestrial > Soil >... | reverse complement strand
CTCCGCCGTTCGTTCTTTTTCCTCTCCGATCCCCTAGCGATTCCTTTCAGATCACCTCTCTTTCACAACTCATAGAGGAGATGTTCCTTAACTTACCCTCTCAATTTTTTCCGTTGGTTCTTTCCCAGCCGTCAGAGAGGTCGGCGGTTTTTCCAGGCAGAAGACCGTCCCCCTTCCTAACCAACACCTTTCCAAGGCTAATTTTCCATCCCACTTCCGCTCCCGGAACCTGGGTCCTTTTCCTAGCCCTTCCAAGAATAATGTTTCACTTCCCCTCTTCTTTTTTCCCAACCGTGTACCAGATCTTTTCTTCTTCCTCCAAGTACTTATTCTACTGCACAATTTGAGGTTCCCTGTCCACCCTCGGTAGCCCGGATGAGCCTTTCCGTCCCCCCCAACCCTTGCGTCTTTTCCATTCGAGTTCTTCACGCCCAACTCTTACCCCCCAATCTTGTGATGTCAGCGACCCTCTGATTTTCTTCTGATCAGCACCTTACCGGAAGCTTGTTTTTTTCCCTTCCCAGAATAGAGGTTCCTTGGTCCCCCGTTTTGCCCCCTTTTGCGATCTCGTTCGATTCAGTCTCTCTCCCTTTTCTATATCCACTTTTTCCCCGTTTTTTTTTTACCAGCAATGGTAGTGTCAATGCGTTCCAGATTCCCCAAACCCTTGGCGTCCAGTTTTCCTCTTCTTCTGGGTTGTTGCTTCTCGGTCCCTTTTTCCACCAAACCAAACATCTGTTTACTGTGCCTTGCCGGATTCTCTCCCCCCTTTTGTGCCCTCTCCTTCATGTTTTAAATGCCATTTTTTTCTAATCAGATAATGTGAGTTTTTGGTTGGTGTTTTTCAGGCAGGGCCTCGTTTCTTTTTCTCTCCATTGGGGTAATGCTATCGTTTTCCTCCACTCTTTCAACCAACTTAAAACCTTGCCCTTCCCCGCGTCGAGACTTCCAGGACCTTATTCTCATGTATTTTTCCCAAAATCGAGTTTTTCCTTTTTTTTCTGCTCAATTCTTTCATGCGGGTAAGAAGGCATGCCCTTTCCCTCCTTTTTGCAATTTAAAACATGTCCCAAGCCGTGGGTGTTTTCCATTTCCGCGCAGCCAGTCCTCTCTCTCCTTCTACCCTTCCGGGAAAGGTCCGTTCCGCCTTGCTTTGTGCTGACAACCCCCTTTCCTTTCCCTCTCCTGGCCTAGGTGTCTTGCACACATTTTCCAGAAGTATTCGGCCCTCCCTTTTCCTTTTTCCCTCTCCCACTCCCATTTCGCGTACTTTTTGTCAGGCGCGCTCTTTCTCTTGCGAAACCCTAACCGCCTTCGTCTCGTTGCACTTCTCTGCATCGCTTCCCCTCGCTGCAGTAGATTTTTTTACGATGTCCTCGGTCCCCTCCCCGCTGAGTCTACCCTTTTTCCTTATTGGAAAAAGTATGGGCCCTTTTGGCTCGTTGTTCGTAGCTTTTTTCCCCGCAGAGAGTTTAAACCCATCCCGTCCGCTTGATCAATCCTCATCTCCTTTCTTTTTTTTCGAAAAACTGTGCGTCGCAACCTTCGCGGCTAGCGAGCACATGTGCCCGACCGGTCTTTCCCCTTTTTCCTCTCTTCTGTTTGTTTACAAACAGTGTCTTTTCCCCCCCCTCTCCTGACAGGCAAATTTGATGGGAATGTTCATTCCTCCCCGATGACCACTGGAAAAATACGGGTCCTTCTTTCTTTTTGTCCAGGTACTCTCTTTCTTCAAAGTAGTTGTCCCCTTGAGGGGTACTTCCTGACGCCCTCTTCATACCATAGAGTGAAGAGTGTTTCGGGTGTCCCCCCTCAGTATAAACGCCTTCTTCCCCCATACCCTCCTCCCTGCACCCTTGTTTGTCGCCCCTTTGATGATTTTGGGATTTTTTTCTGGCGATGCCTCCGCTGAACAACCAACCTCCCTGTGAGCGACTGTCCCCCGCCGCTTCTTTTTTTCTTTTTTTTTTGCTTTTTCACTATTTCCGGTCCAAATATCTGTTCTCTCTGATTCATCTTCCCTTCAGGACCTCCGACCTATCCCCCCCTCCCTTGCTCAGGAACTCATTCAACCCCAACGTTTTTAAGCTTCTGTGATGCTTCCTCCGAACTTTCCGTCATTACTCTTTTTTTTCCTTGAAGTGGACTAATATCACATCTCGTTCATTTTTCCCTCCCCTTCTTTTTTCCGAAAACATAAGCTTTTCTCCCCCCCTTTTCTTCCGACATTTTCAAGACCCTCTGCGGCTGTCCCTTCTTTTGCGTCAGGAATCGATTATCATTGTCCGAAGTGTCAAATTGCGAAGTGATGTCGTACGGGATTCTTCCCCCTTCTTTTTTTTTTTGCTCTTTTCCTACTTCCCGTAGAAATACCTCGCTTTTAACTTTTCCCCCCCCACTATCGTCATCCGCTCCAGCCCCTTTTTTCCGATACTATGTCATTTCTTCATTTGACTATTCCTCGTTTTTCCCCCGAATCAGGTTTGGATTTAACTCCCGGCTATTTCCCTCTCAGAACCCCCGCTGACCCTCTTTTCTTTCCTTTCTTCCTGCCGCCACCCCCTGCTTCTTGTTTCTACGCGATGTCAATTTCCTTTCTTTTTCAGGTTTACGTTTTTTTCTCCCCTTTCCGATATAAGCAGAACCCAGAGTCATTTCCGTCAAAGTTTTTCCGGGAAAATATTCAAGATTCCCCCCCCCCGTGAGGGAGCCATGGCTCCTTCTGTGTTTCAGAGCGGCCTCCGAACGTCACCCCACCCCCAAACACCCCCCCGCACCCGTGTTTATCGATGCTCCACAAGGTCCTCTTCCTTTCTTCGGTTTCGATAGCTTGAACTTGGTATTTTGTTTTGTGCACCCGCCCAACCTTCTCGTCTTTTGACATGCCACGGCCGTGTCTCACCGGTCTTTCAGTTCCGGCCTTCCAACATACGTGGAATATCTTCCTTGTCCCTCACTGATCCCGTCCCCCTTTCCCAGCACCTCGTCCAGTTTTTTCTCTAGCAGTGAGAAGTAATTCCTTAAAAAGTTCTGTCTTTCTGCTGTCTCCTTCCTTTGGTAACAACAGCCCCAGCGCATTTCCATCACCTTTTAGTGACCAGGGGTTAGCGGTTTCCTTAAACCCATTGACGATTTTCCCCGCCCGCTTCCATTTTTTATTAAAAGAATTCTCTTTCACCTTTTCTATGGTCTTACCCGTTGCCTTTCCTTTTTCGCCCAAGCTTGTTTCTTCTGTACGGACACCGCCCTATCTCTCGTGGAACAGGGAAAGTTTTTCCCCACTCCGCCACTTTTTTATCGCCTCCGTCACGCTACAAAGTTTAGACGAATAATATAGTTTCTTTTACTTCCTATTGGAAAATCTGAGTTGACACTTATACTTTCCTTATTAGGTTCTGTCTAGCTTTTACGTCGGGATTCTTATATCACCCTTTCGACTCTGCCTCATTTTTGTTCGAGCTGTCCCCTTTTCCGTACTACTTCTGGAAAGATTTTTCCCCCCGACGCCTGCTGACATGGGTCTCGCCGACTTTCCCCCTGTTTTTTGTCCCGCCAAAAACCTGACCACTCCTTCCTTTTTCCCCTGGAACTGTCTCCTTTAGAGTAGCGCTGCACACGTGTATGACCAGGGTATGTGACCTGTTTTCCCAATTGCGTACACTGCGCCCTTTCCACCGACCACCTCCCTTGTATCCCTCAGGCCCATTCCCCTCATGGTAAAAACACTCTCCCCCCTCTTGCCCAAGAAATCCCGCACTAAGTCTTGCCTCGTCACTTTTGAAATGGCATTTTTGACTTTCTTTTTCCCTTTATAAGATTTACAAAAACTAGGGAGCAGCCTCACTCTTCAATTATCACACCCCAACCACCCTTCCTCCTTTTTATTCGCAACAGTGCAATACACATGGCATTAACATCCCCCCTCACCTTCTTTTTCCTGCTGAGCGAAATCCGGTCATTTCCCTCCCCAGCGATTTTTTTCCTTCCCTTCACAGTCACCGGAAACATTCGGCCCTTTTCCTGAAATGGTACGTGGAAAAAACTTTCCTCTACTGTAAGGCGTCTTCTTTTCCCCTTTAACTCCGTGGATATATTACCGCCAACCTATTCGTCCTCCTCACTAGACAGAGATCCTACTATTCCTTTGCAGGCCCCTCTTATTCTTGTGCTATTTCCCCATGCCTAATCTTTCTTTATTCTTGCCTATAATCCGCCCGGTCCTCAGTTCCCATAACCTGCCACTTCTCTGTTGTGGGCTCTCCTTTTAAGCTTTTGCCCTTTTTTTTCTCCTTGCCGAAGTGTCTTATCCTTCCCTTGAACCCCTTCTACACTCTCTTCTCCGCCCCATTCGATACTAAGGCTCTCAATCTATGTTAACGGCCCCCGCCAGCGGTCTCCAAAATTCTGATTCATGGAATTCTCTTCCCGACCTGGGTTGAACGTACGTTCCCTTACCACTGATGGCTGGTGTTAACCCCCTTTTGTTGTTGCGCTGTCCGTCGTCTCGGAAATGCCCCGAATACCTTCCTGCCCGTTCCCTCCTCACCCCCCTGCACTTGGGAAGGTCCTCTTTTTTCTCTGTACTGAAAATCAATTCTTTTACCTCGAGTACTTATATTAGCCTGATGAGTGAATCCTTTCTTTTTTCCGGTCTCCCCCGACTGAAGTCGTAGCTCCTCTCTCTTTAATCCAATCACTTGTTGTTTGATCCTCCCTTCTTTTCTGGTACCCATCACTATCCTAAGCTATATCCTCTCCTTCTCATCAGTGGTCCCCAACCACCCTTTGAAGTCCCCCCTTCACCCCCCCCCCCCTCAGTCGTCCCCCCTCCCTTCTGTTTTTTTTCTCCCTGCAGACCAGAAGGTTCGGTGTTTTTTATTTCCTTAAGGTACTTGTCTTTCTACAAAACCTTTCCCCCTAATGTTTTTTCTTCCCGGTATTGTAAAAGGCTTGTCAACCCCCCTGTTCCTTTCCGGACGACTCCCTTCCTCTACTTTTTTCCATGAAAACGCTTTTTTTCCCCTCCTGTGTACCCAGATCAGTCTTTCACTTCTTATCTAGGCATTTTCCAATGGTTAATCATGGTTCCCTCGGTCGCTTTTTTTCCTCGTCCGCTCCACACAAAGGATCGAATTGCATTTTTTGCCTGCAACACCTCTGTCCCCCCCTTGCCCCCCGGTTGGCTGTCAGCCCTGAACTCCGATGCTTCATCACCCATACTCCCTGCTTTTTCTTTTCCCGGCAACCCCCCCTCGTTGCCTGGAAACCTGGTGTTGCATAACGGTCGAAGTCTTTCAAGTATTCAGTTGAGCTCTCCATTAAAGGTTGCTTCGCTTGATTTTTCACACGTGTCTTCCCTTTTTCCAAGAGTTCCCATCCACCCCACAAACATTTTCTTTTAATACCTTTTATGTCCGGGTGCTTTTTTTCTTATCGCCCAAAAAAATCTCTTGGTTTCCTCTTTGCCCTCAGGAGGCGTCTAAAGCAGTTTGCCCCCCCGATCTCATGGATGTTTAAATGCCATCTTTCCCTTTTTTCTCACGCTGGTTGTTTTTTTCTCTAGACCTTTGGCAGGTTGAGCTCCCTTCTTTTGTTGCAGCTTCCTTCCTAGAGGGACACACCCTCACCCTGTCCCCCCAAACTGAACTTCCCCTTCTCTCGGTAGAACCTGGACTAGAATGCATTTGGACTCCGTCAGCATTTTTCCACGTAATTGGCCATGGTTCTTGCAATTCAATGCGTGTGGTGCCCATTTTTCTCTGATTTGAGCCCTTCCACCATTTCCCTTCTTGGTAATAACCGGTTTCCTGCTCACCGCCCAGTCCTCCGCTCGATTCTTTATCCGGTGAGTTGACCTCATTTAGTTTTGCTGACCCCTCTTAGTCTGCTATCCATTCGCCGATGACATTATAAATCATTCTCCTAGCGGCCGCCCTTTTCTCCATATTCACGCCACCAGCACATTCTTACTGCGTTCCCACTGTTTGCGCAGGAGCTGCTCCCCTCCCTCCTCGCGGCGACCCCCATCTTTCCTTAATGGTGCAATCCTCGAACATATTTTTTCTCCTATCTTTTCTGCGCAGGCTTGTCCATCGTTCCTTCCAGAGAGTATCCCTTTTGGTGGCCACTTTCCCGTAAGGGTAGTTTTCTGTTCACTCCCGTCACATCATTGGGTTTCCCACACTGAAAGGACCAGCTTTCATCTGCGTATCATTTAAGAGAATTTGCCCACTTGCGAGCTTCCCTTTCTTAATTGCTTTTCCTCCGCAGCGACACTCCCCCTTTTTTTTGACGGTGTCATAAATTTTCTTTCCTTCTCTTTTTGTTTTACACCCTTTTTTATTTTTCATCCTCCCCCTTCCCAATTGTGACGGACTAATCCCTTCCTCTAAACATGTCCAAGATGTTTTTTTCGTCCGCATTGACTGAAGTCGATAGTCCCCTTCTGTTTACTCAATGTTCCGTGGTGCTGCCCCTCCCCCCCCCCCCCCTAGATGCCTAAGCGGTTTTTCTAAACACAGCTTCCCCTTCTCCGAGTCTTCATGCCCTCCTCCCTTTCCCCTTTGTTGCTCCCCCTCACAGGTGCTGAATAGCGTTTTTTGGGATTTTCTCCCTTCTTTTTTCTCCCTGTGGAACCCCCCCACACCACCAGCCCTTGAAGCATGGATCAGCTGGTCTCTTTCCATGTGAATATTTTCTTCACCTCTCTTTTCAACTTCCGCGATTATTTTTTTTCTAAGTCACCGCCTCTCCTTCCCCTGCTTGATCCGAACCCCCCCCCTCTCATGACTAAGGGGTTTATAGGGACGTGCTCCATGGGGCCGTAAAGACCCAATTTCTTTTGATTCTTTGAAGGACCACCCTCTCCTTTCCGGTCACTTTACAAACCGATTCCCTTTTTCCCCAACATCTTTTAACTGGAAAGAAATGAAAGATAGCTCCCCCCGCTCCGTAAAAGGGAGTGTGCGGCTCGAATATTGTCTTTTTACTCCCCCCCGACTTGATTGTTCTTTCTCCTACCTTTCCTACTCTCAGTGGTGGTGTTTCCTTCTTCTCCCTCACTTCCTCCCCATTTCAAAATTCATCTCAATTTCCCCTTCCGCGCACCCCTCCCATTTTATTCTTTTCCCTTTGTAAGGGGTCCGCTTCTTCTTCCCAATCTTTGACTGACATGACCGTAGATGTGAGCTCTCGCCTTTTCCAACCTCCCGGACTTTCTCCTTTTCCTCTTCCATCCACCGAGTCTTGTTTCCTCGCGTTAAAGGTTTCCCATTCTGCGCGCTCCCCTTTCCCGCCCCTCCCAGACCATAGTAATAGACTGTTAAAAGTATGTTCAGGACCCAAATATTCAAAGATGCCCACCCCCCTTCGGAGCCATTTTTGGTCTTTTGTTCCATCTTTGCAGCCGACCGGCCAAATCCTTTAAAACCTTCCCTTCCTACCATTTGGATCGAGAGCACAAAGGCTTCGTTCCTGTTTGCTCTTCGTTTTTCTCCTTTTCTTTTTTTCGTCCCACCCGACCCCCCCTTCGTGAGAGATTTATGCCTTAGGCGCCCCAGGTTTCCCCGTTCTTCAAAACATCATTCTATGCTGGACGGCCGCTTCCTCCCAAGTTATAAAATCTAGTGGTTTCAGCGCGCCCATCCTTTTGATTACGCAAGCACCGGGTCTTCTTCAGAAATGCTTCCCCCTCACCTTACCGGATCAAAATTGTATCCCCGTCGCCTTTTCTTTTTTTCGAAACTCAATATTGCTCCTTGTCACAGAATCTTTTTTTCTGACCCAGAACTTCGCGTTTCCTTTTCTACATTTCTTCCGGGCAGGTCCACCCTTGATTTTACTGATGTCCCAAGATATGCCCCCTCCCCTTTCCACGGGAAAGTACTTTTCCTCTCACTTGTATATGAGTCCTCCCCCTGACCCCCTCTGTCCTTTCTTTTGCCCAGCAATAATCTTCCGCTCTACCCCTTCCTGAGTGCACAAGGATCAGCAGCTTTTCTGTTACGGTTTTTCCGATCGTCTTCCAGCTCATTTTTTTTCCCCACTGTTTCGAAAATGTGTCTCCTTCCTTTTGGGTAGAGCCTGGACCATGCTTTGCTTCCCTACTTAGGAAACTGATGTCGTCCTTTTCTTCCTTGTTCTGCCGCTCCCTTCTTTCCCGACAAAAATGCACCACTTCCCCCCTTCTTTTCCCTTGAAAGTCGAAGCTCAGGATTGAGGATTCTCGCGGGACATTTTTTTCCCCCCAGGAATTTTTTGGTTACCCCCTGGTTATCCCGATGCCTTTTTCCCTCTCCCCCGACGTAAAAACCACTTCTTCCCTCCTCTGAAATCATGTTAACCATGTGCGACGCCTTTTTTTCAATATTAAGTATTCCCTTCGACTGGACTTTCACTTTCCTTGTCCCGCCCAGGTTCGATCACTGACTCACCTCGTTCCCTAACACAACCAACCACTCTGTCCCCGTCCCTTCGAACCCTCACCATGGCCCTTACCATCCGACTTCTTTTTCCCACCCTGCAGAGCGACTTTTCATCATTCTAAGTCTTTTCCGAAACGCCCTCTCGCCCCTCTCCCAGGAGGAATGGGACGTTCAAGTTTTTCTTCCCCCCTTTTTCATTGCAAGCTAGTTGCTTCAAACTCCTCTTTAGCCTCGCCCGGTAGCCCTTTTCTACTGACCCGAAACATATTCGCTCCTTGTCCCTCCCCGTCTATCGAAGAGCTTAAACCTTTCCTTCACCTATTTATCTTTGGGACTATTCACCCTTCTTTATCCATTCATGTCTTTTACTCTACTCACGGTAGAGCGTCCATCCTTTTTTGAGTCAGAGTTGGTGGCGAATCCTGCCTTCCCGATGTACCTTTTTTTGTGTTTTTTGTGTCTCATCCTTTCTCCCTCGTGGCCCAGGACACAGATTTTCCGCCCGCTAACTGTCCCGAGAAATTCCTTTCCCTTCTCCACTGCAGGGGGTCCAGGTCAACATTGCTTTCCTCCTAACCTGACATTTTTGCTGCCTTCTTCTTATCCCCGTACTTTTTGTTTGACCTCCGGATCTGCAGGAAATCCACGCCGAAATATCTGCCCTTCTTCCCTCCCCAACCCCAAGAAGGGACGTTATAGCTTGTTTGAAGTAACTCCCTTTTACCATTGAGTACGTCTATCTTCTCCCTGATTGCATGGTAGATACTGATTTTCCAAGTATACTTTCTTTCTCTCTCTTACTTTTAATAATACTCTTTTGTAGAGAGATCCTCCTCCCGTTCGGTACTCGCTCTCTGCACAGCGCCTTTTCCCTAAGCTCAGGACTTCGCCTGGGAAACAAAAACTCCCTTTCTCTTGTTTAAGCCCTAACTGACTCAAGTAGAGGACATCTCTGTTTGTGTTTTTTGACTGAACTGGCATTTCCTTTTCTTCTTGCGGCTCAGTCCTCCCGGACTTGATAAAAAGCTCTTCCCCTCTCTTTTGAACCCTTCTAGCCCCCTTAACCCCCTGCGGTGCAGGAGCACCCTTAAGTAACTCCATGTACCCCTGCCCTTCTCTGGGAAATACCTTTTACACCATTGCCTCCTTTTACGCAGCACTTATCTCGCGCCTCCTGGGTCCCCAGTTTTCTCTTTATCCAGTCCTCCTCAAAAACTTCGCGCTTTCTTTATGCAGGATTAACCAGTAACTCGCACCCAATTGAAGGTGACGCCGCACCCTATGATCTGGTACTTCTACCTCCTTGTGACAGATGGTTTAACTCTGCCCCCCTTCCATCCTTTCCTCTTTCGTGTTGCCATATCGGCGAGATCTTTTTTTCTACTCTTTAGTATTTTCTTTCCTATATCACTGGATACTTTAGTATTCCGATGAGTTGATCCCTGTGCTATTTTTCCCTAGTTTCACGATAAAAAACCCCTGTTTCTCCTTTAGTCTTTGTGCTGGGCGAGCGCTGACTTCATGACCCACCTTTTTCTCCTTTGTGATGCCTTCTTTTTTTTCCTTCTTCCAAGATGTCCTTTGGATGTTACCAATGCCCATTTTTTTTATCGCGCTCATGTTTTGGCTAGAGAGGGTTCCATTGTATTTCCTTTATCACCTCTTGTGAAGCTCTATGGAAGTTGAACCACCAACTGCTACAAATCTTTCCCCTGTTCCGAGAGAAGACTGCTCTCGTCGTTATGGCAATCGATTAACATGACTTCATGGTCTTCCATTCGTCCCGTGTTTTAAGGAGGGCTGAGGCTGCTTTTTTGTCCCCCCCCTTTCCACAAGGTAAATCATTTCCCTGTCTAGCAGCCGTCCTCCTCTGCCGATTCCATTTAGGGTGCCCTGTTCAGGTTTTTAATTTTCATTTTTTGCTTCAACTACTGGGTAATGCCCTGGGCCTGTTTGCCCTTGTCAGCAGGGCATTTCACCATATTTTTCCCCTAAGTACTGGCTTCCGATTGTATCCTACCCCTCCCTTGCTATCCTCCCAAGTCCTTTTCTCGTCCTGTTCGACATTTTTTCTTATTCAATTACATGTACGTCGGACCCCCACTCCTTCTATCTTTTGACTCTCTTCTTCCCTGCTCCTTTCCCATACTTGAGATCCCGGATGCTTTTCCTGTCCCTCTCCCTTAATCACCATTCATAGATCCCGTCATGGCCCGGTCCGGGCTCTGTCCGCAGACCATCAGGTGGCCTGACAGTCCTGAATCCCCAGAGTCAATCCTTTTCTCCTTTTTTTTTCAGTTACAAAATTGCTGAGGTCTCTTCAACGGCTAAAAGATTGAGTTGTTCCGCTTTTGGTCCTACCGGTCATCCATGATACCTTTTTTTTTTTTTCACGGACGTTTACACTAATAAACACCTTCCCCATTTGTGAGAAGTAATGATCAACTTGAGACGTCTGAAAACCCATGGAACTATTTAGTCAGCCTTTGCATTTCCTTTATCTTTCAATGATGTTTGTCTCCATTGGAGTACTTTGCGGCTCTTTAACCCCGCTGATTCTGTGGTCGGGTCTTTTCCCTTTCGACCGCTAGACCTGTAAATCCTGTTTACAATCCCCCCCCCGATCCCAAGGTATGTTCGAGGATTGTACTGTGCGTTCATTGTTAACAAAACCCAGATCCATGGATATCGGCGACATTTTGCATCGTAATATTTACTGAAAATCTTTTACCCGCGCTTTCTCCTCGGATAATGGTCCCGGCCCCGCTCAATGACCTTCCTTAACACCAACCCCCACGCGAGAGGGTTTCTTTGCTTTTTTTTTTTTTTACACCTCCACGTCATGCCCCTCCTGCGGTGCGTGAATTATCCTTCCCTCACCCCATTTTCCGGTCCATCTCCCCACTACCTGTCCCACCTGGAGAAAATGACAGATCGGCGAAATCTGGCGGCCGAATTGTCGCTATCAGAGTGTGTGAGTTGCCCTGCGAATGAGGTCGACCGGGCG
>Ga0179591_1342302_pt1 | contig 11431 bp, 16 predicted proteins | sample CZOMad2_1_08_16f_FD_182891 | JGI IMG/M metagenome (GOLD analysis project Ga0179591, IMG submission 182891) | Vadose zone soil fungal communities from Angelo Coast Range Reserve, California, USA - CZOMad2_1_08_16fungal (PacBio error correction) | ecosystem: Environmental > Terrestrial > Soil >... | reverse complement strand
ACGACGTTGTCTCCTTCCCCCAGGTGGTAGAACACTCCTTGGTCGCCTCACTAAGGCAGCCCCATCATGTTCCCCTTTTAAGTATTCAAGAGTCGTTCTTTTTTAGGTCTCTCTTTCGGATAGCATCTTTCCAAGGTTTCCCTGCGTATTGAGCATTGGGAATCCCCCTTTTTCCCAAACTTTTGGTTCCGGCCCGTCATTTCTTCCCTGCGATTCATGTCAGTTTATGGAAATGCATCCTCCCCCGGATTGTGCTTGTTCACCACGTCCCAATGCCCGTTACACTCCGAAGGTAAAAACCCCTTTGCTTTTTCGTCCAACCCTTTCGTAAATGCAGCACCCGTCTTTGCCCAGCCTCTCTCTCGACACACCGGCCCCACCTCCAAGTGCCTGCTGTCCTGGACCGAGGGCCCCGCCCCCCTTTTGATCTGCACAAGCCATCACCTTGCACGTATCTCCAATGATTGAGATGTTTTTCGGATTTTCTTCACAGTTCCCCAGGTTTTTAGCTTTTTGTCTCCCGTTCTTAGTCCCCTTCCATCGTTACGCTCAACACCATAGCTACCTGAAACTATTAAAATACTCAATTGTCCCAAGACTTTGTTGATTCATTGCCACAGCCCAAAAGGTTGTTTTTCAAGAAACCCCCGGTTAATTTCTTCCCCTCTTTTTGAGGGTCGTCCCCGTGGTTAGCACCCGGGCGAACCCCCAGCACCCCCTCGTTGTTGCACTATCTCTCTCCGCGCCCGCCCTTTTTTCTGTGTAACAGATTTTTTGTTCGGGTCCTTGGGTGGGGACTTCCTTAGGCCGTCGCATATATTTTTTTTTTGATCCCGCATTTTTGTTTTAGGTCAGCCCCCCCCCCCCCTGGCTAAATGTTGTTTTTCCAGTTTAGTCCCCCCCCAAAATTTTTTAAATACCGCCATTTTCGGTGAACAACTGACATTTCTCAGAATCGTTTTCTTCATTCATTGGTTACATTTTCTGGGACGACCCACCCACCACAAACGATCCCCAACTTCTTGTTCCCCGCCGCCACCCCGGCTTCCCCCTTTTCTTCGATCTTCGGCAGGTCCTTTTTTCTGGTTTTGCATGCGAATGAACAAATTGGCCCCCACTCCCCCCCCCAGGCCGTTATCCAGATGACCCACCAATTTCCCGCCGCTACCCCCCCCCCACGGTGTTTCCCTACGAAACCCCCGCGCTTTTTTTTCCATCGCCATCTTTCCAACTGGGCTGGTGACGCATTTTCCCGCCTCTCCCTCTGTGCCCCGTCGTCCCCAAACCCCCACGTGCTGGTATTGGTCAACTATCTGGCGTTCCGTCTTTGTCTGCCTTTGTTGTGATCCTGGCAGACCCAATTCAGACCGGAATTCTCCCATGAATAGCGGTGTTCTCCCCTCATGCCCACTTGATGTTTCCAGCGTCGATTCTTACGTTACCCGTGCATTTTTTCCCCGAGCGTCCAATGCCCTGTAGTGTCCTTTTTTTGACTGTGATTGGGTTGCGTCCCGGGCCCTTTAACATCTTTCTTTTTTGGTTTTTCCCACAGACCATCTTAACCCTAACCGACCCGTACTGTTAGTTCATGCTCCTGTAGACCCCTTTTGTCCACCCCAGCGGAATGTTCCCCGTGTTTATGCCACATCGTGACCAGTCTTATTTCGTACACTACTCGTTGGTTCTCCGGTGACATGGGGTTGGTTTACCCCTTTACAGTGCCTTCAATCTTGGTATTCCCCCCCCCACGGACCGCCAGGTTCCCTGAGAGTACTTCGTTTTACCAACTTGGTTTGGATTTTCTTGTTTGGGAAGACTTGAGGCCCCCTCCGGTGAGGTCCGTTTCTCCATGTGACCGTCTTTTTCGTATCCGGCCCCATAAACCCCTGCCTGCAATTCACGGTGTCCCTTTATTTTTAAGGTGGACGCGGGCACCCCTTTTTCCCCCCCCAGAGCCCGTTTTTATTCATCAACACGAAGACTTATGAATATAACAGGATTATCGTAGACTTCCCATATGTGTCCCCGAATATTTTTTTACCCAGATTCTTTTTCCAGAATCGGAGTCTTATCTTTTTTGTTTTTTGTGGATTTCAAAACACGCGTTATCCCGACAGAATATTCGTTTCCACCAGACATTGTCTTCAGTGGACCAAGGTTTCTAATCTGGGGTCTCTATTCCGAACTTCAATTATACCACCACTGAAGCCTCCCCCTGTTGACAGACTCCCACGGAGCAGCCGAAGGATTTTGGAATTATTCGGTGCCCTACTTTTTTCCCCACTCAACCCCCCCCCCCTGCCCTTTGGATTTTTGCTGTCCGCTTTCCCTTCTTCGAGACGGGTCCCTCGACTTCGTCGTACCTAGAACTATTCCCCTCATTCGTTTTTTCTGTTCTCCCAGAAAACCCCCCCCACTTGCTGTTAAGACTCTAACAGTGAGACCCCTCCCCCAGTGACCTTTTCGGTTGAGATCTCCCCAGTTTTGAGTTGATTGCTTGGTTTCTCGGAGGTGAGGGACAAAACGAAGTCCCATAATTGCAAGGTTGATTGTCACTTTTTTGGACGAGTTCCAGGTATTTAGTCGCTGGACCTTGTCTCTCAAGTTTTTTCTTAACGTCGTGTCACAATCCTAGATCTTGCGACCTCCGACACTCGCCACAAAACAGTAGGTTCTTCCACGGCCCGCCGTTACCTTTCAGTTTGACCCGCCTTTCATACTGACCAGTCTGCGTCCTTATTCCCCCTGGGTCTCTCACGTATGCAGCCATTTGTGCCACTTTTTTTTGATTGCGAAACTTTTTGTTTTTTCTGGGCTTCCGTACGTCCCGTACCGCCCGTGGGCACATGTCAACCGCCGTCGCTTAACACCCTCACCTTTTTCTGAAGACTTTTTTTTTCCCCCTTGTATTTTCCCATCCCTAACGTTCTTCCCGCCCCGTCTTGAGTTTTTGCACCATACTCCCTTCCCTACTGCCCTCTTTTCGTTCAACATGCCCCCCCCCCCCCAACGTGTATTCCCAACCCGCAATTAGTTCGGAATGGTTTTTATTACATCATGGTTGACTGCCCGAAAAGACCCATTACATGTGAGCTCCCGTGTTGAGTGACATACCAGCCCGTGTTTTTTTTGCTTCCCGAGATCTTTCAGCTTTCCCTTCTGTGCATGCTTGATCGCGATCCCTCACTGTCGTTTTTTTTTGGTTTGTGTTGTCTTTGGTTAATGTGGCACGGTTGTTCCGCTTTTTTGTTTTCCCCCCTGGCCCACCACCCCCCAACGTTTTTTTCTCTTTAAAGGTTTCCCTGCATCCTCCCTCACTTTATGTTTGCCCCACGTTCTTTTCCGAGACAGCCCATTGTAGAATGCTTGTTTTTTTCTTTTTTTCTTGTTTGGAACCATGTCTCCCCGCTGTTCGGTTTGCTGATGAGCACCCGTTGTGGATGTTTTCCCCACCCTCTCCACCCAGCCGCTAGCCTTGGGTGCCCTCCCGTTTTTGTGGCTTCAATTGCCCATTTGTCCAAGTGTGGTTGTTGTTTTTGTTTCTGACCCGCGCCATTTCCGCCTTTTTTAGGTTCTGCCTCTTGTTGCCAGGGAACATAGTTCTCTTGCTTCCCGATTTCATCCCCCACCACGTTTTCGTGTGACCCACAAAGACTGTGTAGGTTACCGTCACGTTAGAGGCTTCACCCTCGTGCACTCATTTTGGTATTTTTGTGTTTTTTACAAGCCCTGTTGACCCTTTCCCCAAGGTACTCCTTTTTTTTTAAACCCCCCGGTTTTTTTTGGGTTTCTTTTCCCCTTTCGATTACTCTTATTCCTGGGTTTTTGAAACCCCCCCAAGTTTGACCTTTCGCGGCTCTCGCATTGCGGACACCCCCCGGTCGTAAACCACTCCTTGCTGTGCGTTTTGCTTGACTTTTCCAGTAGCCCTTTAGTTCTCCTGGCTAGACTTTCCGCGTCCTTTTCTCTTAGGAACCCCCTTTTTTCCTCCCCTTGCCGTGACACCATGATTTTCCAGGAACCCCCCTGAGTTTGGTCAAATTTTCAGTTTCTTGATTCCCTGTAAGGATTTTGTCAGCCCCCGACCATATCCAGTCTTTTGATTTTATGCCTGAAACCCCGATTTGGCCCTCTTTTGACAGTTTTCCCTGACTTGACTACCTTAGTCCTTTTGTCGATTTACTTTTTTGATCCTGCTTTCCCCCCTTGAACCCTTTCTTCCCCCTGGATGTTTTTAGTGTTCTATCCCCCTACCCGTTTTTCGTTTCCTTTCTCTTATACCCCAGTTCCCTGCAATGTTTTGCCTCACGATCGGCCCTTACTTCCTGCTTTTTTGATGAGTACTTCTTTTTGCCCTTTTGCCCCCCTAACTGCCCCCCGATCCTTTTTTATTCTATCCTTTTTTACTTTCTTTCAAGATTCTCCGGTTTTTCCCAATGTTCCCCACTTTTCTATAATGTTTCTTCTGCCACACTTAAATGGTTTTCCTTTGAAAGAGGGTTGCCGTTTTTTGCTTTTTTTTTTTTTTGGTTTCCCCCCCCCCCCCCCCAACTTTTTACCCCATGAGTGTACGCCATTTTTTGTCCGTTCGGATTTTCTTAACAGACCCTCATATGCTCAAGGTAAAGGATCTAATCGTTTGGAATCCGTGGAGCCCCCTCCCTTTGCCCTTCCCGTTTTTTTTTTTGATCTCTTCCCCCAGACGTCCCACCCCATCTGCTCGCCGCTATTCCCCCAAGACCTATTTGATTTTTTTTGGGCTAGTCATTACACACCTCGCCTACCCAATCTATTATTTTCCTTTTTTTCTTCTCCCCTGAGTTTGCCCCCTCCCGCAACATTCTCGATCCCTTCTGTTCCTTTATCCCCCCTTCCGTGTATTCTTTTTTTCTGCTCCCCCGCCCCATTCTTTGCCTTCTTTCGGTTTTTCGTTTCAGGAGACAGTGTTCTCCCCTTATAGTCTTTTGCCGGCATCGCCGCCCCCCGGGGTTTTGTCCCTTTTTTGTCTTACTTTTGACCCCCCACGGATGGCTCCTTTCTGGTTTTTTTTGGCCCGGCGTGTCTATCATCCCATGGGGTTATTCTTCTTGAGCGAATTTTTCCCCCCCCCCCTGTGTAGACCTTTCTTCCACCGCTTTTCCATACCCTCTTGCGGTTTTCTGTTTTGAAAATGAAATGTCTTCTTTTGCTATCAAGTCCTGGCATTTACTTCGTCGACTTTTCTACCTTATTATACTCCTCTCTTGTTTGTGTTTTTTCTCTCCTACTTTATGATCCCTTTTTTTCCACCCTTACCTCCCCTTCATAATTTCTCCCGCAAGAGTTCCTCTCTTTCTGTGTTTTTTTTTCTTGCACCTTTACTTGGTCCATCCCCTACCCTGACCCCGGGATACACCCCCACGGCTGGACCCCCCCTTCCTAGCCTGCACCCGTTCCTTTTCCTTTTAGTCCAACACTTGACCCTCCCTTCCTTTGATTGCTTTGTGTCATCTCAGATACCCCCCTGGTATCCCTTCCTCCGAGTTCTCCTCAAAGAGTTGGTTCCTCCCCCCAAACATAATCATCCCCCTTTGGATATCCCTTCCTTGCCCTTTGCGGGGACTGCTCTTCTTTCTGGTTTCCTTTTTTTGGTTTTCAACATCTATGTCTTCTCGTTTTCATTTTTCCCCCCTTATCCCACCATTAACCTCGTATTTTATGGAGGCCTGGTGGTCCATATCCCCTTTTCTTCTGTTCCCCCAAATCTTAAATATCCCCCCACATTGATCCCTTCTAGTGCTTTCGCCTCCCCCTTCTTTTTCCCCCACGTTCACGTAGCCCATAGCTCCCCCTACCACAGGAGTAAGCTATTTTCGATTTCTTTTGTTTACCCTAGTCCCCTTTTTTTTTTCCACTCCCCCTTGCATGTCCATCATCCCCTATATGATGTCCCTCCTTTTGCCGAAGATACTATCAAACATCTTTTTTTGTCCCCCTGATTTTTTAAGTTCTCGCCGTTGCCCCACAATAGTCATTCATCCCCCCCTCCCTCGCTGTCTTCGCCTTTTTTGCCAACTTTGCAGTCCCGCATTCCCCCCCCCCCAAACAACGCCCTTCCACCCAGTTTTCCTCTGAGCCCCTTTAGCCCCCGTCTAATGGCAGAAGGATAAAGATCTCTTTTTTTTTCGTTCTGTTTCTCTTCGACTTTTGCCCCGTACTCCACACCGTTCTTATGAGCTGTCTGATAATTCCTTCCCTTTTTTTTTCCCCCCTGTGTAGTACTCGTTGTTCCCCAGGGAACCCCAGCCCCCGGACAAGAGGTATGCAACACAGTTCCTCCCGTTTCAGGATATATGCTTGGTCTACGTGTCCTTCCCCACACAACCCCGGTACCCCCCCCATGAACGCAGCAAGTTAAGGTTCATGATCGTAGTGAGGGTTGTTTTGTTTTTGTTTTTTTTTTTTTTTTTTTCTTTTTTTCTTTCATTTTTGTGTTATATTGTGTGTCTATTGATGTTTGTTTGTTTTTTTTTTTTTCTCTTTGTCTACCATCCATTTGTCAGATGGTTTCTTATTCCCCATTTGTAAAGAAGCCAGTCGATGTATTTTTGTGATTGTCACACTTACTTAATTTGAAGTTTTCTTTGGTGGTAAATTATTCTTTTGTGTTAGATTCTCTTTACCCCCCCTTTTGATTTTTTTTTTCATTGTGTTTTTTGTTTTTGGTGTGTTTTAGCGTGTTTTTTTTTTTTTGTTTTTTTTTTTTTTTTTATGAGAGTTCCTTCCCGCCCCCTTTTTTTCTTTTGTACTTTTGTTTGTTCAGGGGATTGGGTTCATGTTTTGGAATCTTTCACTTTTGGTTTTTTTTCCCCGACACCTTTTTGTTTTTCCTTTCAGGGGCGCGAATTGGTATCCGTGGGGCCCCCCCCTTTGCCCTGATAGCATAAACCCCCCCCCCCCCCTCCTTCCACCATGTTTCCCGCCTCCCTCCCTTTGACTAATGTTTCAGATTTTTTCCCACCCACAATCCTTTTTCTTCTTTTTTTTTTGATTTAGACTTCTCCCCTTTTATTGCAACCGTGTTTTGATTTGAACCCTACCCCACCCCCCCTTTTTCCCCAACCCAGACTGCCCCCCCCCCCCCCACCCCCCCCCCCCCCCAACAGGCCCCCCCCCCACCCACCTGAATTTCCCGACTTTTTCCTTCCCCCTTTTCATCGCCTCCGTATGAGGTGAGTCGTAGCCTTGACTGAAGAACTTTCCGACAGACAGACTATAGTAGTTGTAGTATACCTTTTGCACCTATTTCAGATCTATATTTTTTGACAACTGTTTTCAACAAGGTTATGCGGATGCCATATTTAGTGGTGGTGTGTTTCCCATGCCCACATTGTCCACAAATAAGCATCCCCTACCTGAATCTCCTTTGCCACCCTCCCCTCATCACAAGGTGTCCCCCTATTTTTGTTGATTAGGCCCGAGTTAGCCTCCGTTTCCCCTTTTTTTGTCCCGACACCTTTGCTACCCCTGCCCCAGGTGGTTTTTTTTTCTTTTTTTGGGTTGTTTTGGGTTGGTTGTGGTGTACTTTGACCCGCATTTAGAGTTGTTTAACCGTGAAAAGGACCCTCTCCCTGTTGTGTAAGATAACTTTTTTTTTCCTTTTCTTGGCTTCCCGAAATATTCTTTTCCGGTCTCCTTTTTCCTTTGAGAGAACTTTTTTTTTTTTTTCCCCCCCCCCCCCCCCCCCCCTCCCTGTGATGTGTGTTTGTGAGTGCTGTTTTTGGGTTATTGTTCCTAGTTTGTCATTTTATGTTTGGAATTGTTGTTCTAGTACATGTCCAACCCCCTGTGAAAACACCACCCGTTTTGTTGCAACCTGGCTACCAGGCCCCCGTACAGGGGTCCTTTTGGTTTTTTTGAGTTTGTCCCTGTACAAGTGTACTGTTTTTTAATTTAAGAGTTTTTTTGGTTTACCCCCCTTTTGGTTTGCCAGAGGGTTTCTGCCCCCCCCAGGTAACCGTGGTCCTATTGTGATGATACGGTTTGTTTTTGACCCGTTCTGAGGCAAATGATGATTGTTCCCCCGGGAGTTTCAATTCCGGGTGTTTCGGGTCTTTTGGAACCATGTTTGTGGTTTTTGTTTGCAGTGTTTTGACGTTTGCGCACCCTTTGGAGAACCCCAATGTCAGAGTGTCGGGGTCCCTGGTTCCTGACTGTTTGACAACACACACCTGTTAGGATGTGGGTGGTCCCCGTTTTGCTAGAGCCCCCCGTGTTTAAGCTACGTACCCAAAAATACAGTTTTGTCTGTTTTTTGGTCGCTGTCCACCCCCCACTCAGACTCGTATTGGGATATTCCCTTGTGGGTTGTTTGGCACTCGTCAAAGTGGTTTTTTTTTTTTTTTTTTTTTTTTTTTCAGATGGGCAAATCCGAGCTGTGTTTGGGTGGTTGTTCCGTGCCGTGCGTGTTTTTAAAAAGAATTCTTTTGAGTTGTTTGTAATGCTTCCCGGTCGAAAATACTTTGTAGACTCATTCCCCCTAGCCCTTTGTTTTTTGGCTCGGGGCAACGTGTTGGGCAGTTGTCCCATGACCTAGTCTGTATTCTTTGCTTAAAAGGGTCCCGCACGTTGGTTTTGTTGCTGTTTTTTTGCCCAGTCCCGTTGTGACACCCCCTGTGTGTGTTTGAGTCATATCGTTGTGTGTTTCCCACCTTTTTTTTTTTTTTTTTCCCTGTTTGGTTTTTGGTGCTTAATGAGTTCTGCAAGGGTTTGTTGTGCAACCCCAGTCTGGAGAACCCCCCCCCCCCCCGTGGAACACACAAAGACCCCCCCACCCACCCCACCCAACCTTTTTTTTTTTACCCAGTCACCCACCCCCCCCCCCCCCACCCTCCCCACCACGTTCTTTTAGTGAACCCACCCAACCCCCACACACCCCCCAACCACCCCCCCCGCCCCCCCCCCCCCCCCCCCCCCCCCCGCACCGTGCCCCGAGTATCCCCAAAAGCCCCACGTTGTTGCCCCCCCCCCCCCCCCCCCCCCCCACCCCCTCCCCCCCCCCCCCCCCCCCCCCCCCCCCCCCCCCCCCTTGCCACCCTCTGGACCCACACGTAGCATTCCCCCCCCCCCCCACACCCCCCCCCCCTCCACCCCCCCCTTTCACCCCCAACTCCCCCCACAACCCCTCCCCCCCCCCCCCCCCCCTTTTTGTGATTTCCCGATCAAACCCCCCCCCCCCCCCCCCCTACCCCCCCCCCCCCGCCCCAAGTCCCCCCCGATTTCCCCCCCAGTGTAATGTGTCCCGAGTCCGGTGGGTGTCCCCTGGTCTTGTCCCCAACCCCCGTACGGATGACGCTGCTTTTTCCCTGCCCTTTTTTCCTTGTGCTCCGTCCTCATTCACGTAGAAGGTTCTGTGCTTGCCCACTTAATCTTCACCCCCTTTTCCGACCAGTGACCCCACTTTTTGCCTCTCAATCCCGGTTTTTCACGTGTTGTTTCACGCACGTACTCGATTCTGTCCCCCCCCACGCCCACCCCGTCCTGAATCAGGCTGCCGCCTTTTGTAACTTCCATCCCTTCACTCCTCCGATTTCGGCGTTCAACAGGTCCCAACAGTCCCCCCCCCCCCCCCCCCCGCACCCCCCCCCCCCCACCCCCCCCCCCCCCACCCCCCTCCCCCCCCCCCCCCCCCCCCCCCCCCCCCCCCCCCCCCCCCCCCCCCACGCCCCCCCCCCCCCCCCCCCCCCCCCCCCCCCCCCCCCCCCCCCCCCCCCCCCCCCCCCCCCCCCCCCCTCCCCCCTTCCCCACCCCCCCCCCCCCCCCCCCCCCCCCCCCCCACCCCCCCCCCCCCACCCCCCCCCCCCCCCCCCCCGCCCCCCCCCCCCCCCCTTCCCCCCCCCCCCCCCCCCCCCCCCCCCCCCCCCCCCCCCCCCCCCCCCCCCCCCCCCCCCCCCCCCGCCCCCCCCCCCTCCCCCCACCCCACCCCCCCCACCCCCTCCCCCCCGCCCACCCCGTGGCCCCCCCCCCCCCCCCCCCCCCCCCCCCCCCCCACCCCCCCCCCCCCCCCCCGCCCACCCCCCCCCCCCCCCCCTATTCTGTGACTTGCCTGACTACACACTCGCCTTTGCTGCTAGCGAGTCACCCTGTCCTCTTCACTTCCTTCCTCATTCCCTCCCCCCCATTTCTTTTTTTTATTGAGGGGACCGGTGAGTAACAAAAGCACATGCGCTACGGGGGAAACCCACGCGCGCGTCCTGGACATTGGCGTGAGGAGGCTCAGCGGGTTCACAACTCCCACCACCAGACCCCCAGAACCCCTACCACGTATTTACAAAACGTTCCCCCCCCCCCGGCACCACATTTCTTTCTCCTCTTATTTTTTCACAGACGCCTCCCCCACCCGGACACTTTTTTTCGGAAAATCCCCCGACATCTTCCTTGCGAACTCAAAATGCAAGTGTGTTGGAAGGAAACAAACCCCCCCCCCCCCCCCCCCCCCCCCCCCCCCCCCCACCCCCCCCCCCCCCCCCCCCCCCCCCCACCACCCCCCCCCCACCACCCCACCCCCACCCCACACCCCACCACACCCCCACCAACCAACCACCCCAACCCCCCGCCCGTCCCCACCCAAATGACGTTTTTCCTAGAACGCACCCCCCCCCCCCCCCCCCCCCTTTCAGCTTGCAGTGAAGCCATACCGCGACTGTCCTGATTGAGATACCCCCCCCTGTTCCCTCCGCTGAGGAGCCCAGCCATTCTCGTTCCTTGCCCTGATGCCTCGCTCATGCTCTGTGCCCCCCACCTTGGGCCTCTTTCCCTTCAGTTGCACCCTTTCCTCAGACTTTTCCCTTGTCACCCCAGACGCACCCTTGCTCCCTATTCTTGAAGGAAAAAAGTCCCCCCCCTTTCAACGTTACTTCCTCCCCCCTTATTCGTTTCCGCCGAATCCGAGCCAAAGATTAAGTCCCGTCTCCCTTTTTCCAAGTCGCGCTCTTTTTTGTCATAGTGCACGCTTTCGCTCTACTATCGATTGCCTGTCCGGTACCCTATTGGCGTCACAGCTGTAGTTTTTCTTCTGGGTTTAGCCCCCCCTTTTTATAAATTCCCTTTTATCGGAGCATACCCTCAGTGTCACATTATTTGCGTCCCCCTGATGAATGGCAACCCTTCCAGTGCCTTCTAAGACGAGTCCCCCCCACCGACCACCCTTCGCAGTAAGGCCCCCCACCCACGACCATCATACTCGACTCTCAGCCTTTATTACCTCCTCGTTCCCTGATAGGTGCTCCCCTGTTTATGTTTTAGCTTTTCCAAGAGTGAAGCTTTGAAAACCAGGAGAAAGGTATATTACCGTCTCTAAGTTCTCCCCCTTTTCCTTTCTGAGACCGGTTCATTTGCCCGCAATCTGATCTTGAGATAAAGTTTTTTTATATATCGATACTCCCCCCGATGG
>Ga0179591_1305087_pt1 | contig 11431 bp, 17 predicted proteins | sample CZOMad2_1_08_16f_FD_182891 | JGI IMG/M metagenome (GOLD analysis project Ga0179591, IMG submission 182891) | Vadose zone soil fungal communities from Angelo Coast Range Reserve, California, USA - CZOMad2_1_08_16fungal (PacBio error correction) | ecosystem: Environmental > Terrestrial > Soil >... | reverse complement strand
AGTTTCCTCTCTCGCGTTGGTCCGCTTCGTCTTCTTCCCATATACGAGATGACGTTCTCCCCCGGGTGTTTCGCAAGTATCCCTTAGAACTTGGTTTCTTCCCGCTGGGCGGACGCCTCCTCCTTTCCATGCTTCTGGAGTCGTCCCTCCGTAACAAATGGGAGCGTCCCCCCCACTCATGCTGTGCCTCCCTTTGGTTGGCACAAATCGATCCGAGGATTCTGGGCTCATAAGCGCGGTGTTCCTTTTTCCCGCTCTTTGCTTCGTTATCTTGAGATGGATTGCTACCTTCTATACCCCGAACTTTACGTGCGAGCGGCGTTTCCTCATAATCAGAGTCTTCTCTCTCTTGAACCAGTCCTCCAGGTGTTTTTTTTCCGGTAAGGGGATCGGTGTGGTGATAGTCCAGCTCTTTAGCGCCATGTGGTTCGCCCCCCTTTAAACGCCCAATCTGGCTGACACGGCTGGCCCTTATGCCCGTGATCTCCTCCTCCTCGTGGAAAGTTCTTCTCCTTGACCGCGTTATGGCCTTTTCCCCTTTCCTCATGGAGCGTGTCGCTTTTTTAGAGCACATTAACGCGGGCGTTTCTACGGCACGTATCCCTGTCGGAATGTTTCGGGGCTGCGATTTAGTGATGAGAATGCTTGTCTCTAATCGACCTTTCCTGGCTGGCTTCAATGCGAAACCGGATCTTCCCTCCCCTATTGCAGGACTTCTCTTCAGAATGACCAGCCTCCCCCCTTTCATTTTCGTAGGCCTCCTTCTTCTCCGATAACACGGTGATCTTTTCTAGAGAGAGACGACGCCTCCTTTATCTTTCCGTGGACTCCCTAGAACCGCCTGACTCAACGCCTGATAAGGCAGTATGAGACACTTTCTTGCTCCAAATCCCCTCGGGCTAAGCTTCCCCCTCCCGAGACCGACCTGGTTCGCGCTTTCACCTATCCCTATTGGGACCTGATTCTGATCGGACCCCGATCCTTTATGCGAGGAATGCATTTTTCTTCCCAAGATCGTTTCTCAGATCGTTGTTCTACTCTTCCTTTTGTTTTGACTTTGCCCGGATTCATTCATGGCACGGGTCATGTTCAATTCATCTTGCGGCGGTCTTCTCTTTTCCAGCGATGCATTTTGTCTAAAGCTTTTTTTCCAAAGCGCCCCCCCCCCCCCCCCCCCCCCCCCCCCCCTGACCAGATTATTGTTCTCCTTACGGAAATAAGTTGGTCATCTTCCCCACCGCTCCCCCCGGCTCCCACTGTCCTTCACCGACAGGATTCCCTGTCACACTTGCGAGGACCCTCCCCTTACCCTTTTTGAGAGATTCTTGCAGATTTGCGATGGCATCTTTAACCGGCTAGGAATCGTCCGGCTCCCCCCTCTCCCTAGACTCTAACCCGCTCGTTCCTTCTTCCACAAGGGACCTGCTCCCCTTATCTTCCGTTCTTCTGTCTACAATTTGGTTGTTTCTTCGTCTCTGCTCTGCATTCGGCTCCCCACCCCGTGACTTTTTCTTCATTGCGTACCCTTCGAAATGCATTCCGGCCCCTCTAGTGCCCAGCCGGAGTCTTATCATTGGCACGCGATCGTCATGAAAGCGATTTCCCCATTGGGGATTTGTGGGCGGCCCCCTTAGAGCTAATGCCTCCTCCATAAGTTCCACCTTCAGGTTTGCCAACTGATACGAGCCCCCCCCTCCGGATTCCTAAATAAATTTTCGGCTAGGAGGCGTTTTTTTCCCTCGGCGGGCACGTTTAGCCGACGGAACATTCCTACTTCTAGGTGCTCGAGATTACACCTTTCCCCCCCCCCCCTATCGAGCCATGACTCTTCTACGCATATAGGTGGAAAATACCTTTTTGCCGAACGGCCCTCTAATTGCTTTTTTTTGCAGGATTCCTAAAATGTCGTTCTGCGGGCGGTCCATTTTGGCCGCGAGAGGCGAGCACTCCTTTCGTATGAGCCGCCGTGGGTTCTCCTTTTCCCGACAACGAACAGACTGTCCTCGCATTTGTGAGTTCCTTCTTTTCGGCCAGGAATTCGTGATCTCTTCGCTTCGCACAGGCAACTTCTCTTCCTTCAGCTTTTGTAGGTCGGTGCGTTTTTCTCGGGACTGGAAAGCTTTTCTTTTCCCTGCGTCATTTCTCCTCATGGACAAGGCGCCACGGTTTTTCCGCTGTCGCCCAGCGCATCCCTTCGCTCAGACCTTTTCTTTCTGTAAGCGCCTTTTTTTCGAAGGGTTGGATTGCCCTCATAGGCTCATTCTCTGATTCAGTTGAAGGGGCTGAACAGACAATCGACGAGGCTCAGGCTATCGTCTTTTCCCGATTTTGATGATCGGTTTTTCGAGTTTGCCAAATTTTAACCCTATCTCTGTAGAAAGCGGATTCAGCACGCCAGGCGTACCCCGAAGATTTTTTTCCCCCTTCTTGCTCGCTGTTAATCTTCTCTTTTCCTTGGTGTGGTGAGAGAGATAACAGCGAGCATTTTGCGGCACGCTTTCCCCAGCTCTTTTTTCCTTGCTTTCAAGCCTCTTTCTTTATTCTCCCCATCGACATTTTAAAATCGAGACCTTTTCCACCTCAGACTCCATCCCTCCGTCTCTCTCTTCTTGAGGTATTCAGCCCCTGAAACGGTTTCGGAATGTGCTTCAGCGATGTTTTCATGCCTTTTTTTTAGTTCATTTCGAAACCGTTTCCCTTTCGGCTTCCTTCAATTCCCTTTCCACATCTTGAGGCGGCCGAGCGCGGTTGGCCCCCCAAAATTTTCCTGGCGAAAAGGAGTGTCCCTTTCTCAGCTCGAGCATTTCGCGGGATTCTTTTCCCTCTTTCCAGTATGACACTACTGTCCCATTTACCAGGATGTTACAGTTTCCAGGTTCGAGCGCCCCCCCCCCTCTTTATGATCAGAAGAAGCCTCTCCGCGTGCAAATGCGCTACCTTCAGTCTGTGCGTGTCTTCCAAACGCCTCTTTTCTCGGATCATACAATCAAGCTCATATGCACGTTTCCTGCCGGTATGAACCCAGGAATGACAGACGGCACCCTTCCCCCCCCCCCAATTTGTATAGCTTTTTTCTCCTTCCCCTTCCATGGCGTCAGGTCTTTCCGCTAGCAAAGATGATCTCTCCTTCTTAAGTTTTTTTCGGGTCTTTTTTCCTTCTGAAGAGCGTCAATTTTCCCCTACCTCGTTGACTTTCCGGGCACTCGAACGCCCTTTCACTGCAGAGCCGCGCGGTGACTTCCTCTTTCCAGGCCTTAGACGGCTTGTTCGCTTTCCCCAAAGACTGACGGATCCTTTTTTTTCTTTTCTTTTCTAGCGCTCTGCTCCCCTGAAGGCACGGCCCCTCCCACCCCCGACTTTATTTTCGCTTGGCCATACTTTTTGCGTCGTGGACGGTCTTTTTTATGGCCTCCCAATGTTTTTTTCTCGAATGCAGGTCGTCTCACCCGCATCCTGAACCCTCTTTTGTAGGTCCCGAACTGTGTGTGACGGTTAGCCACCTTTCATGGACTTTTTCGATCCTTTCCTTAGAGCCGTGACGGTCCTTGTTCATCGCGGATATCGCGGCCCCCTTAGATATATATCGAACAACCTCCTTCCCTTTTTCGTAAGGCCGCAGCGGTTTCAGGGGTCTGTCGGTGAGGGTGTCGCCCCTTCTTTCTTTCCGTACCTTCCTCGATGGACCCCTCTCTTTTTTTTTTTCCTGTCCGATAGAGCCAATCCCGTACTTTAGTGTCCGTGGTCACATGTCTTTCCCTGGACGCTGCCTCCCCTCCTTTAAGCCAGATTCTTATTTGACATTTTCCTTTCAGAGGTGACATTCCTTTCGCCATCTTTAAGATTCTGAATGCGCCACCCCCCCCCAGTCTTTTTTTTTCAGTTCGCTTTTTCGAAAAGTGAAGTGAAGAGCCTCTCTTTGTTTTCGGCCACAAATGACCCTGTTAGGAAGATTCTTCCCCCACCCCCCCCCCATACGGTTCCTTCGGGAGTGTTTCTCCGGAGGAAGAGAGGAGGGAAGAAGAACCTTCCCTGCGACGGATTTTGGAGCGAGGTTCTTAGCGATTCTTCGATTCCTTAACGGGCAGGAACCTTTCGAGAGGACGGTCTTCGTTGGCAACGGGATGAGCTTTTCTTTAAGCAGGTCCCCCCCCCCGAAAATCCGCACCCCTTCTTTTTTTTCCCCCATTTAGGTAGGGATCCGAACTTCTTAGCCCTTTAGAAGGGATTGACGCTGCCGGTGCTCTCCCCCTCCCCTAACGAAAATTCGCTTTGCAAATTTCTTCTCCGGCAAATTTCAGGCCGAGTGCGACTTTCCTCCAAGCCCTTTTTCTTTGACCAGCTCCTTTTTTTTTACGGGTGGGCGTTTCTCTTTTTTTTCTTGAAACGACAACTTCAATGCGACACATTCTCCCTTCCCCCAGCTAGGACCCTTGATTCGGAGATCACCGATGGGGGTCCGCCCTGTATCTCCCCCAGATGGGAGTTTGGCTTGACCCCATGGAGCTTTTCCTTAGCGACATCTATCCCCCCGATAAACGGTCCCCGGGCTATACACGACACCTGGCCTTTTTCCCTGGCTCCCCCCGCGCTCTGATTTTTTCATGATGGCGCTCTTTAACGGCACGTCTCCCCTGTAGACCGGATGCCATCTTCCCCCAGCGCAGATGAAGCTCTAGGGTCTCTTCGTCAAAGCGATGACGTCTTCCCAGATCCTCTTGATTTCTCCTTTTTCGCCAACAACCCCCCCCCCGGGTCTCAACCCACGGTATTTTTTTTTCCCATTTGGGGAATGCGTTTTGCCCCTCTCGACCGCAGCTTTCTGCCAGAAGGACTTGCCTTACCAGTCGGGATTCGTTTCCATCGGCGTCGGACTCTCGCGGCGACTTCGAGATCCACCCTTCCCGTTCATCCGTAGACTTTCCCCTAGCCGATTGCAGTTCCTCTCAAAGGCTCACTATCCCCCCTCCCCCTCCACTCTTGTGTTTCTTTGGAGATTTTGGGAGCATGGATCAATCGGATCGTTTTTTTTCCTCTCCGCACTATGACGTTTCCCTTTGGTGCTCTCTAAGGTATCTCGAGATGTCCGACCGTTTTCCCCAAGATTCTCTCTTTGCGACCGCAGGCCCTGTGCCCCATCTCGGATCTTTCCCCCCCCCTTTCGAGTCGACCTTTCACAAATGCGGAGTTTTCTTCTCCCCCCCGTGATGTTTTGCGACCGGAACTTTTCCTGTTGGGAAGCTCGCTTTTTTATAGGCCGCCTATCCGCTCCTTTTTGCGTCCGTAATCCCCCTCTCTTCTTTTTCCTCTCGCGTTCTTTTTTTTCTGGTATACTTCGGCTATCCCCCAATCCGGGAACCTTGCGCAGGCGCTCGCCATCATTTTTTGCATTCAGCTCGCTTGACCCTCCAGGACTTCCAGGTTCGTTCGGCATCTTCTTCAGTTCCGTGTGGATAGCCTCTATTTGCGCTGTGAGAGCAATGGTTACCCACCTGCACGGATGTCCCCTTAGGAACCAATAGCGGTGTCCTTCCGAAGAGACCTAGCTGGCCAGTTCTTCTGGTAGCAATTTGCTCCCTTCTTAGGTTTAGCCTCCGCCTGGAGCGTGTCCTGAGGCTCTTTCTCCTTTCGTTTAGATTAGAACTGTCGGCCTTCTCTTGGGGCTATCTCCCCTTTTTGCAGTGCTTTCTGGCGTCGGTTCTATCTCATCCGGCAATTTGGCGTCAGTCATCGGAAAGCCCTCTTTCAATTACAGCCGGAATTTCCCCCCTGGTATTCTATTCCTGGCCCCGACCCGCCTAGTGCCGTGATCGCCCAGATCGAGCTTTGGTTCTAGCGTTTTCTGTGGATCGGCTCCCCCGAAACTCGAAACTTTTCCTTTTTTTCTCGCACGTCTCTTCTTAAGGAGCTGCCTTTCTTTGGTGCTGGGAGTTCCCCCCCCTTTCCCCGATCGGGATCATCTCCTCTTCCCTGAGGTCCGAAGGGTCCCCCTTCTTTCCACCTGGTGCCCTTCTTACGATTCGGTTCGTGTTCCTAGGAAGGCACTTTCTATAACCCCCCTCTCAGTCTCAGTGCTCGCATGCAGACTCTTCACGTTTTTTCCATGAAGGTTTTATCTTTCATGTCCCGGCAATGAAATGTATCCCTTCTTGACCGGATGCAGGCTTTTCTTCCCTGCGTAGACAGGGTGTACCTTCCCCCCGAAACCTCTTTTTACCAGATTATTGCGCTCTCTTGAAGACGTTGTTACCTCGCCCCTCCCCCCCCCAAGGCTTCTTCACCCATAACGGCGCCCGGCCAGACCTCACTCATTTTTTTACACGATTTGCCTTCCTCTACTTGATCCGTCTCTTGGGCTTATTGGGGCCGCGATCGCGAATTCGCGATAGGCCCTTCTAGTCACCCTCTAGATCGGACGTCTTAAGCTCGGACAGGCCCTCAACTTTGCCCTTCTGTTACGGTATATTCCTCCCCCCCTGCATTGGTGCAGGATTTCTTTGAGAAGATCCCCATCCATCCCCCCCTTGAGGAAGCCCTCGCCTTTATCTGATTTTTTCCCAGCCGGGAGTTCCCCCAGCATGGCACCGCTCTCTTCATTTGAAAAGAGCCCCCATATTGGTCCAGGAAGGTTGTTTTTTCCGTGGCGACTTCATCTACGTAAGGCTTCCTCTCGATTACGCTACCGAAGGCTTTTTTCCTTAAATCTCCCCCCCCCTTGCTCGTTTGTTTTTTTTAGAGGGCCCCGGAATGACGACGACCGTCCTCCTTCGTCTTTGCAACTTTTTTTCTCCCCAGGTGAACCCCCCCCTGCCTAGCGGGCCTCATCAATATTGGGATTAGCTGAATTTGAAACGGCCCAGGCCTGTGGAGATGGCTGCAGGAACGACTCTTTGAATCGGGCGTCTGCCCCCCGCTGTTTCTACGTTCCCATGGTTCCTTTCTTTTTTCAGCTCGACGTTTCTTGTAGATACGATTCTCCCTTGGAGTTTCTCCCTTCCTTCTGACATCGAGTTCTCTCATTCTGCGAATGATGGGCTCTTCTCTGGCCATTTTCGCGAGGATTGTTTCTTCCCCAGGAGTTTCCGAATGGTCACAACTGCTCTTCAGTTGCCCGTTTTTTTTTTTTGCGAAGACGGTAGCCTCCATCTCGAGCTTCCCCTTGCCTTGGCAAAGGGCTTTTTTGTTGTCCTCTTTCTCCTCTTTTGCAGACTAAAGCATTTTTTCCACTTGCGAAGCCCTTTCTTCTATGTGAATAACTATCTGGCCCTCATAGATTATTCCTTGCTCCTTCGATCCGTTTGCCTTCTTTGGCTCAGATTCTTTTCCGGAGAGCGCTGGATGTCTGGCTTCCTGGGCGTTCGTGAAGTCTTTTTTTTTTTCGATGATGTCGAAAGTTGGCCCGGCCATGAATCGCAAGGAGACCTCTTTTCTTTTTTGACTCGTGCCGAATTTTCCTCCTTTCTCCTCGTGTTGTTTTTGATCCTCTCCTCGAGGCAGGTTGGTTGCGGCACTGTATCCTTTTTTGATTCCTATATTCACTCCAATATCGAGACTCGGATTTAATCTACAATCACGCAGACAAGTCGGTGCAAATCTTCTGCGTCTTACTTTTTTATTTCTTCAGCCCGCACCTTCTTTCTTCGGCAATGTGATAAGAGGATGGCCCCCTTTTCCTTCGTTCATGCACGCGACCTTTTTCTTAAATTCACTCAAAACGATTGCTTGAGGCGCAGCTCTTTTTTTTCCTTTTTCCCTCGGCCCCCCCCCCGGTGGCAGGCCTTTCCCGAAAGGAGGGACTTGGTAGCTCGATCTTCTTTTCAACTGCCTCCCCTCTCTTCTCTGAAAAGAAACATCTCAAAATCTGCGTTTGGACAAGGCTGCCTTTTTCCGTCTGCTCTTTGGAGAAGCGACACACATCCTTTTCTGAAGATCTCTTCGCTTCCCCCCTTGAAAAGATAGATTTGGTAGTTCCGCTTTCCCCCTCCCCTCTTCTTCGTACGCTAGTCATACAGATCAACGAACTTTTATTTTCTCGACGTCCCCCCTTTTCCTTTCGGTATGAAACATTCCTTTCCCGATGACTTGATCGTTTTTCTCGCCGCAAGACAGTTTCTTGGCGTTTAGCCTGCCGCATTTTCAGAACCCCCCCCCATATGAGTAGAGAACGTCCTTTCGCGACTTATGTAACCGGTGATCTGCCTCCCTTGCACGAAGCAATTCGGTAGAGGCTCTTCCCCTCGTTCGCCCGGATCCCCTCTGCCGACTGATCTTTTTTCTTCAAGTCCATAGCGTAGAATCCTTTGTTAGCGTCTCGATAAGTCGCCCATTTTTTCTGATCGTGGGCTCTTTTTTTTCCACATGCCGCACGGCCCCCCCTATCGATTTCCTGCCTTTGCTCCCCTACGGATGGGAATGAGTAGTTGGTCTCAATGCATTTCGAGGGCTTCCGCACTTTTTTTCCCCCGGCGTCTTTCCCCTCCTATTCCTTCCCCCCCCTTGTTGTAGACATAGACCGTTATTTCGAAGTGTCCGTTAAGCTTTTTTTGTAGAGAAGATCCGTACGATAGATCCGGACTTCGGCAGGTCCTCTCTTTTTTTCGATCCCGCCGGCTTTTTTTTTCTTCTAGCCCCCCCTGCCTCCCTTCGTTCCGCGATAAAGACTTAGTCGGCCTTTTTTTTTTTTTTTTTCTTTCTGGTGTCGCCGCTGGCTCGTTTAGGTTGCAGTCTACTCCCTTGGGTCTTTCCCTCACGGATTTCAGTCCTCTCCATAATAGGCCAGTACCGTCCCCTCCGGTGCTTCTCTTTTTACACCTGTCGAACCCTTTACCGGAAGCCTGAATCTCATCGCTTAAGTTCTATTTGACATTTTTTTCCAGGGACGCTGTGTCTTCGGTCTAAACATTCTTTGAAGAGTTTCGCCCGATCATGAGCCTTTCGATAGTTCCCCAGTTGAAGTTCCTTCTGACCAAGAGGCTTTTTGCACGCTCAGGCCTTCTCCATGACTCGCGATTCGACGCTGCGGACAGTCTTGGATCTTGTTTTGATCCGCGGAGGCGGCAGCGAACTCTTTACAGCACCTCCCCTTCTCAACACGGCCGGATCTCGAGGGGCGTTCCTTGCGAATTTTCGTTCGAGCGCCGATAAAAGGGTCATATTTTTTTTCCAATGCTCCTTCCTTTTAGTCGCGCTCGATTTGGGGGCGTCACCTCTTTGGTACTCTTTCTCTGAAACCCTACTCCCTCGGCTGGTTTCAATTATTTTTTTTCCCGTTCACTTTTTATGCTCCTCCCCGATGCCGGGTTTCTTATTGAAGCAAAATTTTCTCTTCTTTCGCCCTTTAGAAAGCCGCACGTGTCTTGGCTCTCGCCGCCTTTTTTCTTTCAGGTGCAGAAGTGCCGAAACGCCCATAATTTCCCTTCCGCCACGCTCCCTTTTGGTCGGAACGCCAACGGGCCCTGACACCCCCCCAATTCCCTCCGAAAGACAATGGCCAGCTATTTCTGCGATTCGTTTTTTCCTTTCTATGGTCCCTTGAAAGATTTCATCAAGATTGGGCGTTTTTGGAAGACTGCCCCTTTTCTTTGCTTCCAGTCGCCTCTTTCTCAAAAGGAACGGTGTGCTCTTGCCTCTCTATGTTGGAGCATTTTAGCTTTACATGATGATGGCGTGAAGAGCGCACTTTCCTCTCTTTTCGTCCCTCTTTTTTAGCAGAAGGAGAACAGGCTTCCACGCCAAGCTTCCTTTCCCGACGATTTTCCTCCCCCCCTTTTATGACGTCGCGCCCCAGATGATAGGAGCCCGATCGGAGGCCCGCTCCGGGCTTTTTGTGAGTCGAAACACCTTCTAACTTTAATTTCCCCCCCCCCCGGTTTCGGAGCTTTGGTGACGGCGGGTTGCTCCCTCCCCCTCTCGAGATGGCCTTCCTCTTTCTTGTCTAAAAAACCCCCTTTTTTTCACGTCTTCCTTTGCGCGCGACTTCCTCTCCACCCTTCGATTCCCCTTCATATCTTCGATCCTCCCTTGGACATGAGCCACGCCCCCCGTTCCCTATATCTTCTCTCCGTTTTTTTTTTTTCTGAGAGATAGGACCTTTGGATTCTGGTCTTCCACGGCTCGGTCGGAAACCCCTTCTTCCCTCTCTGACGTTCGAATTCTGAACCGGGTTGCTCTCCCCTCCTCGCGCGCAGCTGTCCCCGAATTGAAGAATTGGTTCATCGCCGTGCTACCTCATTCTCTTTTGAGCTGCGGTCCGAGTTTTCTCCCCCCTCCCCCCGTCTTCTCCACACCTCCTCCTGAAAGTTCGACGGTGTAGCAACTCGTCCCGAGGATCTCCTCTTGCTTTTGCTATTCAGCTTTTGACGTCATCGAACGTTTTCTTTTTCCCTCGCGAGTTCTTCTTTTGTATCCTTCGGCTCTCGAGGAACGACACCTGGGCCGTGAGCGCGTTCTCTCGCCATTTCGGTCATCCCCCCTGAACCGCTAAAAGGCCTCCCCCCCCCCCTTTTTTGTAGGAATCGCACCTTTTGGATAGCAGCGCTTCTCTGCGCAGCAATTTTTAGGCCAAACGACCCACTGGCAAGGCTGCATTTTCGATTGAGGAAACAATATTTTTCCCTAATCGACCTTTCGTTTTAGAATTTGAAAGCCGTTGTCGTTGGCAGGGTTCTCATCCCCCAGTCGAAGACTGTATTTCTTGTTCCCAGAGAGCACCCCCCGGCGTTCGCTCAAGTCCCTCACCTTCGGTCATCCAACATGTGTTTCCTCTCCCCTTTCAAGTGTTGCGACTTTTTTCCTTCGATCTGCTTGGTTTTTTCCCATCTCTTCAAAAGGTTCTGAAAGTCACGAATAGGCCTGACTTCACGCCGAATTGACCCCGCCTTGCGTCTGATTTTTTTCGGCTCCCCCCTTGCGAACTTCTTTAGCCCAGATTTCGAGCCGGCATCGCGCTTGTATAGATGCCCGTGGAGGCTCCGCGAAACTCCGGACACCCTACGCCCAAGCGACCTCCCTACGATCTGCCGCGGTGCTTTTGTTGTCCCTCCTTTCAGCTGTTTTTGGGATCTTTCTCCCCCTGGCCGTTTCAAGCGTCGAAATTAGTTCATTTTTGCCCTGATTGAAGATTAGTTTCGGGCCAATTCTTCATCGTGGTATGAGAGGACACTTTCCCCGTGACCACCTCTTGCTTCCCTTTCATGAGCGGGATTATTTCCGCCTTTCCTGCTGATATTTTGACATTTCGGCCGTCGTCCTGGCGCTCCCTGTCAACTCCGCTGCTGACCTGAAGGCTTCTTCCCTGTGTCGACAGGGTGACCCATTGTGCAAAGCCCAGACCGGAAGTCTGCGACCCTCTCTCTCGGAATATCCTTTTCATACGAGGCCCCCCAAAACCGGGATGACCCGCCGGCCCCCAGCGGATCCCCCCCCCCTTAAACTG
>Ga0179591_1227499_pt1 | contig 11431 bp, 12 predicted proteins | sample CZOMad2_1_08_16f_FD_182891 | JGI IMG/M metagenome (GOLD analysis project Ga0179591, IMG submission 182891) | Vadose zone soil fungal communities from Angelo Coast Range Reserve, California, USA - CZOMad2_1_08_16fungal (PacBio error correction) | ecosystem: Environmental > Terrestrial > Soil >... | reverse complement strand
CCTCTCCCCTTTTTCCTCACTTTAGGGCAGCAGTTTTAAGTGTATGCCCTTCCCGTGTCGGTTTTGACGTAGCGTGGCACCGCCTCCGTAGGATCCCTACTTCCATCCGTTGTTACCGGGTGGTGGTGTGTGTTTCTGGTTTTCTTTTTCCCCTTGTTCGCAGCAATGGTGACTGATTTTGCGGCTCTCCCGTACTGGTGAACGGTATCTTGAACTTCCCTCAAGGTGTAGACGGCAGCCTGACTGCTGTCTTTCCTTCTGGCAGGCGGGTCCTGTTCTCCCTCTTTTTCTCATTTTCTCTGAGTCGATGGTGACGACGACGCTTTGTCCTTTTTATCCGGCGGCTCTTCTCATTTCATCTTGTTCCCCGTAGGTGGAACCTCGCAGTCCATCCTTTGTCAGCGCCCCTTTCGCGGCGAGCGGCTCCTTTTTTATGCGTCGGAGAACGAACTGCTTCCTTTTCTGCTGGCCATTCTTCTGAGTTTTTGACGTCCCCAGAGCATCAGGGTTCGACGACGCGTCGTTTTTCCGACCTTCGGTCAGATTATCTTTCTGCCTGGGACCCGTTCCTGACAGACACCTCCCCCCGGTAACCCCCTTTCTGCCTACCGTTTTTTAGGTTGCGGTGGCGTCGACGCCGGCTTGGTATCATTTTTCTGTTCCAAGACAAGCGCCGTATGAGACCGACCCTCTTCTTCCGCGCCCCTCACTCTTTGATGTTTATTTCCCCAGCAACGTCGAGTTTTTTTTGAACGACACCCAGTTGTCACCGACTGAAAGGGAAGCCGCAGGCCGATCCATTTTTTCCCCCAACTGACGGGCTGCCGTCGGCGGCTTTTTTTTTCGTCCGGTTACAACTTGCTTCCTTTGGAGTCTCGTTGTGATCCGCCCTCCCTTTTTCGCGGTCCCGCCCCTTCAGTGGCGGTCAGCTTTTAAAACCTCCCTTTTGTCGTGGTTCTTGTAGCAGGCAGTTGAGGGGCACTTTTTTCTCTCTTTTGTTACTCAGTCTTGTCGTTTTCGATGTCGTTTTCAGATCGGATGGCCGACACCCGCCGAGGTGGTGGATCGGTCGCAATAGGGCATATGATTTTTTCTCACCCTGGCCGGGGCCGACCACTCTTCTTTCGGCAGCTTCAGCGTGAGTCGCGTCGATACCGTGCGATGCTTTCGCCCATTTGACAGCGTGACCTGAGTTCTTCTCCTTCTCCGCGCGGCCGGCGTGATTTTTTCTTTTCTCCCGGTGCCTGCTGAAGCCAATTCCCCCTCTCCCCCCGGTTGTGAATCCAGGCTGGACTTGCTTCTTTCTTCGAAGGTACGCGATGACCTCGCATTTCGGCCGCCGACTTCGCGCTCCCACAAGACGGGAGATGTTTCTGCTCCCTAACCCGTTTTGATGTCTACGTCGCGTTTCTTTTTTTCTTCCTCCCTCCATCGGGGGAGTGTTGAGGTTTCTTTCCGTCTTCAGGTGTCACCCGCGGCAGTGGTTTTTCGTCCCTTCTCGGTCGAACTGTCCGCTCTTTCGAGGATCGAGGTACAGGACTTGCCTTCTCATTCGCGTTAAATCGCGTCTTAGCTCCCGAGGCTGACTCCCTTCCCGCCAATGCCGGTTTATTCACCTTTAGATCAGAGTACCTTCCCCTGGAGTTTTCCTGTCTTACCAACACGTGTTACTCGTGGAGCCATTTTCTCTTCCTTCTTCAGTCCATGTCGGGTATGCATCTTTCTCTCCCACGGATTAGGGTCTAAGTGGTGCCCCTTTTTCCGCGCCTGCCAGTCCACCCCTTCAAGTCCAGCCTTCGTATCTCATTCCCCCTTTCAAGCAAGAGGTGAGAGTATGTCCTTTCTCCCCATTCTTGGCGGATCCCGTAGTCCACTGCTTTCGTTTTTTCTCTGGACGCGGTCAACCTGAGGAGGAGCGTTCTTTCGTCCCACAATCTGATACCGGTATACTTTTATCCTTTCTTCTTTTGTTTGAGAAAGGTGATTGATTTTTTTTTTTTCTTCCCCTGCCTGATCGTTTTAGCTTTTTTCCTTCTGACCGGCGGGTAGGTTTCTTTTCTTCTCGAGCTGCGCACATACCTTCCTTTCTCTACTAACCGCGAGTGCTCGTTTTTTTCCCTTCACCACTTCTTATCGTCGTTGAGAGTTTTTTCCCTCGCACGACTTTTCCTTCGTGCAATTAGGAGTCCCCTTTTTGACCAAGAGATCAAACTTTTCCCCCCCTTCTTTTTCCCACGCTTTTTCTTTCCAATTTTTCGGCGCGAAGTATCCTTTCTACTGGCCTACCCTTCATGTGAGCCCGAAAAACTGTTCGAGATTCGCCCGCCAATTTGTTCGCCGGTGTGGCTTTTCGTCCAAAGAAAGCTTCTTTTTGAGATGATGCTTTCTCCACTTTCTCCTGTACCGGTTTTTTTTTACTCGTCGTACGCGTCATCTTTTTCTTTCTATTCCGGCCCCTAAAGGTCTCCGACTTGTCCACGAGTTCCTTTTTCTTCCTTCAGATCGCCGCCGACCCCCGCGCCTGCTTCCTAGCGCATGCTATCTTCCGTCCTTTGAGCCTCTTGACGTCACGGTTCCCTTGATTTTTCCCCACAACTTGGCTTCCGTGAACGCTGGCCGGTGCATTTTTCCTCGGAAGCCTGGTCTGGCGAGGATTATGAAACGGTTGTTGCACGCTCCGGAGTGGTTCCCCTGCTTTGGCGGGTAGGGCCCTTCACGTCACAATCCCCTGTACGCGAGTGGATAGAAGGAGGCGCAACTCTCGTTTCTGACTCCTGAAAAGATCCCAGGTCGACCTTAATCTCTGTCGCATTCTCTCGCTTTTATCTCTTGGTGGTGGGGATATATATGCGTGCTCGTTTCCCTTAATTTTTTCCACCGGTGTCTAGGTTCGGAGTACTTACATGTTTCTTTTCTCAAAAGTTTGCTTTTCATAGAGGTTTTTCTGGTGACTTCTCCCGTCCCCCCCCCACTTCCAACGTTCTACACTCCGAGCCTTTCAAACGGTTTCCCTACTCCCTAGCCAAGCCCCTTTTCGCTTTACAGTTGACCCCCCCCGGCCTCGTCCGTATCCTTCCCATCCGTTGGGTCCAATTAAGTTTCACCACCGCTAGGAAGAGGTGTCCCGGGCGCGATCTGCGCTCAGCTCGGACTCGCGGGCTTCGTTGATCTCTGGTGTCTCTTAATTCGTTTAAGACTTTTCCGTTTCCGGTCGTACGGAACGCTTCCCTTTCTACCTTTTACCCGGACGTGCTTTTAGGCCCAGTGGACAGGCTCGTCCGCCACATGACGATCTCTACGCGTTATTTTCTGAACTTCCACGTCACACCCGTTTTCTCCGGCAGCTGTTCTTCCTAACGCGCGCACACATTTGTCGGAACTCCCACTGATGTTCAGTTTTTGGTTCTCAAGGGTACTATTCCTAAGACTAACTTTTGGTCTTCGTAATTCCTCGTAACACGGATCTTCCCGTTCGGTGGATCATTATTATTTTCAACAAGCGGGTCGTTTGGTTGTGAAACGACGCGTTCTCGCCTCTGGTTTCACTCCCAGTCGACCAGGCTTCGCTTTGGTGGCAATGTCGCCCTGGTTGGGCTCTGACGATTCGGGCGGATTCTCAGAGGTGGTCGTTCTACCTCCCATCCACCCGACGGAAAGCTATTTTCCGTCCACATTCCCGGTCAGCCAAGTCACCCCCCATATCGTACTTTGCCACTCCCCCCCTTCACAGCTCTCCCCCAGGAATCGTTATGCGTACGGCTCCTGCTTTGTGGAATGTCAGACCCAGAAGAACTTTTCTCTTTTGTCCCCCGCTCACCTTTTTTTTTGGTTTCCGCCGGCCGCGTCAGGGTGGTTTCCGTTTCGCCCCGTATCACACCGAGTTGCTGTCATTGCTCTTCCCTATGGCTGGTACGAGGGCTTGGGTTTGGGTTACGGGTCAGTCTTTGCCATGGCACGACGTTCCTATTTCCTTGGTGCTCTAATTGCATGTTCCTCCCTGCGTGGAGAATTCGATTCTCGGCCCTGTTTGTCCTGACTATGTATGGTTTTTTTCCCCGCAAGGAAGCCGTGGTCCCCCGTTGATTTCGCCGGACCTCAACAAGTCCGGGGGATGCTACTGATACAGTGACCCGACGTTTCAGCTGGCTGCTCTCCCTATGATGCGCGCTTCTGCTCTGGACCGTGAATTACATCCCTCTTTTTCATCCCCGCTATGATCAAGTGGGGGCACCCTCCTTTTTTTTTTGCTTAGTTCACCTTGGTACGAGGTTTACGGCACGTCCACCCTTCCCCACCGAGTACGAGATTTTTGATCCCCCTGTCAACGCCAGAGGGTTTGATTTGTCTCACGCATTCCTAGTTTCCTTTCGCTCCGACTTCGTACGGCCTTCCAAGTGTGAGAGATTTCTCATTGCGACCAGACTATCTAAGTGCCTTTCCCGACCTGATCCCCCCATGTCTGGGTAGGGTCCTTGCTTCCCCGTGACCGAGAAGGACCCCTCCCTTCTGTTCTTTTTGATATCAAGATGGACTTTATTCTTCCACTGTTATCGCGCTGCTCGCAGCTTTATCTGCATCATCTTTTTTCTCACCGGCCTCTTGATTCCTCCTCCCTTCACTTCCAGAGGGCGCACGTGTTCCGTCTAACCAATTCGGTTCGGTTTATTGTGCAAGTCCCTGTCGTTGCCGCCTTTTGAGCGGGCGGATACTACACTTTCAATCACAGCCTGATAAGACGTTACCCCCTTTTACCCCGTTTTGGTCCCAGCTTGACCGAAGCACTGTACTCCCCCCCGACCTGCGGTTGGCGGGAGTCTATCCGTTTGGCGACTAACGGTTGGACTTCCTCCCTCTTTTCCGACGGGCGCCAAATTTAGCTTGGTCCCCTTTGCGGTCTTTTAGAGGCCGGCGTCTTCACCTTTTAGCTTATCATGTTTGGTTGTCGTTCGCCCAAACCAACTCGGCCTTGGTTTTTTCTCTACATCACCTAGTTTGTTAGTGGCGCGTCCGGATTCTGTTCGTTTCCTCGTGCGCTTTTTTCTTCACCACCCGCCACCCTTCTTCTTTTGCAGCCAACCGACAACCTCTTCTAAGAAGGCGGATTGACATTTTTATTTTGTTTTGTCCGGCCACTTTTTTTTTTTGGTGTTTTTTTTTTTTTCTGTTTTGTTTCTTCCCGCGATCACGCGAACTCGTGGTCCAATTATGAGAGTCAGACCCTTCATGCTCTTCCACGTGTCCCCGCCACCTCGAAGCCGGAGGCCAGTTTCCCGTTCCGGTCGTTCAGTAGCCACGATTCCCTAGCGTCTTTACGTCCGATAGACCCGCGCTCCCTTTTCCCCGCTTGACCGCCGGTGCTTTTTCCCTCGGACGTTCGGTCCGCCTTTCCCGTCCGTTTATAATCCTGAGTCGTCCGGATGACCCCTCTTGTGATGTTTGTTTGACAGCATAGGAAGGGTCCCTCCTCTTGTAGGAGAGCCGGTCGAATGACCTCTACCCTCTCAGCGAAGCGCACGTTGCGGCTGCATTCCTACTTCTTCTTTCGGTACTATCCCTGTCAAATTTCCGCGGAGCGTAATTCCCTTTCATTTGATGGCGACACTTTGGCCACGCACCCAACCTTACGGCCCTATCCTTTTTTCCCCCTTCCGACTGCGTCGTTTTTCCCCCTTCTCGTCTCCGAACAACCTGGCCTGGCATTTTCCTTTCTTCCTTTCTCCCTCTCCCTTAATCCTCCTCGTTTTTTGTTGTGAGCTACCTTCGTGGCATCATGCTTGTCAGGGATACGGGTTCTTTCTCCTCTGCGTTGTCACCCTGCCGAAGTTCGGCAGGTCTTGTACCCCCTTAGGCTATTGGGGTGGGTGTGTGCTGTCCGGTGCCAGAACCTGGGCCAGCTGTTCGCCTCTACGGTGACGGTCTTTTTCTTCCCTTTTTTCCATCCGGCCAAAGGTGTAGACGCGATCACGTGGTCTTCTTGCGTCTTTCCCGTAGTTTTCAGGGTCCTCCATCTTTCGGCCGGAGTCGATGTTTTACAGCCACCTTTTTTGTCCATCGGGTCCTCTGATGACTACTTCTCTCGTCAGCACCGTCCGTTGGCACCTCTCCGCCGGCTGTTGCAGTTTTCCCGTCTGTGCGAGCGGCGTCCGTTTGGTTCGTTCTTGACGAACGCCGTACCGGGTATCGGATGCATGTTTGGCTCTCTGTTTTTCCACGTGGCGATACGGTTGTTTTTTTCCCCCCGACCTGGACGACCTCGGGTCCTTGATACGGTGTATTCATACTGGGTTTCCCCCTTTTTACTCTCACCTCCCCTCAGTTCAAGCAGAATCTCTTATACTTGGGGTTTTTTCCGGTCACTGACGTCCTTAGGTTTTTCGCTCTTAAGACCCCTCGCCGAGAGCTTACTCTCATGCGGCAAAGATCCCGCCTTTTCTGGAAGAGCCAAATCATCTATTTTTTTTGGCGGCACGCCCCCCACGACCGTGCCGATCTGTCGCCTTCTTCCTCGACCGGGTAGCGTCAGGACGGTTTTTTTTCCCTTTAAACAGGTTCGTCCCCATCCCGGGTAGTCTCGTCTTCTCCAGCCACACCTTAGGTGACGGTGATGTACATCCATCTGCGTGCGTGTCCTGCGTGACCACTCACGGTGGTGTTGTCGTTCTCTGGATTTGATTGTTTTCCCTTTCCTTTTCTTTTCCCGAATGGGCATCCGGTTTTCCTGTCACCTCTTCTTTCCGACTGTCCGCCCCATTGGGTTTTTTGTTTTCCCGGTCGTACGATGGACACGTGTTTCTGTCATAAAGAGGACGGTTATCCCTGATAGGTCATATTTCAGTGTTCAGCGTGATCCTTTTCCGCTGAGCCGGACACGCAGCTTGTTCGTCCACCTGACGAAGGAGCGCCTTTTTAGTCGGTACCCCTTTTTCCCGTGCTCAGCTACCCGACGCCGCCTTTTTTTTTTGTGCCGGCGCCTTCCCCCTTGCTTGCGCAGGTACGGAGAGGTCCCATTCCTTGCCCCCTTTTTCCTGGAAGCGCAGTAGTAGAGACCACACGCGGTAGTTTCTTTCTTCTCCAAGAACCTGCTTTTATGATGTCTTAGCTCGTTTTATTTTTTTCTTGTCGAGAAACGTTTTCGCCCCCGGCGGGAACCGAGTGGCTGTCTTTCTTTTCCATGATAGTTAGCTGTTCCCTTCGAGTGTTTATTGAGTTCATTCTCCTGAGCAAGCATCGAGAGAATCGTCCCTATCCTTACATGTCTGGTCAACGGCTTGGTACAATCTTCTCCTCAAGAGGTGAGGCCTTCGATCTTTCTCCACGGATTCTTGGCGGTGAGTAAAACCCCTGGACAGGCCTTACCTTGCCTGCTACGGATACCCATGTTTTGCAGATGATTTTTTTTTCTTCCCCTTGAGCGGCGATAGAACTTTTTCCCCCCCCCCCCCCCCCCCCCCCCCCCCCCCCCCCCCCCCCCCCCCTCCCCCCCCCCCCCCCCCCCCACCCCACCCCCTTTCCTGCGGCTTAATCACCCCCTTAAATGTCCCCATTCTCTTAGACGCAGTGACAGGACCCGCACCCGAGCGTCTTATAGTCGGTTTTCCTGTCCGCCCGGGCGGCGGTTTACAAGTATTTTTTATGGGAGCGTAATCGGTCCAACGCTTTTCTTCTTTTCGTCGGCGAAATTCCCCCTCTTCATGGTATTTTTAGTCTGTTTTGTGGCTTGTCCTTTATTGTGATTTGTCCGTTTTGGAGGCAATAGTCCCCTTCTTTGAGGGTGTTTTTGGCTGGCCTCTTCATTTCAGTCCAGTTGGGTAGAGTCGTTTTTCTGAGCGACAGATGCTTCTTCCCCGACGATATAGACCGCAATCGGGAGCGGCGTTCTGTCCAACCACTCCATCGAATTTTCGCTGGGCCTCGCTGAAATCTAGTGCCTAGTCGCTTTACTTTTGCTTTGTGACCTCCTATCCCCCGAAATGGCCGCTATGACTGATTCTCCGGAGGCATTCCGAGGCGAAACAGGCTCTTGGCCGCCTTGCATCGTACCTTATTTCTCCTACACCCTTTGAGATCCCCGTTTTCTCCCACTCAACGGCTTAGACATGGTTGGCCCTCTTTTTCCATAATCGTTTTTTGGTGCGTCTTGAGGCGCCAGCGCTTCGTGCCTACTGAGTCGTAAGACCGTATACGGCCCCCCTCTTTTCGCCTTGCGTACTACACTTTTTAGTTTACCTTCGCGACGAGTGCTTTGCTCCCCCTTTTCGATCGTCCGACTACAGCGTTCTTTCTCTCTGCCGACTTCTCGCCCGGACTTGGGTCCCTCTTCCTCGGCCGGCGTCCAAAGGTTTCTTCTCGTACGGAGCCGCAGTTCCGGTTTCTTTTCCGACGGTGCGGGCGCTTGCCCCTTCCCCCCTTTTTACCCTGAAAGGAGGTAGTGGAATCACCTTTTGTGGGGGGCCTTTTTATTCACCCACCGGTGACACGAGGCTCTCTCGTGGCGAACCTCCATTTTTTTTTTCGGAACACGCAGGACTGTGTCCTCCTGACCAGATTTTCTCTTTTCACCTACATACTGTTGTTTTCTTAGTGGACGGTCTCTCCTGGTTCTCTCTCGTCCTTACTCGGTTCGGTGCGCCACTCTTCCCCCTTCCCTTCGCGGTCATTTTTTGATGGGTAATTGTCTCCCCCGTCCAGTAACACATTTTTATTCCCAACTAGACCGTCTGCCGGTAACCTTGCGTCTTCCCTCTCCGCCCCGGTACGTACCTTCCTTGTTTACCGGCCTCTTCTGGATTCACGCCACTTGTGGCCGCAGTTGAACACCTTAGTTTCCTTGGACTCCGCATGCGCTCTGCGAGCAGGAGCGCGCTAGCCTCCGAGTTCCGGCGAAGCCTTTTCGAGGTCACTCGTTGAAAAAACACCCTCCCGGAGAATGGCATGTTCTCGTGCACATACTCGGCGTCGACGGCGGGTAAGTGAGTTGGCCGGTCAGGATCTCGTTGCCTTATCACGGCGCCAAGCAGGATCGGTCTTTCTGATTCCAGAAAACTTTGGCTAAGACTGGTCTTTTTTTTGAGACCCCGTCCTGAAAAGTTTTTTTTAGGCTTCTCCCCCCTCCCCTGCATTACGGTTTTTTCCCGGTTTTTTTTTTCGATCGGCGTCAGTCTTTCGCGGCATCCTTGACCGGCAAACGCGGCCAGTTATGTTCTCATCAGTTGGTCTTTTCTTCTTGAGCAGCCGCTGCCACGAGAGTGGAGGCTATGGTACCCCCTCCAGTCGACCCCGGGATCGTTTTGGTGGCACCTGGTGCCTTTCCGAGGCGGGCGAGATCGCCGGGCTTTGCTCCCAGTTGCTTTCCTACCTCCCACACGTCGGGAAAAACTTACAGCCGGCCTTAATTCTTGCAGCCCAATGGCACCCTCCATTTCCATTGCTCACAGAAACCCCACCCTTCTTCGCCACCCGACACCACCCCCCTACTGTCTAAGGAGAAGTGATAAGGCGGGGTCTTCTCCTTAAGTCTCTCGTGCCCGCGTCTTTGTTTGCTGACGGGTCCGACCGACACGCTCATTTTTGTTTCGTCCCTCCCTTGCTTCTAGCTCACAGCTTTGTTTCCCCATGTTCCCCTTACCCCCCGCCTTAGGATGAAGGGTTTTTGACGGGGCAGGCCCCGACCGTCTCCCCCATGTCCCGCACGTTCGAGTCCAATCCCTGACTTGTTGTTTCGACATGTTAGACATGGACGGGCTCCCGTTCCCGCTTCTCTTTCTCTTCAGGAAGTAAAGAATGTTTTTCTCACCTCCCTTCCTCCTGGTTTTGGACAGGCAATCGCATGTTACCGCGGGCGTTCCTACCTGAAAAAAGCAGGTCAGAATCGTAGGCTCGTGGAGCTCGTTTCTGCTTTTTTGCGCAGGGCTCATGACGCGATCAACTCTCCGTTTGCTGCTCCAAAGGTTTCTCCCCTCTCGATTTACTGAGGCCCTCCCCAAGCCATCTGTCAGCCGGCTTTTTCCCCGTTCTCACCTCACGAAACCTTTCTGTTTTCATAATTGCGAACAGCAAACGAGTTTTCGTCCTCCGTTCGCAGATCCTCGAACTCTGTGGATCCCTCCTTCCTTGTCCAGTTTCCCGTGGTCGAGCATCGTCTTTGAGCAAGAAGATCGACCTGGCCCCATTCTCACACCATGCGGGGATTTGTTTTTGTGACTTGAAATTTTTTTGACCCCCTCTCTTGTTCTTTCAGTACGGCGCGTGGGTTCCTATGGGGGCCGGTAATACGCCTTTTTATAACATTAGCCCGCTTCTTCCATTCTCCTCCTTCCTTCACCGTGTCGTCACCTCCTCCTTTCGAGCCAAATACTAGGACCGCCCTGCACGGCCCAAGGAGGCGCGGTCGGCCAGTCGTCCTTCCGTGTTTCGTTACGACCATGTCCCTCCTGGTCTCCCAAGGCGGGCCCATCACAGTTGACCACGACACAGTGAGGGGTTTCCCTTCTTCCTCTTTTCAGCGCGGTATCACAAGCCCGGCCGGTTTCTTGCTTTGTTTTTTCCTACCTCTTAGCTTCTGTTGCCTCCAGGGTGTTACTTTACGACCCTCACTCCCCCCTTTCGCGTGGCCGAGTAGGCGGTTCGCAGGCACGGTCGGCCCAACGGGGTGTTAGTAATCCCCCCCTTCGATGTGATGGGGAGGCAATAAACTATGTTTTCTTGCTTCTTCTTCAGGTCCTATCGGGGTTCTCCGTTCCGAGCTCTTTTTCTCCCCCCTTTAAAAAGTCAAACCGTTTGTTGTCCCAGCCGCACCGCAAATCGTCTCCGTGAGACTTTCTTCCTTCTTTTTCCCGCGGGGGATTTCTTCCTCTGTTCGGGGTCACGAGGCCTTCTCCCCTTACCGGAGGCCCAGTGCTTTTTCTTTCAACCGGTTTTTTCCACCCTCCCATAGAAAGCCCGTCAGTTGAACCTTCCCCTTCTTGTTTTCTTTCGTCAATGACTGTTTTTCCCTTGCTGAGTTCCCTCTTCGCCGCGATTCAGTTGATTCGTTCCGGTATGGACGGATCTTTTCCAACCGACGGCGGTAAGCGATGGATCTTTTTTCCTCGCTCTTCCCTTCGACCCCCCCACGCTTGTTGTTTTTGCGCTTTCTGTTCTTATCGTATCATTCTGCCTTCCTCGTTTTCCGACCTGGACCCGCATGACATCGTGACGCGATCATCCTAACTTTTTTTGAGGCGGCAGGCTACCCAATGTATTTTTCCATTTGCTCCCGTAACAGTACGTCGGCGACGTCCCGTTGACCAAGGGGCTTTCTCCCCTTTTCTTTTTTTCACGCGAGCACCCCCCCCAACACGGCCTGTCAGCTTTTGGTCCTGCAGACTGCGGCTTTCACTTTTTCCGCGTCGCCGACAACGGAGGGAGGTCTCCCTCACTCTCTTGTGCCACG
>Ga0179591_1207785_pt1 | contig 11431 bp, 13 predicted proteins | sample CZOMad2_1_08_16f_FD_182891 | JGI IMG/M metagenome (GOLD analysis project Ga0179591, IMG submission 182891) | Vadose zone soil fungal communities from Angelo Coast Range Reserve, California, USA - CZOMad2_1_08_16fungal (PacBio error correction) | ecosystem: Environmental > Terrestrial > Soil >... | reverse complement strand
ACGTTTTTCAGATGTAGGGTTCACCTGTCTTTGCTTTCCAGATATGAAATGATGAAATTCCGAGGTCGTCTTACTCTGTCTCGCCGCTCTCGCTCTCTTTTTATTTTCCGAGGCCCGACAATTCTGGATACTCTTTTTTTTTCTCAATTCTGAGTTATCGGCACGATCTCATCTCCTTCGTCGGCTAGTCGGTGGGAAATCCCTTTTCCCTCCTAGCTCGAGCGACTATCTCGTCACCTCAGTGACGTGGCCTCAAGTAGATCGTGCGGCCCCTTGTTAGAGATTCCCGGCTTGGCCCGATCCCGGACCTTCCAGGCAGGTTTTCTCATTATATATATCCTGAGACCTTTTTTCTAAGCCGATACGTTTTGTGGAGATCTTTCTTTTCTGAGTTTTCGACGAAGAAGGGATATTGGCCCTCTTCCCACCTTCGACCCTTTAGCTTTTAGTCTCTGCCCTCCGACACCTCTTTTTAACAAAGCACTCTTATATTGAAGGCCTTGGTATAGACTGCAGATCATAGTAGAGTGATTTCCTCGTTCCTCTTCCTCATCCAGCTTCTACTGTACGACTCCGAAGAGCTACTACCTGCTTACTTAAGAAGGCGTCAAAGGAGGTCAGACATAAGGAAAGACTCAATTTTCAATCTCTTTTTTGTAATTTTGCGCACTTACGAGTTTCCCGACTTGCAAGCAAACAATGATTAAGATCTTCTTTTGCAACCTCCTTTGTTCCCCCCCCCTCAAGAGGGTCTGAGGTCTGCCTGCGAACTTCTGTGTTACATGCAGAGTTACCATCTCCTCTGACCCCCTTCCGTCCTGTACTTCCCTTTTTCTCTTCGACTCGGGCGAACGTCGAACGGACGGGCCCTTTAGTCCCTCAGGTATCTGAAGGGACTGTTTTTTTCTCGTCGTTTCCCGCCCATCATGCCCCGCGGTCATGGTCTGGGCCTTCTGTGTAGACGCCGCGGTCGTTCTCTCGACTTCTCGCCGGCTCCCCCTTCTCCGACGGTATTTGCGACTCGATCTATTCATCCTCGAGTTCTTTCGTGCTCCCCCTCTTTCCTTAGACGTTCTTTTTCAGATCTAACGCCAGATTTCTCTCTGGATCTTTGACGTAGAGCGAAGTCTTAGGCTCGTCCAGACCCCCCTCTTCCTGAAGAGCGAGTGACTACGCAGATGCTAAGAGATGGGACCTCCAATCCGATTAGTCTGGTAGGCTCGCACTCTGAAGCGGGCGCTTCCCACCATTGTCCTCCCCGACATACTAGAGAGATCGAAGTCCTATTCCCAGCTTTTTTGACAATAATGTCTACGTAAACTGGTCGCCGCCGATCTTATTGCGCAAGTTCTTTGAATTTGCAGTAGGTCCGTCCAAGCCCCGATTACCCAGTGAATCGGCATCTTATTTGGCTCAAGGGACACCGCGGTAAGAGGATTTTTCCTCTTTTTTAGAAGGTCTCAGGATATGCTGTAGAGCGTTGCCGACGTAGCTTGAATTTGGCCCCCCCGCCTCTTCCCTCCCCCTACCCCCACCGACCCCGCCTGTCTTTGGATCGTAAGGTCGATGCAGTACCCCGCCAATATAAGAGCGACGCCATCGTCGCCCGTGATTAAAACCTCGTAAGAGCTATTCGCCGAATTTTTTTTTCGTCTTAAAAGACGGTAATTGCAAAGGTTTCAGTTCCGGTTTGTAATTCCTTTTCCATGCCGGTCGATCTCCAGTTTGTTTTCTACGCGGATTTATGACACGTCGTATCCGGCCAGCACCGTCGTCACACTTGCCCGCGATTGTGCCCCGGTGGCCCTCTGAACCCCCCCTTTCCTCCATTTTACGAGTTCCGCCAGTCGCCCCCTTAGAGCGATCCCCATCTGTCCTTTCTTTTAGATGATGGCCCGGTTTCACCTGGAGCCTAGGTTAGTATTTAGACTCTATCCGCTTCTATGCGGCTGATCGTGGGGGCATTAGCTAGTTTGAAATCCTCTCGGTGTACTCTGCCTGAAGACATCTGAGCGCAAGTAGTTTTTTCAGTTCTCCCCCCCCCTGATATGATCGACTCCCCACGCCCATGCGTGAACCTCCGCTCCGAGTTTTGAGTCATCGTCCGCTCCTGGTGCCATTCCCTGGTTTCTCTAGCCCTTCATAGTAGTCCTCGAAGCCTTCGTAGGGCTTGATGTTCTTCAACCTCCCCCCACCATATCTCTTAGCCACATTAAGTTTTTGTTTGTTGAGGTAGAGTGTCGGCGGTGTGGTTCCCTCCGACCTCCTCAGCCTGCATCTCTTTCCTCCTCTAAGCTATAATCGACGTCAACTTGAGATGCCCAACCGAGTACTGTGAGATAATCCTCTTGATCGCGTTAAACCTATTTTTTTGAGTTTCTGGCCTCTCTCCTTCCTCTCTTCAGTCGCTGTACTGTGTCCAAGCCTTCCTTCGTTATATCTTTCGAACTGACGAAGTCTCAGGGAGTTTTCGTAATTTTGCCTCATCCGAGCATCGCATCGTTAAGTTTAGTGCTGTTATTATAAATTATTAGTAGGATGGATGAGTTCCTCGGCACTGCAGATATGAATAATTCCCCCCCCCCCCGATGAGTGATTGGGAGAGTTCCCCTCCGATCATTCTTGTTGTTTTTTCTTTCCCTGCGGATCGGCCCATTTTTTCCCTTTTCTGATTTCTTTACCTGATAGATTGGGTAAGAATCATTGCTTTTCTTTCCCAATGGAGGATTCAAGGCTCTGGGAAATCTTGAGTTGAGCCCCCCTTCCATTTATGGAAGTGTTTTCCCTGTATACCCCGAGTTAGTAGAGATGTTACTCCAGTCACCTGTACTAATATTTCCGTCTTTGATGCTATGAGAATTGTTGAGGAACATTAAGATCCACCCCGAATTGTAGTTGGTCCAGAGTGCCCTGAGTCGGGATGAGTACAGACGACTTTTTGCTGGATATTTGTAAAGATAATCGAGAACTGTACTCCTTCCCCCTAAATCACTCTTCCGAGGAGGTCGTTTCCCCGCTCGATGAGGCTTTTTTCGATTTAATCCGTTCATCAGATTTTTTCCCGCTTGCCCCAGGATCTCAGAAATCCCTTGATGCTTGGCGACCGTTCGTCGAACTATGCCTTCCCCCTGTCCGAATTTGACTTGCTTGTAGGGAGTAGATGTGACCACACTGTCGCGCGTTTCCCCTAACGTTCTCTTGGGGCTTGCCAATGCGATTCTCATCGGCGATGGCATTCTCTCGTCCTTCTTCTTTTTCGCGACTCCCGTAGATAGCTTCCTTAAAGCGAGACATCCTTCAACAGTTTGTTCATCTGCCTCGCTGACCCCGCCGGTTTTCTTACTTCATTCACTCACTGAACATGATAGAGTTGAAGTCTATCCGCGATAAGTATTCAGGGCGATCCTAGCGAGATCTACAGGCGAGTCTTTTCAAGAGAATATCAGTTTTGCCTCTTGGGCCTTATGGATTCGTTCCCCTCTTCCCTTCAAGGCCTCGACATAGGCTCATCGGTCTCCCCAAGAAGGATATAGTTAGTAAAACGAACTATTGCACTTTTTCACTAAGAGATTTGTTACTCTTCCGTGCCCGATCCCAGCGTTCTTCAGGACCGCGAAGAGAGTTGTTGGGGGGATGCGTATCCATTTCCTCTCCTTGAACCTCGTATCTCCGAGTGTTCTCTACTTCGCCCAGATTTGCGACCCCCATTCTACCTCCTCACTCTTCGGGCTATTTAGGAGACGCAGTCAATTTCCCTTCTAATAGTCAGCTTATCTTTTTCCCTCCGTAGAGAAGGCCGTAGTAGGAGAGAGCGACCCAGGCACTGATCCCTTCCCCCGGCTCCGAGAATGAAAGAATTAACTTCGATATTGGCTCAAACGTCGAGTCTCAACCTCCCAGTCAGGCGCTTAATCTACATTTTTGGGGCTATGACTCCCAGGATCCCTTTTGATTTCTTCCCGATAGAATTCCCTCAACCAACGTCCCGGCATCTTTTCGGTCCCCCACGGGTGTAGCGACTGCGCGTCGATCGAGTTTTATCCCCCCGCTGAACGAAATGCTCCTTCACCCCGAGTTTACCAACGTTACATCTCAATGACCCCTTAAGTAAACTCCTTCTATTCACGCAAGCCAGCCCCAGCTCCCGAGCTTTTGCACTCCAGAGTTCTAATTCCGCCGCCGAGCCTACGCGCCCGCTCGATTCTCAGGATCGACTCACCCTATTCTGCAGCCAGCTTGAGGCCGCCTTGCGTTCACTTCTGTACCTCCCTACTGGCCGCCCTGGTAGTCCCCATTTCGATTGACACTAACTAATACGTCAATGTAGCTTTTTGCAGATTTACGTCTTGGAAGTTCCGAGACGGTAGAACCAGCCTGCACCCGTATCTCCTTTAATACTACTATTTTGGTTTGTTTATTCTAATGTAGAGGTCGGCTAGCACCTACGTTCCCTGTCACCATCGCTCTCTCTCTTAAAAGATAAATTCTTTATTCCGAGTTGAGCGGCCCCTAGTGAGATCTGAGTGACATAGAGACCGCCATTCTTCTGCTCTTTAGCTTTCCCTGTCTCCACGATAGGATCGCTCGAGAAGTGGTCTAGTCGTAGATTGCCTCCTATCGTTTTCCGCGATTTTTCGATCCTAAGAGATTCTTATGTGAATCCCGCGAGTCGGGGGTCCCCTTACCTTTGCGATGTTTCCCCCGGTTTCTTGGCACCGAAAGTTTAGACCTGTTATTTTAGTAGAGTTTCCATTTAGATCTGCTTTTGCCGTATACCCGTTATCCGCACGAACCCCGTCAGAGGTGGTTGGTTTAGTTGAGAAAGTCAAGCTGTAGAAGAAGTTATAGCTTCGTAGAATACATTCCGACCCGGTAGAGTGTTTTCTTAAAGGCCCGGTTTTGGTAGATCCCCGATCCCGGTAGTGGGAGACATCCATGGCCCACGGGACGTGTAACACGTCGATAAGAAGGCCTTATAAGCCTTTCTTTCGCAGTTTGTATCCTCTACGCTTCTAGACGACTCGCAGCTGACCTAGAGTAGGTAACGCAGACTATGAGTCAGTTAATTCTGCTGACAGCTGTTACTCTAGCATCATCATCCCAGTGACGCAAACGGGACGGATTCTGAAATGTGTTGAGGACAAGTGGGGATACAGTATCCTCATCTAATTCGACGAGGTTGTTTCATTGCACGAAATGCTCCTGTCCAACACCTCGTTCTTTAATTTGCGAGTTATTTTACTTCTGTCAGATCGAGGGAGTTTGAGTAGGTACCCTTGCTGAAAGCGCCGTATGTTCCTCCCGCATGACTGTAGGTGGATCTTCGACACTGCTATGAATGCGTCGGACGCTGCCTTTTGTCCAGCGTTGAGCGGCTGTATCCCCCGCCCCCCTGACGTGAAAGAGGTTAATGATTGGCGTGATTCTGCGTTCAGTGGGCGACAGGTCCTTTTTCATTTACGCCCCGCTACCCCATTGATCGCTCTTCCGTCTGGCCCCGCTTTGAGGAGGTCTTTGTTTGATGACGGAGACCCCCTCGGTCGCTTTCACCTTAAACCTGTTGCAGGCTTTTCCGTTTACGACTGACTTTCCGCGTCGGCTCTTTATCAAAGTATCTGAGGAACTTTATAGATACGAGAGTTAAAGAGCCAGATTGTTCCCGCACGACTTATGAACCCCACAACAGTAGACTTTCCGTTTTCTGTAGCGATGGAAAGTAGAAGTCAGTTGGGATGGCATCAAAAAAACACCCTGCAGAATAAGAGTACACAGCCTGCGCGAGACTCAGTTTAGAAACTCTGGTTGTTATGTCGGACCTTTACCCGTTTAGTTTTTCATCGATTTTATTTCCCCTGTCACCTCTTGAATGAGACGTTCTTACCGCCGCTAAGGGATTTTTTTCCTTGGCCTGGGTAACCTCCCCGCGGAAGGGTTAATCCGGAGAACGTCCGAATGTGTTCCACGTCGCTCATGAGTCCCCCCGGATATTAAGTCCGTGTCCGCCCTACCTTTCCCTCCCGAGCCCCCCGCCGCCCTCGCTGGGCCTAGTCTTGATCCTCGTCACTCGCTTTCACAAGCGCTCGCCGACGTTCCGGTTGAGTTGTCTGAAACCGAAGAGCGCTCTTGGAGTAGACAAATCAGTTTTACGGTCTTTTGCCCGACGGTTTCCGGACCAGAGAGCTGACGACCTTCTTCCTTCCAATCGCGGATTTTATGCCACCTTTATCCCGGCCTTTCCGCTCAGCCACACTACAGTTCTTCCAAGGCTGACTGCACTTCATTAGAATCAACCCATTTTTCGGCAATTTATTCTTTGATTTGAACCGTCGCCCATTTAGTTCACCGTCCAATAATATTCAGTTCGCCCGAGGGTCACGAGCCCCCAGCTCGGCCTTACTTCTATGTAGCATGGTTAACTAACTGAACTTTGTCTATTTTCTGATCATTTTCGTCGCCTTTCTTCGACCCTTTAGGAGTAGCCTCTCTCTGGGACTTTTTCTTAGCGTCCCGCGGTGCGTTCCTCTTCCCCTCCGGAGTATTGACTTCTTGTAGATACTCCACCCTTGAACGAGCTAAAGAGGAACTAGTTCCAGTTTTGATGTGTGCAGGAAAAAGTCAGTGACTGTCGATGGGAGCGGTTGATTTGAATATGACAGATGAGGGATTTCCTATTGGAGTTGAGTCGTCAACCTCACAAACACACCCCAACCGAAATAACACCACAATCAGAAAAGAACCATAAGGAAACACTCCCCCCCCCCCTCCCCAAAACTACAAACCCAAACCTCAACTATCCACACACCCAAGATAACAAAACTTACCACCCATAAAAACACCCCCCAACCCCACACACCACACACACACAACAACGCCGAACTTTCCCCTGGTGGTGTGGAGAGTCTTTCCCTTTGTCGGGGTGTGTTTTACCTCACCCCATATCATCCTATTCCTTGCTTTTCGACTCAGACTAGTATAACTCTACTTCCTGCTTTTTTTCACGATGCTGTCCGATGACTCCTTTTTGATCGCGTTCGCTGTTTTTCGTTCGATGCTTCTCAGAGCGATAAGTGTTTTTTTGAAATTACGGAATTAGTTTTCTCTCTTCCTTCCAGTAGCAGTGACGAGTCGACGGTTAGTCCCTGGTCCTCTTCGAGATACTTCCGTTATCCTTTCTCTTATCGGATTTGTTAGTGATATCATATCGGATCTTTTCTGGTTAGAGTTCCTCTGCCCCGCCCCCATCTGTGACCTAGCGCTTGGGTTTAGCTCTTTTACTTTTTTCGGTAACGCGAGCATCGGTGCTGAGTGTTTGGCTTTCTTATTCCTTGCTCGCCAGGGCTCACGGGTTTGGCTGAGTTAGTGCTGGACTTTATCTGTCGTCGCAAGTTTCTATTGCTTTTTGCACCTGCGTTTTACTGCTTGGAAAGCCTGAGGTAACAGTCGTTTCGTTGAGAGACGTCCCTACCGGAGCGTGTGCTCGTCGATTTTTCGCTTTTCCAAGTCTCCCCGTCGAGTTTTTTCGGGCGGCCCGTCTTATTGTGCTTAACGTCAATCGACACGGATCCTCCATGCGGGTGCAGCGTTTTGATTCTGATGCGTCCCGTGGTCCTCCCCCCCGCTCCTTAGTATTTCTGCCCTTCTCGTACGTGCTTCTCATTACCCTTTCCGCTTTTGGGCTTTTCGGATGCGCTGTTCCTCTTAGGGTATCTTGAGAACGTGTTCTTACCCGTGTGCCGATGTAAATTCCCCCCCCCAAATACAGCCGACGCTCTTCTCAGTTAGTACAGCCCCTTTTTTCTCGCAGATGTCCTGCTGATCGCCGGCGCTGCTTCTTTGTTTTCCGATTCTTTTCGCGACTGCTTAGCGTGCGTCCTACTACTAGGCTCTCGGGGGTGCCTGAGAGCGCTTCTCACTCCCCTCTGGCCCCCACTCTTTTTTGCCTTCGATTTTAGGGACCGACTAAGTCGCTCGTTTACTGTCGTCAAGCTCGAACCTTAAACAGGTTCAGGATTCGAAGAGCGACTGGTTTCCCGTTCTTCACCTTTATCTTCTTCCTGCCTGATTAACCGCATAGCGATCCTGCCTTTTCGAGATCGTTTCGACCGTCCGTCTATGTATCCTCGATCTACCTTCAATTTTTCCCCTGGGGAGTCGTTACCCGACTACCCTTTCCCTTTCGTCGTTCATTACGGGATCTCTCCCGGATCTCTTTTTTCCGCTCCAAAGACAGGATTCAGTTCCTTAAGCGTCTCTTAGTGTCCCCGACTTTGCGTAATCGCCTTCCTGTCTGGCGATTGTGAGGAGGTCTTACGGTCGCCACAGGGCACTGTACTTCCCTTGGCATTTCGGATGAGGGGATACCGGCAATCGATACGCCCTGACGTCGCGCCCACCTGAAGAACTTTTGTCAGGTTTGCGGAGGGTACTAAGCGCACGGCAGTTTTTTTGTACGAGTTCACCGAAGTATAAGTCCTGGGATCTCGTAGAGGATGATTTCGCGCTTCAAGGTAGCTGAGGTAGGACTTCCTTTCCCATGATCCCCCCCCTAGTCATTTATCCCGTATGACCCTTCGCTGCTCTCCTGGCGGCTGTATTCCCCCGCCTGGCACGTTATTCTCCCCACGAAGTATCCGACGGCTCCAAAGGCCTGCGTCCCCCCCCGTACCTTTCGCAGGTGAGATCTCTACTTCCCTTCGTCAGTTGACACGTCTCCTGCTTATCCCAACACATCTTTCTGGCCGCTCTAGAACGGCTCGCGCGCTTTCAGAGATCGAGTATCCGCGCGCCAACCTGCTGGGGACTGTCTCTGCCTTCCCTCCTTTCCCCCCCCGACGAAAGATACCCCCCTCAGAGCTCGCGTGGCCCACAGCTGTATATGATCCAGAGTACGCCTCGCGGTTCCCCGTCGTTTTTTATGCCGCCCTAGCCGACCCCTTAGCATGCTCGACCGTCGCCCCGGATCGGGATCTTAAATGATGAATGCTAAAAGAGGTTAGGCCCGTCCTTCCCTGCCCCCCCTGATCTTCGAGCGTTCACGTCTGTCCGCTTTTTCTACGCGGGGCCTCTTTCGAGCCTGGGTACCCCCCATAATCGGACGAATTCCCCGTCCCAACCCTCTTCTCCTCCTCCTTGTTTTGCTCTCTACCCCTTGTTGCGCGGGCTCGGCGAGCCACCTTATTGCCAGGCATATCTTTTCTCTTACTTTTTGCTGTTCGCGACTTCTGCCCGATGCGTCTCTTATTTGGTGACATAGAGGACGCCCTTGCGCTCCTTCTTGAGCTTCAGCCCATAACTTGTCTACAGCCTGTCCTGATACTTCTTCGTCTTCCTTCTTCTTTTTCGTACGGCGAGGAGCACCTTCCGTTTTTCCGACGCGAGAGTTCTGGCGCCGATTCGACCGCTCTTACTCTTTTCCCGTCCAATAAGAGCTCGTGCGTTTTATTTTCGCTCTCATGTGCCCGGAGGGACTCCACGAAGCGCCGACCTTTTAGTTCTCGAGATAACTCTACCTTCATTCTCTGACCCGAATACAGTTTCTTTTCCCCTCCAGGCAGATCGTCTGTTTGGAGTTTTTTTATCTTTTCTTTGCGATCGACGGGATCCTGAAGCTCATATGCCCTGAGGACCCACGGTCGGACGGAGGTGTATCTTCGTTTCTCGCGCTAAGTATTTGTACAACGCCCTCGCTATCTGCGGACGTTCTACCTAAGACCTAGCATCTCTCTCCCCTGTGCTTTTGCCGTGACGCTTTCGCCAGCCGTTTTGTTGACTCCCCTCGCGTCCCAAGCGAATGGACTGAATCTTTTCTTCTCCCCTTCTGAACCCCCCGGAGCTGCGCCGACGACCTTCCCGCCTCCCCCCCTTCATCGTCCTCGTCCTTTTTCACTTCTAGTTTCGAACACGTCCCTTATCGAATTTCCGAGGGGCCCGCACCCCTCGCTTTGGAATTTTCTCAGGTCCCACCACTACGAATTCTTTCCTCTTTCTCTGCCTTTCCCCCTTATACGCTTGAGTTCACTTTCACGCAGTTGTTCCATTGATGTACTTCACTGTTCATTCCTTTTATGTGATATCCCTTCTCGCTCCCTAGGAAGACCGGACCTTCTGACTCTTCGATTCCGGGGGCCGTTTTCTCCCCGGCCTTCCCTGACTCTCAGGAAAAGCTTTACGTTTTTGTTGTTTCTTTCGCCTTTTTTTCGCCATGCGCGTCTCTGGAGGTGTTCTATAGATATAGATACCTCTTCGCGATTTTTTCGGCGCCCACTCGCTTCAGGGAGATTGTTTTGATCTTTCCTCGTCCGATCAACCGAGTTTTCGTTGTCTTCCGATCCTTAATTTGCAGGATTCTGCTGGACGACTACGCGATCGCCCCGTCGTTGTCTTCTCCTGCTCCCAAGAGCAAGGAAAGAGCTTGTTCCATCGACGTTCCTTCGGCGCATTACCCGAGAGCTCGTGCGTTTCTTCCCCCGCTGCCCTCCGACCCCTCCTTTTCGATTGAAGCCCACCATCGCGCTACCGCTGACTATGCTGGATGTTTTACGTGGTTTGCGCATGGCATCATGTATTTTACGAATGTTCTCCCCCCTGCTTTCCTTTCTCGGGCGTTCATAGCCACTCTGGAGATCTAACGTTCTTTACGGCCCGTACCTTTCGCAATTTGCTCTATAGTTCGGCCGCCGGTACACCCTTTCCGAGGATGATTCCGCGGCGACAGTCCTTAGGTGGGGAGGATATGCTGAGGCGTTATCAGTGTTGCCGTCATCGATCCTCTCGAGCCCCTTTTGAGTGGTAGTCAGGTCTTTCGGGCACCCTGCGTCACTTTCGCGATCGTTCGGTGAGCTTGCCCGCCCCTCCCTATGCGCCTTTCAGGACGTAGCCCCGCGGCCTATTTAGTAAGAAGGAATCTCTTTCGATTGGTGACGCAGTTGGCTCCAGCACGTCGACTTGATTGTGGCCCTTTCATCCGGCCCAGTCCGCTTCTCCACGAAAATTTATCATATTTCCCCGAGAAAGGAACGATAACCACCCAATCTTTGCCTTTTCCCGTTCTCGCCCATTGAGCGCTCTCCAGATGGCCTCTCCTTATCTTCCGAGCCGAGGTGCCACCTCGAGAAAATGGCGACGCTGTATCTCTGGAGACCTCACATTACGCAGCTGTTCTTTTTGATCAGTCCGGCAGTTAGCTCGCTGCCCCAGTTCACAATGCGCCTTCGAATCTTCCCTGAGAATTTAGAGTTCTATGACTTTTTTTAGCTTGATTTTAAGCGTAAGAGACTTATCGATTTCTCCCGACCCTCCGACACTGGTGAACGCCGATCCCGCTTACCTTTCATCAGGCATCGCTGGTTTAGGACCGTGTCTGATTCGGCTGGAATAGGAATCACTACCTCCGACGTTCGTGCCGATGCTGATCTGTTCTAACCCCCCCCCC
>Ga0179591_1383312_pt1 | contig 11432 bp, 9 predicted proteins | sample CZOMad2_1_08_16f_FD_182891 | JGI IMG/M metagenome (GOLD analysis project Ga0179591, IMG submission 182891) | Vadose zone soil fungal communities from Angelo Coast Range Reserve, California, USA - CZOMad2_1_08_16fungal (PacBio error correction) | ecosystem: Environmental > Terrestrial > Soil >... | reverse complement strand
GATTTGCTCAAGCCGCGGATAACCTACCTCTTTTTTCATCTTTTTGAGTTAAAGAAATGGTATCCACCTCACCCCTCCTCACCGCGAGACCTTGAAGCTTCCCTTTTTCTCCCGATTTTGGATCCGTCGGGAACTATTAAACTCCCCCCCTTGGATCTCTCCCCTTAGGGCTCTTGTTCCTTTGTAAAGAGTCCGCTCTTCGTTCTCTTTCCTCGGTCTGTCCAAAATCAAAGCCCAAGCGTGTGACGTTTTCTCAATTTCTTCTTTAAGAGATAGAAGCGGAGTTTCGAGTTCCGTCAGTCTTCTGTCCACGACCCCCCCCCTGTCAGTACCTCCCCCCCCTCCTTCCCTTTTGTAATAGAAATCTGACCCTTTCTGGACCGTGGCAGAGTCGAACGTCCCTTTTCTCTGGCGGCCCCCCGGCTCTTCCCTTTCAGTGGGCTGATCCCCAGCCCCTATCGAAACCCCATGGCGCCATTTCCACCCCCCCTTTCTTTCACCTGATGGGGGCATGTTGAAGGATTTACGCTCCTAACCTCTGTTCTTATTTCGGAGTGCCTCCCTTCGCCTAGAAATTTTCAAGCCTTTTTCCCTTCTTTTTCCCCTTCGAGCCCTCAGCGAAGAAGCATTTCCTCTTAGACACTTCTCCAGAAGAGCGTCTTAGCCTTTTCGATAATCGCGAAGAATTCTTCCCCCTTCTCCACTGGTTGTCTTGAGTCGTTCGTTTTCGAGGTTTTCCCGGTAGCCTCTTTCAAAAAAGTATACTGGGAAACCTTCATTTCTTGAACTTGTGTCCTCGTTTCCCTTACCCCTGGTCGATTCTGATGGAGCGAGCGGAAGGTCTTCCGCTGGCTCCTCCAAGAAGAGGACTGCAACCTTTTTCCTCCGAAAACGGTTCTTCGTCTGAGTCGATTACCTCCTTCGTTCTTGTTCTCAACTTGGGGTTGTCGTCGTGGATCTGGAATCCTCGACCCCACCCTCTCCCCCCAGGAAGTTTAATTGTGAAACCGACGTTTACACCTTCGGTCATCACAGGTAAACATCGTTCTGGTGGACGCTCCATTCTTCAACCCCTCATAAGAGATATCGAAGTAGTCCGGCATTTTCCCAAAACCTTCCCTTTGGGGAAATCGATCAGGTCCTCTTTTTTGCCGAGTTGAAGCCATTAACCTCCCCTTTTTTAATCCTTCTATTCGATTCGAGACTAAGATCAAGATAAGCGGGTTCATGGTTTTCCCCCCATTTCTCTCAGAAGTGTGTTTTTGAGAGAGATTGAAAATTACAGTTTTCCCAATCGATTTCGGGTGGGGGGGGGCGGGCGGTTGGTTGAGGGGGGTTTTTTTGGGGTTGTGTTTTGTTCCTAGGGACGTCGCGATCAGCGTCGATACAAGAGTTTCTCTTGCATACACCTCTTCCCGAGAGAAATGATCGAGGTCCCGCGTAAGGCCCCATGTAGATGTGCCCCCCATCTTATTCCCCCCTCGATGCGGTTTTTGCAACAGAAAAGAGCCGTCCACTGCGCTACTGCGTGGGAAATGGGATTCCTCTCCCTCCTCCCCTGTGTAGAAAAGGCTCTCGTCGACCAGGGGGGGTTTTTCCCCACCAAAACCAATTCCCCCCCCTGAAGAGTGGAACGCCTATTTCTACCCGAACCCCTCCTTCACCTCTTGCTCCCGAGTTTCGTTATCTTCTCCGGGGTGCTCCTTCCCCTGCGAATAGAATCTCTCAGGAATACCTTCTAGCGAAGACTCGAGTTTTTCCCGTTTATGAGCAAACCATTCCTCCCCCGTAGACTTTTTTTCCCTCGAGCAAAGATGAGATCCCTTCCCCTCGAACGAACGACGAACCCTTTTTTTTGGCTCCTTTTTATCGCACCCAGATGGGCGAAAGGTGATATTTTCACGAGATGCCCCCTTCCTTCAATTAAGGCTTTCCCACTTTTTCTTCCTCGCGCTCGCCCGTGTGGCAACGACCTCTTCTTTTGAACCCTTCTTCACTGTTCCGTCCCCCCCTTTCTCTCCGCACAATTTTTCGTCTCTTCCCTTCCTTACATTCGCGATGATATCGGTCTCTTGATTATCCCCCGACTTTAGATAATCATCAAAGTCCCTCGAATCCGTGAGCCCTCGGACTCCCCCTGGTAAGTTAGAATCTGCCATTTTTTTGCAAAAGATTTTGTAATCTTCCCTACTATATAGGCCTACGGACCGAAGTGTATTTTTCTAGTTTCCTCCCCCCTAGAAGACGGAGTTTTCCGACATCTAACTAAGCTCAGATAAACTTTCCTTCTCTTCCTCTCTATCCCCCTAGGCGGTAGTGCTTTCGACGTGTTCAAAGTACTTAAAGAGCTCCCTTCATCGCCTTTAGCCCCGTGGAAGTCGATTCCTCTTGTCCTTTGACTTAGAGAATTGAAGGATACTCTTTCCACCTTGTCAAGACTTCACATTTTCTTGTAGGTCTAGAAGGTGCAGATTTCTGATAAAAATTCTTAACCGCGACAATTTCCCTCTCTCCCCCTTAGCGGATACGCTGCCCCGGCGGAGCGCGATCCTCCCCCAAAAGCCTTTTCTCCACTCCCTTTTCTAGAGTACGATAAGCTTTTCTCAATGATCTGACCGGTGTATGTTTCTGTCTCCCTTTTCGGTGAGGGGAGACCCACAAAAAAAGAATCCTCCTGATCCTATCGCTCCACAGACTCAACTTGGTCACCCTGAAGAGACTCGGTCTTTCCAGAGGGGTTTTCGAGAGGTAAAAGGCTCCGGCTCAACCCCGACCTAATCACTCGCAACACCCCACATGCGCGTTCCCTCGAGTGCGTCCGACGCTGGCCCGACTGTTCCTCGGTTTGGTTGCTCGATAGTTTCGACTTTTCCCTCCAAGTCTGCGAAAACAGTAGGCCTTCGAACAGTTTGGCCCGAGGTTTCCCCTGAATGCCGAGCTAGGAATGTAATTCTTTAATTCCACCCCCCTGATATAGAGCAACGCCTTAGGAGTTCCCAACAACTAGTCGGTTCCCCTTGTTTTTTAATATCCCCGTTTTTCCTCTTGCGAGCAGCTTCACGTTTCTGTAGATCCCTCACAGATAGAAGAGGCTTGCTATAGTAGTAGACCCATCATACTTGCTCCCCCGGTTCTCCTGAGATTCATTCGAAAGTCCCCCTTCCGAGAAGGATGATCTTTGAGTAAGATCGGATGCCTATTAGAAAAGCGAAGCTCGTAGAGGGGGGTGGTTTTTTTTCCCTGATAACCGCTTTTGGGAAGTAGCGACCTTCTTTTTCCCCACGTGCTTGGTCTACGCTTCTGAGGTCTTCGCCGAACCTTTCTTTTGCGTAGGGATGAGACCCCCGGCCAAGAACACTTCTCCTCCTCGTTTTTAACGAACGCCCCTTCCCGGTTTTCACGAGAGACGAGCTCGACCCTCTCCAAGACCTCACCTTCCCCCGGGAGGGGGAACGGTGACTACTAAAGGGTTCCCTAGAGGCGGCGGGCTTCGATCCACTATCTCCGGACGCTGAAAGTGATCTCTACGAGCCCCCACCTCCTAAGAGGAATTCGCCCTGAATGTTTTGAAACTCAAGAATCCTTTATATTTGCTGAGCTCCTCCCACTTTTTCCAAGTACCCCCCCCCCCGAGGGGACCCTGCCCCTTCAGACGAACAGAACGCTACTTGTCAAACTTTAGTAGAAAACGCCACTCCCCCTTAGAAAGATCTCCACGGTCCTTCACCCTGCTTTTGAATGTCCTTGAACCTTTTTTGGGAGCAGATCTGTTGATACGAAGTTACCTGTTGTTTTAGACTATAGGCTCCCCCATCCCCCTTTAATTAAAATCGGCCGGTGACTTTCAAATTTCTCCCCTCTGACGAGGCTACGAGGGTCGGGTTAAGTGTTCGTGAGTAGTTTTTATAGGCAGAATTTTTTCCAGGGTAACTTAATTCTCCGGGGCAGGACCCCTTTTCTTGAGATAGAACTTCCAGATCTTTTGATTTTGCATCAAATTAACACCTTTGGAGAAGGAAGAGGCTTCTCTCCTTTCAAAGGCTTTTCTAGATACTCAATCTTTTTTTCTCGGATTCCGTCCAAATTTTAGATGAGAGCTAGTTTCATCCCTCTGAAGATAATCACCCGATGACAAAACCTTGTATCGAGAATTCCCCAGGGTTCCTTTAATTCCCCGTGGAGATTATCTCCTAGATAGGGTTACACCTCTTTACCCCCCCTCCAGGATCCTTTCACCGAGGAGTCCCAACATGACGGAGAAGAAAGAATCATGGAAGCTTCCAATAAGACTGAGGTCGCCCCCCTTCTAGTGTCCCGATGAGGTAGCCATAATGAGAACTCGTTCGTGAGACGCTCCAACCCCTCTCTTCTGTGGATAGTGGTTAGGACCTAAGTTATGTTAGAAAAAGAGAGTCCTTCTCTCCGGGGATGAGGAAGTGGCGAGATCCCTCCCCCTGGTTTCCCTGGAGTTGGGTGTTTTTGGTGTCTTGTTGGGGTGAAGTGTGGTGTTTTGGATGGGGGGGGCTTGGGTTTTTTGGGTTTTTTTTTTTTTAGTCGCTTTGCGACCCTCGTCGACTTTTCCAAAAGTCTGGGAGATTCTTTCGGCTTTTCATAGACTCGTCCCGTTTTCCTCTCCGAGCGAAACGCGAGGTCCTCCGGTACCCTACTTTTGAGAATAGTAGGAACCCTCTTCTTAGTGATCCTCTTTGGAATCTGTTCGTTTTCCGGAAAGACCCTTCTCCTCGTGAGCCTTCCCCCCGCGATGGCTTGAAACTAGGGAAGCTTCCTTGTGCAGGCCGACCCCTCTTAGTCGACTCAGGGACGTGCGTTTCCTTCTACGTATTATCCTTAGAAGGTGTGATCTCTCCCAACGCGCTCCGCCAACCCTCCTTTTGCACTTTAACTTTGTTGGTCTTTTTTCCCCGAGGCTCGGATTCTTTTTTTTTGAGTTGAAGAATCAAGGTGACATTCTCCGCGTTCCCTTGTTCTTTCTGTTCTTCGTTTCGTACGAAGCGTCTTGGTTTGGTTTGACGGATAAGGCAAGTGCTTTGAATTTCGCGGGCCACCCTTGACCATGCCACTTCCCCACACCTTCTGCCGAAGAGCAAGTTCTCAAGTCCCTCGAGTCCCCCTGTTCGACTGGAGGGGCGACTCTCCCTTTCCCTCGGTTGAATCAAGGACCTCTTTGGTAGACCTAGTTTTGCCTTTTCCTTTTCCTGGTCTTCACGACGGAATAATCTATTTTTCAAATTAGTGAAAAGCCCTTCTCCCCTGTTACGGAGATGAGTTGCACTCACCAGTCTCGACCCCTTCGTCCATTCTCTTCCCCTCTAGGGACTTCCGGGATGCTTCCTCTTTTTCGTACGCTAGAGTTGAACAACGTCACTCCCTCCCCCCCCCGCCCCAAGAGTTGCTCGAAGGTTTTCTTTCCTCCCTCAATTCTGATGTCCTGAGGTAGAGACTTTGAAATGCCCGATCGTATAAAAAACTTTCGTCCTTACCGAACACTTTCCCCTTAAGGGACCGCTTTCCACAGCGGAGACTCGTTTCCTTCTCTTCTTCATTAAAGGTCTTCTTCCTTGTTCACCCATCCTCCACCATTTGACCGAAAAGACCAACTACCCCCCGAGATAAAAATCTTCTTTTCCTTTCCCCCAGCCTCCTCCCGCGGTCTGAGTCTTTCACCTTTTCAAAGTGTCCCTTGAACGAACTGTCCCCCGGTCTCGGCAAAAAGGGACAGTCAAGAAGAATGAAGGTTCCTTCTTTCCTCCTACTTGAAGTTCTCGACTTTTCTCCCGTGAGCCTCTACGTGAAAAGATTTCCTATAACTAGCCGGTGAGACTCATACTTGTCGCCGTTTGCGTTCTACGTAATTTATTCCTATTCGAGGATGGACCAACCCCCCTTTTTTCCCGGAATTTGTATTCCCTCCAGGGGACCTCGGTTTCCTCCCCCAGCCTCGTCCGCTCGCGAGAAGGACGGTCCGATCTTCTCTCCTATCTGCAAAAGGAGAGAGTCACTCTCCTCCCCTTCTTTTCTATCCCCAGGTGAATTGATTGTCTCCCCTTTCGCACTACCTTGTTGGTGTGTAGTCGTCAGTTGAAGCGCCCAACCTCACTTTGAAACTCCTCTTCTTAACCTCCAGGCTTCCTTAACTGCGTCCCCGAATTCTCTCTTCTCAGGAGGTAGGTGAAGACACCCCCCCTCCTTTCCTCTGTCTGTTGAAACCGACGTAGACGCACGCTTCTCCCAAAAACCTCATGACGCGGGTCTTGATAGTGCGGCTTCCTCGTTGACTCCTAATTGAATAAAAGATTTCCCTTAATTGGCGATCTGGAACTCCTGTTCCATCGCCCTTCCCCCTTTCTTACCCCCACTCTCTCTCTTTTTCCTCCTCAATAAGTGTGTGCCCCCAAATTAGTTAATTCCCTTTTCCGATAGGATATCAGGCGCGCCTTCGATCGTCGTCTTCCCAGGTCGATATAGCTCCCCCTAAACTTTTCATCTTGCAGACCACAGATCCCCGCGACTTGATCGAGGTAACGTTTTTTTCAGGTAGAGGTGCACGAGTGCGGCCCCTCCCCTCTCCCGACTTCGATGAGGTGCCCCCGAGGTTCCTTCACGTCCCTTTTTTCCGACAGGAATTCGTGTCATGGATTCCGACTCCCAAAGGATAACTAGTGATAGCGACGGGTGGGTCCTTTCCCCCCCGGTTACAGATACACTGAACAACCCCCACGTCCCTTGAACTCTGACATCGACTATCTCGACCAAAGCACCTCTTTTCTTTTCAAAAGTTGTAGAGCGTTACTCTCTGGGGGCAGTACGTCTCCTCGAAGATCACCTCCCCACGACTATCGCGCCTCCTCGAGTTCGTCCCGACTGGCACTGTTCCCGTTCATCAACTTTTTTTCGGCGTTCCATGCCCAAGCCCGTATCCTATGGAGATCCCCCCCCCCAATCTCACTACCTGCAACAAGTAGTGGGACGTCTTCCCCCTAGGTATTGCGCGCCCCTCTATGTCTCTCACCCCTTATGATTCCTTGATGAACGCCCTGTCTACTGGGGGGGGACATACCTTTTTGTCAACGTTTTTTGAGATTCTGCGTTCCTTTATCTTCAGAGGGACCAGTGAGTTGCGTAAGCACTTTAAGGAAGGTTGATCCCTCCCCGAGGTTTGAGGCTTGTGTTTTTCCCCTCACAATGTTAGTCAGATTTCGGGGAAGTTCTCCCCCCCACTGGCTTTTCCTTTACTGGTAAGGCAATTCCTAAGTTTCTGGAAGACCGCAGGACTCGGCGGCTAGTCTTTTAATTTTTCACCTCGGTACAGTAAGGTGTAGATCGACCCGTTCCGGAAAAACCGGTCCTTTTTTCTTGTCAACGAGACCCTGCACAAAACGAAGAAGGAGTAGTAGCCAGAAATCTCCGATAGTAACCCTCCCTTTTCGATTTTTCGACATCTGGTTCCTGTCTTTTTCCCCTTGACGTGTTAAAAGCTCGACCCAGATGACCTATCTTTTTCCTTATAGAAATAGTGGAAGTCGCCCTCTCTCTTTTTTTTTGCCCAGGTAGATTTTTCCCAGATTATATTAAGCCGCCCCCCTTCCTCCCCTATTCAAGCTGTTCTGTAGGTCTAGAAGGTGCAGACTGTCTGAACGCCTATGTCGTTAAAATAGTAGTCCCTTTTTTCCCCCGAGTCAGGATACCTTATCATTCCCCTTTCGAGCCCCCACTCTTTTCCTTGATTTCCCCCAGATGAGACGGTTCTGATATGAGGAGATCAGCTTTTTCCTTCTTTATTACCTTGATGTCAGGTCTTTTTTCAGCTCACTCCAGACGCCCACTCCTTTAGCTTCCATAAAAAAAGATCGACTCTCTCTACGAGCAAACCCGACCACCGTTTTTTTTCCTTTTGCCTATCGGTGTGACAGAGAGGTAAACGGCTTTTGGCTCCACCAGACTCAGATGTCTCCCCGCGGGAAAACCTATCCGTTGTCTTTTTTTCCCCCTTACGTCGCTGTTGGACGAGAATAACCGCTTCCTTCTGACTTTCCATAAAGAACGTCTTCCTCCCTTTCAACGTTTCTCTCGACCACGTTTTTCAAACCGCCATACGAGGTGAAGCGTCCTTCTACCTCGAACCACAAGAAAATGATTAGAGACTCTTCTTTGGCCGAAGGATAGCCGGTAACGTTTCTTCTTACTCTTTTAGAGCGCTAAAGCTTCCCTATGAACTTCCCCCCCCGAGGACGGTGTTGCTTCTTTCCCTAGGTGAAAGTTCCACGTGCCGCCGATTATATCGTTTAACCGCGAGCACCGGAGTAGAAGTCTACTAGGTTGTTCAATAAAAGTCGGTCATTGTCCGATCCTGAAGCACGGAGCCTAGAGGTTTGTTTGAGTTTTTGCGTCCCGTGATTTGCGGAGGGGAGACCTCCCCTCACGTGGTGAGGAAGTCATGATTCCGCGAAAAGCGTTGGTTTTTATGCTCCTTTCATTTTTAAATCGTGTGTAGAGCACTTCACTGATCGGATAGATCTCTCCCCTACAGCCCCTTCTGCTTTGTCTGCCCTTGAGTACTCGACCGTTTCGAGCCTGATTGATTTGGGATGAACTAAACATCACAGATTATCTTTCCCCTTCCATTCCAACCTGCGAAATCCCTCTACCCCGCTCGAAGCGGCACTTTCTCCGATGCAATGAAAATGCGTTGTAGCCATGGAGTCGATTGCCAGCTCTCGCTGCAAGCTTTACGGTTCCTTAAGTAAGATTAGTTATTTCCTCATTATCCGATTACGAACCCCCCCCCCGAGTCGGACTAGTCGTTAGAAGTAGAAAAATCCCCCCTCCCCCTTCATTAGACGGACCCCTATACCCGGCCCCCTCTTTGAGCAGGAATGTAAGTGGGTTTTGACGATATAGATCTTCCCCCCCATACCTTTGTTGTTGTTCTGAGACCATGACCCAACCGTCGTCAATTCCACTAAGGTGCGTATCAGCTCCGCGTTCCTCCGGTAAAGACTGTAGGGCCAAGTGTTCCCCCCCTTTTCCCGTTCTGGTTCGTAATACTTCAAGTCAATTTTCCGGAACTTCCTTCCGTGGAAAAAGTGCTTGAGATCGCGCTTCTTTCGCAGTCCAGTTGCACCCCCCAACCCCACACCTGTGATAATCGGCCCCGTTCTGTCACCTGCAGAGATAGATGAGAGGGACCCTTACCTTTTTCCCTGTTTTGCTAGTCAATAAACCCCCGTATCTCTAAAAAGGTATTGATAGAGCGGTCCCCTCTTTTCTCTCCTATTCCGCTCTTTGTATCAGGAGATAGAGAGGTACACCCTAGGAAAAAAGGGTCTTGCTTTAAAAGAGGGCCTACTGTCACCCCCTTTTCCAGACACTCCAATGGGACCCTAACAACGAGTGAATCTCTTAGAGGTCCCATAGCCTAGTCTTAGCGTACTAATCCACCTCGACGACGCTTTTCTAGTGCTGTAGGATCTCTTCCCCTCCTCTTGGGACTCAACCCTCGGAGAGGCCTTCCATCAGGTGTGAAGGGCGGGATCGCCCCCAGTTGACGAGCAGGAACAATAGTAGAAGACTTTTCCCCACCCCGTCCCTTCGGACGTTTTCTCAAGACTGTCTCCGGGGTGCGTGAAGTTGCGAAACGCTATGGCCGAAGAAAATTGGACCCATCGTGTGGCGAATCCCCAGGCGATTCGAAGTGGTTTGCTTTAGAAGGGAAATCCGTTTTTGAAGAGGAGGTCCCCCGAGGCTCTGATGTGCATCGCTAGATGAAGACGTTGCGTAGACGCTTCCCTTTAGAACGAGGGAGACCGATTGATGATCGTAGAAAAGAGTCGCCAAAACCGAGATAGGGCATCTTAGTAAAAGTTTTTTCCTTTACTTCTGCTGATATTGACCGCTTGTCCGAAGAAGACCCAAGAACGTAGCCCCCTAAGAAGGTTTTTTTCGCGGACTTTGCTATTAGCCTCGCGGTTGTTGTCTTTATCGACTGGATCAGTTCTTTCTGGTGAAGGTTTGTTTGGCGAACTCTCCAACGGAAGCCCGACAGCCCCTTTGATCGAAGCCAGAGCAGTCTCCGTATCAGCTTCCCAGGAGCTTGGCGCTTGCTTCAAGGGAGTAAGCAGGCGCGGTTTGAGCAAGGATCCCCTTTTCTAAGAGTGGAAATGGCTCTCTTTCCGCCTGGGAGTACCCCCTCGGAATCCATCCCCCTCTTCCCCTCCAAGAAAATATCTCTCCCAAGGTGCGGAGTCCTTAAGTCTTTTCGACCCGTCTCTACCCCGGCAACACCCGGGCCCCTAGGGCGAGAGGTAAACTCTTCTTCAGAGATATAGTTAGCGAAGACCTTTTTCCCCACTTCGTAAGAAAGCCCTTCCTCCGATAGAGACGATCCTTTTTTTGTTAGCGACCCTTCCGGAGTTCAGAGGTTCGATGTTTGGCCCGAATTCTAGGACACCCCGCGGTACTCCTTTCTGTAGATCGAATCTACCCTTTCCTATGGTCCCAACCTTCGCAGATGAGACAAGACAGACATTTCCCCATATTCAACGGCTTCGTCTGAAGTTGGGATGGATCGCCACCTAGAAAACCTGAGCCATTACCACTCTTCTTACACATCTATCATGAATGTTGACTATGCGATCCACGAGTGATTTTTCCGCGGCCCGTTCTTCCTATCCCTTCCATCGATCTTGGGCTTCTTGTCCCCCACCAGGTTTCTCCCGAAGAAGAATGACTTTCTGTCGTAGCACCTTCAGAAATCGCTACTCTGTTTCGCTCCTATCTTGACATCCCTTCGAAGACATAGAACCCTCTGTCCCAATTTTCTTCTCTTTTAGTTTGAGTTTCCACCGTACCTCATGGTAGCTCCCCACGTCTAATTTTCCCTCGGATCGATCGTGCCAGTTACGAACTCCGAGTCCGCGTCCTCCCAGACTCGAGAGAATTATTTTGTGTGATCTACTTTCTTCTCGAAAGAAGCGGTCCCCCATTTTTTCTCTCGTCCTACTACACCTTTATCGAAGAGACCCTTTTTCTTTTTGTCACGGTAGGGCTTCCTTTTTAGTAGATGTCTCCTGCGTTCCCCCTTTGTTCTTTTGCTTTACCTTTTCCTTCGCCCCCTTCGAGGCCTTTATAATGTCGAACCCCCCCCCCCCTCTTTTGCAACATTAGGAATAACTCCTTTTTCAGCTCTGTTATAGAGGCATTTTCTTTTATCAAGAGGAGATTTCACTTTTGCCCCACCGACCTTCCCCTATCGTCGAAGTATCTCCCTTGTACCAACACCCCCTTCACCTTTGATGGGAAATAGAAAGGTAGCGGCTTTTCTTTTTCCTTCCTGTTGAAGAATCCCCTAGGTTATAGACCTCCCTTTTTCTGAATTTTTCCTCTTCTCTATCGGGTCACTCCCTAATGGTTCA
>Ga0179591_1333559_pt1 | contig 11432 bp, 16 predicted proteins | sample CZOMad2_1_08_16f_FD_182891 | JGI IMG/M metagenome (GOLD analysis project Ga0179591, IMG submission 182891) | Vadose zone soil fungal communities from Angelo Coast Range Reserve, California, USA - CZOMad2_1_08_16fungal (PacBio error correction) | ecosystem: Environmental > Terrestrial > Soil >... | reverse complement strand
TTTTTATCAATTCGTTGCTGCGGACAGAGACTGGTGGAGAATATACGCTGGTGGAAGATCCCGCGGCCTTTGCATTTGACAACGTAGGAACCCTTCGCCTCCCCCAAGTTCACCCCCTGCCAGTGAATTTCAACCACGGAAAAGTTCGTGTCTTTTTCTCGAAGTATTGCAAATACCTACGTTCTTCCCCGACTTTTCTTGACTTCATGAGTAGAATTTTTTCCTGGAAATTCTTGGGCCTCACTGACACCTTTTTTTTTTCTCCCTAATTGTCCCACGAAAGATTAGGATTTATTTCCCCGATTTGGACAGCGCATTTTTTGTCAACAAGTTTGCGGCGAACTCTTCTTCCCAGTTCACGCCTGGCGGATTTATCCTCCCTTTCCTTTACCTGATCTAAAACGCTGGTTCCGCCGGAGCTTCACCCCTTCGACGTAGCATAGTTCTGGAATCATGAGACCTAGTTTCTGTAAGTCCTGGCGCTCGCTCCCTCCTACAGGCCGAGCAGTTCTCCTCCCAGAACAAGGCGTGAATATTTGATGAGCATTTGCAGCCATTTTCCCAAAAGAAATGGGCTCTCATGACGAATTTGCTTTTGCGACCGGCAAAAACGTTTTTTCAAAAGCTGGCTGTTTTCTTTCAGAAGAGTGCGACCTCCTAACTTCCCCCCATGGAGCTCCCTCCCCCCCTCGGCTTCTGCCCGAGAATTAAATGGTGTCTCCTCCTTTCCCTGGACTGACAACTCTCTTCCTGCAAGCGGAAGTCTTCACGAACCTCCCTCCCCTACATTTCCTTTTTCTCCCCTCTTGACTAGTTTGAAAAATGAAGGAGGATTTGGAAGGGGTTCTTTCCCCCTTACAAAACTGCAGGTCGCCCTTTGCTTCGTTGGGCCTCTTTGTTTTTGGGAAAAACGCATTCGGTGGACCCTCTCTTCGCTCCCTTGGGCCGCACATTCGTGTGCATTCGCTGTGGTTGAATGCACGATGAAGTTTCCTCGTCTTAACCTATATCTATTGCCCGCTCTTTTTCCGCAACCATTCTACAAACCTTACTCTCAGGTTTAATTATTGAGGTACGGGACCCCCCTAGGCGATCATTCTTGCCGCTTTGATGTATTTCTTTCTTCCGGAGACACCCCTGCCCCCGCGCACTATCTGGATCCAGTTCGATTGTCCCCTTTGTTATTCGCCAACCCAAATGGGGCTCCTACCGGAAACCGTGCGTACTCATGCTATGAATTCGGACAATAGATCCCCATGACACCTATCTTCTTCCCCCCCACCTCCTCCTTTCCCCTTAAAGCTCGGCGAACCCTCCTTGATTTCACTGAAGAGTTTGAAGGAACATCACTCTTTCAGCCGGCTTGCGAACCTCTCTTCCCCCTCCGCCTGCGGGCGCTGGTGCAAAAACTTTTGAAATGCTGGTGCGCCGGACCCTTTGATTTTTTCCCACCTCGCCTCCCCCTTGCTGACTCCTTTTTAAGCAGCCTGGGGCGGGTTTTTTGGTGGCGCCCACATCGTTGTTATCGCCAGCTGCGCGAGGAAAACCTTTCCTTACCGTACACCTGTTTCGAAGTGATTTCCTGTACCCTGAACGAGTGACCGCGACCTGTCGCCAAACCTCTCAACTGACCCTGCGCAACATCCACATTCACGCCTTCTTCGTTTCTGATTTGGTCAGCTGGCGGAGTTTTTCCCCGGCTTGTCTCTCTCCGGGCGGCGATGGATGACCGGCGTCCATGACGCCTCTTGATTTGGGGCTCCCGTCATACAACTCTGTGCGCCTCTCTGTAGTCGGGAAGTGATCCTCTAACTCCCACGAAAGCGTGTTGGGTGTTGTTTTGTGTTTGTGTTTTGTTGTTTTTGGTGGGGGGTGTTTTTTTTTGTGTGGTTTTGTTGGTTTTTGTCTGTGGTGGTCTTTCCGCCTATGGAACGCTGGGCAGTTCACTTACGTCCACCCTCTTTTTGACTACTGCAGATGCTTGGCTCCAGAACCTTGGTTCCTTTCGGCTTCAGACCTTCACCCCTCCTCGTTTTTTTTACCACTAAAAATCCTGTTTTTACCGGTGAACGATGACCCAGCGGGCCGATTGACATTGTCTTCCCCCTTTTTTTTTTTTCTCCCCCCTTTACTGGTTTTCCCCTAATTTTGCATTGTGGTTTAGTAGAAGATGGAACGCAGTCAGCCCCACTATTATTTTCTCTTTTCGGTTAGGTCTTTTTGTTGCGGATTCCCCCCGCTACCGTTTTGTTTTCAGTGTTTTTATTTGAGACGTTTCCCCTCCTTGCGTTCATGTGGATGCGTACTTTACGATTTGTTATGGAAGTGAATTTCTCCTCTGCCCTTTCCGTCATCGCAGCCTTTCTCTCTCTGAACTACCCCTGTGTCTCCCGCCCCTTCCGACTTCAGACCCCTCTGAGATATTTTTTCACGGGTGTACTTTCTGAGTTTTGCTTCCTATCTCTTACTGATTGTGCCACGTTTTCGAGTACCGGCTTCATTTCCTCCCATTTTATTTTTAGCCCCCCTAGTTTTCCCTTAGCTAACTTGTTTCTGGTCGCGTGATCTGCCCCCCGCTGCTTCCTTCTTTTTTCCTGGCGTTTCGGCCATAACCGTTGATTTCCCAATTTACAGTAAAAGTGATTGATCGGCTTTTTACCACCATAGACCGTTTTTGAGCTTGTCAGGGCCGACCCCCGACCCCCTTTTTATGCATGGAGAGTACCCCTCGAGTTCCTTCCCTAGTGTTAATTACGATTCTTCTTTTCGTTTTTACTCAAAGCTTTTTTGCTCACCGCGCCCAATCTGCTTTGGTTTTGGCTTCGCCGGAGTCACTTCTTTTTAGAGAAGCAAAGCCTTTACCCTCGTTGTGGTTTTCTCTTTTCGGATGCTTTTCCCTGCTTGATCCTCGGCCTATTTTTTGCTATGCTCGCTTTGAGTTAAACCCGCCAATTTTAGTCCTGAAGACGTAATGAAAACGGCTCATTTTTCTGCTCCCAGGCCCTTTTTGGCGTTTTTTGTCCCTCTCCCCCTCTTTGCTTGTTCTTGTCACGTTGATCGCTCAACTTTACCCTTTGTAAATTGGAATAATGACATTGGCGCAGTTCTACGTCCCCTCCTTATCAGCTTCAGGCTCCCTCGCCCCGCAAAAGATGTAGACGGGACGAGGTCTTCTTCCCCGTTCTTTTCCCCGAATACCCGTTAGGGGCCTGTTTTTTCACGTTTGCTCTTGACGAGCGTGTCCCCTCTTTTTAGCGTCTCGATTTTTCCCACACCCAATACCCTTACCGAGTCTCCCTCTTTCCCCTAATTTAGATACCCACTTAAATCCTCTTCCCCCAACCTCTTTGTCTGAGATGTTTAACGGCAAAACCCCTAGTGCGTGCTGTAACCACTTGACTCGCCCTACGCGAGTCCTGGGTGAAACGTCTCCGCCCCAACATAAGTAGCTTTCCATCCCGACACCTCCCCCCCCCCCCCGACCCTCTTCCATAACTTTTATCTGCAACGTTTTCCTTTCTATCAAGTTCTTGGTTCCTCAAAGGTCATTAAAACCCCCAGCCTTTCCCTGAATTTCCCCCGATGCCTCTTTTAAATGGCACCTTTCCCCTTTCTATTTTTTATTTTTCCTTTCCTCGAGATTTTTGACTTTCGGTCCCATTCCTCGGCAGCACCTGGGCCTCTCGGTTCTATACAGCGTAATTCACTCGTCCCGTTTTGTTCCTTTTTTCAATAGAGCCTTCAGGGCCTTAGGCCTTTTTCTTTTCGTCTATGAGGAAGGAACTTCCTCCGCGATTCTTTAGACCTGATGACACTTTTTTTAGGTTAGACACACTCCCCGTACTCAGTCACCGTCTACCTGCATTTCCGTCCCTAACGAACCCTCTCCTCTCCCGCTTAATTCCCCTACTGAAAGACTCCTTTTGACGTGACGGTGGGATGTGCTGACCCAAAGTCAGTTTTTTTTATTACTCGTTTGACCGACCCTTTCTTGCTCCCTCTTTCCCTTTTTCTCCTTTTCATCCCCCCTCCCAAGGTTTCCTTTTTGTCGGAAAATGTTCTACGCTTTGCCTCGATACTCTTTCAGCACACAATTCCAGGGCTTCTTCCCTCTTTCGATTTTTTCTTTATTTGAACTGCACGCCACCGCCGCACTGATTTTCCTTCTTCCCGAATTCCAGTGTGCATTCGTCCAAGGCGACGCGTCTTTTTTTCCGCTGATGTTCCCCCATGTCACAAATTGCGCCGAAGGAGCTGTTTTTTTGAATTCTTTCCTCCATCCTCTCGTGACCACCCCCCCCCCATTTCTCTATCATTTAGCACGTTGTTCCTCCTTGCTTGCTTTTTTTTCCCTCTGTTGTTCTGCTGGGGATTCTCTTCGTTTCTGTATCCATGCATTCTGATGATCTACCATGATTTCCTCTCCTTCCGGTGATTGGATCATAGTGGATAAAACCAACCTTTTCCAATCTAATTTCACTTCCCTCCTAGGTCCGCGAAGTTTGAGTTTGCTCGGATCCCCTCCTTCCCTCAAAGCGGTCTAAATTCGCGACCTTTTCCAGTATAGTTCTCGTTCCAGCAGAAAATCTCTTTGCTTTTTTTTTCTCGCCCTGCCACTCAGAGCGCGACCTTGTCGGCGATGCGTCTCATTTTGATTCAGAGTTCCCAGGAGAACACTTCTCTCATTTTTGCCCTTTTCTTACTCTCTATCGATTTCCCCCTTTATTTTTCCCACCTCCCTGTTTCAAGACAGTCCTGACACCTTCTACCTGCTTGCAGTTTTTAACCGCCATGTAAAGATGCGCTCTTTTCACTTTTTTCCAGTTCTTTTTTTCCAGATTGTAGCTTGCTTCGTCTTTCCCCGCTCTGCTTTTTTTTGTATACAGCATCTCGTTTGTACCTTTCCAAATTTCCCAGGAGTTCGGCGACACCCCTTTATTCTTGGACGAGGTCCTTTTTTAACATGGCGTTAAGTTCGTTCTCTTCCCGGACAAGTTCACCCTTTTTTCGCATCTCCGTAGTCTCTCCCTCTCCCGTTTCGAAGCTAGCCTTTCACTTATTCAGATGAATTTTAGCCACTTTTCACCCCTTGTTTTTTTTTTGATTCCCCCTGTCCTGCACCTGTTAGTTCCTTAGCTCTTGTTCCCCCTCCCAGCTCCTTTGACAGTAGTCATATCCTCCTCTTGCTTACTCTTTCTCCGGTAACAGAATTTTTCGGCCCCTTTTTTTAGATCCCCGCTTCCTCTTCCTTCCGCTTAACAATCGGACCAGTTTTCCCACTGTGTATGATAGTCTTTCGTCCTGCAACTTTTCGTTTTCCTAATGGCGAATGTCCGACCCACTTCTCCTGAATCCCTTTTAATTGGTGCTTCCGTCTGCCTTTTCCTGTCGCCCCAATTTGTCCGGCCCCGGTTCGACAAGTGCCCCATGAACGTTTTTTTCTTCCGCCGGTCGTTTCTCTTAAGCGTTTGCACTCCTTTTCTTTTTTAAAATTCCCGCCTGGGGCATTTCACTTTTTTTTTTTTGCCCTTTGGCGAATTGTCTCCTTTTTTTTTTTTTTTTTTTTTTTTTTTTTTTTTTTTTTTTTTTTTTTTCTTTTTTTTTTTTTTTTTTTTTTTTTTTTTTTTTTTTTCTTCCACCTCCGCCGCCCTGATATTACGTCCTTTCTTTTGTGCATACCAGACCTTCCTTTTTTTGTTCATCTTGATCTCTATTTCCTTCCTCCTCCTTTTTTTTTTTGTTTCTCTGATCTCCTGGCAGGGAGACTTCAGAGTCCTTTTCTTTTGTTTCTCCCTGACTGATCCGCTCGTGGAAGATATTCGTCTTGGACTTGAAAAATTTGGCGTGGCTAGCACACAAACGACTGAAAAAATTCCAACCTCCCCACGTAGTTTTTATCGAAGGACTGTCCCGTCTTCAGCTCCCCCGACCTTATGGTTTTTAAGCCTTCTTCATGCCTGGTCGAACCGTCTTGACCTTAGAGGACACCTACGTGCACCCCCTTCTTTATTCTTCCGCGATTGTTGCAAATTTAGCCGAAGTTTAATCTCCCCCTCCACCCCAGTTTTCGTAGATAGCGATGATTGGCCTCTTAGCTTTCTTTACTCCGTCCGCCTCATTCGTATCCACCGATGGTCCGCCTCATTTTCCGTACTCACTGTGTCTTTCCTTTCCCGCGCGCAACTGCTTCTTCTCTGTCCTGTCCTTTTCTTCTCCCCCAAAGAAATTCAGAGACTTTCAGTTGAGACCGGTCATCCCAACCCCGCTTTCCTATTTGATGCTTGGCAATGCCACTTCCAAAAGACCACTTTGTTCTTGCAGAGACGTCTGAGGGAGATCGACGCTTTCGCTTCCACCCCTTTTCTCGTTTCTTGTGCTTTCTTCGGTATTTTGGAAAGATGCTGCCCCTCTGAAATGAACCGTCGCCACATGACTCCGGCTTCCGTTCCAATCCCTTTTTTATTTGAACTAAATGTACTGGATTCATGTCCTTTTTCCCTCCTACGTCATGAAGTTCCGATATCTACCCTCACGATTACATCTTGACCGAAGATCCCTATGACCTTGACCAAAAAATTTGTGCCTTCTTCTTTTATCCATTTTCGGTGACACCCTTCTCCCGGATGAAGTTTCCGTCCTCTTTTTTTTCATCTTTCGGGTGGGAAACTCATATCTCTCTCTGCCCTTTTTCAGCACCTTCGCTGAATCTCGATTGTGTGGACCCGATTGCAGAAGTCATCCGCGCGCATCTCCGACCCTATATATGCCCTTCCGGCTCAATAAGGCGTTCCTCCCCCCACGCTCTTTTTTTCTTTTTGTTAAATGGTACCCGACTGCGCTCCTCGGCAGCCTTCAAGTGCCTTTCGGTATCCCCCAGCACATTCTTTCTATCTGAGTGCATTGCGAAAATTCCCGGTTCTTTTTATCGCAACGGCCCACTTTCTGTAAAACCCCGCTTCATCTCCCCTCATTTCTATCAGCGAATTGCCTTGATCCGGGGCCTTTTTTTCCTTTCCCCCCGACCCCCCCTCTTTATACACCACTTAGCGCGGAACACGGGTACGATTCCCGGCTCCCCCTCTTGAGTTACCCCCCTGGTTGAGAAACCTATCTTTTTGAGTGCGCTTTCTTTGAACCCTTCACTCCTTAAAACCTTTTGGGCGCCCTGGGCCCCCTTTTTTTTTTACTTCTTGACTCCTTCAAACGTTCGAGTATTTTTGGTTTGCTTCCCCTTGTTGACGGCAGCCATTCTTCCTGTAATGAAGGATGTTTGGCTGGTGTTTGCGCTTTGTCTGGCTCCTTCTTACGAGCCCAGGAGGCGGAAAACAGTCTACCCCCCCGTCCCCTTTTGAAGTGAATGCTGTACTCATGTTTAAACTAGCCTTCCATTGGTTTTTTTTTTTTTTAACCGCCGAGACATCTACCACGTCTTTTACGCAAGCTTCCCCCAACGTGCCTGCTGCTTCCAGTGCGACTTCTTTTCCTTCCGGCGGAGCGGGATGGTGACCTCTTGGAGCTTGTGACTTTGGCCGATTTCCCGTAATCGGCTCGATTCCTTACGACTAGTGTCTCCCTTTTTGCCCCTTGTAGTCCATAAGGATCTTTGGTGCGCCCTTTTTTGAGTGCTTTTTCGGTTCCATCATTCCCGCTGAAACCTCCCCGCCCAAGGCTTTTCTTTCGAGGATTTGGCTTTGCATATCCCTTCCTTTCCACACGCTGGACCTTGCTTCCAGAATGCGTTTCTTTCCCTCTTTTTCCCACTTGGTGTTTAGGCAGAAGTCCCCCTGCTGATTCCCCTTTTCCTAACCGGCGCGGGTACGTTCTCTCCCCATCGGGTCTCCTTGACATGAGTCCCTTTGGTTTTTGATGCGCCTCCCCCTTCCTTTTTTTTCCTCCCCCTCATGGCCCCTGTTTTTCGACTTGGAAACTCAGAAGTCAATATTTGATCTTTTTTAAGTAGGTGGTTAGGGATTTCCCGTCTGGTGTTCGTGGATGTTGGTTGGGTGGGGACGTTTCATCCTCGCTCTTTCCTGGTGTGGAGGATCGGTCGATGGTCCATCCCGAACTGTCTGCTTTTTTCTTCAACGCAGCAGACTCGACCTCTTTTATTTCTCCCCCTTGACTTTCTTGACCCCAAATGAGGACCCTTTCCGTGAGATCTTTTACCTGTTTGTCTGTTGTTCTTAAATCTGATCCCCGATCCCAGACTTTTGACACGCTCGCGTCTTACCTGGGCTTTTTTAGCAAGTTTTATTTTCATGGACACCTCGGTGAATTGGATCGTTCCCTGGTGCGCCCCATTTATGGCTCGTCTTCTTTTTCTACTTCTTCTGGCTTCTCCCCAGACAGAAAGTTCATCTTCACTTGACCCCTTCCACAAGGTGTTTCTTTTATACTTCGTTTCCCCCCCCATGATCTCTTCCCACGGTGGAGTCTTGCCGTTTGCGGAACCCAGCCTCTACTTCTGGCTGACCAATGCGCCGTCATTAGAGTGTCGTCTTCTGAGTCTCCGTGGTCTTTTTTCCTTCCCCCCCGAGTTCTTCCCATTTGCGGTTGTTCCTTCAGCCGTAAGAACTTCGTTCTTCTTTCCTCCATCATTTTTTCCCTCCTACGTTTTTTTTTTCCTTTTTTTCGTCTCTCTCAGGCGGAAGCCACCGACGATGGTGTGCGTTCTTTTGTGTGTGATTGAGTTTAAAAATCATTCAGGTGCCATCCTCCCCTTCTTTTCCTTCCCCTGCGCATTTTTCGTATCCAGGCACGTCGCGGGATTGTTCCCGACCTAAACCGTGTCCCTAGCGTAGGTGTTTAAAAACCTACAAAGGGAAAAAATTCGAAAACCCTCATCCCCTTTTTATAACCCCAAAATCACCACCCAATTCCATTACCCCCCACACCAATCTTGTCCCGTGCCACTTTTCCTATAAACTGGGCCTAATTCGCCTTCTCCGGGATTAGCCATCCAAATTAATTATTTTCCCCGACGCACCAACCTTTCTGCCCGGGACCCCGCTCGCAATTCACCCCCTTCTTCAATGAAATAAAAGACTTGTGCGTATCCTGTTCGACCTGAGAGTTTCCCTTTTTGAGTCCGATCGCGATCCGCAAACACCCCAGATACCCCCTCACCGTTCCTCTTCAATCACTCTCCCTCTCAGGCGGTCCTTCCTCTTCTGATACGTTGCAAACTCCTCCGAGTGCCTTACCAAGTAACCCCAACATCTAAGATACGCAATCCCCCCTTCAAGAGCTGTGGATTTGGCCAACGCATGCCCCTTCCCCCCCCCCCGAACCCCTTCGCGTTGTCTCCAATCCCCCCAAAACCAACCAAACCAGGTCCCAAAGATCCCCTGCCTTTTTTCCGTTTAACGCACCCCCACCACTTCCCCTTCGGGGTTCTCCCCCCTTTCAATTTCTCTCCTTTCCCAACAAGAAAACCAGCGTTTCTACTCATCCGCCCCTGCTTTCAAAATCGTCACCTTTACCGACCTCTTTTTAGCGCTTTTGGTCCTCACTCATTTCTGTCGGAAGTCCTTCAGCCACCGTGCGGTCTCCCTCGTTCCCATACGGTATGCAAAGTTCCTTCCGTTTTTCTTAATTGATCTCACCCCTTACGCAGTTTCCTGAGGAGCTGCCTTTTTTTCCTTGTTCTATGAGAACTTCCTTCACGCCTGCTCGTTTCGCCCATATAAACTTTTACTTGTCCGTCCCTTTGCCCCCCCTCCCGCCAGTTCCTTTTGCGAGTCCTCTCTCAGATTACGATAGGACGCCCTCCAACCTTGTCCCCTCGATGACCCTCTCAGTGCCCGTCTTCCCCGTCTCCTCCTTCACCTTGACTGTTGTGTCTGCTTGTTTTAACAACTTCTTTTCCGATCCCCGATTTCTCTTAGGCCATCACCCCGCGTCCCTGTCTGCCTGCCTCCCGTGTCCGGTTTCCCTTTGTTTTCCCCCCGATCTGTTTAGAAACACTTCTCCACTTTTTGGACGTCCCACCAGCCCCTCACATGAAATAAGGGCGATTTTCCTCTTTTCGGCCCTTCTTCGTTTAACTGGGCCCAAATCTCGGCTTTCACCGCATTCTCCCCCGTGTTGCCTTCCTAATTGATCGCGATGTCGATGTTTCAATCGCGTTCATCCTCTGCCGGCTTCCAGCCCAGCTGTTACTCAAGCTCTCTGTGCACTCCATCTGTTCTCCCCTGAGCTTCTCCTTGTAAGAATCTTGTTGGGGATAAGAGATTATTTATTTCCTCGCGGATCCAGGCCCCATCTTTTCTCATGATGCGTGCCCTCAGGGATTGGTAAATCATGGCCGTATCCCCCACTTGGACAATAGACGAAAAGATCTGTCTTGGGTTTGGGGGGGGTAAATTTTGGGTTTGTTTGGTTCGACTTCTTTTTTTCCCCGTTCTCCAGATTCACCACGTGAAGGAGCTCTAACATTCTCTTTTCTCCTCTTCCCTCACTTGGACCGTAGCCTCCTCTCTTACCCTTGCCTATCTGTCCGGGCACGCCTCCCGATTTCGGAGATGCCAGTGATTTTCTTTTCATTCCCCCCCTCCCCGCTCTGAGCAGAATTTGCGGCCATGCCTTGAGAGAATGATTTTAACATGTTGAAGTTTTTCCTCCGCGGTGCACCCCTGAAGCAAATGATCGTTGTCCACTCCTCTTCATTGCAAAGTTCTTTCTACACTTTCGTTTCCTCATGCGTCCCAGACTTTCCAGTTTATGATATCGTTCTGTCGTTGTTTATTCTCTTCCTCTTTCTGGTTCGATTTACTCCCCCAGTTCATCTGTAAAATTAAGGTAGGTCCGCCCCCATTTATTAATTTTACCTCCCTGAGTCATTTTCGAGGAGTTCATTTTCCCCGGTCAGAAAGTTGCCCTCCGGTATGATTCTTCCCTTTTTTTTGCTAGCTCGTCGATTTTCCGCGCTGTTTCGACAACTATTTTTGAATTGACTGCTCCTCCCAAATCTTCACGTTTTTTGTTCTTTTTGCACTGGAATCTTGGAGCCCTGCCCTTTCCGGTTTCAGCTCTTTTGCTTTCGAATGACGCTCGTTCCTCTCCCTCTTCCAGCACTTCCCCTGGAGGACCCCATTGTGAGAGAAGGTTGCCGTGATACAACGCAGGGCCCGTTCCTAATAGATTTAGCCATTTGTTGGCAGGTATCCCGACCACGTTCCTCCCGTCTCGGAAGACAATCAGAATCGTTGCGGTGATGTCTTATCGCCCCTTCTTTCTAGTAGCCCAGATGCTTTTCGGTCTTACTGCTTTCACTGAAAGGTCGGCCCAGTTTTGTGGCAGGTCCTTCGAGACAAAATATCCTTTTTGCATTTCACAGGTGCTGTCACTTCGAATTCCCTCTTTCAAACGCCCTCCCGCAGGCTATCCATGATCTCTGTGCCAAGCCCACTGGCCTCTTCTTAACGCCAGTT
>Ga0179591_1328225_pt1 | contig 11432 bp, 23 predicted proteins | sample CZOMad2_1_08_16f_FD_182891 | JGI IMG/M metagenome (GOLD analysis project Ga0179591, IMG submission 182891) | Vadose zone soil fungal communities from Angelo Coast Range Reserve, California, USA - CZOMad2_1_08_16fungal (PacBio error correction) | ecosystem: Environmental > Terrestrial > Soil >... | reverse complement strand
GTGTTTTGTTGCAAATCACCAACCTTTTCTTGTGAGTTTTTCCCCTCCTCTTGGCGCGATGTTGCCTCCGATTTTTTTTTGACCCTTCAGTTTTCCCACGGACTTTTTTCTTTTCTCGTTTTCGACCGGGTTCTTGTTTTTTTCTTTTTTTTTTTCTTTCTTTCCCTTTTTCCGCGTCACGGATCAAAGACCCCCCGGGTGCCTTTTCCTTCTTTCCCGTCCTTTCCACAAGCGGCAACGCGCCTTTTCGGAGGACTCGCACTTTTTTTCAGCGCTTCCCTGCAGTATGTTCTCCCCTTTACCCCCAAGGCAGTCGATGCTTCCCTCTAGTTCTTGGGAATTCCCGTCCCTGAAAGTGCTTGTTTTCTCGATCCGAATTTCGAGACAATGCTTTTTTTTTTTCCTTTTCCACCGGTTATTTGCCTCCCTCCTTTTTTTGTGGAGCTTTCTTTCCCCCTGGAGGCCCCATCATTTCTTCCTTTTTTGAGGTGTCAGCCCCCCAATCGGAATTCCCTTTTTGCGCGTGGGCCCCCTCCCATCCTTCCTTTTCCTTTGTCGTATTGCAACTACCCCCTTTCGTCTCGGCCAATTTGGTCGGCAGAGCTTTTCTTTTACAAAAAAACGGACTTCTTTTGATCCGCCTCCAGACTTCCGTTGTGGGAATTCCCCTTTTCTTTCTCCCTTATGAACTTTTTTCCTTTTCTCTTTTAAGGTATGGGCCGGGAAAAGACTCCTTTGAATTCCGGAGCGTATACCATTTTCTCTTCCCCCAATGGGTTACTCAACCTTTTTTCTCCTCGTTTCTTCACAGCTTTTTGCTCCCCCCCTTTTTTTCATGGAGTCCAGCTTCAGTGCGTTTTCTTAATTTCCACCTTCTTGCAGGGGCCCTGCTCGACGCAAGCCCCTTGCTGGAAAGTTTCTTTCTCGGCAAAGCATTTCAGTTTAGGAAGCTTTTTCCACCCTTCCCGGAGCTCCCCCCCCTTGTTGTAAAATCTGCCCATCTTCTCCCCCTGATTGATCCTGTGATCAAGGTCCTTTTTTTGAAGCAGGGCTCAACCTTTCAGGTTCCTTTTTGTCTGTGAAGTCCCCCCCTTCACTTTTCCTGGTGGCGGGGCCGGCTGATCCTCCTTTCTTTCGAAAAATGGGCGTCTCTTTTTTATGTGACCGCGCCCTCTGGAAAACCTTGCCCCCGGTTCTTTTCGAAGGTCCTTTGTGCCTTTTTTTTTGGAGTTTCTTGATAAATTGCCCCTTTTCTTCGCCTGAAGCCTTTCCCCTGATTGGTTAGCTCCTTTTCCTCGGGGTGGGTTCTCTACGTCCACCATTTCAGTGCCCCCTCCGCTGCTTTTTCCCCCCCTTTTCCCAATAGTCATTCCAGCCTTTCGCCTTTTTGCAGGCATCCTATGTCCATTCTTCCCCCTGGTTACTTTCCCCCTCACGGTTACACGCCCCTCCTGGCGAGACTTTGACCGTTTCTTCCCCCCGATATGGCCCCCCCGGGCATGACCCCTCTGATTCCCTTTTGCCCACAAAACCCCCCCCCCCAAACCACCAAGACCCAAAACACCCCCAACCCCCCCAAACCCCCCCAAAAAACCCCACCCCCCCCCCCCCAACCCCCCCCCGATTGTCTCTTCCCAGTTTACACCCTGATTCCCCTTTTTTTTCCCCCACCCCTTTCCCTTTTCGGCACGCTACGAAAAGCCGTTCGATTTCCCCCTTGCTTTTCCCTTTACGGGCGTAACTACTCCCTTCCCCCCCATCCTTTCCCAGAAAGACCTTTCTTTCGCGCCCTCGAAGGTCTCTTTTAGATTCCCTCTCTTTTCTTTTTCCTGATGGCTGATTTGTCTCTTACCGTCTTTCTTGACAGGATTTCTTTTTTTCCTCTCTCTCTTTTCACAATACTCCGTTTTTCTCCGGATTCCCTCCCCCCCTTAAGTATAGGAACCAACTCACATTTCCCTCCCCCGGTCCCTTTTCTCCTCCCCTCAAGAGCAAGATCTTGGTTTTTGTCTCGTTTTCCCTTCAAAGGTATTAGGTCTTCGTCTTGATTCAGGACTTTTTTACGCCCCGTCTTTTGTCCTTTTTCAATCTCGCCCCCCCCTTTTTCTTTTTTCGTAGCCCTTTCCGTCTTCTTCCCCCGGGTGTGGGAGGTTTTTTTTTTTGGTCAAAATCTGTTCCCCCCTCAGACAAAAGGGCTTTTTCTTCATTACCCTTTTTTCCCACCAAATCTTTTCTTCCAACCGGGATTTCTGCAGTGGTTCGGTTTAACCGTTTCTTTTTCCCCTTTTTTTTTGGCGACCGTTTCCCTTCGGTATTGATTCACTTTGGTCGATTCATTCGTCATTATCTTACCCTCCCGATCCTTCTCTTTTGCTCATTTTGGAACGCATCCCCCTCCCCCCCGTGACGTGGCACTTCTTTTTTTCTTTCGCGAAACCCACCCCAGAACCCTTCTACCGGCGCGCCCACACAGACCTTTCCTCCTGCCTTTCTTCCTTTTCCGAAGAATTTGTGCCAAGAAAAGTCTGGTTTTCCCCCCCCTCACCCCCCCCACAACTTCCCCTTTTGCAAAACTTTTCTTAGCATTGGACGGACCTGTACTTTTCCCATAGTTCTCTTCAGGAATGAGCGGCCCCAGATCATGTCTCTCCCCATTTGTTAGGAGTGGATCAGATTGCCCTACCCCCCTGTCTTGTCCTTTTTTTCCTTTTTGAAGCGGAATTGCCCCCCGGCGTTTTTCCCCGGCATGCCCCAAGTCCTCTGTGCCTTTTGAGCACAGGTTTTTTCACCCCCGTCTCTTGTCGTTTAGTCCAACCGTTGTGCATCGCCGGGAAGACGTACTCCTTCCCCCATCAACCTGCACTTTTTTCAACGATCCCCCCCTTCCCCTTTCAGAGAAGAAGTCACGTTACCTAGTTCGCTGCGAATTCCCCTAATTCATATGTGTACTCAGAAACTAACTGGTTTTTTCCCGCGTTTCTTCCAGGGTCGCCCCGATTTCGCTCAACACGATTGCGTGACCCTCTTTAACACCTTTTCTGCTCCTTTCCGACCCTTTTCTTTCTCGAATATGACGGGGTTTTTCCTACTCCCTTCGTTTAGTGACGGCCATACTTTCCCCCTGTCTTCTTCCGGGCCCTACTTTCTGCCCACGCCTGTCTTCCTACTCGAAACGGTTCTTCTTCAGCGTCCGGCGGCGGAAAAAGCCCCCCGTGTCTTTGTCCCAAGCTATTGCCGACCGCTTTGGCACTCTTGCCCTTTCAGCTCTTGTCTCTCCCTTTCTGAATTTTTTTTTTTGGCCCACCTGCGCAAAAGGAGGGTCGTTCTGGAGAGATTTTGGAGATTTTCTGGGAACCACATGTCCCTTGTCTTTTCTTTGTCCCTCTCCCCATCGTCTCTTCGTTCGGCAATTCACGTTTCAAGCCATTTTTCTTTCCCTTACAATTGGAGCTTGCATGCTCTGGCCAGCTTTTTTTTTCCCCTTCCAAGAACTCGCCCTCCTCCAATTGTGCTCCCCCTTTTTTGGTCCTGACCATATGCGACTTTTCTTTTTTCTTTTCCAGGCGCCTTTTTCTTCTTTTTCTTTTCCGCGCACGCGTTTTCCTGGCATGAATTTCGTCGGCGTCTGGCATTCGTGACTTCCCGGAGTTATGTCCGTTTTCTTTTTCCCCCTCTTTTCGACGAACCCCCCTTCTGGCAGTTTCCAGGTACTCATATGAGCACCCAAAACAACAACGGATGGTTCAGGCCTTCTTCTTCCCCCCCTGTTTTGTGGGGGTTGGTGTTCCTTCCTCCGGTTATTGAAGGGGCTCTGGCACATTGCCTTTTCTCCCATCATCCCCTTGCCTCCCATTGTTTCCTTGACGCACCACCCCCCCCCCCTTGCGAATTGCCGTCTCTTCCCAAGTCAAGTAATTGGTCCCACCTTTTTCATTCCTGTCACAAGGAAGTTCTCCTCACAAACGGTTAATATTCCCCCGGCTTTTCCCCCTCTGGGCCCTCCCGGTTTTCTCCATTCCAGGCGCATTCCTGTAATGCACATCCTTTCCTTCTGAAACGCAAGTCGGTCTTTTTTCCTGTTGATAGTTGGCTCTGTTTTGCTTTTTCGGCAGATCCCTATCCTTTCATCGCCTTGAGCACATTCTTTAGAGTTGAACCATTCAATTGAAGAGTCTGGTTTTTCCCCCTAACCTTTTTGACCTGTTGCCCTTCCTTCGGGGGCCTACCCCTTTTTCCCATTTCTTGCCGGTACATCCCTTCAAAACCATCACCGATTGAAATTGTGATTCCTTTGAATTCATTTTCCATGCTGAGGGCGTGCTTTCATCCCCCGTCCCCTTCCGTAACGTTCGTTCGCTTTTCGCTTTTTCACGGCCTGTTTTTTCCTAGTTTCTCCTCCCTTCCCCTCCCCGACCGCCCCGTTTTTTTTTTTCTTTTTTCTGTCTCTTGTGATGGCCCCGGGGCCCGTTGGGTGATTTTTTTCGTATTCACCGCTTTTCTTTGAAATCCGCCACGCCGTCCCTTCGCTTTATCTCCTCGTTCTTTCCCCCCACCCGCATAACCTTTTAAGGGTTCCGTCGTTTTTCTTTGCTCGGTGATTCCTTTTTCGAGGACGGGTGCGGTTCCCCCTTCACACGACCGCCTCAGGACAACGGCCCTTTTTTTTATCACAATTGTTTACATTTTCCTTTTCGCAGCTTTCCTCCATCTTCTCTTCCTTTACAGTTTTGGTTGTTGAGTTAACGGCGCTATTCCCCATGACCACATCTGATCTTCCCCTTCCTGAGTGATCGAATTTTTTTCCCTTTTCACCGTTCAGTTCCCAGCCCTGACCCATCACCCCTTTTACGATCAAACCACTTCAGTTTTCTGTTCCTCTCGTAGGCGGTTTGTTTTTCCCCATTAAAAGACGAGATCCCCTTGGGACTCCCTGTCCTCGGGTGGGATGATTTTATTTTTGAATATAAACCCCACTCCAACTTTTCGTTTTTCCCCATTGCTGGCGGGGCTTTTTTATGCTGTTAGCTTTTCTCCCTTCTATTCGCGCCGAAAAATTCTTGCGGTCTTCAGTTTTTTTGCTTGTGATTTTACCTTCTCAGTCAGGCTGGGACTTTTTCCCTTGAGGCACATCTCCCCTTGACCCAAGGCATAGGGTGATGCGTCCCCAAACCACTCTTTTCCCGGAACTCCCTTCCTTTTATATTCTGGTGCCTGCTTCGAACTTTCTCTCCCGCCACCAAGACGATGCAGGTCAGTTCCCCAGGTCTTTTTTGCTGAAAAGTGCCCCGCGGTTTTCTTCTTTTAACATTCCGTTCAACTTACGCATGGCCCCTCCACAGGGTTTTTTTCTTTACCATTTTCTTTTTACTTTTTCGCTCTTATTTTCAGAATTTTCGCGCTGCGATGTTCCTTTGCACAAGGCGAATGTGTCCCTTTCCTGAAAGTGCCGGAAGTACTTTGGCGGCGACTCAGACGATAGAACTGGGTCCTTTCCCCCCTTCTTCCTTTGCCAAGGACTGCTTTTGTCTCTTTTTTTGCCGCAATGCGCCACTCGGGCGAGGTGGTCGTCAATCCTGAAAGAATGCTGCCTTGCGAAGAAGGCCTGATTTCCACCCTTCGTTTTTCTACCTCCATCAGATACAGTAAAACTTCCCCCTTTTTTAGCGAAGCGTTAGACCCTTTTTTGGAGAGACTCTTTTAGCCCCGTACTAATTCTCGCCCGCCCCCCCCCCCCCCACACCCCCACCCCCCCCCCCCCCCCCCCCCCCCCACACCCACCCCCCCCCCCCCCCCCCCCCCCCCCCCCCCCCCCCACCCGACAAAGACTTTTTTCGCCCCTTGGCCCCCTCACAGCGTGAGCTGGACGCGACCCCAGTTACTTAATTTTCTTTGGAAATCTCCCTCTTTCTTGCGAAGATGGGGGCCCCCTTTTTTAACAAGGACCTTTCGTCTTTTTTTTGTCAAGCGGAGTTCTTTTCTTTTTGAATCGCCAGTTCTTCCTGAGGTTTTCCTCTCTCACTGGCAACGTTTGAACACCCTTTTTTTAAAGTCTCTGCTTTCTCCTGGCGTGTGTGCCAAGATGCCCCTTATTCCCCTCCCCAGATTTCTTACCCAATTCGGTCCTCTGTCCCCCCCCTCCACGCCTTGGGCGCCCAGAGCAGGTTCGTAGTTTTTTTTTTTCCCAGTACATCCTTTTTCCCAAGGATTTTTTTTTCCAGGAGGGCTTTGATGCACTTTTCCACAACGAACTGGGCTTGTCCAGGCTCTGAGACTGCCCCTTTTTTTTCCCTTGTTCGAGTATGTTTTTGTATGGCTTGACTTTTTTTCGACCCCCGAACAGCATGTGCCCCCCCCCTCAAGATGGCAGTAACGCTTTTCCCTTAGCGTATTGCCCCAGGGTCGTGCAATTTTTGGCGCTGACGGTTTGTGTCGAAGGTTCCCCCCCTTTCCCACGCTTCGAGCCTTTTTTTTCCCTTTCAACATATTTTCTTTTCCCCCCTTGTCAGGTGCTCACGGCTCCCCATTTTTCGTACCCATTCCCCTTTTTGAAATTTCTTTTCAACTTCTGGGAAGGAGTCGACGGTCCTCTTCCTCTCCGGGTCCTACTCCCTTCCTCTGCCTTTTAGTTGCTCAATTACGCGTTTTTTTGTTATGGAGAATGCAGTTGGCAACCAGTCCCCCTTTGAAGCGTCTTTTTTTCCCCCACCTGAAACCTTCTCCTGCCGTATGGCCCTGGCGTTCTCATTTCTGAACCCGCTTTTTTTTTTTTCCAAGCCCTATTTTTAACGGGATATGTTTTTCCTCCTTTTTCCAAGCGCCCTGAACCCCTTGCGTTTGAAGACTTTTTTTGAGTTCTTGTTCCCCCCCGGATTCGCAGAATCCCTTTCTTTGCTCAACTGGACGTAGGCCGAGACCTCGTTCTTTGTGGGTTCGCGAAGCCCTTTCCTTCACGAGTATTGTCGGCTTTTCCCACTTTTCCCCCCCATTTTCTCATTAACCATGGACGAATTTCACCCCTTTCCCCCATTTCCCCCCCCCCCCCCCTTTCCCGGCCGCACCAACGGTACCTGAAACGCCCCCCCCTCACGCAGGTTCCCCCATTTTTTTTTTGCAACTGTTCCTGAAGATGAGAGCAGCCTTCCCCTCTTTGTCGCCTCCCCCCCATAGTTTTTCCCCCATGGGGAAAACCCCCCCAACCCTTCCCCCTCTAGCGGCCCTCTCTTTTTTGCTTTGGCAAAATGCCCCTAAGGAGTCAACCTTTCCCAGCCCAGTCCCTCCCCCCAGAAGACCCCCTTTTACTCAACTCCCGCCCAAAACATTTTTCGACTTATTTCCCTCAGTCCTTGTGATGTCACGCTTAAAAATTTTTTTTTTTCCCGGATTTTTTGATTTCTTCTCTCCTTTCCTCATCCTCAGGGTTGAGACCCCCCCGATCTTCTTCAAACTCTTATTCAGCACCACTTTCTCCTACATAAGCCATCATGTTTTCTCTGAGGCTTGTACGTTCCAATTTCCTTTTTTTTTTTCTTACTTGGGTGTTTTTCCACGCAAGGTCTTCCTCGCTTGATGCTTCCCCTTTCCCCGGTATTTGGCCTAGATGTGCCTCACACCCCCCTTGACTGGTTCGTGAGCCTTTTAATTTTTTTTTTCTGTTTTGCAATGAAGGTCCACGAACTTCCCATTCCTGTGGTTTTTTTTCTGGCTTGCTTCTCAGCTTTCACTTTCCCATATCTGGTCCTTTTTCTACCCCAGGATTTTCGTGTGGCAGGGTTTCTAATCCGGGAGGTTCCCCCTTTTTGTTTCCTGGTTTCTTCCGGAAACAAGGGCTGTATTTTTTCGTATCCCTGCCCTGTTGATGAATTTCGTCCCCCCAAGTTTTTTTTTTTTTTTTTTTTATACAGCCTCGGTGCGTTATTTTTCCCGACTCTTTTCCCCCCCCATCACACGGTGATTGGCCACGGTTTTTGTTGAGTTCGCGCCCAACCAAAACTTTCCGCTGTCCCCCCCCCCCATCGACCCCCCCTTTTCAGGTTAGTTCGTTTTTTTGCGCCCTCCATTGGCAACTCCTCAACCACCCCTCTTCCAAACGCCTCTTGTTCTCTTCCCCTTTTCATACCCTTTTCAGCCTGGTGGTCAACAGATCGAAACGCCCCTTGTAGAGTCTCAGTCCTTCCGACTCTCCTTTTTTTCTTTTTACCCGGAACGCGGTTTGCTGGAACTTTTTGGGACCACTCTCCCAATCCCATTCCCCCTTCCCGCCGTGCCTTGAAGCCCCCCCCTGTTTCCATCGGGTTTTGGACATTTTTTCTATTCTTCACCACAGCTAGTCCGAGTGTCCCCCATTCTCCCTTTTGGATTTTTCCAGAATTACCAGACTTTTTTCCAGAGGTTTTTCTTAGCAGCCTTCCCTGTTCTTCTCCCAGTTCGATGAGGAGCTTTTCCCCCCTTAGCTGGGAAAGTCCCTCCTTCCTGCGAGAAGTTTTTTTTTCGCCCTTTTTTGAAATTTCCGCCTTCCCCACAGATGTACACACTTTTCAGTGCGGACCCACCTGTGCCCCGCTCTCCAAATGAAGGGTTTGATTTCACCCCGTTGTAGTTCCATTTCTTTTTCCGGCATAACCTTCCGGCGACTTTCAATAATCGAAAACTTTCCCCCCCACGGCAGTTAGGGCATTTACCCAATAGTTCTTTGTTCCCTCCCCAAGCTATTGGCCCCCCTCCCCCCAAGGCGTGGACGATTTCCCCCTCTATTGGAGGTTTCCCCCTTCATTCTCTTTTTTCGTGTCCTTCCAACGAGAAAGGTGAAATGAGCGTTCCCTCTTCTTTGATGTTCTCCAGCCTCCCGAACCAAACTGTCGGGATATTTTTCCCAAGCGCTCGATTCTTCCCTCCACCCCCCCATTTTGCGTGGGGGGTTTTGGTGGTTGGGGGGGGGGGTTTTTTTTTCCCGGTCCTGCAGTTCTCGGGAGCGCTTCCTTTTTTTTCGATTCGAGCCAGATTCCAAGAGACTTTAACATAACTACCAGATGTACCCCTCTTTTTTTTGCCTTTTCTCGGTTGATCCATCTTGCTCATTCCGAAGCATGAGACTTGATAGGCCCCTTCTCTGTCGGGGAGTTGCCGTTTTTCCCATGAAAATCGTGGGTCCTCGCTGGGCCTGATCCCCCCCCTCACTCCCCTACCCTGTGTTCACCCCCCCCCTTTCCTTCGGCGATGAATTCGTTTCCTTCTCGTCCCTCTCCGTAACTGCCCTTTCTCCACCCGCTTTCGCCGAAAAAAACCTTGGATAGCTGATGGTCTCTGACGACCCTGATTCTCTTCCCCTTCCACCCCCCTGACTTGGGGGGGGGGTCCCCCTGCTTCACCTCCCCAGCATCCTGATGTAGCGCCCGGTGGTGATTTTCCCCCCTCCCCCAACCACCTTTTTCTGGTTGCCCCTGACCACAAGCAGTCCTTTCCCAGGACAGCATCCTCTCAAAGAGTAGATCTTTCCGCCACAAGGTCCCGATATCCGCTTTCTGTGGTGCGTCCTCCCTCCCCCCCCCCCGCGCGAAATTCTTGGAACATCCTCCGTTCGTCAACTCCTTGTCCGCGGTCTGTGCTAAGTTTTCGCGTCGGTTGGTTTGCAGCCCTTTTTTTTTTCCCCGAGACGTCGGCCCGACACTATGGCGGGGGCGCTTTTTTTTTGATAATGGGTGGGCATGGTGGGGGGTTTTCCTTTGGATTTAAATAACTTTTAAAAGCAGATCAGTCTTCTATGTCCTTGCCTGTTCCAGGCATCGGGCCCCCCCACCCGAACCCGACCTTGATGGCACCTTTCTTTTATTGAAGTTCAGGAGGCCGTTTCAGCAGGGAATCCCCCGCCTTCCACAAACGTACCAAAATGGATTTAGGATGTCCTTTTTCTTTTTGGCGGGAGCTTCCTTTTTAAGTTTTCACCGTCCAAAAACTCCAGTGTGGGGGGTTTTTGTCCCCCCCGTCCATTAAGCAAAAGCCGATTATTTTTGATTTTTTTCCCCGTTTCCATCAGCCACCTCCTCAATAATTCACAGAAGATTTCCCCTTTTCTTATTTTCCAACAAAAGGTCTCCCCCCCCTTTCTTCTCTGGTTCGTCCTTTGGCTTGGCCTTTTATTGTTCCGAGGGACTTTTGCTTTTTTACCCCCCCCTAATCCCGCTATCGATTCCCTTTCGCCCTTTCTCAATGGGTTCATGTACGCTTTCCTACGAAAATCTTCCCGTTCTTTTTAGGTTTCGATGTCGTCGGCCCCACGAGCCCCCCCTTCTCCCCCATGAACACCCCCCCTCCTCTTGATCCTGTGATTTACTGTTCCGTGTGTGACCCCTTTTTTTTTTTGCCCCCCCCCCTCACCACTGGGAAATTGTACATACATCCTTTTCCCCCCTCCCCCCGGGCTCTCACCCCCCCGGATCTTTTCAAAATTTTTAATAGAGGTAAAGGTCTTTTTCGTTCCTCTTTATGGATTCTTGACGGGGCTTTTTCTTGATTTTCGGTGAATACTAACCCCTCCCACTCTGCTTTCGTGGGGGGTCCCTTCTTCATTTTACAAGATTCCTATAGCGCTCTCAGCATTCCTCTTCTCTGATGTTTCGGTACGTTGCTTTTTTCTTTTTCAGGGCTCTTTGCACGGACATTATCTCTTGCCTTTTCCCCAAAGAGGATGGGGTTGCTTTTTCTTTTTTTTTTTTGGGACCCCCTCCCCTTCGCCCCGCTGCCCTTGTCTTCAAGTGTTCTCCTTTCCACCGTTCCTTTCCTGGATCAGAGGTGTCATTTTTTTTCCCCTTGCACATTCTCAACCCCAAGTGCCCCTTCTTTTCTTTTTTCTGCTCAGGTACTGCACATTTTAACGCTCCTTCGCAAATATCATTCCTGCCTTTTCCCTCCCTTTCAAATAGAGCTCTGTTTCCCCCCGAAAGATGGTTGGCCCGAGAAGATTTTTTTGTTTCTGGTCGCAAACCTGAACCCTTCAATTTTCTTCCCTCCGTGGGACAGGAGATCTCTTTTTATCCTTCCCCGCAAGTCGAACGTTTTTCAAGGCCTTTGGACCAGGTTCCTTGTTTGAACCCCTCCTTGTCTTAATGGGAAAGGCTGCGCAAATCCTTTAAGCGATGTGTGGTCGTCCCCCCCCCCCAACCACTTTTTTCTTCCATTCGCCTGCCCATAATTATGTTTACTCCTTGTCATGGCAGAGATTTTTTTTTTCAAATACGTTCTTTTCGAACAAGGAAAAGAAGCGGCAGCCGTGTCTTTTTTTCGGATTTCCACAAGCTCCCTGGGCAGGTAACTCGCATCGCGTGCCCCTTCTTTTCAACGACTGAATCGCCTTAGAAGGTCCCACTCCCCCCCAGGTACTTCAGACCACTTTTTCTTTCCAACCAAATTCCTTTGGCACGCGAACACCCCCAGCAGGA
>Ga0179591_1367077_pt1 | contig 11433 bp, 12 predicted proteins | sample CZOMad2_1_08_16f_FD_182891 | JGI IMG/M metagenome (GOLD analysis project Ga0179591, IMG submission 182891) | Vadose zone soil fungal communities from Angelo Coast Range Reserve, California, USA - CZOMad2_1_08_16fungal (PacBio error correction) | ecosystem: Environmental > Terrestrial > Soil >... | reverse complement strand
ACACTTCGTGACTTGGCCCCAAATGTTTTCTGCCTAGCCCAACTTTTTTGGATGGCTCTGCTTTATATTTTCTTCCTTCCCCCCTCGGTTTTATTTCTTTCCTGCGACCCACTGCCGGGCATCTTGAGTTTCCACCAGTAAGTGGCTGGAATACGGCCGTTTGTTCTGACTGGGGCAACCCCGTCCCTCCGGTCATTTTCCCTAACCCCCTTTATTTTCAACTTCTCCCCCCAACCTGACGACAAAGCGGCGCATCTCCTTTGCGTTGGATTTCCCCCGGCTCGGTGCCTTTTCTTTCACCCCATGAACGCCTGGACGACATGTTGTCCCGGAATGGCCAGTTCTTGAAAAGTCAACTCCCTTTAGGCCCTTCTTCCCCTCACTCGGGGACCAATTTGCCGTCCCTTGTCGGGAGCAATGATGGGGGAACATCAGTCTCGCTCAGTCCCCCCGGTGATTTGTTCTGACTTTCAATCATCTTCAACTTCTTGGCCGGATATTCTTTGGGCTTTTGCTGGTCCTGCTGGACCGGTGACGCCCGCGGTCCCCCAACCCCCCCGAAGACGACGTTACTATCTCTTTAATGTGAGTCCTCCCCCTTACTCTCACTTTTCGACGCTTTCATCTCCTTTGTTGGTTCCACCCTTTTTGAAGACGTACCTACGTTTGCCCCCCGGAGAAAAGTTCCCCGATAAACCCTCCTCCCCCCCTTTTTGCTCTTCTCTCTTCTTATGGTCGCCCCTCCTGTAGAACTGACAACCATTCGACCTCTGTACTCCCTTGAACTCGGACCTTAGCTTCCCTTTTTTGCTGAATTGGTAGTTAAACCCAAGTATGCTTGACACCGTAATATGGATATCCTTTCTCGGGACGCCAGAACTGTCACCCCGTTTCCTTTAGCCTTTCTTTCCCTTCCTCACTCGACCTGCCTGCGCCGGCGCCTGAATTACTTTTGAGCAACGCCGCTTTTTCGGACCCACATTTCCGCTTAGATTTACCAGACTTTCCGTGGAATCTCTAGGACTTCCCATCGTGCTGCCGAGCCATTGATTCTATGCACAAATCGGTTCTTGCGTTTCTGGAAGAGGCCACTGGATATAGACCCTGACTGAGCTCTATTCCCCCCCGACCCTCTGGGCGGATAGTCTTTATAGTAGACCTAGGTAGTTGTAGGGGCTCCCGTTAACTTCTGTCCACCTCCCGCGATTGGCGCCTCAGCATCGCCCCAAATAATAAGAGAAGCTTTCTACAATTTTGGATCCTTTTCTTGCGCTAATTGGAGAGTATTAGTTTCCCACCGCCTCAGAGAGGATGAAGAGGCTCTCTTCGGGGGGATCTTTGAACCCGTCGTCCTCGATTTCCCTATGGAGGAACGCCAGGATGCCCGGTGACGGATTACGATGGGTCTTTCTCCTAAAGATGAACTGCTGGGAAGTTTCGATCCTGCTTCCTCCCCTCCTCCCTCCCCCGTCAAAAGCCTCCCTGCACCAATACGGTTTCGCTGAGAGCCAGTATGGGGTGTTCGTAGGGCGTTTCCCTTCCAGGAAAGTCCTTTCCTTCACGTCAGTTCCGCGGATTGCCGAGATCGGTCCCCTGTACCGCTCCATCTCTATGGTGTTTTTTTGTTGAAACGTAACTCTTGTAGGTGCTGCCTGGGAACATTGGACATTGTCCTAACTTCCCCCTGGGGGTACTTTTCTGGATGCCGGGGTCACGAAGATCGAAATCCTAAGGAAAGGCCCCCCGATTTGATTTTCTCTCATTGCCCCCCCCGTCCTCACTTCCCTTTTTCCTCCCCGATCCAACGGCTTTTGCTTCATCGGGATGCGGGGTTCTACGACACCCTTCCCTCCTGAAGAACTCAAGCTTTTCCCCAGATAGAGAGTTTCCTCCCTTGCAAAGTCCTTCCCCCCTCTTTTCCCATCGGTCCCCCCGGAGGAAATTTGTTCTTTCCGCTTCAATTGCCTGGGGGTCAGTTGGTGGCTACCTTTTCCGGACTAGATGGAAGGCATCCACTTTAGCTCCCCCCCTGGCAGATGTAGTCTCCGACCCTTTGTCTCCCGGATAGGATTTACCTTTTTTCGTCTTTGCGCCCCCACGCGTTCCCTTACGGTGGCCAGCCCCGCCAATAGTGTCACCACTCCGTCCCCCCTCAGCAGAGGGCACACCCCCCCGAAAACACTGCCTTCTGCGGACAGACTTTCCAGTTGACCATCTTTTGTCCCCCCCCTTATCGCAGGATTGGCCCCCCAAATGTTTTGCTGTAGGGTCCTTTTTGCCCGCCCTCTCGCTATGGAATTCAGGTCCTCGAAGGACACAATCCGATTCTTTTTGGTGCAAGTGTACTGGTTTATAGATCTTCCTCTTCGATTGCATTACTTCGAGTTTTCCTTGTTTAAACAGTTCATCGAACGGAAGCCCACCGCAGGACCCCCCCAGAACTTCGTTTAGGAAGCTTTTCTAGGTAGTTCCTTCCCCTGACTTCCCATAGGATTCCCCCCTTCGACTCGCCACAGGGCTTCACACTTTGCACCATTTTTCCATGATGCCAGCGATGGAAGACCTTCGACGTCCTTGGTGATCCAGCCATACCCCTCCAAGTAGTGGTTAATATGTCCCCTCTTTTCCCTGATTGGGCCCTTGCATTTGACGACCCTCCCCCCTGCTGCCTTCTCATTTCGGTGAGAGAAGACAGGGTCTGACCGAATCCGTGGATTGGCCGCCACAGCAGTGTGCCGGAATAGCCTGAGGAACGCTCAAATTCAGTCTATTCCTCTCTTCTCTCCCCCCTTCCCCCTTGATCTTACTTTCGCTTTGTTGGAATTCATCGATTCCGGAACCCCATGCGTGCCTCACGGATTCGGGCAGACTTCCTGCTACCTCTCACCGACCCTAGGCCATGGTGGTATTCTCTTAAAGGAACAATCATCTTCTCTCCGAACCAGCGTCTTCTTCCTGTATAACCCCCCCTTCCCCCTCCTTCTTTAACTTCTCCCTTATGTTCAGCACGTCTTGAAGAGTCTGTGGCTCCGGCATACTTCGTCCCGCTCTTTTTGTCTTCTCTAAGTCCTCTCTTAAATAATGCTTCTGCCCTTTTTGCCCCAAATCCCGGGGTCTTTTTCTTTTTTTTCTGCGTTTCTTCCGGGGACTGTAATGGCGTACCAGCCGGAGTCTTCAATTCCTTTCCTCTCGCGGCGGTCCCTGACCCTCCCTAAGAAAGACAGTCACTTCCCCATATCCTGATTCTTGTTCTTCAGGACATCCATTTCCCCATTCACTCGAGGGGCGCACCAGATCCCTTCCACTTCAATACCACTGTCTTTGGGGAGAATAACCTCCAGCTTTAAGGAGAATATGTCCCCCCTGGCTCATTAGTCCCTCCTCCAGTTTCTCCTTTTGCCGGTATAGTCTTTTTTTGGGACCAAATTGGGGCGGCTGACGTCCCCGCGTTTGAGAAGAAGTCCTTTGATAACCTCCTAGCCTGCAGTCCGCTCCTGCAATTTCGCTCCTTCCTTTCCTACAGAGCCCGTGGTCGAAAGGGGTGCCCACATCTACGTCAGGACTCTCCTAAACCCCCCTGAACTGGACCTAGCAGAAAAACTATTGTCTCCCCCCCCCCTGGTTCCTCCCCGATTTAAACTTTTCGCCTTTTTTTTTGATGGTTTTTCAATATTCTTTTGGTCCCGTGGCGGACAGCGAGTAGGAATCGGAGTTACACCCCCCCCTCCGGAGCTTTGCCATCCCCCCGTTGAACCGGTCTCCTTACCCCAGTATGCCCGTCGCCGATGTCCCCTCGTTCTGGCAGTGTCGAACTTTGAGAGCGGCATTGTCCCAGGATCCCGCTCTAAGGTAAGGCTTTTGTCCGTTTTCTTGGCCCCCTTCCGTTCGTTCGCAACACCAACGCGTTGCGTATTTCTTTTACCTGACCTTCTCGGGAAGCAATCCTCTTTGGAAGTGAGATGACCTCTATTAGAGCCTTTACTGGACCGTCCGGCCTCCGTTTTCTATCAGCGAACCGGTTTTAGTCTTTTCTCTCGCGGCTTATGGCTGCCAGTTGCTCTAAATCCCATCTCAGGGAAGCTGAGAAATATCCCTCTGTTCTTCGACGGACTCTTTCGTTAGCCGATTCCCCCAATTCGGCGATCTGGCGGGCGACCCCTGCTTTCCCCCCCCCGCGGCCTGAATCGCCCGATGATCCTGCGGAGGAGAAGACCTCCCCCTGTTATTAGCCCGATTCCCTCTCGCGGACATTCCCTCCCCTGGAGACCTTTCGGTTGAATCTCTTCCTTGGCCAAATCGCGTGCGGTGAACCTTTAAAAGGGCAGCCCATCCCCCGCATGCGATGGTCCCCCGACACCAAATCTCCTTTAAGATGTGAGGGGCGATCCGTCAGGATCTTCTCCCTGGGTCGTTTTTTTTTTTTTTTTTTTTTTTTTTTTTCTTTTTTTTTGTTTTTTTTGTTTTTTTTTGGTTTTTTTTTTTGCCGTCCAAGCCGAACCGAATTTTGTCGAGACCCACTTGGGAGAAAGATGGAAAGTCCTCTTCCTTTCCCGATTAAAACGGTCCCCCTGGAAAGCTAATCTTCTTGAGCCCCGCGTCTTCTGATTTGCCGTCCCTTACCCGGTAGAGTCCGAGGGGAATAAGTCTACTTAAAGCGGCGTTCGTTTTTTTGGGTAAAGATGAATTTTTCCTCATAGGAAGCCTTGAGCATTCTGTTTTTCGCTACCCAGCCCATAAACGGTCCTCTACTATGCCGAGTTCCCTCTGTACGCGTTAGATGGTGGTCTTTCTACGATTTTTCCGACCCCCCAGAAAGTAATTCCTCATTCCCTCTTTTCCACCTTCGTTTCAGCCATGTACCATTTTTTCTCGTGTCACGGACCAGTACGTCATTTATCTTGACCAAGCCCCCCCCCCACAGAGATTTTTTTTATGTGCTCCTTCCCCCCCTTTTTGTTCTCGCTCCACGTAAGACTACTTGTACGGAGTATTTTTTTGAAGCGGTCCCCGGTAACCTCAGGAGCCCCTTCACCCATACCCCCCCCCCCCCCACCTATAAATCCCAGCCTTCCCTTTTTTTTAAAGTCTTCCACTTTAGAGTGAACGTTTCAGAATTCCCCAATCACAGGTTGGATGAATCTAGACGCCAATTTATGGCCCCTTAATGTGATAACCGACTTTTCCCCCCGCCACTTCGCCGATCCGAGGTTGACCATCGGCCCCCGAGTCGTTGCAAGAAACTGGCCATTCCATGGACATTGGAGTACAGGGTCTCTCACACGTGTGTTTTTTCTTCGACCATCAGTTGCCGCCTTCATACTCATCCTGATGCGCTACGGGTTTCTCCTGTTTTTGGCTGCAGTTTCTAAACTGTTTGAATCGCTGTCTTGCCTTTCCTTGTTCCCATTGCCAAAACGGCAGATGAACCAGCCCAATTACTGTCTATATACCTACAGGACTTCCTTCATTTGTGTTCATCCCAGTGATTATCTAACGTTTTTTTAAATACGTTCAGCAGAGCATCCCCAAACTGTGGCGAAACAGCCTCAACGGTTCGGCCTGTTCTTCTCTCTTTTCTTCCTCCCCCCCCCCTGTGTTGAGAGATACCTTCCGCCGTGCTTGTTTAACTGTTTTCTTCGTTCTTTCACAGGTTTTTTCTTTCTGGAAAGTCTTTTCTGTCCTCCTTTTTATCTTCACTTTTTCCACCACCTACATGGACGGCCGGCTATGGAGATCGGCACAGTAAGTGGTTTGAAGAATTCCCTTGTTTGTCATTGGCTTCTTTTGTCAACCCTCCCTCCTTTTTTTAAATTTTTAACGGCATCCCACAACCTGACGACCACGCTCCTGGAATCATCCTCTAGTTGGACCCCCTCCCTTACACCTTTTTTGTTTACTCAAACACTGCCACTCTCCCCTGTACGCCATGTTGGCCTCCTGAAAGTTATTCAAGAATCCTCGTCTGAAAGGATCGTTGTTCCCCGCCAATGGACATCGTCCCAAATTTTTTCCCGTCCCCCTCAGCAAAACATTTGGGAAACATTTGCGCCGATCATCCCACGGTCTTGGTATATTTGTCCCTGACCTCAGAACCCATTGGGAAACTGTCCGTTTTATCTTTTCCTTCTTGTATCTTTGGGTATTATACTGCTCACCCGTTTCCCCGCTTGCCCCCCGAAGACGACGTACTAGCGGTGACTGTGGCCGCCGACCCCTGAAAAAGGTTTCAGCCTCTCCTTCATCCTTGATGTTGTTCCCCCTCAAAGGAACCTCCGTCTTTCCCGTCGAAATGGTCCCTGGCCAAACCGAACTCCCCCCTTTTTTGATCTGGAATGGAGATTTTCGCCTCTTTTTGTCGGCACCACATCCTAGAAATTCCCCCCCAGTCCTCTCTTCCAATCGGCCTAGTAGATTCCTATTTTCGGAATGGTGGTTAGAGCCCCAAGTAATGATCAGTTGGCCCCCATTAGATTTTCCCCTTTCTCGCCCCCCCCTTCCTCTCCCCCCCCCCCTCCCCCCCCCCCTGACCCTAATCTTTCGCCCTTTCAGTATTAAATGTAAGCTTATCTCCCCAGCCTGCGCGTCTGGGAAGACATTTTGGTGAGCAGATCTTTTTGAAAAATAAGCTTCTTTCCAGATTTACCGTCCGTTCGTCCCCGATCGACCCCTCTCGCCACGAGCCATTTGGAGCGTAAAAATTCTTCCGGCTTGGCTGCGGCAGCGGCCCCCTACTTCTTCTAGATCCCTTCATGAGATCTGCCCCTCCCCCTCGAAGAGGATCGTCCTTTCGGGACCTCTCGTGTGATGGGTCAGTTTAACGGTCCACACAGCACCGCTTTTGGCGCAACTACGATCAGATTCCCCCCCCCGGAGAATCAGAAGCAGCTCTTGTGTTCCCTTTTTTTCCCCTCTATCCCCCGTCGGCCTAGGGTTTCTCGCCGGAAAGAGCGGTGCGGGCGATATACGGTTGGATCTGTCCCCCACCACCTTTCTCCATCCAGATCTCCCTCTCCGTTGGTCTCTCTAACATTCAGGCCGGAGCTACAGCGGTATTTCGCCCGCTGCCCTGCGAGGGAGTTTCCGCGCGGTGCTCCTCAACCTCCCCCTCCCCCTCTCCCTAAGCTCCCCCTCCGGTTCGTGAGTTATCAAACGTTGGCCGTCGGGCGTCAGGAAAGCGCGAAATTGCCTCTAATCGACGTCGCTTCTTTCTTCAGCTTCTTTCAGCTACTTGCGTAAGGTAAACCTTATCCCTTCGTATTGGTGTTTCTCATTCCCCGAGGGCTGTCCTCGGGGAGAACGGGATGGAATCGCCCTCCCCGTACTTCCGGGGGATTTTCTTTTTTGAGCCTGTTAACCTTCCTGATAGACAATTTCTCACGGCATGCCAGTTCCTTTTGCTTTCTTAACACCACCTATTTCCTCCTGTGTCCAGTCTCACGAGGGCCCCCCGGCTGGGCTTCATCGTCCGGCTGCGGGTTTCAATAAGAAACCTTCTACCCCAAAATCGGGGACCACACAGATCATGCGGCCCGACAGCCATTCGGAAGGAGAGGAGTTTCCCCCCGGTCAGTCCACCCCAAGGTGGCTACCTTCGGTTCTTCCCCTCTGTCTCGGGTTCTCGTTTTCCCTTTAGTAGATGTGGACTTTCATCACACTTTCAGCTACCCCGGCTCTTAAATGCGTGAAAGTTCTTCTCAAAATTGCTTCTCGGGGTACCTTTACGGCAGGTCTTCGTGTCTGCTTCATCTGCACAAGGTGCCTTTCAGAGCCCATAGTGTCACCCAACTACGCCCCGGATGCAGTCCTTGCCAGAAAACCTTCCTCTCGGATTCCTAATGAGGTCCCACCATTCCTTCTTCTCTGATGAGCACACCCCCCATGTCATTGCCTTGGAAGGGAATCTGTTCCCGCCCTCGAGATGATGGCATTCTCTTTAAAAGAAGACTCAATCTATCATTGTCCGTGACGCTGGCCTGATCTCGTTCTTCCCCCTCCTCTGCGTTTTAGATTTTCCCTTCTGGCGCCCCCCAGTTTCCAGTCGCCCGGTCAAAGCCAGACCGGGCCACTACCCGACGGCGTTTGGTTCCTTAAGCAGGAGGATCTTTAGTTCAGTCCTTTCCTGAGAGAATCCCCTGATCCGCACGTTCCCGACATTACTCACCCGATCCTTCCATTCCCGCTGCACCATTTTCCCCAGGAGACGGGATTGGAGTGGCGGTTGGTTACTCACTATTCTCCAGTCGCTTTTCTTTTCCTGAGGAAGAATTGATTTTTCCCTAGAGACGTGTCCCCCCTCCACCGTCCCGAACCCCCCCCTGATTAGCATGCCGGGAGTCTGCCCTCCTCCGTTGGTATGGGTCGCACCAGAAGGGTGCCTGAATTTTCTTTTACGGAAACGCCCAGCGAGTGGAAGTAGCTCCTCTCCCTTTTCATATACTCTTGTTTGTTGTTGGATCTCGCTACTGCCCCCTTTGCGCTTAAATCATCGGGGGTTGTGGGGGGGTGGGGGTGGGGTGTGGGTTTTGGGGGTGGTGTGAACTGTATTTTTTTTTTTGTTGTTTTTTTTGCTGTCGTGCGGGCTGGGGTGTTTTGTCCTGGTTTTTTTTTTTTTTTTGTTTGTTGGTTGTTTTTTTTTCTTTTTTGTTTTTTTTTTTTTTTTTTTTTTTTTTTTTTTTTTATGGGGGTTTTTTTTTTGGTTGTTTTTTTTTTTTTTTTCTTTTTTTTTTTTTTTTTTATGCATTTTGTCGTTTTCTATCCTCGTTCCTTCTTTCTACCCTAACTGATTTCTTCTGTCTGAGTGAGTCTCTTGGCCAATACTTCCTCGAACGAGGAACAGCGACTTTCGGCTCTCTGGATCACAAACCGCCCCAGTCGGATTAATGTAGACATAATTCATCATTTCAGCCTCCCTTTCGCTTCCGTTCGAAGTCATTCCTTCGGAACTTTGTCCTGATGGTTGATTCTCGCTCGGCGGACTGAATACCGCTTTTCTTATGAAAAAACTCACTTTTTTTAGTAGTGGACGTTGCGTTTCCTTTCCGAACTGGGCCCTTTCGTTCCTTTTTGATCCACCGGCCAATCGCGCGGGCGTACGAATAATATTTCTTTGTTTTTTTTTTTTTTTTTTTGTGGTAGCCAGACGTCTCCCAAATATACGTGATCTCTTCTTCGTTTAAAGGACCGGCCCCTTCCCTTCTCCTACCTTTAATACACAGGTGGTTGGATGGGGTATCCTGCGAAACCTTAGCATATGTAAATATAATTGGTCCGCCCCCGGCAGCTTTTTTTTCATTGCACTCTTTCTTTTTCTCGGTTGTTGACACTATTGGTCGTGTCCCCCACGGTCCCCGCGTGGCTCGTACAGAGAGAAGATTCCACCGGACGCCTGCGTCAGTCCCTCTTTCCCCGGTCAGCGCATTGCTTACCCGCCGTTGGTCGAGAAAGTGGATTGCCCAAATCTAAGTTCCGCAGTCCCCCAAGGCACCACCCTTGACCGAGGGGGACCTACGCTTTTCTCCCTTGTTAGCCACGATCAACCTTTCTCTTCTTTCCTCATGGATGGAGGGCCACGCGCAATATCTGGTGGTCCCCCTTTGCGGAGAGAGTACGTAGGAGTTCCACGTCCTCCTTCGATGCTCCCCCTGCCCTTTTGACAAAGGATGCAAGCTTTTTTTTCTGTGGTGCCCCAAGTTGAGAAAAGCAATCTTGCCTTGCCGTTCTCCTCCGAGAGAGGGAACTTTGACAAGGACACGCATTTAAGGTACGGATTCTTTTTCCCGCTGTTCTTCCTCATCCCCCCCTTCTTTTAGAAAACACCAATAGCGAGGAGAGGATATTTACTTACCGTATATTCTCCTTCCAATGAATAGGAAAGCTTCCCCCCGATGACCGCCCTTCCTTTCGCGCCTTCCTTCCGGCTTTGTTTTGGTCCCACTGGTATACTTCTCGAACCTCTTTTGGCTGGAGGGCTTTTTTTTGGATAGGGATTATTTAAGAGGCTCTCCTTCACACGCCTTAGCGTATTCCCGCCTGCGATCCAGCCGATCTCTGGCGTAGCGATCTTTCCCCAAATGGTATCTTCATCATGGACGGGACGACCCTTGTCCGATCCCCTCTTTCCATCTGTCCGCTCTTCCTGGCCCCCCTCCGAATAGCCCATGTCGCCCGACGGAAATCTGGAAAGTTCACGCCAAGCTTTTCGGCTTTTTTTATTTTTCCGATTGCTGACTCCCATCGTGAGGGTGACCACGAGTTAAATTTGCCTTCCCATCCACGCCTATGGTATCCGGATAACAAGTCCTCTTCTTCGTGTGAGGGTTCTCGCAGTCAGATATATATCCAGTGGACAGCTTGCCAGTCCCCGCCGTCCGAATTTTTTTTTCTCCCTCGTGTCGCCGCTGCAATCCTTCTCCTATCGATTCCCTCTTCAAATCTGGCCCCAGCTACGAGGAGGGTTTCTGCGGCTGCTCACACTCCGTAGGCGCCGAGCAGGCCTCCGATTCCTGCGGCCTTTTACGTCTCCCTTCCTCAGCTCCATTTTTTCCGGTTTATGTTGGGTGCCCGCTCAGGATGGCGAGCACCTGAATAGATGTCCTTCTCCCTGGAATGGGTTTCGCTCCCCCCCATTCAGCACCCACTGAATCGCCAGTTCAGTCGGAGTACGTGTTCGATGGTGGTCTCGTTCTTCTTTGCGACCACGCAAGTACCTATCGACAGTCCATCTCCCCCCCTGGGGAAGTTAGGTTCGGCCAGTTTCCCACATTTTCTCCGTGTCACCCTTGTCAATTCCTTCCTTTTTCCTTTTCAAAGCAAACCGCTTGATGCTTAGCAATTTCCTCTGCCCCAGTTCGGCGTTTCACAGTATCCCTACTTTGGTAACGGCGTCTTCGTGTTTTGCCTAGTCACCGGGTAATAAGTAGTGAAAACAATACCCAAAAGACCTCTCCAGCTCCCCCCTTAACTTTCCCCCAATTCTGATGATAAGTCAGAATATCCCCCACGTGGGACTGATCGCGCCGCCCCTTCCCACATGTTCATGCTCCCGAACGTCGTTGCCCGGCCCTTTTACCGCCGATTTAATTCTTGTGAAAAGATCCGTTGCCTTCCCTTGTCGTTGCCCTCCCTTATTCCTCTTTCGGAGGGTCTTCAGGTGGTGAGTAGACGCCCAGTTGCCGCTCCGGTTGAATCCCCACGCAAGCGATGATTGAAGAGTTTTAGTCAGGTAGTGGATGGCCGTTCATCCTGAGTTAGAATGCCCTCTGGTGCCCAGTTTCCAGCCCCTCCCCTTCAGGCGCCAGCCAATTACTTTGCCGATTACCTATTCGGCCTTCCTCTGTAGGGGGGTAACCCTATCTAGAAATACCACCCTTTCCAGGCAGAAATACTTCCCTCATCCCCCCCTTGTTACGCCTACAACCTTTCCAGGCACGGAGG
>Ga0179591_1199574_pt1 | contig 11433 bp, 7 predicted proteins | sample CZOMad2_1_08_16f_FD_182891 | JGI IMG/M metagenome (GOLD analysis project Ga0179591, IMG submission 182891) | Vadose zone soil fungal communities from Angelo Coast Range Reserve, California, USA - CZOMad2_1_08_16fungal (PacBio error correction) | ecosystem: Environmental > Terrestrial > Soil >... | reverse complement strand
TTAGTACCCCTCTTTTTTGCGCATTGTCCAGCTTTTCCCTTTGTTCGCCCGAGAGCCCCCCTTTCTGCTGTTGTTTCCGTGACTCATCCTCCTTCTTCTCCTATCGGGATGGTTTTCGAGGATTAATTGTACCGACTTCCCTTTTATCTCCGACCTCAGTCCGGACCTCGAAGCCTTCTCTTTTTTTTCCATCCTTCTTAGCGAACCCCCGGTTTTTTTGACGTCTCTTATCTGTTGACGACCTTTTCCCTTCCCCCCCGCAAGGGGTTTTTTGTTTTCTAATCCCAGGGAACGTTGAGGAGAGGGCCTGTTTCGTGACAACAATCATGCTCGTCCCGCTAACCGAGTTTTGATACCAAGTTTGCCCCGTAGTTTTCCCCGAACGGTTTCTCGTCTGGGGCGTCCCCCCCCCCAGCCCATCCTCTCGTTAGTTGAAGGTCGCTCCCTTATGAATTCCGTCCCCTTCCCTCTTCTTCCCCCGTGAAGATGGTTTTTACTTCCTCTTCCTGTGATGAGGCATTTTATTGATCTTTTTTTTTTCCCACGCTCCCCCCTCCTATGGGCAAGTCGGGCCATACGATAACCTGACCCGGAATCGGGCCGCTTTGTTTTCTTTGCCCTTCTCCTCGCGCCCCCCTTTTTTTTTTTTTTTTTTTTTTTTTTTTTTCTGTGGTCTTTCCACTGAACGTCCTGACCCCCCCTTGTGTTCCTTGAGGTTTCTCCTCGAGTTGAGCACGTCGCCCCTCATTTCACACGGCACCCTTTTGCAGTGCCGACTAGCCCCAGGGCGGTCTCTTTTTCACCTTCTTATCTTTTTCTTAGAGTCCTCCCCTCAGTAGGTTTTTTTCTACACCCCCCCCCTTCCCAAGAAGTAGGTACCTCAAAACTGGATCTTCTTGACGGTTGCCCCCCGGTCGGTTTTTTAGAAAGGTTTTCCGCAAGCGTTTTTTGATTTTTGAACAGTTCTTCTCTTCTCAGGTTCTCCTTCCTGATATTGGAAAGCCTTTTCGGCAATGGCCTCCGCCTTTCTTGGTTCGATCGAGGGCGGCTGACCCCCTAGTATAGTTCTGCTCTTTCCCCCACGCTTCTTTCATCACTCCTTTCTTCATTCGATGACACGGGTTCCCGTGCGAGAACCCATTAGCATTGACCTTTTCGCTGATCCCGATTCTTGATGTGAGCTGTTTTTTTCTTCGAAAAGTTGGTTTTTCCTTTCGATCCCCCCCACTTGACCTTCCTTTTTTTTCTACTAGAGTTGTCGGAGCGTTTATTTCCCCGAACTTTTGTTTTCGAGCTGGCCGGTGGTTATTCGTGGTGTCTCTTTTTTTCCTCTTTTGGGATGACTTTTCCCCCCCCCAGCGGGTTCCTCTTAGCCTGGAGGTAGGCTTTTTATCCCTCTCTTGTTATCCCCGAGTTTGAGGATCTTTTCCCCCTCAGCCAGGAATAGATGCGTATCGCAGATTCGATTCTTTTTTTCATTTTTCTATTTCTGGGCCGTGGGACTTCAAGTTTTTTGATCGCTATGTGTCCTTCCTGGTTCGACGTTACACGGTCCCTAACCCCTAAGGTTTAGCTAAAGAGGAGTCCCTCCAAGGGCTTTTGCCGCTCCTTCTAGCTTATACCCCTTCTTACGCCGTCCGTCTCTCTAATGCTTTTTCCAAGTACTCAAGTTTTTTCCCGCGGATTTTTTATCGTATCTTCTTTCCCTTTCCCGCACTCTCGTCGCTGATAGACGACGTCTCCCCCTCTCCTAGCGGTGCATTGTAGTTAAAGCGTGCACGTCCGGGTAGACCTGCGCTCTCCCCCCTATCCTTCGCATTGACCCCTGTTTTGTCGTTCTTTTCTTCCACAGACCGGAATTTGAGACCGGTCTAAGGGGGTTGATCAGCGAAAAGCACATTCGACTCCCTCACTACCCCTGCTTTTTCCCACTACATATGGCATGTCAGGTTTCCTCGATGGGCTCCTCACTGCTTGAAGGCGGGTTTCTGCAGTTCCTTTTTTTCTATGATCATACCCCTTTTTGTTGGTGATCGTTCCCCTTCTCCCTTTTCTCATCAAGGGCGAACCAGAACTCCCTAGACAGGCGAAGAAGAAGGTGTCGGTTCTTCCTTATTTCCGATCTTCCGGGCACTGTTGCCTTCCTCTGTTGGTCGTCCCTGTTTCGGTTTCTTTTTTTCCGTTCACTACCCCAATAATCCCCTCCGTTTTTTTTTTTTTAGAGAGGTTATATACTCTGTTGATAAATCCAATAGCCCCCTCAGTTCTTCTTCTTGTCCTGCCTCTCAGGCAACTTTGCTTCCTTATTGAATCCAACTGCTGCTTGGCGAGAAGGTAGTCAGTAGGAGTTTTTCCCCAGGGCGAGCAACTGTCTCCCCATGATCAAACACCCGGCAACCTTGGGATCAAACTTTTTATGCGGTTCCCCCCCGCTACGGTCATCCCCTCTTGACAACGAACCTTCCCTCGTACTGTCTTCCAGCAGTCGCGTTGTCTCCCATTCGTTTGCAGTTTCTTTTGTTGCCGTTCCCTTTCTTTACGTGGGCGGCGGATCTTAACCCTTGATTGTTTTGAATATTTCCCTTCTCCCTTGCCTTTCTTTGAATCCCCAGCCCTACCCCTAAGGGTCGTCGCTCGGTTATCGGATGAATTCCCTTTTACCCTCCCTTTACCCTCGTTCCCCAGAGATTAGGAAAAAGATTTGCCGGGGTTTGCTGACCCCCTGTTTCCTCCTCGCAGCTGAGGTTAGTTGATTTCTTTCGTTCCCACCATACCCCTCTTCTTCCAATGTGCGCGACGTGAGATTCACGTCGCTTCTCCCTTTGAATTGAGGCTTCCCTCGGGGGGATACGCGGATGTCCCTGATCTGACAACGGTTACCATACGCGTTTTTTCTTTAGTCCTTTCGTGGCGTTCTCCTCTGGGGACGAGCTTCCCCCCCCCATAACGATCTCCGCGGAAAGGAATTTTCCCTCCAGGACCGGCCAAATATTCCCTGGGCCACCCACCTCCTAGGTCGCGAAGCTTACTCCTCCTGTAGCCAGATTAGGTTCACTGATTTCATTACTCGTTTTTTTCCGAAGAGCTCATGCGTTTTAACGCTTCTCTCTTCTGCCCCAGTCTGGGCGTAAATGATCCCCCCCCTTTATTTCAAGCGCCCCCCCGCCTACATCATTTCAGCTCGAATTCCCCCCGTTCGGGTTGGACTTCTCCGCATGGCCCCTCACCCTTCGAAGGCCGTTTTTGCCAGTTTGTGTACGTTTGAGGCGTCCCAATTCCCTGGATTTTATGCCCTCCCCGCGCACATTTTTTCTCTATAGGATTGATCCGCGTCCCCAACGGCAATGGCTCTTTGGTCTCGCCTCAAGTTGCACAAGGGCTGCTGACCTTCAGATTCTTTCTGTGCCGTTCCGGTGGCGGTAACCTCCAACGGCCTACCGACTTTCCTCGCGCCCCTCCTTCCGGCTTTTTCCAAGTTCGCAGACGCTTTTCCCTTTTTGTTAGAACGGCCTCTTTTTTCTCCCTTTTTGTCCGAGAAGGGGAATATATGGTAGGAAACAGCAGGTCTCAACTTCCCCCGTTTTCACCGTCAAGCTGAACCCTTTTTTGTTGTTGGAACTCCCCGTTTCCTTGTGGAAGGTTGATTTAGGGTCCACCAAACTTTTTTCGCTGCTTTAGATCATTATTTGTCTTGTCTTTCGGCGGACCCCCCCCTCCTGAACGGAGATTGCATCGACATGCCTCACTGTGGATGCATGAGGATCGGCGCCGTTTTTTTTCGATGCTTCGATGACGCCCCCCACTTTTTTGCCGACTTGCTTTCAATAAAGACCCGGGCTAGTCTTTGTAATTTCGTGGCGAAAACTCCCCACCGTCGTGTCCCGTTTTGTTTTTTTCTCTTTTCAGTCTTTTTTTTGGTCCTCTTTTTCCTGTTTCTCTCTGAATTCTCACGTTCCTTTCTTGAAACAATCCCTTTGGGGATTTTCTAGGGTTTTTACCTTTTCCTTCTTTATGCACTTCGAGCGAGAAGTTATGGAGATTCTGGTGAGGTTCCCACTGCCTGATATAAAGTTAGTTATGAGTCGAGTCCTCCCCCGGAAACACGCTCTCCCTCACCTCCCCCCGCGACGGACTCCCCCAGATGAGTGTGTTAACTACCCGGTTCTACCGTGACCTTCTTCTTGAGGGTCAGTACGTGGAACTTCCACAAGCAGTTTCTTCGTCCCATCTGGCCGGCGTGTATCCTCTGGGATTTGGAGTCCCCCTTTTTTTCTTTCTTTTTTTTTGATCCCCTTTCTCCCCTTTTTTTCCCCTTGTCTCCTCGGCGCATAAAGCATATCTACTTTTGGGATAGTATGGGAAGACAAAATCCCCATCTTTCCCCAGAGATGTGCTGCGCGGGGGTGCTCCTCTCGTCTGGGAGATGGAACAGTTGCGGAAGTTTCCTCTTCGACTTCTCCCTCTCGGTCCTAATATCTGTTTGTTGTGACCGATCTCTTCCTAGTTTCTGTCTTTTCCCCCTAGAACTCTTCGTGGAGCTCCCTTTTATCGGTAGGTTTTGGGGGGAGGCACTTTGAACGAGAGAATCTTTGGCTGGCGAATGTTTTCCTTTACCACGCGGTCCCCGGGGCTGAGACGCCCGCGTGCTGTGCGAGACCCCCCCCCCCCCAAACCCCAAAACAACCCCACACACCCCAGAACCGCTCTCCCAAAAACATCACAGCCAACTAAACCCTCCAAACCCCCCCCCCAAACCAACCCACCCCCCCCCCAACAACAAAACACCAACCCCACCCCCCACCCCCGGTAACACCACCCACCCCCCACCCACCCCCCCCCCCCCCATTCCCCCCCAAACCCCCACCAAACCCCAAACCAAAACACCATCCCCCCCCCCCAACCAACAAAAACCCCTCCCAACACACAACCCCCCCCCCCACCCCCCGCACACCCACCCCCCCCCCCCCCCCCCCCCCAAAACCACCCCCCCCCCCACCAAAAAACCGCGGCGTTCTGCCCACGCGCCGGCGGCGTCCCCTAAGGGACATTTTGCGATCAGTTTGTGACGACTGCATTTCCCGCCCGTGTATTCCTTTTTTAACGGTTTCTTGTGATTGCGTGAATTTGTCCCACATTCCTCTCTCCCAGATCCTTCGCTGGCGGTGATTATCTTTGTCAATTCCGTTTCCCGAGGAGCCGCAAGTCCTTTCCCTGACGTTAGGCGGACAACCTCCCTTTACCCCTGTTCTGTGTGAAGGTCTTTTTTTTTCCAGGGATTCTTGCCCGTCACCTTCTCCCGAGAGATCCCCACTTTTTTGACGGTGGTCTTGCTTGAGGGGAGAGGTTTTCGTCACCATGTTTGTTGGACCAACTATTTCATGCCGCTTACGTCTGTTCCAAGGAGTTTCCCCCTTAGTGCAATTTGGTAGTTTCCGCAATAGAGTACCCATAACCCCCCCCACCCCAAAGTTCCCGGGGTCGAGTGTACCCTTTGCACAGTCGCCCTTGGCTGGTCTTGCGCTTTCGTCTGGCTCTCCCTTAGATACTTCCCTTCTTCTTAAATGGCTGGTCAGTCGGCCGCCTGATTCAGCGGTCCGCTATCACCGCATTAGTTTTTTTCGTATCTCTCGGGTCCGTTGTTCTTGAACCCCTTCCCGTCTTCCTTTTCCGACACACGGGCCTTCCCCAACCATTAAGTGAGAACGGGTTCGACAGCGAGCTGTCCCTTCCTCCCCCTTCGCAGGGTTTTTAATCCCCGCAGTGTCTGTTCCCCTTTTTCCCCCCTTTTGACGTAGTAGTGTTCCCCTCCCCTTTCGGGGCTTTTCTCTTCGATGAGGCCCCGCACAGCACAAACTAAGACGTTAAGAGTCTTGCTGCCTTCAGGGACATGGTGTTTTTAGTAGGACTCCGACAATCTTCTTTTGCCTATTTCCTTCCCCCTTGATAGGCAGATTCTCCCCAGATGTTTTTTTTTTTTTTTTTTTTTGGACGTACCAGCCCAGGTGAGCAATACTCACCCTGGTCACTGCTTCCTTTCCCCCTCTCTCCGTTGGTCGCTTCCCACCTCAGATCTCTCTTGGAAGGTATGGTTTTTGTTAGGAGGGGGTTGTATGTGGGGGGTGGGGTTTTTTGGGCTTAACTTTTTTTTTTCCCCTGATCCTCCAAGCTGTTTTTCCCCTGAATAGGCTTCCTTCCTCTCTCTTCCATCGGTAGAACGAGTCGAGGATCAGGTGCCACGCCAGCAGGAATCGAAGGCGACTTCCTCTAGGCTAGTTGTTTTCACCTTTTTTTTTTTTGGATTCCGGTCCCTTTTCATCCGTTCCGCGTCTGATCGTGTGTAAGCCCCCGACCTGAATTCTTGACGCTTTTTTTGACCTGAACCTCATGAGTCCTAACTCGTTTAGGCCGCCTTGTTCGGGCAGGACTTGTATAGTAGTAGCCAACACGTGCCTTCGTCCCCGTCCCTCCTGACTTTTGGCGACGCGTTCGGTATGCAGAAGAGTAGATGTCGCCCTTGAGTCCCAGAATCCTCGTCTCCGATCGTACTTTTTATTTTCTCCCCCATCGTCTCTTTTCGAGTTCTACGTCACGAGTTGCTCAGAGCCCGTCTCCACCGGCCTTTCCCCATATTATCAGACGAGGAGAATTGACAACTTCGTTGTTCGGGGTTTATCACAGACTTTTGACAATTCTGCTGTACTCAGGAATTTGACTTTTTCCTGCAATGGTTGAGCGCAGAGCCACGAAAGAAAGCCTACAACCTACGAAAAAGATGGTGCCGGCTTTCTTCTCTCTTTTCTGCCTGGCTCGCTGGGTCCAGGCCCCGAGGCCTAGGGGGTTCGAGCGACGACTGATTTTTTCTACCCCTTTGCCTTTTGGTGTTTTTGATTTTTTCAGGTTCTCTAAGGTAGACCCCACGGAATTCGCCGGTTTTTTCCACAGCATGGTGTTTAGGACAGTTTCTCTTCAGTTTTTGTCATTCCTCTCCCGGAGTCCCCTCTGTCCTTTATGAATCGATATTGTGAAGATTTAATGTGTTTCTCGAGATATCGAGTCTCCGTACATCACCCCTGAGTTCCTCCTCCCGTGCAAGATTATTCTTATTACTCGCCCACTTTTTTTATCTTTGTGAGACGGGCAGAAGTGGAGTGGTTTCCTTGAGAGACTCTCCCCCCATTTGCCCCCCCTCTCCCCCCCGGCCCGGTTCTCCTTCTCTACTCTCCGTACGGAGAAAACCCAAAGCCCGAAATAGAGCGGAGTCCCATCGCGTCCGGCCCCTAAGAGCCGTATTTTTCCTTTTTGGCTTGTCCTTTTTGGTTCTGCTTTTTCTTGAGCGTCCCTCTTTCTTTTTATATTTAAGTCAGAATTGCCTTTTTAATACACCAAAAGGGGGGGTGCCCCCACCCCCCCCCCACCACCAACTCCCTCCCGTTGTCGTATTTTTCCTTTTAACGATTTTAATAAGGTATACTTCTTGGACGGTGAAATAGAGCGGGCCCCGGGGGGCGCTGTTTTCAGCGATCCCGTTCGTTTCCGGGCTTTCTTTTCTTCCTACCTCAGGTTGAGAAAGGGCTTCTCGCTCAGAGACTGGTACCTTTTCATTGATTTTATAATCTAGCAATCCCCCCCTATGCCAGCCACGCTTCAGTACGGGTATTTCCTGTTTAGGTGATTTTCCCTTTTTCCCCGGCCCTTTTCCCGAGTTCTTCATAGCGTCTTTCGCGCCCGGATTCGACCGTGCTTCTAAATACATGACCCCAACATCCCGAGGATTTCCTCGATCCTCCCCCTCCTCTCCGTCTAGTTCTGCCCCATGTACATAGACCGTAGAAGACGCTCGCGCTCGCCTCGCTATATTTCTCCCCAACCAGCTGGATTTCTTCCCCCCGTTATACCTCCCTCCCCCCCCCCACTCTACAAAAGCCAGGCAGATAGACTACCCCGGGCTTCGGAATTCTCTGACGGGGATCGCGGAGAAGGTCCCGTGTAAGGGTTTCTCGATTTCCAAGCCCCTTTTTTTGGTCTGCCTACCCCCCCCCTGCCTGGTCGCATTTGCATCGGATCTTTTCCCCCATTAATTTAATGCCTCCTAGGTCTCGCCGACTTCCCCTTTTTCCCCAAGTATGCAGTTTTTTAGCGGATGTTTTTTTTGACACTTCGTAGTGTTCATCTAGCACCCCCCCTTCCGAGGACGTCTTCCCAGAGATCGACCACTAGTCCTTTTTTAAAGGCGAGGTCCAGCGTTATTCGACAGGCTCCCATTCCATTTTTTTTGTTTCGCTTTTTGGTCTTTCCCCTCGGTTCCCGGCCTCATTTTGGGCTTCCCCCCGGAGATCCGGGTGTTAGGTTCCACCTAGTCTCTTGTGACCGGTTTTCGTTCACCAATTTTTCCGCTGCTTACGGTCTCCCCCCCGCCCTCTTGGTTTTCCTAGCTTCGTTTCTTCCGGACTTCCCCCCCCGGTGGCCTGCATGCCTGTAACTGGAGACGTTTCGTCGTATTTGCGCATTTCCCCCCGGTTCCTACTTGTTTTTCAGCCAAGGGCGCGTTCTGGTTTACTTTTCCTTGACTTACACACCCAAAATACCCTTTCTTTGCCGAGGCCGCCGTTGATCTTGCCAGAGAAGGACTTTCTTCTCTTTGTTCCCGCGTCTCCCTTTTACATACTTCCTTAAATCTCCCGCGTACTCCCCCCTACTTCACGTGGGTTTACTTGATTGTCGTCTTACGCTTTTAGACCTGTCACCGAGCGCTCTGCTGGTGAGGGGTGTTTTACCCCCCTTCTGTCTTAGACCCTTTTGGCTGATGACTCTCTCCATTAATTCCCTCTGATAAGCCCTTTGAACTAGAATTTTCGTCGAGGCTGAGGGTTAACAGCTTGCCCTCTTTCCGTACATTGCTTGATCTTTCTTTTTTCGTCCCGCGCCCCCTCCCTCTGTCGCCCAGCTCGCGTTGGTTGTATTCCCTATCGGTTGGTGTCCCCCAAATCCCCGATTCGAGGCCGCGGTTCCGGGAAGCGAACCAGTGATACGCTTGTCGGAGAGCCTTTTTCTCAAGCTAGCGAAGGTATTTCTTTCTTTCCGGTGTCTCCCCCCCTCGTCCTGGCGAGGGGGGTCTTCTAAGCTATGGCTTTGCCCAGGCGCAGGACCTCGTGTTTCCGCTGGAGTCTTTTACTATAATTGTTGTTGAGTACGAAGTCTCTATTTTTTAGGTATAGACCTTTCCCCCTCTTCTCGTAGGGAGCTGCCTTCCCACCTTCTCTTTGAGTTCTTTTTTTAGTCAGTTTGGGCCTCATCTAATTTTTTTGGTGGTTTGTTGGGGTTTTTTTACATTCTCGCTCTGGATGGTTCCTCCTCTGCTCTCCTGGGACCAGTGTGATAGTGCCAGCCTCACCGCGGCTTCAGCTTAGCTTCCTACCCTCCGCGTTTTCCTACAACCCTCTTTGCTGGGAGTAGATGATGTCTCTTTGCTCACCGTGACGGCCCTCAACTGGTCATTCGTAGAGTCTTGTCCTTGCCCTTCTCCTCCCCCCGCTTCCCCTGTCTGTGTGTTTTTTTTTTTTTGTGTGGTGGTGTTTTTTTTTTTTTTTTTTTCTTTTTGTTTGGGTCTTTTGGGGGGTTTTTTTGTGTGGGGTGTGGGTTTGTGTTTTTTTTTTTTTTTGTGGTCTTTTTTTTTTGTTGGTTGGTTCTTATGAGACTCGTTTTCCCTTTTATGTTTCTTATCGCAGCCCCGTGTATTCTCTTCGAACTCCTCTTTGAAAATAAATGATTTCCGCGGGGAGCAGTTCCTTTTTTTCCTTTTGCTCTGAATTTAAATTCCCTAGGATTCCAGATTTCTTTATGGGTTGTTTTTTTTCCTTTTTTTGAGAGATGGTTTCCTGATATCGGGGTCCCCCAACCTGATCCCCCTCGCCTGTCCGTCGCGGCTCCGTCACCGGCTTTTCTTCGTTGTAGTTTTTCTCCTTAGAGCCCATAGAGCCTCTCTTCTTGCCCAGTTCCCCAGAGACCACAGGGGGTTTTCGGAGAGATCAGCCTAGTCTGATGAGCACTTCCCCTCAGTTGTTATTTCTGTCTTCCTCACTCCCTTGCCGTTTTTCTTCTCCACCCTCTTTTTCGTCTTCGCACTTCCGTCGTTTGTACGAAGGAACTTGTCACGCGAAGTATTACTCAAACCGGGAATCTCCTTGACTCTTTCCCACCGACCTTTTTTTTTTAACCAGCAGAGCTTCCATCGCTCCTTTTATGCCTTTTCTTGTCAGTCCCCGTGGACGCTTCTACAATGAAGCTACGTTGGTAGATCCTGAGTTTGGAGGCTAGTAATCGTCGAGTAGCTATGACCCCCCTCCCCGCCGGACGTTTCATCGCTTTGGCGCCCCCCATGGTAGATTTGGCATGGTGCAGTTTCGAGAATTTCCTCCTGACCGTTCTTTGTGAGTTTCCCCCTCGCCGAGCCATGTTCCCGATGTTTCCAGATTGAGTTACCGAAAAGCTCCCGTGTTTCTTTGGACTCGCGAATGGCGGATTCTCAGATTCCTCCGTTTTCTTTCAGCACAAAGACCCCCTTTTTTGAGTCGAGCTGGCCTTTCTCTCTTTCTTGGTTCGGCTACGATCCCGGTTGGTTGATAATGTTATTACCCCTGGGGGAGGCTCGATTTGTGGGAGCGCATCTCCTTCCCGAGTCGGGATACGGTCCTGCCTTTGAATCGCCGGCTACCTCTCCCTCTCTCTGTCTTTTTTGACCCCAAGGAGATTGACCCGGGCCTGCGTATTCTAATTCTTCGAGCGCGATTTTTAGTTCGCCCGTTACTTCGCACCGGAAATTCCTATAGGCCCTTTCTTCCGCGTTGTCTGCCCTTAACTCGTAGACCCCTACACGCAGTAAGTAACTTATGATAGCATTCGTAGGCCCTTAATCGGTGCGCGCCCTTTCTTGTCGTCCTCCGCGTATCTGTATTTTCCTTTTCCCCGCCACCTATGATTTCGCGAAGACCGCGCACCCGCGACCTCTCTGTCTCGTTCACGGTTGGATCGGTGCATATTTCCTCCGGCTGCCAGATCTGATACCTCCCCCCCTCCTTAGACGGTCCCCCCTTTGGGTGGTGTTCCCGGTTTGGTTGGTTTCTGACCCTTAAATTGCAATTTTCCTGAAAGAGCAGAATCGCATGGCATCTCCTTTTCCCTCCCTCCCGCCCTTTCCTAACGACCCAAGAGTTTCCCTTCGTCCTTTCTCCTTTTTCCTTTCCCTCTGGGTGGTCCGGACGTCTTTCAGGGTGAAAGAGTCGCTGCGTCTAAACCTGGCCGTGTGTGGTTCCCCAGTCCATGGCGCTTTTTTCGACCGGAGAACCACGCCGATTCCTAGCAATCTTTGTGGGCTGCATATTTCTCCTTTATTTTTCCCCTGCGTCCCTGTCAGGGTCTATTAGGGAGCAGTTAAAT
>Ga0179591_1371601_pt1 | contig 11434 bp, 20 predicted proteins | sample CZOMad2_1_08_16f_FD_182891 | JGI IMG/M metagenome (GOLD analysis project Ga0179591, IMG submission 182891) | Vadose zone soil fungal communities from Angelo Coast Range Reserve, California, USA - CZOMad2_1_08_16fungal (PacBio error correction) | ecosystem: Environmental > Terrestrial > Soil >... | reverse complement strand
CTCGATCCCCTGCTAACTCAGTTAACGGAGACGAATTCTTTTCTCTGCGCAGGTGGCCGAGTTCCATTCTCCCTTGAAGGTTAACGAGGGGAGCTCACTCCCCCCCCCTTTTTTTACTCCTGAAGGCCCCCTTTCCCCTTGGCTTTTTTGCGATACGGCTTCCAAATCCCTTGACGTAATAAGTCGGTCACAAAGCTTTCAAAAGGAAAACGACACGCCCTCCTGAGATGCGATTCAAATTGTCACCGCCCCCCTTGTCTCTTTCGTCTTTCTCTTCTGCAGACTTGCCCCCCCCCAATGATTAAAATAAGGATTGGATGCACCTTCCCGAGGACGGCTTTTCTACTAAGAAAAAGATCCTTCTTCGATGTCGTTTTCCCTTTCTCCCCCCCATGATCCTCCCCTCCCCCCCTTCCCCCAAAAAACACAATCGATGTTTAGGTTTTCCCCCAAAGAGCGCAGCTCTGCCTTTTCCTTTGGAAATGGCACCACCCCCATCTCCCTTTTCTACGCAAACCTTCCTTTCCCTTTGCTTCTGTGAAGTCGAGAAGACGCTCGTGGACCGTGTAAAAACACATCCCTCTTGATTCTTATTCCCCCGCGCGATTTCCCTGCTCCCTAGAATCGGAGGATTTTCTGAATCCAATTTTGGAGTTAGAAGCGGTCCTTTCCTCTAACCGTTTCCCCCTCCTTTTTCTCGAGTCCTTCTTCTCTTCCCTTCCGCCCTCGATAAAAACGGACTTTCCCTTTTCCGATACTACACCACAAACGTCCCTCCCTCTAAGGATGTTTTCGGGAATGGGACTTTTATCCTTCCCCCTCCCTTCCTTTCCGCTTTCAAGTAAGGTACCGTCCTCCCCCCCCGTTCTTTTCAAAACTTGGCGGGAAAGAAAGGGTCTCCCCTTTGATCAGAGGGTAGGATGCACTTACCGGCATCCACTTCCCGGCACCATTGCTTTTTCCCCTTCTTCTGCGTGGATTTTCCCCCAAACAGGGGAAATTACGGCGACGTTCCTCCCCCGGAAAGGGAATTACTTTTCCTCCTTCCTCATTTACTGTTCATTCTTCTTCCCCTGTCTTCTATCGATGACCCCCCCCTCTGCCAAACACTGGACAAGTTCCTTTTGAAGGCAATCTCGGTTCTTTCATGACCCAACGGGCCCGGCTCCCCCCTCAAATTCTCATTCCCCTCCTTCCCGTCCACTGGGCACAATCCTCCCTTTTTTTTCTTCCCACCCCCTCGCGTCTGTCTAAAACATATTCTCCTTGAGAGAGATGGTGTAGAAATCCTCCCCCCCCCTCAAGCGGATGTGCAAGGTGATCTATTCTTCTCCTTTTTTCTTTCCAAAAGCTTTTGGGTCATCCGGGCCCCTTTCTTCAGGAGCAGCCCTTCTTTTTCCCTTGCCCGCCCAGACCGGAGGAGATTTTTTTCAGGTTTTGTGCGTATTGGTAAATCTGATTTCTTGCCAGTCAAAAGAGGAACCTTCTTTTCCCTGCAGGTCTTATCCCAACCCCCCCTTCTCCTTGGCCCTTTGCGGTCATTTTTCCCCCTTTTTCCCACTTTCCTACTTTGGGGGAAATCCCGTCAAAGAAAATTGGGAAGTCTTTCCCCCGTGACAATCTGAGCAAATTGATCGATCTTTGGTATTTCAATTTCACCCTATCATGAGCTTTCTGCGTCTCACACTGAAACTTTAGCTCGGGTACCTGCCTTTTCCCCTTCGAGGTTCAGTGACAATTCCCTTTTTTCTCCTTTGCTCAGATATACGGCCCGTTACTTTTTTGGTTTTTTTCTCGGATGGGTGTTTTCTTCGTTTATCTCTGATGACGAGCATAGACGCGCCCTTCTGATAGAGAAAGCCCTCTCCCCCAAAACTTTTCACTCTTTCCCCCCCCTCCTCCCCCCCCTCGACTTTGAAGCTGCTTCCCTTTGGCCGTCTGAGAAGGCAGATTTTTTTCTCTTTTTATGGAAAAGGGGCCCCTCCCCTTCCTTCGATGAATTCAGGCATCCATTTCGGATTTTTGCGGTTCTCCTCGTGACAGAACTCTTTTTGTTTTCCCCCCCTTCCGGAGGAGCCTTTAGACTAGTGTGGGACGTCTCCCATAAACACTCCTTCCTACGTTGTTTCGATCATGAGGCTCACCTTGTGAACGGCATCGCGGGGGTTGTTGCGTTATGAGTATACAACCCCCTCTGACACAACGATTAATTGTGACGGTGCCTGCCTTCTAGGTTTTCCTCTTTTATTGTAGTTCCGGCGTCCCCTCCCTTCTGGTCCCTTCTCGAGAAGTCGGTGACAACCTTCTGTGCATCAGGGACGGATAGGTTTTCGGTTTCAATTGATGGTGTACTTCTCTTAATATCTGCATTCCCCTCTTTCCCCTCCTTTCTCTCCCCAAAGCATGCCCTTGGATCCCCTTGTCGTCTTCTGGCTGGCGTTGTAGCTCAACGGCGTTCCCTTTCCCTCCCTCGGACAGGCCGATAGAGAGTGGTCCTTTTCGGCAGGAAAATGAGTTCTCCTCTCTTTATCTTTTTCCTACTCCTTTTTTTTTTTTTTTCTGAGAGATCCTTGTCTTCCTCCCCCCTTTCCGGCGAAGTCCTTCTTCCTATCGAGCGGGACGAGTTCGTCTCCCTTTACCGCCGGGGAGCTAAACTGCCCCCTTCCTCCTCGCCTGTCCCTCTTCCCTTTTCTTTGATCCCTTCGGAAATCGTGAAGGCGACTATCATTTTTCCCCGCGAGAGTACACCCATCAAAATGAATTTTTTCGATACGCAAATGGATGCAAACCCAATTTGTAAAAACCGACTTCTTTTTATATCTTTCTTTCAATGTTCTGCGGCCTTCCCTTACCATCGATTAACCTCCTGCTTTCCAATGAATCGTGGGCATCGAGACGGCCGGTCTTCCTCCCCAGATCAGGCCAACCAAGGCGATGCCCTTCTGATACCCTCCGCCCCCCCTCTCCCCCCCTCTCCCTCTATAGAACTTTTTCTCCTTCGATCACAAACAAGCGAGATGATAATAGAGAAAGCGTGCCCTCACAAACAATTCGGGGCTTCCGGCTCCTCGGTGCCCCCCTTCTCCGGTTCCCCGTCCTTCCTCCTTTCTCCTTAAGTCATCTCCGGGTCGTCCCTTCTTGGACAGTGACAAGTTACAGTCCCTACGAACCATATGCTCTAGAGCTATGTAATGCGACTTCTCCAGGATGCGGCCCCCCCCCCCCTCTTTTTCCCCCCCTTGTATTTAGACCCCTCCCCCCCCCCCCTTTTCTCTTACGTTCCCTCGTGGGATAGCGGCCCAAGCAGCCCCTCGATACTCCCTCCCCCCAACGTCCTGGGCCTGGTTTTTGAACGCTCCATCGCCTTCTTTTTCTTTGGAATGGACTGTCCCTTTTTTCCTTCCTCCAGCGGCAGGTAACCTCTTGTACAACAGCGAATGATTCGTGTTCCTTCCGAAGAGCTCGATCCCCATTTTCGGGATCCACTTCCCCGGCAAGGAAAAGTCCTGTCCCCCTCTCTGCGTCAGCGAATGAGTTCATTCGTTATTGGATTCAACCCTTTCCCCTTCTGCGGATTTCTCACCGGCAAGGGTACTCTCTCCCTCCTTTTACTCTTTGCCTTTCCTCCCCTTTTCGGTCTTCTCATCGATCCCCCCCCTGTTCCCAAAACCTTTACAAGTTCCGCCGCAATTTTTCGGAAATATCAGGTTCAACACCCTCACTTAGAAAAACGGGGGCCCGTTCCCCCCTCGCGGTTTTCAAATTGATTTCTTCCTCCTATCACCGGAACACTCCCGCTTCCCCCTTTCCATAGCGTATTTATAAACATATCCCCCTTGTTGAGAGAGGAGGTGTGACCCCCCAGAAGTCGGGGATTGTACAGGTGATCTGTCTTTGCCTTTATAAACCCTTCCTCGGTCTTCTTTCCCCGTTTGCAGGAGAAGACCTTTCTTTTTTCCCCCTTTCTCCCCGTACCGGAGGAGAGAATGGCCTTTTTCCCCTGATGTATTGGTCATCGAGAGAATCCTTTCCACCGAGGAACCTTCGTGGACCTCCTCTGTGAGACAATCTTCTCCCCTTTTCTTCGCCCTGAATGGCCCTTGTTTGCAGCCCCTTCCCTCCTTTTTTTTCCCCTTTTTTTTTTTTTTTTTTGGGGACATTTTCCTTCCCGAAGAATCAAGACAATGGTGCCCTCTCCCCGGACCATCGAGCAAATTTCTCCAAAGGCGTCTCCCCCCATTTTACACGAAGTAATTTCCCTTTTTTTTCCTGGACACTGCACTTTAGCTAGTTTCTGAAGGAGAGGAAAGATGTCAGGTCCCCCAATTAGATGATAGATGTATACGGAAATTTCCTCTTTGCGTGTCCGGTTCTTTTTCCAGGGGCGGATTGGTCCCTCTCTCCCCGCCCTGACTTTGAGAGTCTAGAGAACGCTTCCCTGGAATGGTCGAAGCCTAGCTCTCCAGGACTAGCTTTCAGCCCTAGCTCCGATGTGCTTCTTTTTCTGGAAACGGGGCAACCTTTAGGAGATGAATTACGGGCCTTTTCCGGGAACGGCTTTTCTCCATCCTTACGCATCTTTTTTTTTTTTCCATTTCCCCAGATGCACCGCGGCTCCTCTCCTTTTCCTCTCTCTGGGGGATACGAACGTCCCCCATCGTTAAGATAGAGATTTTAGTAATGAGGCGGGCCACCTTCCTTCAGGGTTTCCTGCTCTTTTCTTCAAACTGGACCTAGGCCGTTCTCTGGCCCCTACCTTGTGTTTGCCGCCCATCAGGAGGTTACATTTTTCTGCAAAATGCGCAGGCCGGCCCCCGGTGACAAATTGAAGACCTTCTGAATCATTTACGTCTTCTTCCCCTGGCCCCCCATTTCGGTGTAAATTTTCTTTTCCTTTTTCTTTTGACCGATTCTCGTCGCCTTCACGATTTTTTTTTATCGCCAAAGCACATGCACTTCTCCCCCCTGGAGTGGAGTTGAGCTCCACCGGGTCTTCCAATTGCCGGTTGATTTCCCCCCTCTTTCTACCTCGGACACCTTCCTCTCTTTTCCGCTTTTTTTCCCTCCTTGACGTCGCCGGAAATGCCTCGTCTCTGTTTCCGACTCCTCCTTTTTCCCCTCTTCTAAATCAGTTCCGGCGACGTCCCTCGGCCACTCCGATTCTCCTCGGGCAGAGTTAGAATCGAGTCTCCTTCCATCTTCTCCCGCCGTGGTCTAAACGACAGCCAGTTTTTCTTTTTTGGACGATAACGGATGGGCAAATCGTGAATTCCCTCGAGAAGGACAAATCACACCAACCTACAAGGCGCTTTCTTTCCGTCCCCCTGATGAAAGCACCGAGCTTCTCTTCCCCCCCCCCTCACCGACACGGAGTCCTTTTGTCTCCCTTTTCAAAACAAACCCATCTCCCCTCCTGATTGGATGTCACCCTTCCCCCCCCCCTCTTTCCTTCCGTGAGACGTTTGATCCTCACAAACCAGGAGATGCCGTTACAGTTCGTCTTCCCCCCCTTCAGATCTCGATCTTCACCTTTTATTCGTTCTACCTTCCCCCCCCCCCCCGATCCCCCCCCCTCTCCGGCATGAAATTTTCATTGGGGATTTCCCCCACAAAATATGGATGTCCCGTCTTTTAACTACCTTTCTTCCCTCCCTCCTGGCTGTCCGGTACTCCTCCTCCGTCCGGAGGAATTCGTTTCCAGAAAAAAACACGCTCCCCTCTCGTCGGACAAACGGCGATGTCCTTCTCTAGATCGTCCTTCCCCGACTTTCCCCCAATTTGGATTTTCTCCTCCCCTTTTTTTTTTTCACGCTCACCGTCCTTTTTTCGAGGATAATAATCTGGCCCCAAATCCGGACGACAAGCCCCCCCTCCCCCCCCCCCCAAGTCCCCTTTTTTTCTCCCGCTCAGCGCGAATGATGTTTTTGTGCCTGTCTCCTTTCTTCTTTCCCCTTCCCCGCGTGTCAGGTACCAGAGCTTTTCCTTCAAACAGCGAATGATTAGCCCTTGGCCGACGCGCGATGTGATAGTCTTCGAGCTCCTTCCCCCTTCTCCCCCCCAAGGAAGGCCACCCCCTTTCTTTATTCTTTTCCACGATTGTCCAAAAGTTCAGTATTGGATAAACCCCCCTCTTTCCTTCCAAGGAGCAAGGATTTTCTCACCCTTCTTTTTTTTCCCCTTGTGCCGCCTTCCCCCTTCGGTGTACTTTCCGCCGGATTGCTTCTCTTTTTCTCCTTTCCCTCCTGCAAAAACTGGACAATTTTTTCTCCAGCGTATGGGAGAAATCTCGGTTCCTTTTTCACAAACGGGGCACGGCTCACCCTTCTTCCCTTAGATCTCGACCTTCCCCCCTCACGATCTGTGTTTCTTGTCCCCAACCCCTTCTGTCACCACCATCTCTATATTTTCCTTTTCTGGTGTAGAATCCGCGAGGGGGAATTTTAGTTTCTTGTGCCCGGTGATCGAGTCTCCTCTCCACCGAGAGTTCGTTTCCCCCTTTGTTTTTTGATGCAGCAGTGAGTTTTTTCCCCTCTCTTTTTGCTCACCGTGATGCTAGAATGGCGACCTCTTCGTATTGAGTTCCAACTCAGACGGATTGCCAGTCCCCCCTGGAACACTTCTGGAACCCCAGCGGTTTTAGCAAATTCCTTGCGCCGTGGCTCGCAATACGACTTTTGGGGACCCCCTCCTCAAAGACATGGTGCCTCCTGGTTTCCTCAGTCCCCAATTTTCCCGATAGAGCGGTCGCAAGGTTTTCCGCCCCCCTCCATCATGCGGTTGTAAGAAGTAGGGTCCCTTCCCCCTGCGATGGAGGAAGGAGAGAAAACTCCCCAAATAATTAGCTGTCTTTTCCCTTCCAGGACTGTGCTTTCTTCCCCTTGTGTTTTGCGTTGCGTTCCTTTACTATTTCTAGTCTGTACCCCTGACAGAGCCCTCAGATGCTAGAGACCGCTTTCCCCGGTCCGCCGCCTCGATTTCTCTCCCCTTTCGCAGTTGTCGCGCCTTTTCCTCCGCTGGTGCGGCGGATTTTTTTTTCTTTTTTAAATTGTGCACGGGAAAGGCCTCCCTCTGACTTCCGGCACGGACAGTTTCACGGATGTTAGGTTTCGAAAGCCCCTTCCTCACGATGGGGGTTTTTTCCCCCCCTTCCCCAGATGAACGTTTTCTGAGCATGCGCTCTTGGTGTCTCTCTGAAAATAAAAATCGTTAGATAGCTCTTTCTCGATCTTGTTGATCCCCCTTTTTGACCGGCAATTCCTCCTTTTTTTTGGTCTTGGTTATGATTATCCCCGGAAGTCTACGATGCCCCCTTAATTGTGCCCGTTTGTTCCTTCTCTCCTTGTTCATCTCTTTGTTCCGTTCCAGGCGAAGAACTCTTCTTGTAAAAATGAGACAGACGTACGGTCCAGTGATTTTGAATAAGGACTGGACTTTTCGGTTCCCAATTTTCTTTTTTCCTTTTTTCTTCCTGTGGACGAATTATAGTCTCCTTCACTATTTCCCCAGTTTCCCCCTCCCTTCCCCTTTATCTTGTTCGAGGACGGTCCCCCCTTCCCGTAAAATTAAGGGCTGAAGTGACCCTCTCTAACTAGAGTGCAGAGTTTTCAAGGACTGTCTTCTCCCTCGTAGCCTGGCCTCCCTCTCTGTTTCCTACGAATAAGTTTTTGTGTTTTGTTGGTGAGAACATAAGTTACGGCGACGAATTCCTTTTCTCTAGATAGCGCCGGGGCACGAGTTCCCCCCTTTTCCCCCTGAAACCCTTTCCCGCCGGGTTCTGCTCAACGCCACTCCAGTTTCCTCTTTTTCTTTAATGTGCAGGGCTTTGGCGATCCCGGCTGGCCCCTTCCCCCTCTGTTACACCGAGATCTTCAACGACACGGAACAATTGCCTATTCTTCAAACCGTCCCCCTCTTTCCCCTCCCTTTCAAATTTGAACTCCCCTGTGCCCTTTCCTTTTTCTCCGGAACGGAACAAAATTCCCTGCTTGGCTGACACCGGCCCCCCCCTTGGACTCCCTATTCCTTTTCCCTCTTGCCCCGTTTGATAATCAGTCCCCCCCCCCCCCCCTCTTCCCCCCGGCGATTGACGTTTTTCCTCAAAGCAAAAACGTCGATCTCCTTTTTTTATGTGCAGGAATCCTTTCCCATCGCTGCATCCCTCCCCCCTGATATCTCTCCCTCTTTTGGCCCTTCCCCCCCCCCCTATGGATGTTTTCCCCACGTTTAAAGTCTGAAGTAAGAGAAGACGTCCTCTCCATTGTCCTTTCCCCCAGGTTACAGCACCCTCCTACAAGAACCCCTTTTGTGGGGAAGAGCCCCCCCCTCCCTCGGACGAGTTCCTCCCTCCTACAAGATTACCATTTTTTTTCTTTCCGGTAGAGAGCATAAAAGTCCTCCCTCGTCTCTTTTTTAATATGTCCCCCCCCCAAATCCGCCCCCTCCGGCCGGCCACGCCCCCAGCCGCCGCGAGAATCGAGCAGAGAATGATGTTCCCTTCCTCAAGAGGTAAGGTACCCTCTTCCCCAGTTCCGACTTCCCCCCCCCGCGAATGAACGTGTTTCCCCGGACATACCCTTCCGAACGCGCACGATCCCTACCGGAAGGAAAAGGGAAGGCCGGCCGAGAAGCGTCGGATTTCCCCCTTCTCCAAAACCCATTTCCCCTTCTGACGGACCACTGTCCCTCTTTCCTTCAAGGGAATAATTCTATTTAAGCCAGGATTGCGGCTTCTCTTCCCCCCTGGACAAGCTCGCGACGCTCTTTGCGGCCATCTGTTGCTTTCCCAAGGGATGATACTTACCCAACCCGTTCCACCATCCTCTTTCCTTCGAGGACGAATCTACCTATGTTGTCGCAAAATTCCCCCCCCTCCATCCTCAGTTGTTTTTTCTCTATGGTGTAGCCTCCTCTAGTTTCCTCGACCCATAAGCGGGATTGTCCTTTTTATCGCGTCTTCTTATTTTCCCCTCTAGTGTTGAGAATTTTTCAAGTGAGGGGTGAAACGTCTTTCGGAATGGCGGCGAACTTGTTCCTTTGGTAAAGCCGACTCCCCCCAGTAGGGACAGTCCCCCCCCCCCCTGAATTCCTTGAAAAGTATTCCCTTGAACGTTTCCCGTGGCAGTCGAGGAATTTCTTACAGAATTTGGGGAAATCCCCCTCCTTTTTCACGATACCCGTCCCCCCCTTTCTTCCCCCTGTATGCCTGTACTCCATCTCCCCCTAGCAAATTTATAGAGAGCTTTTTCCTCACACGAATCATGAGATTGTTTCCTGAACTTTAGACGGGTACCTGCTCGTCTTCCTTTTCATTCCCTTCCCTAAAACACTTTCCTCAGGACGGGGGGGATTTTTCAGTCACGGTTTATCGAGGGGCGCTTTTCCCCCTCCGAGTTTTTTGTTTGTTTTTTTTTTTTTTTTTTTTTTTTTTTTTTTTTTTCTTTCTCAGAGACAGCGGAGAAATCCCCCCCCCCACCCTCGCGAAGACGATCTCGCCTCTCTAGCTTTTTTTGACTCATTTCTCTTTTGCGGCGGATCCCCTTTCTTTTTCTTTCCCTTTGCAGGTACACAGGAATGATCCTTCCCTCCCCAGAGCGGGAAGGGAACGGCGGTTGTTTAAGCCATTTTTGGGTTGGTCCCCCCCCTTCCCCCAGATGGCCCTCTTCTCTCCTTTCCTCTTGGCTTCTTGGTGGGATCTCTTCTCAAATAAACATAGTGTAATGTCCCCTCAGTGGTTGATTTCGATCTTTTTTTCTTGAACCTTACTCCCTTTTTTGTCATGATCTGTTCTGCTCTTCCCCACCTTTTGATCTCTGAGGCCACGATTGGAGTTAATCGATTGGGATTTCTCAAATGCGAAGCCGGACCTCTCCGCAGTCCCCTTTCCCCCCCCCCTTCCGCGAATTTCTTTCTGTTCTTTCCCTTTACTGATAGGACAATGTTCCATTTGATGGTGTATTATTCGCTTCTCCCCTTCAGATGCCAGAAGGGATAGCCCCCTTTCCCCCCCTGAGACTCCATCTTCCGGAAAACCCACTGATGGCGTGACCCCCCTTCTTTTCCCTTTTCCTTTCGCCTCGATTCGGAACTCTTTTTTGAAGAGTTTCAGGAAGGACGTACGCCTTTTCCGGTATATATCGTTCAATCCCTCCTTTTCTTTGAGAGATCCGGAATATTCTCCCTCATGTTTCCCCCCTTCTTCCTCCCCTTGGAAACCTTTTCCGAGTCGAATCGAGTCTCTGCACTCCCCCTCCTTGGAGATAAAGCCATCAAGTTTTCCTCCCTCTCAATTGTGTGCTTTTTTTTTTCCTATCCAGGGCTGGCAAATTTGAAGGGACTCTGACTTTCTCCACAGCGAGAGTTTCCCCCCCAGAAAAAGGACCCTCCCTCCAAAAGAACGAGATTTTTTCCTCCCCCTTCCGCGGCGTCTCAATCGGGTCCTGCTTTTTCTTCTCCGGAAGGAAAACCCACCCTCCTGCTTGGCTTGAAAAGGAAACCCTTCTTGCCAGTTGAGAATAAGAAAAAGATACCTTCCCCCTTCTTTGCGTCCCCTCTCTCCTTTTCATGATAGAAAGCAAACCCCCCACCCTCTATCTTAACGATGCTTTGACGATCCGTTAGATACCCCTCCCCGGCAGGCCTCCTGATAATCTTCCTGGGGAATGGCACACACCCCTCTCCCCGCAAACTCAGTTCCCGGTCCTTTTCTGAGTCGTTCTCCTCTTTCTGAAGTCAGGCCTTGACCTTTGCCCCTTTAAGAAAAACAGTTTCTCGCGGCCAACGGACGAGGCTTCGGCGACCCCTCTCCCATTTTGTTATTTAGCATCTTTTTCCTCCGATCCCTGTCCCGCGTGGATATGAGGAGAGTGTTCTCGATAAAACGGAAGCCACGCCCCCAGCTTTTTTTTTAGAATCGAGCAGCGAATGATGTTTTTTCTCTTGGGAATGACTCAGTCCCCCCCCCCCTCTGCGCAGGTACCGAGTCTCCCGTTCCCCCTCCCTGGCTACAACAAGCTTTTTTTTTCCATCACCTTGCCGACGAGCCTTCCCCTTTATGACCCGGGCAGGGCCCAAGGACCTTTTTTCTTTCTTGCTCGGCTTTCCTTTTGATTTCCCCAAAAGTGTATTGGACTCACCCTCGGCAACGGCGCAGGATTTTCTTGAATATACGTTTTTCCCTCCTTTCCTCGGATGGACTGGGGTACCCTTCTTCTGTCCTTCTATCGATGAAACCTTCCAAACATGGAAAAGTTCCTCCCCCTTCTTAGCCCCCACTTTCTTTCCTCCTTTCCGGTTTAAAACACTCACTGGCTTCCTTCCCTTTTTTCCCACCTTCTTCCCGGCTCTTCAGAGCCGACTCAGATCACCGGGTCCCCTTTCCCATTCAGCGGATGTCTACACCCTCTTTCATAACTGTTTTGTTTCTCTTGTGTAGAAA
>Ga0179591_1369697_pt1 | contig 11434 bp, 13 predicted proteins | sample CZOMad2_1_08_16f_FD_182891 | JGI IMG/M metagenome (GOLD analysis project Ga0179591, IMG submission 182891) | Vadose zone soil fungal communities from Angelo Coast Range Reserve, California, USA - CZOMad2_1_08_16fungal (PacBio error correction) | ecosystem: Environmental > Terrestrial > Soil >... | reverse complement strand
ACAACGGAAGTCAATAGATAAGCAGCCCCGTCAGTAGTTACCCCCCGATTAAAGTTTTCTTGGTTGCCTGAAGTTCAGGGAGGTCCTCACCTCAAACACCTTTATTGTCCTGTGGAGGTCCTTATTTTTTGAAGAGAAGGCGCTTACAACCAGAACCTGTCCTCCCTCTCTTGACTGCAGGCGCTAGGTCCTATGGAGATCAAACAAGGGAGTCTCCTTCCACCCCCTGCGGTTTATCGCCCGTTTTGAAGAGCTACGACCTCAACCCCCTTTCGGTTATCCGGAGTGCAGATGATGACGCGCCTGCATTTTTCGTCTATTGCGACTTGAGTCCCTCAAGCGCAATCGACTAGAAAGTTTCTAATTTTTTCTTCATCGGTCAACTCGACGCGAGATTTGCGCGCCGACAATTGGCCCCCGGTAACTCTTATCGATCAGTCCAGAACATGCCCTTCGGTGCCAGAAGTTCCCGATCCGGGTTCCTTAGCACGCCCCGCGCCCCGACTTTCCCTCCACGATCCCAGGCATTTCCACGTGAATATGCTCTGGATTCCACCGCAGCCCTGTGTTGAATTGTTCTCACCAGCCTTTTTCGTGGCGTGTTCCGATGACAGACCCCACCAGCCATTCCGGCTGCGTTAGGGTTCGACGGGTTTCGTTGACCCCCATTGCTAACCCGTTTATGGTGCACTCATAGGTCCGTACAACCTATCGTTTCACATTCTCGAGGGTCGCCGGGATCCCCCCAGGCAAGTTCTTGCGACTATGTTTGGTGCCACACTTAATATTCGTGAGCGGACCGTAACCCCGCAGCTGAGTAAGGTGACAGTTCCTCCCTCAAGTACGATCAGAGCGTGGCGAAGGTTAAAGCGAGCATTTACCAGCTCCCCCTAAGAGTGCCTTCGAGGCCCGGCTTTATTACCCGCGTTCGTTTGAGCAAGATCGCTGACTCCCCCTCCTAGCGGCCCTTTGTCAAATCATGACTCGGTGCTTGCTCCGAGTATCGGTACCCGTTAACGTGTCACCTGAGCTAAGAGTCCGAACCCCTCACTCCGTCAGTCTTTCTCGGACTTTAAGGTAGTTAAGATCTCGTTCCTCCTGGTCCGCTTAATTCGACACCCTCCATACTCTGCAGGCACACAGCCTTATCGATATCTTCCGACCCCGCTCCCTTTCCGTCTCGCATTGCTGTCTGACGCTTCACGACCATAACCACTGTCTTTTTTCCCGGCGGACCGTTGTATCGGGCTATCTTCCCCCGGACTCCAGGCCTCAAGTCGGCTTTCTGATCTTTCCTCAAGTAAATCTGCTCCCCCCCGACCTTTTTAGACCTTTGGAGCTTTCGTCCAGTTCTGTCGCTCCTTTGGACCCCCTTTCTGCAGAGATAAGAGATGGAATAGAGACGATCCTCCCTCCCACTTTAAAGTCCTAGCCCTTAGTCTTTTTGTCAAATAAAACTCATGTTTTGTTGCTTTCCATCCGCCGATCGAGAACCCCTTTGTCCCAGATCGTAGAGTTTTTTCCTTAACCCCCGGTCTGTCGTGCCAGGTTTGAATATCTCCGCGAAGCTCCCTCTCTCAGGGTGGCCGCTCGACGTGCTTTTTCTCATTACTCTTCTCTTCTGACCTTCAGCCCCTAGGAGCTCGACTCCTTCGTATGCTAAAAAAAACCCGCAACTCCGGGTTCAAGAGTTTTCGCTGCACTCGGGCGTCTTGTCTATTCTAGGATGATCTCCCTCCGGACATGCTCTTTTTTCCCTAGTTTTTTAAGGGATCCAGCGCAGGCAGATTCGAGAACGTCCGGCCTAGGTGTGCTCGTGGTAATACACCCTGCTCACGGATCTGTTGCTAAAGACTCTCCCTGCGCAATGCATGCCAAAGCGCATTACTGAAAGCCCCCCGTCGTAACGCTCTTTGTTTAAGCTTTGAGACTTTCTTCAAATCGGGCGGAGCTGGAGTCCCTATTGAGGGTGTTTCTCCTTGATCCTTTTATTTTTTGACTCTCGGCAATTAATCTCCGGACCAGACGACCGACCGAGGTGAGTCCTTCCTGTATTCATCACCCTGCCCCGTCCTTCCTCTCGCTGAGAAGGTATTTATTGTCATGGGCAAGTGCCCGTCATTCTTCCGTTAAAAAAAATCAAGTCATCTTCCTCTTCTCTCTATTGCCGGATTTCGGTATCCATACCCCCCCCGACAACCTGTCCATACCCATATTCCCACAATCCCCGTTGATGCTCCCTGCTCTTAGCTTCCCCTCCGGTCTCTTTTACCTGGTCCAGAGGATATTCTGCTCGATGCGCCCTAGTCTGCACCCCTCGGATGGCCCTGGTGAGTCCCCCCGATTTTCCTTCCTCAAGCCATTTGCGCTCATGAATCTATTCTTTATCCTCCGTGTTGTGGTGAGTGCTGGTTTGGGATTCCTGTCTCTCCGACCCATGACAATCGTTTATCCCCTTCCCCTCCCCTTTCGAGTTGCGAGGCCCCCGCTCAGCCATCTTCGCTTAATGCTCTAGTAAAATTACCCAGCATCGGATCCCCTTCACCTCCCATCATCGAATCATCCATACTAAAAACCCCCCGCCCCCCCCGCTGACGCATCCACCACCGCCCCCCCATTACCCCCCCCCACTACCATCTACCACTCACCACCCCTTTCCACACGTACTCACTTCCCCTTCTGTTCTTTCCCCTACACCCCATCTCCCATCCCCACCCCTACCCCCCCTCACCTTCCCCCAAAAACAAAAAACCCACCCTGCCTCTTTCCTTCCCCCTCCCTGCCCCCCCCCTCCCACTCCCACCGCGGGAGAGCACCCGTGACTCACTACAGAGTCGTTACCGCCATATAAACCCCCCCGCCCCACCCAACACAACCCCAGCAACACTTCCTCCCCCCTCCCTCGCTCACCCATCCTAATCCCCTCATCCCACGCACAAAGTCTTACTCCCAACCACCACGCTACCCCAACACAATCTACCCACCTACCACACGCTCACTCGTCCCTTCACGACTCCTACCCTCAAATATAGACCCTATGCTAGCCCCCCCCCCCCCCCCCCTCCCCTGCCCCCTTCCTCCCTTCCCCCCCTCCCCTCTCCACCCACCACTCCCCCCCCCCCCCCCCCCCTCCTCCCAACAACCCCCCGCTCCCCCCCCACCACCCCCTACTTCAACCACCTCCCACCCAACCGCCCCCCCCCCCACCTTCACCCCCGCCCCCCCCCCACACGACCCCCACCATATCCTTCGACCACACCACCTACCGACCCCACCATCCACCCTCCCCCTCCCTCCCCCCCCCCCCTTATTAACGAGATCGCCCGCCCCCATTCCATACCCAGCCACATCCCCTCCTTACAAGCACCATCCACAACCCCCCCCCCCTCCCCCCCCCACGCCTCTTACCACAACTCGCACCCTTCACCATTCCCCCCCCAACCATCCCTCCCTCCCAACCCATCCCCCCCCAAATCCTCCCGCTCCCGACCCACATCCTCGCCCCCACTCACTCCATAGCCTCTACTCCCCCTCCCCTACCACCACCACCCAACCTCCCTCCCTTTACCACATCTCCCTCCCCCCCCCTCTCCCACCCTCCCCTGCCCAACCCTTTCCCCCCCCCACCACTTCTCACAATCCTTATTACCCCTCTCTCAGAACGACTCATAACCGCCACCGGTGCAGCGTGACTCCCCCCGCTCTGCTTTAACTCTAAGTCGGGTGCCCCAGCTTTGCGCGTGTCTGAATCCTGGCAATGAAGGCGCTTATGATCGAAGGAACGGAGCAACCAAAACCCACCCCCAACGTAGCGCAGACATCCCAAACACTGAGGGGGATACGCTTTTTTTCTAACCCAGTGCGACAGCACCCGTGTATTGTGACGTCTTGTCGATATGTAAGGTTGGTGCCCCCGTGTTAGTACGAAATCCTTGAGCGTTTGAACAGAGGATCCCCGGATTCCACTTTTTTTCGGTTACCTTGGTTTGAGATAACTTCTGCTCCTCTCCGTGCCGTTCCAGCGTCTCCCGGAAATTCCCCTGAACTCCCGAGATGGGGGAAGGGAGTGCTTTTCTATTTTGACTGGGTCACCCTTTAAACCCCCTCTCGCGATTATCTTTCTTTATTAACGAGAGCCCCCGCCTTCCATGAAACGGACCTGCAAGGACGAGTCCCACGGAGAGAAACTCAAGCGCCGCAAAGCCGATATTCCCTTTATTCTTTACCCCAAGAACTCGTTACTAATCTCTTTCTCGTTACTCCTTTTCTTTTGAATTCGCATTGCGCGCTATTAAGTGACTGTGGTTGTCCCCCCTAACGGCCGTTCTTGGCGCGGCATATCGCCCCCGCCCCAACTTCTCCAAGAGCATTTCCCTGCCTCTTAGATACTGGAGATAATACGCCGCTGGGCCCTCCCGCCAACGCTGGAAAGGGCGGCTGGTGCTTAGGGCGATCCTGACGCCGCAGGGACTGATGACTTCGACCCTAGGCTGCCGGAAAAACAGTTTCGTTCTGAGCGTCTTTCTCATGCCCGTTTCCACCGCTCTGGTCTTTCAGGCGAAACCTTACCCTCTGGGTCATCTTTTTTTTTACCCCATCCAGGAATCACCCGTGTGTTATTTTCTCCCTTCCTTCGGCCCAATGGCATCACCACAGCTTCGACGCTCTTTGCTTTCCACTCGGCCACGGCTCTCCTTGAATCGCACTTCTTCACGGGCCTTGTTTGACCCTGCGCGCACCGGCGCCGCCGTCTGCCGTCGACAAGTTTGATGAGCCGAGGGACGGGTCATGCCCCCGCGCGCATACTCTTTACCTTACCCTTCGCCCCAGTGAAGGTCCCCTGTCATCGCGAGAGACAGTTAGAATTTCGAACCCTTTCTTTTTTTTTCAAGTTCACAAGCAGCTCCCGCAATGCAATAGTCTGGATTTTCGGTCCGTTCTCTGCAGTATCTGATAGCCTGTGTAGGGCCAGAGGCGCCGAATATTCCAGCTGAAGCTTCCACGTCTGCTCCATAGGCCAGAGAAGATAAAACCCAGAAGGTCGGGAATGCGGGGTCATGAAAACTTGCAACGTTTTTTCTGCACGCCCCTGTTCTGCGTCGAGGGAGAAGTCCGCAATCGAGGTTTTGCATTAAGTGTGCACCGGCCCCGGAGTTTCCTTACCGGTCGCGCTCGCTTTAAGCCGCTTAGATCTCTCCTGTCCTCTCCAATCAACTCCTTGCCCGGTACCTGCTCCTTGGAAGGCCCTAAACCCCGGTCCCTAAATTCGAGAAACGTCAGAAAACTTCCCCTTCGGGCCGCGCCCAGTTTTGGTCATTTGGTTTTATCCGAGTTCAAGGTTGCAAGCGTGTCCTGACAAGACGCCCCCCATCTTTGGCGACCCTCGTCCCTGGCGACGGGCTTTTTCCCCCTTTTGCCCTTTTTCGGAAACCCACCCTTCCAGACTTTGTCTATAACGGGCGAAGCGACAGGCGTCCAAGCCAACCAGAGTCCCTGACTTGTGTTTGGCGTCGCTGGCGGTTGACCTCTCCTCGCATGCTTTTTTTTTTGTTGCGAACCGGAACACGAAGATGGCTTTTTTGGATCCCCTCCTTTTTGCTACTGCCCAGGGTCTCCTTAATTTAGAGTGGCGCTTGCTAGAGGCTCGTCTTCGGAACCCCTCGGTAAGCATGGAAAATTGATCCTCTGGTCAGTGTTATTCCCATTACTTCTATCTGCCGTTTCTTTCAAGGACGTCTCGCCGTCTCATCAGCCATGCCTCACCCCGGTCATGAGTCGTGATAGCTCTTGCGAGATCCCGGGTCAACCACGAATCTCGCGCATCTGTCACGGTATAAGTGGTTGATCCTGAAGAGTATTTCTCGTACGGATACGGGTGAGAGACACCCCGTCTATTTTTAGATTCCTCGTTGACACTGAGCGTTACTTTCAATCTAGCCGCTCCTTTCCTCCCTACCGTGGCTTTTTCTCTTGACGTCCCTCTGTACGTTACGGGGTGATACGCTCTTTGAAACCGTTTTTTACTCACTTTGTTAGGCGTAGGGAGTCCCTCCCGCCTCAGCCTCACAATTAAAAATTTTTCCCTTCTGTTCCTCCTACTTCCGCCGGGTGGCGTTGCTAGTGCACGTGTCAGTGTTTTTAGATCTGCTTATTCATTTCCAGAGATGAACAAGTGCTTCACCTTCTCTGGTCCTGTTCGGGTCCAATAAGCCCCTCTATTTTCCGGTTGGGCCGAAGATGCTTGCAATGTGTTCCTTGAGTTCACCCCCTCCTCTATAATAGACTCACCCTCTTCCATTTTAATCCCCTCCGTTGTGTTTTTGAGCCCCTGCATTATAGTAGACGACATCTTTCTCCCCGCGCAACGGGCAGCTCGAACGCCCACTTTACTTTGAATACTTCCGGTGAAAACTGCCAGTCCCTCTCCTGTTCAAGCCAGAGTTAAATGGCGCCATCCCGCGCCCCCCCTTTTCATCTTAGTAGGTCAACTAACCTTGAAATAGTAACCCCCAAAAGGCATTAGTTCGAACGCCCCTTGGAAAGACTTTTTGGTTCTTCCTTCCGCCGCCCCCACAACAACTGGTGGAGGCTTATCACCCGGTGGCCATCATGGAGCTGCAAAAAGGTCCCCGGACATTCTCTAGAGCGTCGGAGTTAGGTAGACTCTCGCACCAGGCTTTAGTCCCCCCCCCCCCCCGCTATTTTCAGCTCAAACTTTTTCGCACGCCTAATCCTAGTATGCCAACGCAAACCCCTTATCCGGTTACGTTTGATGAGCTCTCTTGGGTCTTGAAGACGGGAGCGGGCCCGCAATCCGCGAGTACTCTCCTTCCGGCCGCCGCCGCCTTCGTGTGCGCGCCTCCAGTCCTGGACCTTGAAACGTCGCGGAGTCTACTCCCGGTTCCCCGAACCCTTACGGTTTTTGCAGTCCCCCTTTCATTCCGTAAGGATTCAAATAGCCCGCACGCGCTCCGCGCCGAGGACTCCCCCCGCGATAGCAGGAAACTTCCACTTTCCCTCTGCGCGATCAAAAAGAAGTCTTTTTAAGCTCTTTTTTTTTCGCCCCCCAAGGCGGTAGTCCTCCGTCACCAAATTGAAGTACTCCTCAGCCGTCCAGGAGCTCGTGTGTCCAGGTCGGAAGTCTCTTCCAACAAGTGTAGTTGAATCGGGTTAACCAACCGTTCAAGCACTGTTTCCTCGTTTTTCGCAAAAGATCCTCGGAGCCAATAAACGTCACTTTGTGAACCTCGCCCTTCTTACAACAACATTCACTTTTTGCCGACAATAAGCGAGTCCTGTTTCAGGCTGCAGTTTCCTTTGAACTTCGCCGCTTGTTCAGCTACTGAGCAGGAGAAGGTAAACCAGTCAAGTTCCGAGTTTGAGGGCCTGCAAGCGTGCGCTATTTTTAGTGCAGAATCCAGACCCCCTACCATCTCGGGACAATGTTTCGACACAATTCATCCCCTCTAGTGGAATTTCTCCTGTAGGTCCCTACGAACTGCTTTACAGTGACCTTCTGAGCAGTTTCAGTTTTAATGCGCCTACCCAAGAATTCCCCCCCCTTCCCATTCCTCCCCAGGGAGTTCTCGTTCCCGCTGTTCGTTTGAAGGCGTCTTCAATTTCGTGAAAAGCCCCGCCATCGTCATAAGAAAGGCCTTCCGCCAGATGCCTCACTGTCCCTGGGAGACCGGCATTGCGGCGAGAGATGTAGCTGCCACATCCCCCTTTCGCCCCCCCGTAAAAATTCGAGTAACCGCGAATCTGTTATAGGAACGTCTGAAGGCGCGCTTTCGGTCGTCGGCCTCTGGATGGTAAAGTCAATCTGACCCCTAATTGTAGGCAGACTTAGCTGCTTCCGATAGTTAGCAGCCCGGCAACCCGTCCAGGCAGCAGAAGTAGTGTGTCTCAAGCCCCGTTTTGTAACCGAGTCCTTATTGGCCAAATAAAACTTCGGGTGCTAGTGCAAACACTTCTACCATCAACCCTGCACTTGTACCGGTCACGTTGAGTTGCATTTGATAACCCCCCCCTGGCGGGTCCTTACTGAAAGAAAAGTTCGCGTTCCCTGGCGCCTCTCGCATCTCAGAAGATAGTTTATGTTTCCTTCCTCCGAGGCTTCGTACACCCTTATTCGGAGATCGCCCCTTAAGCGACACACCACTGCATTCAACGTCCCAACTTCCCTTGTCGCCTGTCCTCGGGCTCTTGAGGAGAGGTATCATTATTTTCAGGGCATGCTCGGTGTTTTTTCTGCGCGATAATTGCAGAGGATTCTTCCGTCCTGTCGGTTGGTGAGCACCCGATCATGCTGAGGGGAATCACGCCTCGCGCGCCCTTGAAGGCCGCCGTTTTCACCTCCCCTGATTCGTAACGGGTAGATCCTTTTCCCCCTTTCGTTCTTCAATAAGCGGGCTTCATCTTTAGTTGCTCTAGCGTTTTCCTCCCTTGCGTTCTTGCCTCTTTGGCGCTAGACCTCTATACTCGCCTTCCCAAGCTTTTTTCCTCGAGGTTTAAATTTAAATGTGAAGTGGACCGCCGCCTAATCAAGCTCGAGTCGAAGGTATTTTCCTTAAGCGGCAAGTTCACTGATCTTTGTCAGCCCGTTTTATCAGTGTACCATCCCCCGGTACCGTGGTTTTCATAGGTGATCCCTTTCTCGGCGCTCAGGTCATTAGGTTTCGGGCCAAACCCCCCTTTTAAGAAAACTTACCCATAACACGTTATGCTGATTAAACATTGTTGCAGCCCAATTTTCTCTTGTACATGGTCCTCTCCCTGTTCGTGAGGCACATAGTCTCAACCCCTCTCCTGGCTGGCCCTTTTTCGTAAACGAGGGTCTGTTAAAAGAATTTGAATGCTCAATGATCTCCTTTCTCTTTTCATCCCAGCCGTGGACGACAGATTATGGATCCGCTGCACCCTCTTGAGTTACCCTAACCCCGGTTTACTCGAACTATTGAGAGGAGAGCTTTCTCCTCTCCTCCTCCGAAGACTTCTCGAGACAATGCATATCCTACTCCCCCCGCTGTACCAAACTACCTATGGTCCCTGCCGTGCGGACCCTTGTTCCCTCCCTTCCAGCAGCCAAATGCCCCGGATTGGGCCTCTCTTCGAAATTTGGAAGCCTAAAACGTTGTTTGATTTAGTTATGACGGTTGGGACGATGTTGTCTTTAATCCGAACTTTCCTGTGTTCTGTCTTCAGCGGGATCCACGGCGTAGCTGACTAATACGGGGTATTTTGTCAATCGTAACCAGTTTCTTCGACGCTCCTGGGAACTTGCACCTGGGAACCGACCCGATGCTTAGGGCCCTTAGGCATGCACTTTTTTGAAATGGACCACCTCCGATGTCCCTCTTCGTATCCCTCTGTAGAAGAGAGAGCTGCATCCTCCCCTGACCGGACAAGTCTAGGAACGCGTCACACGCTTTGAGTACTCCTTACACGCGCTTGTTATGTGGTCTCTCTCACAATTCCCACTCGTTACTAGCGTGTACGCCCTCCAAGTGAGTGCCTGACATTTCAGCCTCTGTCTTTTCTTCCTCCCTCCGGTGTAAACTTTCCGTTTACCCTTCCGTTCGCGGGACTCGGCCTGCGCTCTGCCCTTTAAAACCCAATTCGGCATGGATGATCTATCAAAGAGCCAAGAGGGCCTCCTTCAAACCCCCTCGTTCAAAGCCGTGCGTTTTCTTTTTTTTTTTCTCTTTACGGCTTCCCCCTTCCGCAGCAGGTGATGAGCGCCTCGGCTCGAATCAACTTTTTCGTTTTTCTTCCGCGGGCGTATGGGTCGCCGCAGACACTCGCCGTTCTTGCCTGCTCACACCTAAAGGGAGTCTCCCGACAACTCCGATGGGACCTGTCCACTTTTCAGTCGTTCGGAGCCCCTAACTCTCCCTCCTACACCGCCCACCGGGATCGCAGATGTGATGCCATTGACACGTCTTTTTGACGAGGCCATCGCTTGTTTTTTTTCCACCTCTCATCCTATGAGTAGAAAGATATGAAAGGTCTACAAGTCGGAGGCGCTGCCCTTAATGCTTCCACTCCAAGCATCCTCCCCGGAAACGCCTCTTCACCTGTGCGAATTATCTCCCCCCCGATCCTCCGTACTAACTGAGCCGGTTTCGGTAAAGTTTATCCATCCCTTAACAATTCCTCCTCCGGGACCAGTTCTGCTCGAATAGAGTGAACGCTCTACTGTGTTCGTTCTTTCCCATGGAGGTGTCTTCAGCGTCCGGCCCCCCCCCCTTCGATACAATCGATTAGACCCACGCGTTGATCCTTCCCTACTCCATGTCCACATTCCTTGTCAAGTCACCGCCTGGGACTACATCTGCAACGTCCCCCTCGCGTAATTATTGGGGCCCATGTTTTTTCTGAGATTTCGCTCCGGGATTTCTCAGAAACGTAGATCAGCCCGCGTCTCGAACTTTCGCACTCGAACTGAGCTTTGGTAACTTCGCCTTTAGATGGCTGCGACTTCCCTCCTTTCTCTTCCCCCACGAAATTCCCGCTTTTTTGACGCGAAAGGTGGTCCTATTGGTTTTTGTTGTCCCCTTTCCCCCCGGCCGTGGCTTACAGGCATCGGCGACCCTGCTCAAAGTGTGAATTTGGAACGCCTTTTTCCGAATTTCTTGGCCCAACGCCTCCTATTGTGCAAGCAAACGACGCCGGCCCCGTCATTCCTGTATGGCTGTTTGATGCAGTCGTTACTCGCACCGGTTTTTCCCGCCATTCTTTTGTCTAACCACGGACAATGATCGGGCGTTTTGACTGATTTCACTGAGATTTCCTTCCTCTCCGTGTTTATACCTTGCGCTTTTTTTTGTCGATTTCCTCCCTAATGCTTTAACTTTAATCAGCCAGTTTCAGGCCGAATCTCCCCCCGGTTCGAGTCAGTGAATGCGGCCTTGATACTTCTTGTCCCCCTGCTGATAGCCTACCTTCCTTTTCTGCGTGCCTCCCCGATTTCTTGGCACCATTCACCGAATTCCGCAATCAATTGGACCACCGAGAATTTGTGTAGGGCTGTTGGCATTCCCCCCCAAGTCGGACGTCGAAACACCTTCACGGGTGTCTCCGTGTGATCTCCGTAGAAACCAGCCTTAGATCGCCCTCTCCTTCCTTGAACTTGTCCTAGTGCCTTATCGGACCCCCGGGTGATCGCCCAAATGAGAACATCAAGTGTGATGCGGCGGAGGGCGACTTTATCAGTAACACCCCTTCCATGCTTCCCTTTCACCCTGCATTTCTTCTTGATCTATTTGCAATTAAGTTGCACCGACGTGTACTGAACCTTTGGTTTCCCCCGAGGTTACTGCCCCTCCAAGGTCCTTTCCCTTCTGAGTACTTTCTGGTTGCGGAAGCTGTCCTGAAGAAGGTAATGGCAGATTTCTCGGAGCTTTCCCAGCCTTGCCTTTACTATGCTGAAATA
>Ga0179591_1175684_pt1 | contig 11434 bp, 16 predicted proteins | sample CZOMad2_1_08_16f_FD_182891 | JGI IMG/M metagenome (GOLD analysis project Ga0179591, IMG submission 182891) | Vadose zone soil fungal communities from Angelo Coast Range Reserve, California, USA - CZOMad2_1_08_16fungal (PacBio error correction) | ecosystem: Environmental > Terrestrial > Soil >... | reverse complement strand
CATTTAATCCTTCCTCACAGCCTTTTTCCGTTTTTTTTGCCCCCCCCAGCCGGACCCCTTTCTGCCGGTGAGGAAACGCGTTCTTTTTCACTTTTTTTTTTTTTGGCTTTTACCTCCCCTTCTTCACCCGCAACGCGGCCGCCAAGGGGACGACCGGCTTTTTTCCTTTTTGTTGGCTCCACATGTTTTTTTCCTGCTCGGTTTTTTTCCAGCCTCGTAGGTTGGCGTCGGCGTGTCGTAGTACGTACCTCTTTTGTGCCTTTTTGCCGAGCCCACTCGCTGACGTACCCGTTCTTCTTTTTTTTTCAGTTTTGCGGGCTCTTGGCCGACGTTTAGGACCGGCCGCCGCCTTGTTGTAGTATTTTTTTTTTCCGCGCTGTACAGGCCTCCGTCCGCCTTTGCGTTTTTTTTTCGTTGTCCCCTGAATTGACCGACGAAGGCCCCCTTAGCCTTTTTTATTTTTTTGTTCGTTTCTTTTGGTTGGTCATGGTTCTTCTCTTTGTCTTCTTTTCCTCTGAAATTTTTCGGCGGTTTGAGCCTCAGGGCGGTACTTTTTTTTACGTGCAGGGAAACAGGAATCCGTAGTTTTCCTTTTTTTCCCCCACCTCCGTTCCTTTCCTGTTTTGCGTGGCCGCACGTTACGGGTACCGTTGAAGGTCTTATTCCCTTGATTTTTCTTCTCACCCCCTCCTTCCCTTTGTCGTCGCGTTTCAGATGAAAACCCTTTCTTTCTTTTTTGAGGCAGACTGTGTTTCTCTTTTTTCTGTTTTTTTTTTCATTTCCGGAGTTACGGGTCCCGTCGGCCTGGCTTGATGGGCGGGTCTCTTTCTTTCTTGTTGGCCGTGTTGGTTTTTTTTCGGGCCTTGACAGTTTTTCAGGGTGTTCTTTGTCCTTTCTGGGTTTCCCTCTTTCCCCCTTTTCTTTTTTGTTTCGGGCCGGGTTGAGCTGGTGCCTTCTTTGTTTGCTTCTCGTTGGCTTGTTCCTCGCATTTGGGACGGGGTTTGTGCTCGAGGACGGTTTTCTCCTTTTGCTTCTTTTTTTTGCCAGCTCACGGGCGGATTTCGCTTCATGGGGCCCTGCTTTGTGTCTTGGCTTTTCTTTGGTTCCCTACACAACCGTTTTGAACCCACGCTGACCCCCTCTTGCTCGTTTTTTTTTTTTCCCCCCTCCCCGGGGGTGGGCCGGGGGGGGGGGGGGCGTGGTGCCCTTTTCCCCCGGTACGTCTGTGGACTCTAGGTAAACCGTACTGCTCCCCTAGTCCTTTTCCCTTTTTTTCTCTTTGACAAGTGGGGGGGGCCTTTGGGTCCTTTTTTCCCGCTTTTTTTTTTTTTGTTTTGCGGGGCTGTTCCGAACGGGGCCGGCCCTTCGTTTCCCTCCGGTCCCCCTCCTCTGGTATCGACCGACAAACGGCCCCTTCCCCCTTTGTTTGTTTTGTTTTTTTTTCCCCTTTTTTTTTGCCTCCGTGGTTCGGTGGTGATTCGGGCAAGCTAGAGTCGCTTTTGTCACTTTTTTCCTTTTTCGTTCCCTTCCCGTCGGGGGGCGCGTGTTTCCGCGGAACCCCTCCCGTCTTTCCTTTTTTTTTTTCTTATAAGGTGCCAACCCTTCGTGAATGCTTTGGTCTGGTACTGTTTTCCCTGACTTTTTTTTTTCGAAGGGCGGCCAGTAGGGCTTCCCTGGTCCGTTCGCTCTTTCTCCGCTGTTCTCTTTCACTCGCGGAGCCCCGATTTACTCTTCCCCTACCCAAAACGCCCCTTTGGCTTCCCTTCTATACGTACATCCCGCCGTTCCCCGTTTTGCTGCCGTCCCGTTTATGTACCCGTGCGGAGTCCTCCGCTCCGGCGGCGGGCCTTTCGGGCCGCTTTTTGCTCCCCTCTTGGCTTCGTCTTTAGGGCGCAGCCGGTCTACTTCCTGGGTTTTGTCCTCTTTGCCGGCCCGGTGTTCTGTTCCGGGTGACCCCGCTGCTCGACTTTTTTCCCCCCCTGTTTTCAAATCAGTCGGCCTGGGCCGGCCGGTCCACTTTTGAAGTTCTCTTGCAGGCCTCGTGTCTTTTTCGGAGCCCCTGAGTTTCCCAGTCGTGGAGCACGGCTCTGCCTTTTTTTTCCCTTCCCGTTCTCCTCCCCCCCTCCTAGTTTCCCCTCTTTTTTCCCCTCCGTTTTGTTGTTGTTTTGAGTCTCGATTTGCTTTCCTCCTTGCATGGCGCGCGGAGCACAGAAGGCAATTTTGCCTTTACTTGTTTTCCTCGTCCTTCCGGTTTTTTTTTTTTCTGGTTGGGCGACATGCTTTTTTCGTTTTGTGTCCTCTCCCCGGCTGAAAACTTGGTGCCGTTTTTTCTTTTCCAGTGCACGGGTTGGAACCCCTGGCCTTTCGATGTGTCCGCCTTCCTCTTTTTTGGACTCCCTCAGAAGCTGGTCACAACTTCCCCATTGATTTCTTTTGGCTATCTTTGCTCTTGTGAAGGTGTTACAGGGGCTATTGTCCCTCGTCCCCCTTCGTTTCCCCTCCTTGCTGGGCCCGTTTTCTTTTCGGCGGAGGTCCGTGCGCGTTCGCGTTTTTTTTTAATGTCGGTCTGATCCCCGTTTGTTCCTTGGTGCCCGGCGACGTACGGGATCTTTCCCCTTTTTTACATTGTTCGGTCGAGATTCGTTCGCCGGCGGACAATGTTTTTTTTCCTCCCTTTCGTTCCCCCCGAGGGGTCTTCTTGCCCGGATACAATACGTCGGCGGGTGGCTCCTTTCCCTTTTTTCCCTGGTCCTTTCCGCCTGCAAAGAACTGCCGGTGATTTTCATGGTCTCTTTCAGTCCCCGTGGCCGGCGCATTTTCCGGAGGGGACAAACCCCCTTCCGGTTTGCCTTTTTTTCGGCACTGCAGGCCGTGTGCCAGGCTCTACTCTCCTTTACTTTTCCCCGGGCCGACCCTTTTCGGGGCCACCCAGGTTTACGACAGGTGAATGCCCCTGTTCCTTTTTTTGGATCTGTGTTAGTGAAGCTAAGCCGTCCCTTCTCGGTTCCCTGCGCTGTTTGATGCCTCCCCCTTGTGAAGGGAAAGTTAGGTCATTCTTCCCTAGCTCTTTCCTTTTTTTTTTTTTCTTCCCCTGGACTTGCACGCCAGCTCTTTTTAAGGTGACGTTCCGTTTCAGTATTTTTTTTTTTCTTCTGTCTTCAATTTCTTCCCCCCCGTTCGGTCCCCTGGCACGTGAAGGGAGTATGCCCCTCCCCCCTCCCCGGCGGGCGTTTTTTCGACCCTCCGAGTGGAATAGTGGTCTCGGTGTTGGTGGTACGGACGGTTGGTTTTTTTCTCTTTTTTTCCATTAAGTAGCTTCTGTTGCTGATGTTTCAGGGGCCTTTTTGTCCCCCAGGGAGAAGTTTGTCTTTTCTTCCCGGTGTCTCGGTCGCTTTCAGCCCCGGCTACCCCAACCTTTTAGCAACACGGCCGTGTCCTAGGGGCGGCCACGTTTTGTCTCAGCTCCTCAAACTTTTCTTGCGCCGCCGCACGTTGCCCCCCCCTTCCGGGCTTTGCCAGAGGAACTGAAAAGACAATCGCCCCCAGGGTGCCCCTTTTTTCCGGCGCAATGCCCCCAAAGGTGAGGTCATTCCCCCCCGCAAGCTGTCCCCCTTGTTGCACCGCCAGGTTGTTGTTGCCCAGCCTTGGGCACGTCGGCTTCCTCTGTACATTTTTTTTCAGGCCGCCGCGGCTCACGGTGGCATCGGACTCCAGGTCTTCCTTTTTTAGCTCGTCTTGCTTCTTTTTTTGCACTGGGGGAATTGTGGTGGATTTCCCCTTCTTAGTTAATCTGCTTTTTTTTACTTCACCCTTTTTCTCCTCCCGCACGGGTCTCCTTCCGGTTTTTTTGGCCACCCCTGGTTTGGCGGATTCGTGGTTACCCCTTCATTTTGTTTTGTTTTTTCTTGTTCTGATCCCCCCCCGCGTTCGGAGGCTCTGATTTTTACATTTCGCCCCCTTTGCTTTGGCCCTTGCCACCCCAACCCTCAACTGAACCCGGACTGACCCTCCCCTCCACGCTCTTTTTTCTTGGAGCGCGGTCACCCTCCTGTGGTTGGGTTCTGGCATCGGGTTTTTTATTTTTGTACATCTTCGACCGTTCTGCCCTTGCCCCGGCCTGGTTTGGGTGGGGTTTTCCGGTTTTTTCAGCGTTGGGCAATCACCCCGTCGTCCCACGTTTTGTTCCTCCCCCCTCTTCCGGTCCCCTTCTTCCTCTCTTTGCTACGGCACACCCTGGCCTCAGTTGACGTTTCCTTCCCTTCTTACGGCAAAATACTGAGCGCTTCCCTTCCGAGTGAAGTTCACTTTTTTTTTCCCCCTTTTTCCCCTTTTTTGCTTCTTCGGGGCGGGTCGTGTTCGAAGGTTCCCCTTTTCCTTTTTTCTTTTCCCACGCACGTTTTCTGACGTTTTTCCGAACCTCGCCGGGTAGGCTGGCTCTTTCCTCCGTTTTTTCCGGTTTTTGCGTGGACCTTTTCTCTCTCTTTTTACTCAATTACCTTTTTTTTTTTTCTTATCTCTCCGCAAAGCTGTTAGACCCTCGGTAGTTCGTGCTCGTGGCCAGCTCACCCCCCCCTTTCCTGTTGCTTGCCGGTTTTTAAAGCGTCGTGCCTGTTGCTTGGTCGGGTTTTGAAGTGCGCTTGCCCTCCACGGCGCTGTTTTTTCCCCTTCGGTGCTGGTCCTCTTGTGAGTCCAACACTGTTCTTTTCTTCCGGTTTTTCTGGAATTTCTTCTTTTGTTTTTTGGTGTAGGTCCACCGTACCCCACGACGGGGAGGGATTGGTTGTTTTCATCTTTTCCTTTTTTTCGTTGCGTTGAGGTGCGTCCAGTATTTTTGGTCCTTTTCGTTGCTGCGTTCCGTACATTCTCTTTGGACGTCTTGGTGGCCGAAGCCGGGCGCAGATGTCACCCCAGCAAGTCTTTTTCTTTTTTGGCCTCTTTTTTCCCCCCTGGTCTCCGGACACGAATCCGAGGCGTTGGGATTTGGTCGTTGTTCTTTTTTTCGCTTTTGGTGGTCCAATTGTTCCCCCCTCTCACAGTGGGTAGTCTTCACCCTTCATCCCCTCCCGTTTCTTTTTTTTGTTCCCCCCTCATTGCTTAAACGTCCTAGCGGAATCGTTGGTGGGCCCACGATTCCTGTTTTTCCCCGTGTTTTTTTTCCCTTTTTGCCGTTGGGTACCCTGTCCGGTCGGATTAAATCATGTTTTCTTCCCCCAGCCTCTTTTCTTGTTTTTTGGGGCGAGAGAAACAATTCTTTTATCTAGTTTTTTGGACTTCCTCTGGCTTTGCCGTTTTTTGTTTTTTCTGGCCGGCACCCGGAGGTGCAGTTTTTGCTGGGCCGGCCCGGGCAGGGCAGTTTTTCTTTTCGTTGCCTGCTGGCAGGCTTTTTTCGAAGTTTCAGGCTTGTGTGTCTCTTTTTTCTTTTTTTTTTTTTGCTTTTTTTGCTGCCGTGCCCCCCCCTTCGTTCCGGGGGAAGGATTTGCTGGCGCGACTGTCTCTTTTTTTTTTTTCTAATTCACCGAGTTTCCCGCGGTTTGATCGAGGGAAGGTTATTTTTTGTTGTAGCTTCCCCGCTTTTTTTCTGCTCTTCATGGGCCGTCCGGAGGGGGCTGTTCAGCTGTCCGTTCTACCTCCTTCCTTACCTGGCGACCACGTCGTCTTTCTCTTGCGCGTTTACACTCTCTTTGGGAGGGCGTGGCACGTTTCCGCAGTTGTTTCCTTTTTTTTTCCGTTGCGGGCCGCCGATTCGCCATTTTACTTTTTTCCTTTCTGATTGGCTTGGCATTTTTTTTCCCTGGGCACACATCTTTTGAGCCCGGCGGCTTACTGGTCCCTCGAGGACATCCCGCGGTTCCCCTTCTTTCTCTGCTTTGACAAAAAAGCGCAATGACCCCTTGGTCTCGTCAAACCTTGTGGGAGAGTGTTTTCTTCGGTATTGGGCACGCCTGGTACGTCGTGTCCCACGTTCCCTTTTCTTTCCCGTCCCTCACCGGGGGACTCCCTTTTCTCCTTTCGCCCCCCGTTCCGGCATGGGTGGGGTCCTGAGCTAAGTGGTTTTCGTCTTGTCCCTTCCCTTTTTGGCGGACGGGCATCGGCCTCGGTTTGCGCCCGTTTTGTCTGAGCCTCTCTTTTCTCCAGGTTTGGCGCATACCCGATTTCCACTGTTTGTTTACCTGGGGACGATTCTCGGCCCGCCACGCCCTTATTGCGTTTTCCCGGTTTTTTTCCGTTTACTTTAAGTTCCACCCATTTTCTCATCCCCCTTTTAGGCTCCCCTGCGCAGTCGTCCGCCCCCCTCGTGTGCGTCGGTCCAATAAGGGCCCTGCGTTTCTCGTGTTTTGCCTTGAGGAGGCCGGCTAAGTGTCTCCGCCTTTTCCCTCTTTTTTGGCCGATCTTTTTTTCTCCCCGGCCGGGCATGTGCATGGCTTTCAAGAGGAGAGGTAGAGAATGAATGTATAAAAATGCGTATGGCCCTCCCCACCCACCCCAAAGTCCCACCCCAACACGCCACCCCCCCACCCTCCTAAAAACATCAACCCCCCAAAAACAACCCCTCCCAACACCCCACCAAACACAACACCGCAACCCCCTCAAAAAAACCCAACCCTCTGCCCCTCTCCACCCAAACCCCACACAAAAAAAACCAAACCCACCACCCCCCAAAAAAAACCACTTAAAAACCACACTAACCCCCCACAAACACCCCACCCAAAAATACCCCCCCCCACCCCCACAAAAAACACCAAAAAACCCCAACCCCCCCCCCCCCCCCCACCCACCCCCCCCCCCCCCCCCCCCCCCCCACCCCCCCCCCCCCACCCCCCCTCCCCAGCGGACTGTCCGGTAAAAAGTGAAGGGTTCCTTCTTTACCCCTTGCAACCGTGTCCTCTTGGTCGAGCCCATGTCACGATGGGCGCACCGAGGCTTTTTGTTGGTCCTCCGTCTCCACTTCCCCCCCCCCGTATGTCTGGCCATCTCTATCTTTTTCACTCCCCATCCCCCTTTTTTTTTTTTTTTGAGTCTTTTATCTCTTTTCCTTCGTTGGCGGATGACCTTAGGTCTGGACGGTCCCCGGTTGTGGTCCCCCTGTTTGCCTTTTTTTTTTTCTTTTTCAACGTTTCGACACTCATGTTTGAACTTTGGTTTGTTCCCCTCCTTTTTCTGGGGGTTTTGGTTGCCGTTGCTGGACGTCCTGTTTGTTCTTTTCCTGGACGATAGGTTCAGCTTGGTCCCCCCCCGTTGCCCTCCCTTAATTCTTCGTCTGTACGGTTTCTCTCGTTTCTTTGAATGAAGAACCCGTTCTTCTCATCTTCTTGGCTTCCTGCGGGCCCGTCTTTGGCAAGAACGTTTCGTTTTGTCGTTGTTTTCTCCGTGTGCTGGGTCATTCATGTGGGTTTTTTGCTTGGTGGGTTTGAACGGTCTTTTCCTTTCTCCTTTTCTTCTACTCTTTTTGGCCTTGGTATTTGGGGCGAGGTTTTTCTTATGCCCCTGCTCGGTTGATTTTCTGGTTTTTTCTGTAGGATTGCGTCCTCACGAACCCTGAGCTGGGTCCGCATTGCCCCCCTCGGCTCGGTTTTCCCTCGCCAAGCAGTGCGACCGTTTTTCCGACTCTTCTCTTCCAGTCCACCCACCGGGCGGTGTTGGGTTTTTTTTTTTTTTTCCTCGCTGGGAACACCCCTTTGCCTTGCGGGCCGGAACGGCAGTCCCTTGCCATTCTTCCTCGAGCGTGGCCGTTTTGACATCCCCACGGGCCTGACCCCCCCCTTTTTCGGTCCCCCATGTTTTTCCCGGTCAGCAGTCCCCTGTCCTTTTTTTTTTGGTTGTAGCTTTTTTGTTACCTTTACGCGCCGCACGTCTTTGCCCCCGTTGTTGCTTGTTTTGACATCCCTTCTGTCCTCCTCGGTCCTTGCCAGCAGCTCGGTGGGTCCCAGTCCCTCTCCCTTGCCCTCCCTTTTTCTCTGAACGGGGTGGTTTTCCTTTCTCCCCTTTTCCTTCGGGCCGCTTACGGGTCCTCCGTTTCGCCCTCGTACGTCTGTTGGTTCGATTGCCAAACGACCAGCCTTCGTGCTTTGTCCCCCCCCAGTGCGCGCCGAGCCCGCCTTTTGTCTCGTTTTGGTTGGCCGGTTGGTGCTTTTTAGTTTTTTTTTTTTTCTTTCGGCTTTTTTCCTCCCACAGCATTTTCGGGCCCAGGGAGAAGGTTGTCACTTCCTTTTTGTTTTTTCCTTGTTTCTTTTCCGGCTCCCCACCAACCGTCCTCGAGCAACCCTTCTGTTTTTTTAACCTTTCCCCTTTATCCTGCCCCCCAGACCTTTCGCAGCAACTTCTGCCCGTTTCCTTGGCACGGGGGTGTCGGCACGGGCCCCCCCCCGGCAATTCCCAAGCTCTGACCCCTCCTTTTTTTTTCTGGCTTTCCCCCCTGGTCTTGCCCAGCAAGGGTATTCACCTCCTTCGCCCCCTTTTTTTTCCTGGCTGCCCGCCGGGGTCCGGTCCCAGACGCCGTACCTTTTTCCTGTCCTGCCGCCTTCTTTCGGGCCGCTTTCCTCCGGCGAGGAAACTTCCCTGGTTTTTTTTTTCCAGTTTGGCGGCATGAATTTTCTGGGGTGTTTCTTTTTCTCGTAATCCTCCTCTTTGTTTCCCGTCAACCGGTGAGTTTCCCATCACGGTCGACGGTCATATTCGGGGTCCCAGGTTTCCTGTATTATTACGTTTTTCCCGTTGCCCCCCCTTCTTTTTTTTTCCCTTGAGGTTTCCCGCGCGGTATTATTCCTCTGTGATGACAATCCGTGACCCATTTTTGTCCTGGCAACATTTGATTTCCCCCCGAAATACCTCTTCCGGAACACACCGCACACCTCTCTTCCTTTGCGTTTTCCTTTTTTTTCCCCGGAAAATTGGCGCGGTCCATCGCCTGTCTGCGGAGTGTTACTTTTCCCCTGAGAGGTTACAAGGTTGGGATTTTCTTGGGCTTTTTTTTTTTTGCCCCCTCTCTCCACGTCGTTGCCCACGTCTGGGACGTTTCCTGCCCCCTTAACCTTTCCCACGTCCGTCTTTCTTGCTCGGAAACCCGGTCCGCCGGGGTTACGTGACCTACTGACCTTTCCGTCCCTCCGTCTTTCCTTCCTGCAAGTGCCCTGGTGTTTTTTTTTCCTAGGACATCATTTCTCCTGGGCCGTGTTCGTTTTTTTTTTCTTGTTTTTGTCATTGCTACCGCCCCCCCTGCACTGTTCCAAGGACTTCCTTTTCCCTTGGCGCCTTTTTTTCGGGTGGGCAACGAGCACGGACTAACCGGCTGTCTTTTGTTTTTGCTTTTTTTTCTCTTTTCTTTTTTTTCTCTCCTCCTTTTGTTGTTGGTATCTGGGACATCTCGCGTGAGTCCCCCAGCCGGTCTTTGGCTTGCCAGCCGGACCCCCACGGGCCGACGAATGCTGTGACCACTCCTCCTTTCACTTGTTTTGTCTCGTGTACGTCTTGCTCGAGAACACGCCTTGGCCGCCCAGCTCCCGGTTTGCTGTCCTTTTTTTCTGGACTGATAGGCAGGAGCTCGTCTTTGCAGTTCCTCCGGTTCTTTATTTTCATCTCCCTCCGTTTTTTTTTTTTCGATTCTTCGTTTGACGTAACCGTTCGGCGGTTGCCGGTGTGGGGAGTCCCGCGTTTGCCGACTTCTCTTTTGTGCCCTCCATAGCCTTTGGAGTTAAGAGGTCGGTCTTTTGCCCCTTCCCCATTTTTTGATGGGCCGCGCACATTGTCGGTACCTGTCGACTAATTCCCCTTGACATTTTTTTTGGCTTTTTTATCTTTCGGGTTTCTTTATTTTTTTGGGTCATGTTCTTCTTTCCTTTTGGATTTCCACTTGCCTCCTCTCTGCTTGTGAGCCTCAGGGTTCGGCAATCAGTGTCCGGTGGGTCACCCTGCCCCTTTTCTTCAGTTTTTTTTTTCACCGCTTGCCTTCGCCCGGGTCCGTGCGTTCCTGTGCACCGTGTTCTTTTCCCCCTTTCTTTTCTCTCTTCCTTTTTATGCTCTCCCACCAGACAATTATGGGGCGCGCTGGATTTTGCGTTTCATTGGTTTGACCTTCCGCGTTTTCTTTTTGGAAGGTGGCCCGCCTGGTCTGCCGTTTTTTGGGCCGGCTTTTTAGTTTTTTTTTTTTTCTCGGTTGCAGGCTGCTTGGGGCTTTCCCGCGGTCCTTGTTGTTTGGGGAGTTGTTTTCTTTTTTTTTTTTTGTTTTGTTTGACCGGTGGGCAGGTCACACGGTGGGTGTATTGTCTTTTCCCTTCACCGTTTTTCTGTCGTTCCTTTTTAGGCCGGTGCGATGCGCGAAGGGGTCGGTCTTTTTTCCTCCTGGCTTTTTCGCCCGTGTGAAGCCGGGGTTTTTCCGTTGTTCTTTTTTTTTTTTTGCGTGACCCGCTCCCCGGCGGATTGCCCCGGCTTCTTGGTTTCCTGTTTGTGTCTGTGCCTGATGGCGAGTGGCGCACTTCCCGTTTGACACGGCCTCTTTTTCCCCCTTTGAGGCGCTTATGGGGGCTGCGGCTTTGCGTCCCTCCCTGGAGTGGGTTTTCGTTTTCACATTCCGCCCGGTACGTCTTTCCCCCCTTCTTCTTTCAGTCGGCAGTGATAGCAGTAACAGTCCTCGACTTTTTGGCCCCTCTTTTGGGTTTCTGGGTGCGCTGCTGGACCGGCTGTCCGTCCCCCGGGGGTTTTCTGAGTTTTTATTTTTCCCGCCCTCGTTTTCGCGGCCCTCCCCACCTTCGGCCAGGCCGTTGCTTGCTTGCGGAAAAAAACCTTTGGTTTTTTTTTTTTTCCTTTCTTTTTTTTCCCTTTGGTCTCGTCACGGTCGAAGGTGACCGATTGTGCCCCGGGTTTCCCTTGTGCGTTTTTTTTTTGTTTTTGCCGCTTTTCCGCCGGAAACGCGGCCCGTTTTTTTTTTCGCGCTATCTTTGTCTGGCCAATTCGGCCTGCTTGGCGCGTCACGGCCTCTGACCCGTTGTTTTTTTTTTTTTTTTTTGCAGTTTTTGGTCCCCCTCCCTTTATTCGGGTCAGTCGTGAGCTCGACGCTTTTCCCTCCCGCCGTCTTCCCCCGTCTCGGCCTCCACGCAACCATTCGCCCTACCGGACCGGTTCCCTTTCTTCGTTCACCCTTGCGGCATGAAACCTGCAGGGAACTCGCCCTCTTCGCTAGGCGCGGCACAATCCCGGGACGCCCGGATTTTTGGGCGTTTGGGCCGCTTTTCTCATCCTCGGAGACGTCCTTCTTTTTCGTTTTCTTTTTTTTTTCTTTAAGGTCCCGGGTGACAGTGCTGCCTCCCTTCCCTCCTCCTCGCCCCATCTTTTTTTTTTGGACTGAGTGACAGTCCAACTTTGTGATGGGCCGAGGGCACGGCCCCGTTTTCGTTCTCGCCCTTTCCGCTGCGAAAAGAGCTGGCTGTACTCCAGTCCTCGA
>Ga0179591_1320804_pt1 | contig 11436 bp, 9 predicted proteins | sample CZOMad2_1_08_16f_FD_182891 | JGI IMG/M metagenome (GOLD analysis project Ga0179591, IMG submission 182891) | Vadose zone soil fungal communities from Angelo Coast Range Reserve, California, USA - CZOMad2_1_08_16fungal (PacBio error correction) | ecosystem: Environmental > Terrestrial > Soil >... | reverse complement strand
CTCGCCACTTTTTGATTTCCCTCTTAAGCGTTTTTCTTAGAGAAGATTCCCCTCGGCCCGAACTTCTATACCCCTTCACTCTTTGTCTGAGGAGACCGTGGAGTTCCGGGCGGAGCCCCCGGGGGAGTTTTTCCGAACCCCTAAGGCCACCTTTTTCTGATAGACCGGTTCTAGTGAAATCTTCGTTGAGTTCCATCTTATTTTTCAGGAGAGGAGGATGGAGGAAGAGAGGGACCCGAGGTTTCCTTTATGAGGGCGGGGAGCAAACGACAGTCTCACGTCTGACTCTTAAGTCGGCGTTTTTGGGACTGAGTAGTACTGTCGTGAATTTCATTTCCTGAGTGGTTTTTTTTTCCTTTCCCGAGTCTCCCTTTCTAGTTTTCCTATAGCATGCAGATGTAGGGTCTTTGTGGAAGGAAAGTTTTTTCATCATCCTTCTTCCTTTCCGTTGTTTTTTGTGTTGTTTTTTATGTAGGATGCCCCCACCAACACCCTTGGAACGTTCTATTTTTCCCCTTCCCGGAGGATTTTATCTTTAGTTGGGGTAACGTCCTCAGGGACCCCCAGAACACCCTGGTGCCCCCCCAACACGATTTCTTTTGTTTGTATACGTAGGACAAACCCTTTAGGAATAGAGAGGTCGATCCTGGAACTAGTATGACCCGAAATTCGGTACAGACGATCAATTTTAATCTCCGCCCCTTAGAATAGTAGAGGAGCCAAGCCGGGCCCCCAAGTCTCTTCTTGTCACTTTTTGAACCATGGCGCTCTTTTTTTTTTTTTGTCTTTTTTTCAGGGACTGGGTCTAGCTTCTACCAAAAAATAACAGGCAAGCCGGCCTTACACTCCTGGCTCCCGAGCTTTGCGTTGCTTCCTGGATTCCGGCGGAAGGAGGTCCCCTCCTGCCGTGCGGCAGTCTTTTTTGTGGGATACCCCCTGGAGATCCACGCCTTGCCCGTTCCTTTGCCCTGTTTGTTTCCTCGTTGTTTCGTGCCCCACCTTGGGGTACACGCGCTCAGGGCCCAAGTTCTCACTCCCTCTCCGTTTTTTGGCGCCGGATCTTTTACGCCGTCGTACTTCGACAAGCGAATCCCAAAAGTATTGTCCTGTTATATTTTAGCCCCCCTTCCGGCCTTCCTAGCATGAATCGGTCTCCCCCCAATACAGTTCCCCCCCCAGGCGCTGCTCATTTTCCAAGGGGGCTTGCCGTTTACCTGTCTGAGCGCCGCTGCTTTTCTTTTTTTGTCTGGGCCTGCGCGCAACGTTTTCCGGTCTACCCAAACCCAACACTCGTGGCCCCCCCCCCCACAATTTTCTTTCCCATGAAGGCCTCAGACACATGAACCTTTTTTTGGGGGAATATGGGAATGAACTGTGGTTTTTCTGGTTCATCTACGCCTGCCTCCAGATGGTTCCTGGTCGGGCCTACACTGGCCCAAAAAAGGCTGAAAACATCCGTTATGGAGTTCCCTATTTGCGGATTGAAGCGTAGCCGAGTTCGACAGGACACCCTCGGCGATTTCTCGTACCCCTCCCCGGCTGGGCTTGTGGATGCCGAACTAGGAAAGAATAGACCCCACCTTTGTCCTCCTCCCCCCTTGCCGTGTCTTTTGAGATGAAGGAATGTCAGTCGCTGAACCCTTCCGATGTGCTCTCCCTTTGAGCTTTTACGAGTCCCCCCCTATCCCTGTGGCTTTGATTCAAATTTTTTTTTTTTTTTCCTTTTTTCTCCTCACCCTGGATTCCTTTCCGGGGTCCTCCCCCTTTTCCTTTTCCCGCCGACTTCCCCCCCGCAAGCATGACTTCTAGGGGAACCAAGGACCCGCGCAGCCGCCTCTTTTTTCCCTGATTCTCGGTCGCGCCGTCGTTTTTTTCCAACTCCTTCTCGCGCATTTTCTGGGTGGGCGATTGCTCGTCCTGTCGAATACAACGAGTTATTTTTTTTTCATTTTCCCTGAATCCTGTTTTTGCGGCCGGCCCGTTTCCCTTTGAGGCGGGGATCTGGCTTACGTGCTCAGGTTTTTTCGTAGGCTCCGCCCGCTAAGACCCCCCCCCCCCAAGGTCCCCGGAGTCTGCTTCAGAAAACTTTCCCCTAACCCCCCCCTCACTTTTTTTGCTGATGTCACCCTTTTTCAGTCCAGTGTTATCCCTGCAGAGGTAGATATCTGGGTTTCTCATTGGAAGAAATTCTATCTACCCCCCCAACAGAGATCATCATTTTTTTTTACAGTAGCGGGGAGTCGTTGATGAGAGGCTCCTTTCCCTCTAGAAGGAACTTAAGTGGCCCTCTTGGCTGAGTTTCAGTTTTTACTTTTTTTTTCTTCCTACCGGTGGCCTTTTCCTTTTAAGGTAGAAGTCCTTTTCATATGATATTTAGAACCGGGAAGACCATACCGACGTTATCTCTTGAAAAATTTTCCCCCCCCCCAGCCCCCCCCTCCCTGATGGTCCTCCGTGAAAGATTCTTCAAGACCTGTCCTAGGGGGAGTTACGGAATCCTGTGCTGTTTTTTTTTAAATTTTTTTGATAGAAAGTTGATAACATAAGGTATAGTCGGTTCAGCCGGGTATTTTCTTTGGATTCTTTCCTTTCCCCTTTTTTCATTTACTCTAATAGGTTGTTGGTCCCATCCTCCTTCTGGTCTTTAGAGAGCCGTGCCGCCCCCTTACGAAAATGGTCATTACAAAGTTTTCTTTTTTTGTTCCATTTTTTTTGGCCAATGAGCGTGAGAGAACCCCGGTCATTTCCAGGATTGATTCTAATCCGATTCACTTCTACCCTCTTGCGAAGGGCAAGAACGGGTCCCTTTCATTTTTGAACGTTCCCAAGACCCTCCCTTGAGGTTTTCGCCGGTTCGATGCGCCCCTTCTGCGAAAGTCTCAATTCCATTGGGTCCCCTTTTGGCTAGTCCGGTTTCTCCTTTGGGGGAACCTTTTTCCTTATAACCCCCGCCGAAATTTACTTCTTCGATTCCTTGTCTTTTTCGAGACCCCCTTATTCTCCCCGCCGGCCAGTCGAGGAATTCGCTGTTGTTGTTTTTGCGTTTCTTCTTTTTTAGAACCAAGGTCTTCCAGAACGTCCTCTTTTATTCCGGGGGGCGGTCCTTCTTCTTTTTTTTTTTTGACGTTGGGCCCCCCCCAGCCGTTTTTTTGGGTTCTTTTCGCCGACCCTCTTTTTTGGGTGGGTTTTCTCCAGTGCCCCCTCGGCCAGCTCGGCGGGTTTGTCGTAGGCGGGAGCACAGCGAAGCCCAAACCTGTCCTTTTCCACTTTTCTCAGTTTTTTCCATTGTCGGCCCAACCAGGGGATTTCTTTTACCCAGAAGGATCAAAGACCACAAGGATTTTTTTCCGGTACCCTTCAGGACTTTCCCTGCACCCCCCCTCTCTTCTTTTCTTTTTCTTTTATGACGCCTCTTTACCTTTCTGCTACTACTCCCCACTAAGTTAGAGTTAGCCGGCCTTTTTTTTTTTAGGCGCTTTTTGCCCCTTGGCCCCTTGTCGGCAGCCCGTGGCTGGCGGTGGATTTCGATGGTCTCCCCTTTTTTCCTTTTTCTGTACCCCGACGTCCTTTACCCCGCGACTTTCGTTGAAAGGTCGCACACGGTTTTTCTTTTGGCGTTTGGTAACCACCCCCCTCCACACTCGAGCCTTTCTTGCGCGCCCATTTAGATTTTAGGCTCTCCCTTTTCAGGTCTTTTGAAACGGGTTCTGCGGCGTCCCCGGACCCTGACTCAGGGTACTTGTTAGGTGCGGACAATTCCCGGGCAGGAAGGTTCCCCGGAAACTGACGGAGGGCTGAAAGACGGATTCTGCGACTCTAAGCGGTTTGTGACTTGAACTTTCTGATCTAGGGAATGCTGTTGTTTTCTGTAAAAAGATCCTTTCTCGACTGTTTATAATTTTTGGTGGCGGCATTTTTTTTTTAGTGCTTGTATAAGAGTTTTTCTTTTTTCCCATTATGTTTTTTTTGTTTGGTCCTGTTTTTTTTTTGTTTTTTTTTTTTTTTTTTTTTGTGGTGAGTGAGTCAGCAAGTAATCCCCCAGGAGATCCAAGATGTAACACTTGACATGTTAATTTTTTCGGCCTTAATTCACTTTCCGGGTTTTTTGGTCACTTCCTTTTGAGGTTTGTTAGTACCGGTGTAAATTAGCTTGTCGTCCCCCGGACAACTCGGCCCCTGCGGCTCCTACAGGTTCCCTTGGACACCTTTGAGACCTCCGGCAGAACCTAGACATTGGTCCCGCCCCTGTTCTTCGATGCCCGTTCGAACGGTCCTGCAGGCCTGACTCCCCCCTCCTACAATTTTTGGCACTTCGGAGTCTCCCCGGGTCACCAGATCTGGCGTCGAACTCGAGGTCTCTTTTTTTTTCCGGGACCTCCTTGTCCCCTTTCACTTGACTCCGTGTCACGGCAGTTTTTGGCGGAAACCTGAGAATAAACCTTCTTCAAGCCGGTTTTTTCCCATTCCCCCCGGTGGAGTGCCAAAACGTCTTGCATCGCCTGTTGATCTTGCTCCGAGACCCCCGATGGGTGACAGTTCCCTCATTCCGGACCTGCTTATATCGAAGAAATCTCCCTAAGTAGTAAGTTGTGATAGCCCGTATGTTCGTCTTTGGAACCGTAGGTTTCGCCGGGGATGTTGTTCAGCCACCGCCACGGTGCAACCCTTACTTTTTTCGAAATGTCTTCCCTGGACGATTGGGGCCCTCCTTTTTCCCTGGCGCGCTCATCTGATTTTTTTCTTTTTCGGTCGTGTTCGGACTTTCCTCCGCGGGTCGGGCCCGAAGTGCTTTTTTTCAGGAGTGTGAGCCACGGTTCTTTGACTCCTCACTCTCAATTCGAGTTTTGTTGGGCTTTGTAGTAGGTTCTTTAGTGTCCCATTTTCCCTGGGTTTCCCCGTTCTTCTTCCTCGACTTCGTGCCGACCGTCCAGCTGTATTTTCTGTTTTTTGAAGCCGTTCCTTTCTCCTCCTTTCCGTTGTGTTTTTCTTTTTTTCGAGATAGCCGTGCCTTCACCCAGCCGCCCTACCCCTTTTTAGGAGATCCTGGCCCTTCCCCCGAGGATCTTTTTAGTTCCCCGCCAGTCCCTGACTCCCCGTTCTATTGTTTTTTTTAATTACTACCCCCCCAACACGCGGACGGGTGATCGTGTACGGGCGACGGTCCCCCCCTGAGCCGGCGGTTTCTCTTCCCAAGCCCCCCTTTGATTTTTCCCCCCTTCTCTTCCGATTCAGCTCTTTTTTCTGGATACAGTACCCCTGGGAGCCGACGAATGTCCTTGCGCCGCGTAAATCAGGCCCAAAACTTTCTCGAGGTGCCTTTCCGTGGTCGTCTTTCTGTGATTTACCCACCATCACCACGGCGCCCCCTCACGGCCGAACCCCGCCTGCTCGTGAGTTTTTCTTGACGAGAGTTTCTTTAGTCTCTTACTTTTCCACACAGCGGCTGAGAACCGTTCTAAACCGGGTCTAGAGTAGTGAGCCCCCGAGTTTCTTCTAGTACGTTTTCTTCTTTTAGGAAGCAAACCCGGCACGCTGCTTACCAGGGAAACCCCAGGCCTCGGATCTCCCCTCTTTCCGCATTTTCGCGACGATTTCTTGGTCTTGTTATTATTCTAGAAGCCAGAGCGAGACTTGCGGTTCCTTCTTCCTTTTTTTTCGTCGACGGCACTGGGCAGGTAAGCTTGTGCAGTCCAATTAAACTTTTCCGGGACTGCTCTTTTATCCGTTTTTTACCCATTCGTTCCCCCTGGCGGTTGTCTTTTCCCCCACCGAAAGAGGTCCCGGATTCGCCGGAGAAACCATGGTTTTTCCCCACCCCCCCCCCCATTTTTGTCTGCACCCAAATTCCGGCCACGGCGCCATGAATTCGAATCAACCCTCTTCCCTGATCGTGGTCTTCTTTCCTGGGGGACGGCTAGTTCGCTCTAGGCTCCCCCTTGACTGTCACACGGCACCCCCCCCGTAAACCGGAGGGGATTCCAAGTCCCTCCATTCTTAACCCCCCCACTGGAAAGGACTCCTCTGCGAATTTCTTTGGTTGACGTTTATTTTCCTTGATGCCGCCCCCCATGGAAGAAATCCCCGACCGACCCCGCGCCAGCAGCTTCCCCCGATTCCTCCCGATTCTCGAATGTTCTTTTTCTCTTTACGATTTCCCCTCCCCTTTATCGAGGTGTTTTTGGTCTGGTGGCAGCCAAGTCATGGGTTGGTTGGGGGTTTTTTTTGGCACGTTCACCTTTCTCTACGACGATTTTTGTTTTCCCCCTTTTCAGGGGGAATGACTCGTTTTCTGCCGGACTTTTTTCCAGGCCAGTGTCCCCCAGGGACCCTTCTTGCTCCTCCTCTTTTTCAGATCTCGGCGCTTTTCTCCCCGTGGGAGGTGTCTACCACACGGGGGTCATTTGGAGCTCCTTCAGAGCCTGTTTCCCCGTCTCTTTCCTTTTACAATCTTCTTGCGTTTCCTCTTCTTACGTCCCTTGCGGGACTGATCCCCCGAGGTCGGAGATGGTCTCCGTGTTCGGCGATTTTTTTTGTTCGCTTTCCCCAACCCCCTCCCCGGCTGGCTCTCCTAATAACTTTCGACAACCCTTTCGGCGAAGAAGAACTAAGGCTGGTTGATGATGGTACCGAGGCCCTAAACTCTCCCGCTGGCCTTTATACGTTTTTTTAAGGGAACATTATTCCCTCCCCAACAAAGAGACCCGTTCCTTTTATTTACCCAGAGTGACGCTTCCCTAGGAGGCGTTAAAGGGAATTAGTTTTCGTGGGGGGTGTTTCTTGAAGGCAGTTTACTTTTTCCACCCACAAAACTTTGACCTCCCCCTCTCCACCAAGGTGTTCTCCCCTTGAAGGTCGACGCGCATATTGACTTCATCGAACGGGGAACAACTCAGCTCAAGCCTTGGACCACCCCTTTCCACAAGGGCACCCCAAAGAGGTTTCTTTTATCCAAGTGAAGTCATGACCCATACGTAATAGGAGTCTTCTTTATCGTTTTCCGCGGTTTTTTTTTATCCTTCTGGTTTTTTACGGACTTTTCGAGATTAGTCTAGAATAACAGGATCATCTTTTTCAATAATAATTAAGTTCTTGGTGCGTATTGTAGTATCAGACTTTCCCCTTCTCAGACCCACAGATTGTGCCCCTTAGGGTGCAGCCCCGTGCTGTTTTTAGGATTCAGTCAGTTTTTTCTTTTTTTGCTCCTCTCGAGCTTTAGGAAGTAGTTTCCTTTCTCTTCACGGCGTTTTACCGCCCTTGTTTTTGTTTGATTTTGCCAAATGACCAGCGTAGGACTGCGGGCTTTTTCCCCTTTCCCTTCGATTTTTCGCAATAGGAGTCGACTTCACTTTGGCGGCCAACTGGGGCCGGGGCGGCGTGGCCGGCTTAAACCGCCTTTCTCACACTGCTCGAAGGCCTTACCTTTTCGAGGGGCGCGATCCCCTTTTTTTGGATCGCTCCCGCCGGGCCAACGGGCGTTCGGGATATTAGAGTGTGGTGTGATTCTTCTTTTCCAAGCAGTTTTAGAAAGTCCAGTGAGAAGAGTGTTTTTTCCTTTTTATGTCTGCGTTTAGCCCCCCCCGGACGTCGTTTCCTGCAGAAGATTTGTTTGTTAGAAGTGATAGCGGCAAGCATATTTGGTGGGTTGTCCTTCAGCTCAGAGTATTTTTTTCTCCCACCTTATCTTGCAGTAGGGAATATAAGAACCTCTTAAGCGTATTCCTAAGGCGTTTTTCCTCAGAGAACTGCTTAACAGTTTTTCCTCCCTTCTGCCTTCTAGGTTCGCACAATCCCTCTCGGATCTTCTGACGCGAAATTGCTATTTTTTCTGGTACAACGACCACCGATTTTTTTTTTTTTTTTTCGAGAAAAGAGGGGCCCCACTCCTCGCTTTCTTTCCCCCTTGGTTCACCCTCAGAATGCTTCGGTTTGAAGCAGCTTTTCTCCTTTTTCTGTCTTTCCGGCCTTGACGGCTCTCGGACCGCCACCGGCGCAGATTGGGCTAGTCGCCAAGACCACCTCGATTGCGTTCTTCCGTTCAAGTCTCCCTCACCTTCACAGTTTCCCTCTTACGATTCGGGCCTTGGAGGCGTTTTTTAGGGTCTTTGTAGTTCCCTTTTTTACCCTCAGGGGCCCCCAACTTTCGAATCCCCCCCCTACACCAGCCCCCCTTTAAAGCAGGAGGGTCAGCAACGTTTTTGGCCTTTCTCCGGCCGTTGGATAGTTTTCTTAATGACCCACTCGGATTAGAAGCCGAGTCTCCGGGTTTTTTTTTGGGTTTTTTTTTGAGGAACGAGCCCAACCATTTACGTGGCGTGGCTTCGGCGACGAGCGGCCTAAGCCAGCTCCCATTGGACCCCCACCCCTGATTGCGTTAAGTTAATTGAGTCGTGGTGTCCAATTTCTTATAATTGATCCCCCCTCATGGCGATAGGCGTTGGGTTTTTTTTTTCTTTTCTCCAACTTCGTGAGGTTTTGTTTTTAGACAGCGTGTCGACGTCTCAATCGTCCCTGCTCTCACCGGTAGGTTAAGGTCCCCGTGATTTTTCCTCCTCTTTTAAACTTCGTCTGCAGTCCTTTTTTCAAGTATTTTTTATGCCTAACCTTTCTTCCCCCGCGATTTGCCCCGTCAGAATTTTTTTTTATGGCCTGGACATTATTATCCCCAGGCCTCCCCCTTTTGGTTATTAGGCTTTCTCTCGACCGGCGCACCAGTTTTATAGGCGAACCTCGGTGCCCCCTTCTACGTCGTATCAGTGCTCCCCTGGAACTTTCCTTTGATACGCGTTTCCGGGCAGGTTTTTTTTGCGTATCCCTGAATTTTCCCTTTAATCGCCCCTTCCCATGCTCTCGGTTGTGCAAAAAAGATGGCGATTTCTTCCCCTTTTGATATGCGAAATACCTACCTTTTTTTTCGGGTCGTACTGAGTCCTCTTTTTCCTGCCCGACAGTTTTTCGCCCCACAGCAACCCTCAGTAGCGGTCTTTTTGTTTCGTTCCCGGCCGAAGGCGTGATGTGTCGCTAAAACCCCAACTCCTCCCCAAATGTTCCTTCAAGAGGGCTCCCCCCTGGCGGGACCGGCCTAATAGAAGTAGAGTTTCCGGGCTTCCTTCCTTGGATCTTCCCCCCTTCATTGTAGACATTGGGGCGCGCCCCTTCCGGGCTCGTTAGGATTTTATCCGACTTTCCCTTCCCCTATTTTTGATGTTTCTCTTTTCGTTAGAAACTTTTTTTTTCCTTTCCCTGCGGTCCCCCCGTGACAGTTTCTGATTTTTGCAGTCCCTCTTTTCTGTTCTGGGTGAAAGGCTTGAGATATATTCTTTTTTTTTTCTACTCATCGTTTGTTGTTGTTTTGGGCTCTTTTCGACCTTTCAAAACCCCTTATCTTGTGTTGTGCCCTTCCCTTCTGACCCCCTCTTTTTGAGGACCTCCCGAGGGTCACGGCCTCCTGCCAGCAAGTTCTTACGCCCCCCCCTTTACTTACCCCCAGCCCACAACGCGACGTTTGGACTTTTAATTTTCCCCCCGATTCCTTCCTCCCCGGCGCCACTATTCAGAACTCGTTCGATTCCCGCGCGGCTCCCCCCCCCTCCGCCCCGCATCCCTCCTTACTCAGAGGGCCCTTTGCAGGGACCCTCCTCTTCGATAGCTTTTTTGGCAAGGTTGCTTGTGGGTCGTCGCTTCCCCCACTACAATACGTTCTTTCCATTTCCAGACACTTTTTTTGTTTTATTTTTGCTTTTCTGATCCGTTGGGCGGCGAACTCGTTCTCCGTGATTTTCCCACCCCCAGTGTTAGTCCTTTCCCCCCCCAATGGCGCTCGCGCCTTTTTTTTTTGAGCACCTGATGATGGGAGGAACCCCTTTTTCTCTTCTCGTTGTTCGCCTTACACACTGTTTTGCTACACAAATTTTTTAAGGTTTCGGAGGAGATTTTTCTCGAAGAGGATTACCTGTTTACAGCCTTTTCTTTGTTTTCGGTCGAGCTCCTCAAAGGTGAACCCCCCCAGATTTTTTTTGCCTTCTATCTTTTCTTTAAGAACGTCCGGACGGCATCCTTTTTTTTCCCAGGAGCTGTTTTTTTGACCCAATATGGCTCCTTTGCGAGTTTTTTCTTTTCCGGGGGCCAGGGAGTTACCTTGGGCTGAGGCAGGCCAGACTCTGCTCTCCTTTTCAGCTGTAACGTTCTACCACCCCCCTCACTTTGGACCTGCAACCCAAGTTGTCCGGAGCCCTCCCCAACAGGCCACCTTTCCAACTTTTCCCTTCCCTGGATTTTTTTCGTCGAATGGTTTTGCAGGCTCGTTTTTGCCGCGGCGTTTTTTGCGAGTGGGCACCTCCCTTTAACCCTTTTTTCGAGGTGCACGAGGCCGGGATCGCCCCACAGCAATTTTCCTTTTCGGCTTCCCTCCCGTGGGCTTGTCGAACTTTCGGATTCTAAAGTTTCCTGCACTATTTTCACCCTTTGTTTATAGAAAAGAATTCCACTTTTTGGTCCTTGGGACCCCAACATACTTTCGATTCTTTTTTCTCTTGCCGAATTCCTTTCTGTGATGAGGAAGCTAAAGAGGGCTAGAGGTTTCGTGTTGGTAGGTCCCAACTCTTTGGCTACTCTTTCTCGCCCCCCCAAAGGTCAGGGCTTACGACCTTTTTTTAGGAGCCAGGGGCGATCGGATCGACTCCCATTCACCGGCCATGATGGCGCAAATGTACCAAGTTCGCGCGACGGATTAAATTTTATCTTCCGGCTTCCTGACTTCGTGGGTTTATTCCCTTCTCGGAACACAGCCTTATGCGAAAGAGGCTCTGGTTTTTTTTTCGTAGTGCTATCTATGTGACGGCTTTTGTGCGTTTTCTTTCCCCCCCCTTCCCCTGTTTTTCAGAACTTAACCCGGAGATGGGCCTGATGCGCTATCAGGTGATGTTTCCTCCCCTGGATGTTAAGAACGCCCCTGCAAGAAAACTTCCTACCACCCCCCTTCGGCCGATTTACCCTTTCCTGAAGGATGGTTTGTTCCGAGGACGTCAAAGACTTTTTTCCAAGACCTCCCCCTCTTTCCTGGAAGTCCCCCTTCTTCTCCCCCAAAAAGCTTTACCCTCGCTTTTGGCCGGGAGCCGTAGATCCATTAGATGATGCGTCGAGGCCCCCGGGCCTTTCTTCCGTTGTCCAGGGCGGCGGTTCCCGCGGGCCTCGCAGAGCCATTTGGCCCCGCCTCTAGATTTGGCTCCTCTCCCCCCCCAGGGTCTTTTGCTCACGCAGTCTACGCTTTGTCTTGGACCACAAATTCTTTTTTTCACCTTTCCACTCTTTTTTTTTGCCTGTTGTCTTGAACAATTCCCTCATCGGCGGGTCTCATTTTCTCGCCCTCTCCCTTCCCTGACAGGCTTTACTTGAACTTTCTAACGGGTTCTTAGATTCTGTCCTTTTCAGTCTACCAGG
>Ga0179591_1304408_pt1 | contig 11436 bp, 18 predicted proteins | sample CZOMad2_1_08_16f_FD_182891 | JGI IMG/M metagenome (GOLD analysis project Ga0179591, IMG submission 182891) | Vadose zone soil fungal communities from Angelo Coast Range Reserve, California, USA - CZOMad2_1_08_16fungal (PacBio error correction) | ecosystem: Environmental > Terrestrial > Soil >... | reverse complement strand
GTATGACCTGTTCCCCCCCCCCGTGACCAAACTTTCAAGGAAACCGGACAGTGCCTTGTGAAGGAAACACATTTTCTTTTCAAAACATTTCCCCCCAACCCCTCCCCACCCTTCTTACTCCACTTGCATCCCCTCACTCCCTGGTCTACCACCTCCTGCATCACGGTATCCACAGGTACACCACCTCATAGCCCCCACAACCAAATGAACTTCCCCACCCACAAGGTGTTCCCCCACACACATGTACACCCCCCCACCTTCACCACCAGCCCCCCTCCACACCACAAAGAACACGTCACAGCCTCTTCTGGCACCCTTATGCATAAGCACACATTCCCATGACCCACATGGTACCCTACTTTGTGGGGATTTTTCCTATTTTTTTTACTTTTGCAAAGTCACTATCATCAACCCCCCGAGTTAACTCCCATCGAAGGTTTTGATCACATATAATTACCTGTTTAGATGCCTCCTTTCTCGTCCTCCCCATCATCTCTCTTTCCTTCCGACAGTCTTAGGTTCTAATACCCTACGTACTTATCCATGCTTTGAAGTCAAACACCCCTCTAAGAACTTTTTTCCATTGATACCCCCTGTCCTCCTTCCTCCTTCGCAGTGATTTCTTTTCCAACTGGGATCCAAAATCCACAAATAGCAAAATAAAATAATATCTAATATCGGGTCCCCCAATTCTTTTATAAGACCTTTTGTACCTCTCCCCCCCTCCCGACTTTTTTTAGCGGACATGTACCTTTTAACCCTTTCCACATAATAGCATAAATCAAATATTTCACGCTCTACAAACTCCTATCTGTTATATAGACAGGTCGTTGCTTGTCCCTTTGAGCGTAATATATTTATCAGTCGCTAATCGTAATCATTTAGTATGGTATTAAGTCTGTCTTCACTACCTTCTTCCTATATATCCCCATTCCAGAGCGCTATCACGTTTTTCCATCTTCTCCCCGCTATTTCCCCACGGAAAGTGGAACGAATGTGTTCTAATTTTGGAGACACATGGACTTCAGATCCTGAGAGGCTGAAAGCATCCCCCCCATCATTTTCTATTTCCCACGCTTTGGTTGCAATTTTTTGTTTTTGTTATTGTGCCACTTTGGGTCCACCACCTGAAATGTGTAATCTTGGGTTCAAACAATGGCATCTTCTAAAGAATTGCTTCTGACCCCCCCTCGATGCTTATCTGCGTATTCCCTGCATTTTGCGCTTTTCCAGTTAGTTACCGATATACATCCCCACGCAAAGAGTGATTACAACCTCGACAGATCACCCGGGATCTATAAATTCTTTGCTGCTTTCTTTTCACCCTCACTTACGGGTCCAAAAACACCAGTGATTAGACATAGATAAGGTCCAGTAAAGCAGTGATCCAATCCCCATTCCCTGTCCCGCCGACTTCCACTTTCTGCAAAAGTGCCCCCTTCGCTTCATTTTGTTCAAGAAGGGGAGTTTGAATCGGACCTCATGTTTGCTGATAAGACCCCCCTCTCTGTTTTGTGTTTCCCGACAGGGTCACCACTTTTGCAATTACCTCTGTACCTTGAACAGATTCTCAGATTTGTTTGATGCCCTTTGCCCCCTTTTTTTTTCCTTTTTCCCCCTTTTGGGCCCCCCGCCTTTTTCATTGGAACCCCGTCTTTTTTTCATTGTTGCCCCATTGGCTTGTTCATGCCATGAAAGAATTCGGGCAATGGCGCATGGGCTCGACAAATCGCCTATTTCAAATTCGAATATTGTGTTGCAGTTTTAAACCTTGCTTCGCAGTGTTGGGTCCCACCGTAATAACCCTGCCCCATGTCTCATGATGTGTTTAACCTTACCCCTGTTTTCCCCCTTATACACTACAATTTGGCCCCCATTTATAAGGCGAACTCGCCCCTTCATGAGTTGCGCACCGCTCCATTAATATGTGTAAGCATCATACTAGAATGGGTGTTGACAACCCCCTTCGTTGATCTTCCTCTCCCCTTTCCTTCCCTTCTCTTCTTTGTTTGGAAGATGCCAAAGTGTTTTCATTTCCGAAATAAACATTTCTATTGGTATGCAACACCCCATTCGCAAATATGTGCTTGTCCCCCCCTGTGTCCGTAATCTGGTGACCCCATCATTCCGAGTGGCGGTCCGGCCCCCCCACTCCCCTTTAGGTTAGGAGCCTGGACTTCACATTTTATTTTTCATCGACCAAAATCTTTTTAGGTCTTCACAAAACCTCCATATACCAAGGGGAAAATGGTGCTAATGGTGGGACCCCCCCCCAAATTATCATCCATTCCTCTTCCCCCATTTGTTCCTGGATTTGTTGGCCTCATTTGACCTCATCTTCACTTGAATCGCTTGTCCCCCACAAGATGAATCTCGTTTCCCTTGAATCACTCCCAATGTGGGTACCTCCCCAAAAAGATATTATTCCAATGTCAAATAAGTACAATCAGTCCCTTATTTTTCCCCTCCTTCCCCCATGTCACCCTTTCGCAAATGGAACACCAAACCTCTTGATAATCGTGTTTCAAGGTACAGAGGTCGCGTGCAACTTTGAACCTTTTATGAAAATTTGTCCCCCCCACCCCCCTCCCATGGCTCCCCAGGATACTAAGATTCCAAGCCCCCCCTTATGTCAAAACCTCTGAAGGCTAATTGCCCCCTTCTTTCTGCTCCCCCCCCCCCAAGTTTTGCCCCCTTCAATCCCATTGAAAGTTTATAGTTGACCCCTGCTTTACTTTCTCTTCATGTCGAAAGTACTTTTTTGGTGTAACACCCGGTACTTTTTTTTTCTAACACACCCCCCAGAAAGAAAGACCCCGAAAAAAGTACCTTGATATCCTTCAAAAAGTTGAGGTTTTTCTCTTGAGATTACTTTTATCCTTTGGCTTTTACTGGCTGCGGTAGGGAAACTGGAAAATTCCGCAGAACGACTTCAGTTTTCCCCAAAGATGGTTGTGGTCCGTCCATCGGTGCCATGGAAACAACTGCTTCAAAAACTTTCATTGTGTTCCCCAAAAAAGGGGCCCAAAATACAGTTAACCACCCAGTCAACAAACTTTTTTCCAACCCCCCCACCCACTGGTCGAACTATCCCTGTCAGATCTAAGTCTTCCTCTTTGAAATTCCCTTTTTCCACACCCTCCCTCCCACATCTCGGTTCCCCGTTTACCGTGGTGGCTCTAAATGTAGATTTTTTTCTTACCCCCCAACCGTGTTTTTTTGCAGTCTTTCCCCCCTCATCGAATCAAACCTTCTTAGTCCTTACCCCCCCCTTCAGAAAGTGAGCTACAATTCTCTACCCCCGAGGCAGATACACTCTCTCCACCCCCCCCCTATCCTTTTTTACCAGTTACTTTCAGGAGAGAACCCTCTTCATTTGTCTCTCTCTTCTCTCACTCCTTTTTTATTCCTTTATCTATTTCCTTTTAATGTGATTACCCAAGACCCATTTTTTCGCCCCCCTAAGCCAATCACGTTTTGTTTTTAGTTCCTTCCCTTCTCTCCACATAGCATTGGTTCCCTGATCTCTTCTCTAATTCCTTTCATATTTTTTGCTTGTTAGTGGTTATCACATTTTTCCAAGAATTCTTACGCCTACCGTCACCAACACCTTCTTTTATGTCTTCCAGTGGATCTTTGTTTTTTGACAGCGCCGTATAAGTCTTATATTTTCAGAAATTCTTACTTTATAATATCTCTATACCTCCCCCTTATCTTCCTTCTGAGTATAGAGGGCTGACAAAAACTCTTAGATGGGGCTGGACTCTTGTTTTTTCAATGACTATGGACTTTCCCGCCAGACAGTCTTCCCACACCTGAAAACCCCCCCCTTCCTCGGCCCCCCCCTTTTCCTTGTAAATTTTTTTGTGTGCCCTACTACTTTCCCACAGAGGAATCGTTTCCTGTGTTCATGTGTTGGTCTGTGGGTGTGTTGCTGTGTCATGTGGTGGGCAGAGGGAGTTTGTTTAAATTGTGTTTTTGAAATTTTGTTACCTTGGGTTTGTGTGTAATTTATTACCTTGATTTGATGCTTGAGTTGTATATTCGCAATGTGATTCTTTTTGAGTTTTCTCCCCAAGATTGAGGTCTCACCCCCTTTTCTTTGGGTTTGTTGTGCCCTTTTTTCCCTTACTATTGTGTTGCCTGCCAAGGTAATTGAACTGTATTCATGTGCTGTTGTGTCACTTTCCATGTCATTCCATTGTCTCGCCTTCTTCGGTTTTTTGTTGAGAGGTTCAAACCCAGTTTATGTCTCCCTGGATGGACACCTGGAACCCCCACAGCACAGGAAACTCTCAATACCTTGTGCACTCACACATAGTATGTTCCCCCCTGGCCACAAAACCACCCCCTTTCTTTTTGACTTCATTTTCAAATGCTAACCCCAGCCTCACTTCCAACCTTTCCAAATACTGCCACACACACCCCACCAAGATACACCCCAAGGTGAAACCCCCACCCCCCCCCCCCATGTACCACCCCCCCCTTCACCCCCCACTCCAGCCACCCAAACCTCACACCCGACCATTGAATTTTTGCCCTGGTCTGCATAAGCCCCCAAGGTACCCATCACAACCTGTGGGTCCCCCCCCTCTGAGTGGTGGTCTGTTTCCCCTCTTGTTTTATTGCTGAACAGCTCTTCCTTGCCCCCCCCCCGCGTTCCATCCCCAATCGACCCAAAAACCACCCACCAAAAAAAAACCCCCCCCCCCCCCCCCCCAAACCCAACTTAACCAACAGTACCCAACCACCCCCCAAAAAACACCCAAACACACCCCCAAAACAACCCAAAAACCCACCCCCCCCCCCCCCCCACAACTTTGCCTCTAACAATGTGTATCGGGCCTTTTTCAGAGTTGGTCTATAATAAAGATATAGCCGGTAGATATAGATAAAGTCTTTGACGTTTTTGTCAATCTAAGGCCTCAATCTCAAACCAACTCTTCTCTGCCCTTTTGCTCACCACATTCGCCATAAGACAACAGAAGTTTTCCTTGAGCGTAAGTGCTGAATTCGTTCCCAGGGGATGAACCCCATCCAATAATTCTCTAGCCTTCTTATGTTCCCCTTCCGGTGGTTATATACCAGCCTGCTTGGTAATCTAACTCTCCCAAAAAGGCAGCCCTGATTGGCTTCGTTTTTTTCTCAAAATGTCCTTCCACCTGTCAAAGCTCCATATTTAATAGATAGACTGACCCAATACCGTCGGCGTTCTCTCACCAGAATTGCAATCTGGTAGTGTTTCTATGTGTAGCTTTCTTATCCTTAGGGGTTCTTTTTATAAATTGTATGCTAGTAATTCCATCTTCCAGCGGTCTTCCTTCTAGTCCCCCCTTTTCCAGCGATCTATAACTGTTTTGTAATATTACCTCCCATTTTTCCCCGTGTATGACATGCCACCCCGGTAATTTCCCCTTACTTCTTTTCTTTTGGAGAACTTGATTAGACATCCAAAAACACTCTTTTATTTATTAAAAAGTTCTTTTTGGGGTTGGTCCAATTTTTTGACTCTTTTAATGTATGGTTCCAATTTTTGGTCCAAATTCCCCAGCCTCAATTTGGTTTTCTGAATATGTTTCTGCCACCCACCCCCCCCGATTTTATTTTTTTTCCCCTTTACCCGAAATAAATTCTGCTGCTTTCCCCCCTTCAATAACGATTCTCCCATTCCCTGCCCTCTTAATTCAGATAACCCAATTCGGTATTTCACTTTCCTTATTGTGTTTGTTTTCTTTGCAGTTCAACTTTGGTTTCTTTCACAACTTCCAGTACTGTTTTCCCCCAACCTTCGGTAGCCCCAGGAAGTAAAGCCGTTCCTCAAATAGCCCCACCATTTCAATGGGCTAAGATTCCCCTTAACTTTTGGGTATTGGTCAAATTCCTTCATTCCCTTTGTTCCCGGAGTTTTTCGTTAATCGGAAATTATCCTGCTGAGAAGACGTTCCCCCAATTTCCCGGTTTTTTTTTCTTCCCCATGGTCGGACATTTTCATTTTCAATCATACTCTGTACTTGAAAAGCACTCTTATCAGGTTGTTGGCTTGGACTCACATGTTTCCCTTTCTTCGGGGGAACCCCCTTGGTCAGTTTATTTCTTTTCAGTATCTGTTTTACACCATGTTTTCTTTTTTTTTATGTACCCATGACACGAAGCGGCCCATGGGCCAAGCGATGCCCTATTGGTTCAACTTCTTGAAGAGTTTCCCCCCAGGGTTCATTGTTCTCCCTGCTGAGACGTGGGTTCACAAAAGTCTCCCCCTTTTGCACCATTATATATTGGTTGTGCATACTCACTTAAACCCCCTCTTTTAGGATGCTTTACATGCTCCTCTCCCCCATGGGTTCCAATTGGAATGAGTTGACATTGCTCCCTTCATATGTTTTCTGCTCCCGATTTGCGAATTGTGTTTGAAAACATACAAAATCTTTTATCTTTCCTTTCACTGACACCCCCTTTTCTACCTTTTCTCCTCTCCTTTTTTCGAGACTTAATGAATCTCCCTCCTTTTTTGTCTGACCCCCCCATTCGCACCAATATTTATTGCTACCACAGATTAGGGATCCCGCTTGGTGAGCAACACTGCAGCCGTCGCGACCCCAAATCCAATTTGGACTTTCTCATGGAAATTTTCTCTCCCGAAACACAGTTTCTTGGGTTAATCCCTTTAAAAAAACCCATTCTATAAAGGGGCACAACAATGGTGCTGCCCCCAATTATCCTTAGGTGTTACAACTCCCAACTTCACCCATATTTAGTGGCCCACACCGGATGTTTCCTTTTTCCATATTTGAACCCTAATCAGCACTGCGCTTTTATGCTTTTTTTTTTCACAAGACCCTGTTGGGCCCCCTTCCCCCAACAAACCCTCTTGTTTTCCAATGACTAATACCCTCCGTCCTTGTTTCCCCAGCCTATTAAAACTGACCCCTTCAAGCCCTTAGTAAGCGTTCATTACGAGGACCGTGCCAAAGTGTCACTGTTGCCCTGAGCCACCAAACCATGGTTGTTCATTCCCTTCGTTCCATCCCTCGTGACCCCTTCCTGTTAAGGGCCTCTTTGATTTTTCCCCCCCTTTTTTTTCAGCGAGATTAATCCTTGACTTTCTCGCTTTACTTTAAGGGTCAATCTCCCCGTTCCTTTTTTGGTGTAACCACAGGTTACTGTGAAATTTGAGGACCCCAACCTTGAACTTTCAAAGAAAGAAAGTCCCGTCCTTTTTTTTCTCCCAGTTTCTTCCCTCGTCAATCCATAGTGGTTTAAGGGCCCTTGGTAGGTTTCCTTCCCCAGCAGCAGACATGGGCAAGTTCGTACCCCTCTCATAGTCTGTTTTTTGGTCAAGAAGGCACTGTATCTGTCCATTTCCATTTTTTTCCCCCTGCGTACAACCATTTGTACCCCCCCAGTTATGGCACACCACATCACAAACCAGGCACAAAGGCCAACCCCCAAATCGTTTTAGACTAGAACCTTCTTTTTTTATGCCCTTTCTGAATATGTCCCCATTTCTCCCCCCCCCCCTTCTCAACAATCTCTTCACTTTTTCTATGGTTGGTGTCAACACTGTTGGTGTTATATACCAACCAACAGTGATTCTCCTCCTTCCCTAGACTGCCCCTTCCCTTTCCCAAGGACTACTCCCCCTAAATTGCTTACTACCTATTACCACTATCTACATATAGAGACCTCCCCCATATTCAGGGACGAGTGCTTTCTTCTTCTTCTCCCCCCCTATTCTTTTTTTTCCTCCCCTATATACTTTTTTCTCCCCTTTTATTCATTTTTTCCCTGTTAGTACCAGGAAATTTTAAGCTCCAATAAGCCCCTCCGTTCTTTTTTGGCAGTTAGACCCCCTTCCCCCCAAACCTAGCATTGTTCAGATTAGGAGAATTTTCCCTTTGAATATGTGATTTTTCTTTGTTCTCCCATTTTACAAAGAATGATCATTAGATAACTTGTCTTTTACTTGTACTCCGGCCCCCGTTTAGTATCTTTTTTGCCTCTTCAATAGCATGGATTTATAAGTCTATATGTATTCGAAACTCTGCGAAGGGTAATCTTATCCCCCCCTTCGATTCCCTCCCCCTAGGAATATAATGTCTGAATTTAGGCGCCCACAACCCCTTCGTTGGGGATATGGATCAATCGGTTTGTTTATGAATATTGACTTTCAGCACGAACTTTCCCAACATCCTTCCCCCCCAAGACAAAAACTATGTATGGGTACCCACATGTGGGATGGGGTAAAGTTGGTGGCGTATGCCAGTTTCCCTTTTTCTTCTTTGGTGCTGTGTGGGTGAGGTTTTTTGTGGGATGTTTGTTATGTTTTTGCTATGTGGATGTACCTGTGTGTGGGGGTGCAACCTTGTGAAGTTCTGTTTGTGCTTTCCTTCTGTCCATGTTTTCTTTCTTCTTGATGATTGAGTTGGGAGCATTTGCTGGTTCTTGAGTCTCCCCCCTTTTCCACACACATGGGGAGAGTTTGGTTGCAATCCCCTCTGTTGCCCCCTGGTATTACCACGGTCCGTTCCTGTGCTGTTTTACGATGTGTGTCATTCACCCTTTTGGGACTATATCTCCCCTTCTTTTTTCTCTCTTACCACACAGTGTGATTTTATGACCTGGCTGCACACAGCGTTTGGGGGGGGGACCAACACCCCAATTCACAGGAAACGGCCATTTAAAGACCTTGTGCGGACCCCCCCTAGTAGGGTCCCCCCTGGACCCCCCCCCTACATTGGTGATTCCCATTGGGGTCCCCCCCAATCAAATTCACCACTCAAGTCATCACCTGGACCAACATGTAACACATACCTGAATACACCCCCCTGCCTTCCCCACACGGTCACCCACACACATGTCCCCCCCATCTCCCCCCCTGCACACAGCACACCCCTACAACCACCCTCCCCCGCACATTCTGTGGCACGGTATGCCCAGAACACAGTACCAGACACCTGGGTGTACCCACCCTGCGGTTTTCTGGTTCCCGTTTTTGTTTCCAGAGCTTTCTTTTTTGCAACCTCAATAGTCATGGCCAAAAACCAGAGACGACCCAATCTACCTGTTGATCACAGACCCCTTATTACCTTCTTTTCCTTTTATAGTAATTACCTTCCCCCCCTAGGTAAGTTCTCCTCCTTATAAGTCTCTGATGTTTAGTTTTTGTTTTTTTTTTTTTTTTTTTTTTTTTTTGACCCCTTCTACTGATATCTCCATGTGGTTCTTCTTTCCAATAAAAAACTATCTCCTCCACTTTTGCTCCCCTGTTACAAAGTACAAAGTGTTACGCTCCAGCTAATGGATTTTTTTGTATGGGGGTCTTTTCCCCCCCCCCTCCTGCCCCCCCCATGAATTTAATTCTCCTTTTTATAGGTGTGTGTTGGTTCCGACATGGTGTTTGCTAGTTGGTTTATAAGACAGCTTCTAGATCCACCAACTTCCTGTGATTGCGTTTTTCGAGTACCCTTTGGCCTTGTCCCCCCCCCCTTCAAATCCCATCGCTCCCTTATACTAATATTATATAGATAGATCTTCCCAAAATAATAGAGGGTCTCACAGCTTATCCCCATTCTCCCGATGAATATGTGTCTTGTGTGCCTTTTAGTTCGTTTTTGTCAGGATGTTTTATATAATTTAGTACTCATTAGAATTGTGTGGTATTGATAGTCTGCGAGGTTTCTCTCTTCCGTGTCAAACATGTTTTACTGATCTATCACTTTTTTTTTTGGTGTCCAGCTCCTTCCCGCTACCTTATTACTCCACCCCGGTACTTTTCCCTCTCCTTTTTGGATTCCTTTTTGGAGAAAATGGACTTCAGATTCAGGCCCGTAGAGAGGCTGCCAGCCTCCCAAAAACATCCCTTAGTTATCTTTTTGCCCTTTTTTTGGACTTTATTGTGTGCCCCCCTTTTTGTACCCCCCCAAACCTGCAATTTGTCCTAATTTGGGTTCCCCTGGCATCGATGGACCTCCTCGGATGACCCCCCTTTTTGATTTTGTAGCCCTCCATTCTGTATGCCCCCCCCCTTCTCCCCTTCTCTCAAATAAAGTTAAAGCCAAAGATTTTTCCCGAAAGAAGCGCCCAGCTTCAAAAGGGGCTCTTTTCTCCCCTTCTTGTGTTTTCTTCCTCCAAATTTTTTTCTCCCCCTTCCCCCCTCCTGTTCCCCCCAACCCCCCCAGTACTGGCCATTAGACAAAGGACCTTTTCAAGCAGTTCCTCCCCACCCACATTCCTATTAACTGCAGCAAATTTTCTTTCAACTAAGATGTCTAGCCTTAATCTTTGTCCAGAAGGGCTTCTTTACTCCCCTGTCTGTGAGTAGCGAATTTTTTTTTTCCAACTGTTCCTCCAGGTTCCCCCTTGACACGCCCTCCCTTCCGCTTTCCACGTTATTCCCCATTTGCCTTTCCTTTTTGTCCTTTTTTTCCCACACCCACGGAACTGCTGGTACAGGTTACATTTTACACCTTTTTTCATTTTTTTTTTTTTTTTCACCATCATGTCACCTCCGACTCTCTTTCTTGGGAAAACGGATGCATTTTGATGATTTTAAATAGCAGGTGCCCCCCATCCTGGCTTCCATGATTATTGGTTTCCCCCCCCTTTTCAATCTTTCGAATTGGTGTGGTAAAACCTTACATCCCTTTGCCCTATGATGTTTTTTTTCTTCATCTCCCCCCCCTCTGGGTTGGATGATAATATGGTCACATCCTCCTCCAGTTAATTGGGGGGTGGACACATTTTAAGTCGCCCCCTTTCTTCATTTTTTATCTCCGCCTTTCATCTTTTGCCAGCATCCCCTTCTCTGTGGTTGGTTCCCAAATATTCTTTTATTCATGTACATTTTCCTACATTTCATCATTTTCCTCCTCCCTGTCCTGTTTTTGGTTCTCTTTATTACCTCCATGACCAATATTTCTCCCACACCCTCCCCTCTCTGTTCTTACACCAGCTTAGGTTCAAGCTGGTGAGCACCCTCATGAAGAAGGGGCGCGGTGCCCTTCCCGGTTTTTTAGGTCTAACACCTTTGCCCATGAAGGACCACAACACATCCACCTCTGGGCAGAACACCCCTGGTGATGACTTTTTTTCCACCCAACCTCCCCTTCAGTCATATTAGATTGTCACCCCAGGCTTGGTCCCTTCCTGGATCTTCTCAGATCGATTTTTTTTTTCCATGATTCTTTTTCATTTGACTGAACAAGACCAATTTGGGAACCCCTGAACCCCCCCCCCTCTCTGTTCTTTTTTTCTCCCCTGCGTTTTGCCCTCCTGAATTTGACCCCCACTGAAACCCAGTGAGGCAAGGTCCTCCAACCCCCAACTCCGTGGCTACATTGTTCAACCGTTTGCACATTTCGAAAAACACTTAAATGGCTCGTTTCTCCCCCTCCATTCGACCCAGACTCTTTGAACCCCCCCAAAAAGATGAACAGG
>Ga0179591_1204421_pt1 | contig 11436 bp, 4 predicted proteins | sample CZOMad2_1_08_16f_FD_182891 | JGI IMG/M metagenome (GOLD analysis project Ga0179591, IMG submission 182891) | Vadose zone soil fungal communities from Angelo Coast Range Reserve, California, USA - CZOMad2_1_08_16fungal (PacBio error correction) | ecosystem: Environmental > Terrestrial > Soil >... | reverse complement strand
TGTGGAGACCCCCTTTGTTTTTCTTGGCAATCGGCCCCCCGGTTTGCCGCTGAGCTTCGTTTAGATTCCTCCCTGCCCTCCCCCCTGAACGGTCCTCTTGTTTGAATGCAGCGGTTTCGGCCCACTGAGTTTGTTCCCCAAAAAGGAACCGTTTCGAGGGCCGTGGTTTTGTTGAGGCCTTTCATGCTTCTGCGGTGCATCCCTTACCCCTGGGTTTCCTTTTTCGGGACTCCAAACGTTCCTCTTGTCTGTTCCGATTTTCCTCGACGTTTTTTCCCCCCATGAGTTTTCACGCTTTTGTGTTAGGAAGCAGCGTTGATCCCCGGGGTTTCACCTTTTGTCTGGGACGTTTTCCCCCCACCGCTCAATTCCTTCTTCCCGTCGCGGCTCTGGCGGGGCTTTTTCAGGATTGTCCCCGAGGCAAGGGACGGATCTTTCTTCAACGGGTGGCCAGATTCTTGCCACCGAGTTTTTTTACAGGACAACCGCTTTGGGCCTTCAGCAGGAATACAGAGGGGACGGTCTTGCCCCGCCCGAGGAGGCTTTAAGGGCTCGGGACTTCGGTTTTGTCTCCCCTGTCCGCCCGAGGCCCTCTACCACCTCTATGTACATCTAGTTGAGGGATTTCCTTGTCGCCCCACTCGACATCGGTCGTATGTAACCCACCGAAACTATAATTGCTCGCCTTTTGGCCTCAAATTTTCCTTCCCTGCTGGACGCTTTTGTGGACAAATTACCCCGATGCTCTCGTGATTTTGTGTCCCTCCTTACTGTGGGGTCGCTTTAGGGAAGCGGTTTCGCTGTCTTTCTCCCCTTTTTTTTGTTTGTACTGTTCTCTCTTGGCAAGGGATATTCTAGTTCCAAGAAGTTTTTGCTTGTTTACAGATCCCTTGCGTTTCCTTGCGTTTTTTCCACCAGCCTCGTACCGGCTTTCCCCACCCGATTTTTAAAGTACCTTTGTTTCTTGTGTCCCAGCCCCCTGGCCCGACCTGCTGTCTAATTTTCATAATTTTTCTTTATTCTGTTTTTCATTCTTGCCAGAGCTGTTCCCCTGGTTTCTTTTTGCCAAGGTGATGGGATTACTTTGCGCTTTCGGTCCTCCCCCCTCCGGTAGGTCCCTCCCCCGTTTTCGCCAGAAGGTTCAAAAAGGAGGTGGTCCTTTTTGACCCCTTTTCTTCTCCTTGTTTTGTTTTTTTAAGACTTTGCCTTTCCAGCTGCCCCTCCCCCCCGCGTCGATCGACCGAATCCCGGACTGACTATACAAGAGCTCTTGCCCTTTAGCTCATTTTTTTCCCATCTGATAAAGTCCTTCTTCCTCCTTGGTTTGTTTCGTTTCCCGAACCCTCCGAACCGTTCTCCCGAGGGTGTGGGACCGCGAAGCAGGACCCGTGGTTGTGGCACCCCCACCGTGTTCTCTCCCGTTCCCACCCGTCAGAAACCCGCTGGCGTCCCCGTGCAGGTCTTTTCGGAGCCCCTTTTTTTCCTTCGGACATAGTCCACCATTTTTCCCGAGGTTCCTCGCACCCCCCTTATTCCCCGTAGGCAGTGGCGACTCTCCATGAAACCAACGAATTTGCCGTCCTTGTTTTTTTCACGTCAGGCCGAGGCCCTTTTTTCCCTTCCCCCCCACCCCCTTTGGGGGTTCCATACAAAACAAGCTTCCCCGTTTTTCGTTGTTTACTTTGGGACTGCCAGGGCGGGCATGTCTTCAAATTTTGGGGGAAGCACCGAGTTCCCACTCCAACCCTTGGAGTCCCCTCGTTATGGAGAGACTCGTTAGTTGGATTACTTACGCTTTTTTGGACTCCCCGTGGCCACCGCTGTTTTAGTCCTCCCACCGTTTGTCTTCAGTTCCCCACCTCCCCTGAAGCGTGATTTGGTGAGGATCACCCTCCCATAGATTGGGTTTCCCCTGTTCGATTTTACGTCGCGTTTTCTTGTCCCGGTCTGCTTTCGACTTCCGTTGGATTTTTTTTCTTTGCCTCTCACCCCGTGGCTCCCCCCTTCAGATAGTTTCCCTTGGCCTCATTTCACGACCCCGGGTAGTATGCTCTTTTCGGTCTTTTTCTCTTTAAGAGCGTCACCAGTCTTTTCTTTTTTCCTGCGTCAGTTTTTGCCAGACGTTGGTGCCAGGATTTTTGCGGTTCCCAGACAGAATCCTCTTTGCGTTGACGTGCTTTTTCGGCTGGCCGTGTTTCATGAAAGTGATATGCCTACCTGATAATCCTGCTCTCGGACACGCGGAACTCCAGCCCTTTTTTCAAAGTCTTTGGAGATTCTTTTTGTTAACTGCCCTTCTTTCCTTTTTTTAGAGTTGTCCGAGCCGTCACAATTTCAGCCCGTTCTCGATTTTTTTTTGTCGGTTTAGCCACCAAACGAGGGCAGAGGAGCCCTTCTTGGAATAACCCAGCCTTCCCGCTTCCCGGGTTATTTTTTCCCACCTCCCGTGGCCTTGGCCTTCCATTGGCGGAGAATCAGACGGCTTTGGTTTCCCGTTTAATCGTGGCTTGCTTCAACCGGCGGGGAGTCTCCCATCCTCCCTTTTTGTATGTTTGAATGAATTTCCTGTTTTATTCCCTTTGTCTCAGAAGTGGGACCGCCAGTTTGTTAAAACTGGGGGCCTTCCTCTAGTCCGTCGTCTTTGTATGGGATCCCGTAGAGATTTCTTCTGTGTGCTTTCTTCCCTGATTTTTTTGGATTGATGAAGCTTCAGCTCGTCTACTACCGCACCCCCCCTGCTTCAGGACCGGTTCTACATAGGGCTTATCTTCTCTGGGTACTTTTACGTAGGTCCTCGTTCTGCCTTTTCCATTCCATCATCCCTGTGCCTAGTTGCGGACCGCTCCTGGAACGACTTTACATTTACGTCCGGGCAGGTGTCTGACAATCCCAAGCCCGCTCAACAGGGCCTGAAGGACCCCAGTCCCCTTCTCGAAATGTTTACACCGAAGAGATTAGAGGCTGCACCGAGGGGCCCCTGAGGGTCCCCTGTAGTTAAGACAAAGGTTTAGTATCCCTGATACTTACCTTTGTTGTGACTTCATTCCGTTCTTTTTTACCGTCTGTCGCAGAGTTCTTCACGGCCGTTTGAGTGACCCCTGTTTACCTTTGAAACATCGTGCGATGGTGCTTGAGGAGTTTTGTTGACTCCTCGTCAAGTTTTCTGAGTCCTGAAGTATTTGCCAGTTAGCTCCCGGGGTGGGTGGTTATAAATCGATTTTTTTTCTCTTTAGTATGTAGCAGCGGTTACCCCCTCACGATTAGGGGCTGGAGAAGCCCCCCCCCGTTAACCAAGGTCTTTGTGTCATTTTTAGTTTGTGAGTCCCCCCTCCCCCATTCGATTTTCCTTTCCCCACAGATGCCCGCCTTTTAGGCTTTTTCCATAACTCATCCGCGTTGAGGCTTGTCTACTTTTTCAGTTAAACTTTCTTTTGCTCCTTTCAGCTTACCCCTTTCACGTTCAGGGAGCCTGTTCCCTCAGTTGCGTTGGTTGCTTGTTTTACTGGGAAGACTGAGTTCCCCCCTCTTGTTCAACAACAGAGTACGGGTTTTTTTTCCGTTGTCTTAGTCTCTTTCTCGCCTCTGGTATTTTGTTTTTTTTTTCAGAAACCTGTTGGGCCTACTGGCAACCGTGCTTATATGGTCGAGGTCGTTGTTCCTCCCCCCGACCCCCTGAGACCCCCAGGCATGGTTGCCGGATTTTTGTTTCTTTTTGGCTGACCAGTATAGGGCCGGTTGAAAACCCTTATTGCTTCTTTTTTCATCTATTCTTACGGGTTTGGTCGACGTCTTTTCCCCATGCCGCCGTTTTTTTGCCTGGTTTCCTTCGTACGTTTGCAGTCAACCCTTTCCTTTTTTTCAGTCTTTACTCCCCGTCCTGGTTCCCCCTTCTCTAGGGGCGGAGGCATCCTGGGAGGCGATTCTCCTCTGACGGACGGGGGCCGGCTCTTTTCCCCTTCCCCTAGATTCCTTCCACCTATTTTCCCCCTTTTGCCGTTGCCTTTTTTTGTAAAGCCCTTTGTTTTCGAGGTACGGCACTCCCGCCTGAACCCAGATAGCTTGCAACTTTCAAAGACATCCCCTCCGTCACCTGTTACTCGCTGACATCGCCTTTATTCAATTGGAACCGCTCCCCTGGTTTTTCTCACATGGCCTTTGACTTTGGCGTTGCCCTTTTTCTCGTTGGAACCCTTCCTTTTTCTCTCTCCTTCTCCTCACTTTTGTTGGAGAATCGAGTCGCTTCCTAAGACAGTTTCCCCCGGGTTGTACCACGGTTCTGAACCCAGTGGGTTTTCCCTCGGGCTTCCCACCAATCTGCCTTCAGATGCGGAGAAGTCCGTCCCCCGGTCTGGGCGTCGATTTTTTTTTCTTGGTGGCCCCGGTTTTCCCGTCCCTGTTTCCCGTTTAGCGTTTAAATTTATTGTCCCCCCTTGAACCCTCCGCTGTTTAGACCCCCCCCCTTCCCTCCGCTTTTTTTCAGTTCAGCGGTTGGCAGCGGGTCATGTTTTTTTGGGACCGCCCGTAAGGCCCGTTTCCCCGCTGGCCCTTCGAAGTCCATCGTTTCGAGGAGAATATCCCCCTTACTCCCTTTTCAATACCAATTTCCCAAGTTCTTCTTGCTTTGCCTTTTTTGCGCTACCGCCCTCCGGTTTTAAACCCTTCTTTTGCCCCCACCTCCCCCCGTCCTTAAGAACGGCTCTGTTCCCCTAGACCCCCCTTTTCCGGTTCCCCACCCGAGGGCTGCTAATCCATTACTTTTTGCCTTCCAGCTCCCCTGTTTGTGTCCAAAAATTTTTTCTAGCATTTTCCTGAAAACTTGATCAACCCGGGTTTTGGTCATTGTTCCTCTGCCGCACCTCGAAAGCTTTTTTTTGAGAAAGTTTCCCCCATCAGGTCGACGCCTCTTCCCCCCATTCTCTGTTGGTGCGTATGACCCCCCCCCCCATAAAAAAAAAGAACGTTTTTTTTTAGCAGCAGGTGTTCTTTTTTTTTTTCCGGAGTAATCCACAACTTTATTTTTGGGGTAATTGACGATTCTCTTTGTTGAGTCTTTTTTTTTTCAGTCGGTCCCCTTTTTACGCCCCTTGTCCTCCCCCCCGATTAAGGTCAACTCGGCCTGCTTCTAGTTCTGTAGTCGGCTTGCAGGCTTGCTCGTTTCTTAAACCGCCAGGAATGCCGCTCCGCATTGCGCCCCCCCCCCCCTTCGGAAACGTGGTTTTTTCTGAGGTTCGGCCCCGACATGCTTTTGGTTAGCGATTTTACTTTCTCTCTTTTGAAGACTGACAGAGTCGATAGATGTCCCTTGCGTCGTGCCGTCTTTTTTTCCTCCCACGTAAAATCGGGGGGAGTCCCCCCCTCCCCCCCCCCACACGTTTTGCCGCACTATTTTTGCCCCCAGGCGTACCCCTTTGTTATCCCGGTTCGCGCTTCCCCGCGGCGTTTTTTTTAGTGGTTTTACGGCACGTCCCCCTATATCGTCGGACCCTATACGTTCTTGGCTTTTAAAAGAGGCCTTTCTAAAGCTCACTCTTGGTCGCTTGGAATTCGACTCTGCGTTCACTTTACCTTGATCCCTTTCACTTCCTCCCCCGGTTGCCCGTTCCCCCTTTCCCCCCGTCCCCCCTTTTTTTTGCCCAGAGAGACTCCGGCGAAGGTTGTTTTTTTTTTTGTGGTGAACGGTAGCCCTGTTCGGTTCGTTTTTTCCCCCCCTATTTTTTAGAGCGCGCTCTCCCCCCCCTTTTCCAGGCAACATTGGTACGTGGTCCCCGTTGATAGATCTCTTTCCAACTTGATCCGTCCTGAGCCCGTCACTTAGGCCCTTACCGCCCGTCGCAGTCCTCCCCTTGAAGGACAAGAACTTGGATAGTCCCTCGGGATGCATTCCCTTGACTTCTTCCCCCGTTTTATGACAATTGTTATTCCCAAAACGTGATGTGTTGTCTCTCTTTCTTTCTCCCCCCCCACCCCCAACCCATCCTCCCTAATTTTTTTCCTTTGTTGCCCTAGATAGGCTTCTTTCTATAAGCGATTTTAGTGGGGAGTTCCAGGCCTGTTTCGTCAACCTGACACTTAGACTGACCCGTTCTTTTTCCGGATCTGTGCCTCCCGGACTATTCCCCTTGGCAGTTTTTTCTTTAGTAGGGGCCTATGGGAGTTTGCGTTCCTTCGTTTTTTTTCGTTGTTTTTTCGAACCTTCCTCGTCCCAACGGTATCAGTCCCGCTTTCTAGTTGCCTCCCCCCGTTTTTTTACCTTTGTGTTTGACGTTTTTCCTTTTTTTTTGCCCCAACTCTATCCCACTTCGGCTGTAAGGAATCCTTTTCTTTGTCCTTTCCCCTGAATGCCCTGTCGGTGCCCCAAGTATTTGATGGCATGTTTTTTGGTTTTTTTTTGAATCCCCCGCCTTTGAGCCGCGACAAAATAATAATTGACACTCTTTCGCTCCAATCCCTCACCTCCCTGCCAACTCGTGAGATTTGGATCCGTCTAGGTGAGACAAAACCCGAACCACTGTTAGCTCTGATCTCTTTTTTCCCTGTTTTGACCGATTTGTGGTGGTTCTAAAGTTGCCCTTCTTAACTGGCGTGAGGACCCTCAGATTGACCACCGTTCCTGTGTTTTTGGCCCCCCCTCGAGTTGGCTTCCGGGAGTTTAGATTTTTGGCAGCTTGTGGCTCTATAAGTCCCCTTCGTACTGTGAGGACCCCCCCACCCCCCACCCCCCCCGACGCACAGGGTACGACCTCTCTACACTCTTCAGTCTGCCGAGATGTTTCCTCCCCCCCTTTCCCGCGCGGGCGGGGAGGGTTTGAACCTTGAAAGCACCCGTCTTATCTTGCCCCCTCGCTCGGTGTGGTGTTTTGTTTTGGGTTTGTCCTTTCCCACCTTGTTTTCGTTAGTCTAGAGGTCTATACCCCCACGTAGCATCCTGGCCTTTGTCGGCGTCTACTTTTCCCTTTTTAGAGAGGCGTTTTTTGTTTCCCCCCTCGGTTCCCCCACTTCTCACCCTACGATTCCCTTATCTTTAGCCCCCTCGTTACTCTTGTTCGGATGGGAAGAAGAAACTCGTGTTGATGCCTTTTTTAGTTATGGCTGACATCGCTGTGCCTAAACCACGCTTTGAGAGACTTTTTGTCTTTTTCGTGATTTCGTTTTTTCTCCGGCTTGACTAATGTACCTCCATTTTGGCCTTGCTTTAGCTTGTTGACGTCTAGTTCGCGTACAACGATGATGAACGTGAAATAATACGGGTTTTTGAGATGGTTCCATGCTCTACCCCGTTGACAACACCCTGCTCCACTAATTTCCTCGCAGTGGCCGGCCTATGGAGCTTTTTGGACGTTATTTTTTTTTTTTTCCTCCCCTACCCTGTCTTGTTCTCCTTTTCCCCCTTGGGTTTTTTGCATTAGGATTGAACTGAGTGGGCGTTTTCTGAGTTCTCTTAATAGTTGACGACGCTCGGTGTAGTCCCTTGTTAGATTTTCCATTTGGACTCCCCCTCCTAGGGTACGGGGACCTCCCTGAATTCTCCTCGCCTCCCCGCTTTCCTTATTAAAAAGGCCCCCTGTATTGGTGGATGGAGGTCCGCGGGCCTGATCCCCTCGTCTCTTTGGCCCTCCCACTACCCCTTTAGACCGGTTAGGGAACCCCGCTTCCTGCAACAGTTTTTCCCAGAACAAAACTTCCTTATTTTCCCCCCTCTCTTTTGGTGGAAGAATTTTTGCACTTTGCAGCTCTGACCCCCCTGCTCTCCGGTGGAGCCGGTTTGTTACCGACCCCCCTTGTTTGCGTGGGCGATTCCCCGTTCACGGATATTTTACGCTGGCATGGGGGATCTCTTTTTTTCCCGCCTCCCGTTTTTGTTTCTCTCAGTTTTTTATCCTTGGTTTAGGATACCTTTTTCCCTCCACCTGATTTCCATTTAGTTTGACCCCAAAAGATGTTTGTGATTCAGTAACCCCTTTTCCCTAACCACAGAGCTTGTCCCTCCTCAGAGGAGTGTAGAGTAGTTCCCCTCGATGACCCCGCCTTCTTTTATTCTTCACAAGTGTCGAGGTTTTTTTGACCCCCCCGTTTAGGACGGTTTTTCATTTCCTCACCTTTCCCCTCCGCTTTTTTGTTTGAGAACAAAAGTTTGTGCTTGAACCACCCGCAGGACCTACTTGTGTGTCAAGCCACGTCAATTTGTTACAAGAGGACTGTTCTGAGAAGTTACCAGCCCTTTTGAATCCCGCCAACTCCGACCCTCACCCGGCCCCGCTGTTTCGAGCATCCACTCGGGCCCATACACTGTTTGATCCTTTTAGAATTGAGAGCTCTACAATCGTTGGTTGCCCCATTTTTTGTTTCTTTGCAAACAGTGGCCCTCCGGTCCCCAAGTTACCACCTCTCCCCCACCCCCCGTCCTCCTAGTTTTGGGACGGTGCTAGTGTAGTGATTAGAGTGTTGTGGGCACCCCCCCCTGTTGTTGCGAGCCAAGTTCTTTGCACAACGCATCAACAAGTCGGGTCCGTGTCTTTTTTTTAGTCACAACTTAGTTCCAAAAGTCGAGAGGCATTTTCACGCGGTTCTTCGCAATTATTACAACTGGCCGGATTTTTGACACGAGATACTCCAATAACCCCGCCCCCTCCGACCGTATTTTTCAAGATCTCCTCTTCGTCCTAAATCTTGTCATCCCCAACTGAGCCGTTTTTTTAGTCGTAAACGGATCTTTTCCTTTGTCTGGGCATTGCCCCGTTAAGTGGCACTTAGGTGGGCACATTGCACCTTTTCTGATTCAGCACTCAGTTCTAGCTGATGTTTCGTGTTGGAGGGCTCTATCTCCATCAACCCCCCGAGCCGTCCGGTTCTTACTTGTTCCCCTTCCCCGTCCCATCAAGCGATTATGGTTGTCTGTGTTTTTTTCCTTTGATATTTTTTAGAACCACTTACCCGGTTAGATAGAGCTCCCCCTTTTCCTCTTGAAGTCCTCTGACTTTCCCGCCTTCTTCTCAAACTCTCCACGAGCTCGGCAAATAGGGAGCAAAATGTAAGGTGTTTCACTGAAAGGATTTCAGCCCACATTGCAGCGGCGGTCTATCTTGCTCAGTTTTCCACAACTAATATTAGTGACTTGAAGCATTGGACTTATTTTTTTCCCCGTGTTTTGCGTTTTTCGCCCCCCTTTCCAATACCCCCCCTATTGCTGATCTGCCTCGTCTTCCTTTTGTCCCTCATATGGCTGCCCAATCTCCCTTGTCTCCTTGGTTGGTGCTATCCTGCCTCCCCAGTTTACGGTTTTTCGTTTTCTGTCGCGCCCCCTCGGAACCCTTTTTTTCGCCTGACTGGTGAAACTTTTTATTGAATTTTGTCGCGGCGGTTTCCGAACGTCGGATTGCTGAAGGGCCTGTCCGCCTCTCGTTCCTCGTCTGTTTTCGCTCCAACACGAGTTTTTCCCCAGGCCTTTTCTGCATCTTGCCTCAGTCCCCCTCGCCACACGCTCGTGGGTTTTATTCGGACAACGAGACGGTCCCGAATTTTTTATTTTCCTGGGTCCTTCCGCCCCTTCGCTGGTGCACGGTTTGTATCACCCACAGTCGGAGGGATCTTTTTCTCTTTTTCCGGTGTGTTTTGATTTCTAGAGAGACCGTCAAGATCCTCGACTTGGTCTTTTTCAATTTTTTCGGCGCAAACATGTCAATCGATTAGCATGAGATTCTTTCCCGGTAGTTTTTTTCGGTAGCATTTTTTTTCCCCCCCCAGTCTCCAGAGTTGTCTCCTGGTTAAGAGATGGACTGTTTTTTGTGGTTTGGCGTGGTCGAGATAGTTTTTATCTCACCCACTTGATCCACACGTAGAGTTCTTTCTTTGGGCCCTTTGCCTTCGGACCTTTCGAGTTGTTCACGAGTAGTCCTCAACACCCCGATTATCAACTTGTAAACGTTTTTTTTTTTGAACATCCGCCGCGTTTTTTTACCCGAATTACAGTCTTCCATGTCGGAGGCCCCCTTTGTCCGGAACCGGATCTTCGCAGGGACTTTTTTGTCCGACGGCCCAGAAATTCCTGTTTTTTCAATTCGATCGGATTTTGACGGGCATGCAATGCAACCCCCCCCCGCGAGGTGCCTCTCCCCTCACGGGGCGACCCACCAAAAACTTTCTACGATAACTGGTTCCGGTGGACCCAAATTCTAAGCTTCTCCCGTTGACGCGCATGCGGAAGCCCCAGTTGCTTGACACCCAGTTTTTTGTCACGTTTTTCCGACCGATTTGCCGACTTGCTCTTTGGCCTTCTTCTCGCTCCTCGTTTCACAGGAGATACGCTAGTCCTTTGGGTAACGGGATAGACTGGTTTACTTTCCCCCTCCTTCCTTTTTGATCTTACTTTGTTTGGGATGTCCGAGATTTTGATGAAGTGCGGCGTGTTTTTTTTTCCCTTTTTTTTTTTCATTTTCCGGGCGGTTTGGTGCTGAAACTTTCTTCCCAGACACCCCCTGTCGCAGACAGTTGCGGCTTATGTTTGTTCTTAGTGTAGGTCGGCCAACCTTTTTGCTCGATCCTCCCCCAGCTTCAGTTGGGACTGTCTGCGGCTTTTTTTTTTCCTTCACTTGGGTTACTGGCACCCCAGTTGGCTTGCCCTCCTGTAGCCAAACTTATTTTCATGCCGTCTGATTGAAAGTATTCTTGTCCGTTCACTCCTCCTTTACCCAATTTCCTTGTTTTTTTCGTCTTAGCTTTTTCTGGTGAAGGGCTGCGGATCCCCCCCCTTTTGAGACTGTTGTCCCGTCTCGTTTTCGTGCAACTTCGCCTCTCCGGAGCCTGGCTTTTCTGCCCGGTTCCCTCCTTTTCTTTCCACGCCGCGTCACGAAGGATTGCGTCCCCTGACTCTACAGGGATCACGTTTTTGCTGTTCGTGTTTGTGCGAACCTGCGTTTTTGTTTTGTGCCCCCCACACGTCTCTCCGTCCTCTTCCTCTCCGCCCTCGGCGGTTTTCCTGTCCCCGTCGGTTTTTTCCGACGTTGGTCACCCTGTACCGTTCATCGCTTGTTCCCCCCCAACCCGTCGGGCGTCCGTCTTCGGTCCCCGTCTGTCCCGTGTCGCACCCCAATAGTGGGAGGATTTGCCGAGAGAGGTGCCCCAGGACCCGAACCTGCCCTATTTGTCGGTCCGTGTGCCCCGTTCTGGCCATCAGATTGCGACTTCAGATGGACTTTGGCATACGATCTTTAAGGTTGGGAGTTGCGGTGCTGGGTTGTCCGATCGACCAGGTATGTGCGGCACCTGAACAAATACTCTCCGTGAAACCCCGATAACGGCTCTCCCTTTCCCTCCACTCTCAGTCATGAGGAGTCGCCAAGGACACGCTTGGGTTTTTTTTCGTGATCTGTTTCCCCTTCTTTTACAAAAACTTCTTTTCTCGTTAGTGGACGGATTTTACTGTCTGCCCTCCAGGCAATG
>Ga0179591_1279413_pt1 | contig 11437 bp, 16 predicted proteins | sample CZOMad2_1_08_16f_FD_182891 | JGI IMG/M metagenome (GOLD analysis project Ga0179591, IMG submission 182891) | Vadose zone soil fungal communities from Angelo Coast Range Reserve, California, USA - CZOMad2_1_08_16fungal (PacBio error correction) | ecosystem: Environmental > Terrestrial > Soil >... | reverse complement strand
CTGGACACCGCAAAGTTCCCGCAGCCCCCCCATGACAGCCAAGTGGAAAGATGACCCCTTTTCCCTTTTCTGCCCCCCCCCAGTTCCCTCTTACAAGTCCCCGAAGATGGCATGCACAGATCGTTTTAGGCCTTAGGTCTTTATTCCTAATTGTCTTGGATGCCAGTCTTTTCTCTGGCCCTCTTTAGTGATTCATCCTCTCCTTTTCCCCTCTTAATGAAGCGGACCTTCCATGGTTTTTGCTCTCCTATGGTTAGCTTCCCCTTTCCCCCGATGCACCATTCCATTGTTCGAAGCGCGGGCCCATCGCTTTTGAGGTTTTAGCGATTTTTTTTCTCTTGATTTCTGGCACGGCGTCTCCCCGTTTAGCTTCTTGCGACCGTGTTCTTTTTTTCCCCCCACTTTTGTTTTTTAAGCCGGTGCCCTCTTGAGGAAAGCGAGTGAGCTTTCCCTTTATGTCCGCTAGGTGAAGACTTCTTTCTTTTCCCCTGACATTTCTACGAGACCCATTCTTTCTTTTTTCCTCTGGGGAGCATGCTTCCTGCCCAAATACCATCGTGCTGATTTTTGACCCGAGTGTTCTCCCTTCCCCCTCTTCCCCTTTATTTTGCAAGATAGTATCCTCCCCCCCCCTTGTTTCTCCAACCGCCAGTCGAAGGGCCGAGCAGACTTGGCCCTGCTCCCGCTGCCCGGCGTTTAAGTAGGAAAAACAGAAGGGACCTCATCCAACCACCTCTCTTCAGCATAATTTAGTGGCGAGTCTGAGTCCCACTGATGTTGCTCCGGCGTGCCATCCCTTTTCCCTCGTTTATCGAGAATTATTGACCTTCTTGAACAGCCGCAATAGAAAAAGCGATCTCCCTCCCCTCCCGGCTTTTCCCAAATTTTGGTTGACTCCGAACTCCCCCTTTTTTGTTGCGATTTAATCTCTCTCTTTTCCTCCCCCTTGTTTTTTGTTTTTTTTTGTATGATTCCTCCTTTTCGCCCAATGAAATGGAGGTAGTATTACTCCTTTCCCCCTTCGCTGTGTCTTTTTCGTCTTTTTTCTGCGCTTTTTTACCCTCCCCTTTCAGGTCCCTTTGAATCGATAACGCCTAGCCTGGCCCCTCCAACTGGGACATCCTTTGGCGCCCCCCGAAGGAGAGATCAAGGATATTGCTGCCTTTCTCTTTTTTTTGTCCGCTGTCCTCCTGATGAGGGCCCCCTTTCCTCAAAACTGGCGGCGGCTTGGTTCCCCCGGGAACCCCCCCCCCCCCCCCCCACCCCCCACCCCCCCCCCCCCCCCCCCCCCCCCCCACCTCCGTTCGGTTCTTTGAGAATAAATTATTTCCCCCTCCGTCGAAGCTACTCGAACCCTAGCGGCCACCCCCTTTGAAAGGATTTGAGGATTTCCCCAGTCCCTTTTGCCCTTCCCCCTCTTTCTCTCTCCACTGCTCTGTGCCGATCCTTTTCCTTCACCGTCAGGCGCTCATCGTCCCTAAGCTTTTCCAGTATGTTTCTTACCCCGCAAGGCGGGAAAAAAGACCATCCCCCGGGCCCCGTCGCTCTTCCCCTGCCTCGTGCGCTTTCCACCCCTCGACGCACTCGCTCTTTCCCACTCCCAGTCTCCCCTCCCAGAAAAATGGTGACTCGCCCGCAGCTTGAATAATGCTCTGCTAGCAAATCTCCACACCTCTCTCCCTTCCGAGATCGCGTTCCCCCTTTTGGATTCCCCGTTTCTGAGCGGGCAGGAAGAGCCGACTGCACACGCCCCCTGCCTCCGTAAAGGGAATCATAATCGATCTCCTCCGCTCACTGTCTTCTGCAGTGAACCCTTTTTCCTTTCCTTCCGTTTTTTTCTTCCAGTGCGGCTGCTGTGTTCTTCGCTTCCTGCTGTTTCTAGCTTCTTGAGTCTTTATTAGCCACCCAGCCGGTTCCAGCACATCAGAAGATCTCCCAGGTTTCTCTGCGTCTTCATGTTTTCCCCCTATCCCTTTTTCGGTTTTTTCTGACTTTCTCCAGATCCGTGGTGGCTCGCCCCCCTTTGTTTATTTTCCCATTTCTTTCACTGCGCGTATTGCGGAGCGCTTTTGGTTTTTATTCTTTTTTTGGATTAGACTCAAGCTTTTTTTTTTCCAACCTCTCTTGGCCCCCCTGAAAGATGAGAAACTGTCCTGTTTCCCCCCGTATTATCTTCTCCGCCGTTTTAAGCTTAATTTCTTATCCTCGAAACTCTTTGGTGGATGCGTTTCCCCACCCCCCCCACCCCCCACCTTTTAGTGGGGCGGTCCCGTTTTGGGCGGTACCCCCTTCCTCCCACCATCGTTCCGCTAGTCCGACGGCTCAATTTGCTTCACGTGGTCTCGGACTTTTGAACCGAGCCTTAGTCCCTCTTGATAGGAATGCTGTTAGAGTTATCTCTTTTTGCCCCCTTCTTCGGCAACCTCTCCGTCGACCAACCTACATTGTTTTCCGAAGGGAGGACATCACTTCCTCTTCTTCCAGGCACTTAATGCCCTTTTGCAGGATACGCCTCCTTTTAGTTCCTTCCCTTTCTGGCTCTCTTTCCGTTTAGGCATCAGCTACTAGCTAGTAAAAAATTGACTCCCCCCTTCCCCTCCTTTAGGCCCCCAACGCTGGGGGGAGGTCGATCTCTCCCCCCCGTCAAGTTTTTTTTGCGAGCTTCAAATAGACTCACGCTTCCCAAACCCTCTCAGCTCCTCCGCGTGAGATTCTCTGAAGTGCCCTCTCCTTCTTTTTTTTTTTTCTTCCCTTTTTCTTTTTTGCAAAACCCCCTTTGCTTATTAAATTTTTCTTGAATTCCCTCCTCCCTCCCTTTGACCAAAACATTTTTTTAAAATAAACACGGAAAAATCTCCCTCCTTTCCCCCCCCCCCTCCCCCAAAAGTACCCCCCTTCTCCCCCAACACTCGCCGCACACATCAAAAAAAAAGAGAGAAGACTTGGCAGCCACCTCCAATTCAAACCAGATACCCCCCTCCCTTTTTAGCCTCACCAAAACTCCTCGAGATGCTTCCTCTTTTTTATTCGTGTTTGCCCTTTGCGTCCTTTACCGGGGTCATTTTCTAAGTAAAGGTGAGGTGCAGCGCGCGTTTTTTTTTTTTGTCAATTTGGTTCAGACGCATTTCGACTTTCCTTTGGCCAGGTCACGGACGCTTCTTTTTGCTAGCTCTGCAACCTCAATAATAAATGTACCTCCCCTCCTTTTTTGTTTTTTCTCTCGAGTCACGTCCCCTCCCCAATCCCCTCGTTCAGTATTGACTCGCATCCATGACCAGATATATCGTCTGCAGGAGATCGCGCCCCCCCTTCCCAAACCCCTTTACTAACCGAACGGGCCTCCCTCATACCCCTTAATACTCACCTTTTCCCCCCCGTAATTAAAACTCCCTCCTTGACGCAGAGTCCGTTGACACTGACCTTTTCTTATCATTTTCTAGTCGTTGGGATTCCCGGTATTGATTTAGTGTTTGGTTTTTGTAGGGAGATCCTTCCGGCGTTCTGTGTTTGGGTGATGGATAGTTGTCCTCTTTTTTCTTTATTCAACTTCCGTTTCTATTTCTCTTTTTCCCCCAACCTTAACGATTTCGCATTTCTCCTTTTTGCCAAGGCATCGGGCTCCCTCAACTCAAGAGGGAAGGAGCCGCCTTTTTCCTTTTGTTTTTTGCCTAGTGTTCTTTTATTTGATTCCCGCCTCCCCTCCCCAACCTTGCAATCGTTTCGCCCCAAGTTCTGTCACCTTGCCCTAAATTCTGGCCTTGTCAACAAGGTTAGGCCTCTCTTGGATGACTCTACCCCTTGAATGACCTCCCCCCTTTCCCTATCTTCCTCAACCGTAGCCTTTCTAGAGGACCTCCGCCAACCTCTTGCCCTTTTTTTACTTTGCACGTTCTTCTTCCTTTTGTCCTACAATGGCGCCATTTCCCCCCATTTTGTTTATTTGTTTAAAGGGTCCCCCTGAACTCCCCGTCTACGACCTTTGATCCCGTTATCCTCTGTTCCCCCCTTTTTAAGATACCTCCTCTTTAGAAAACTTATAGTAAATCTCCTCTTCCTCGGTTGTTGTTTTAGTACATCCACACCACTTTGAAGTTTCCCTACAAAGGTTGATTCCGGAACCCGATAACCACCAACTATCCTCGACAAGGATCCGGGAGAACAACCCTTTCTCACCTTATCCCTTCTAATTTGAGGTCCCCCTTTTTATCTATGCTTTTCTAGCTTTTTTTTCAAAACTGTCCCCATCTTACTGTGCTCCCCCACCGGATTGAAACCCTTCTTTTTTCCTACAACTTCCTTCTATGAAATCCCCCCCCCTAAAAAAAGAGCCTGGCTTCCTCTTCCCCCCTGTTTCTCTGGCTATTCCCCTCCACTCTCAACCGGGCTCGCCTTAATATGCGCACCATTTTTCTGGCTCGAAAAAAGAATGGGTTTTCTTTTTCCCTTGTACCGTTTGTTTTATTAATTTCCCGCCTCCTTTTCCGTTTCCTGACGTCCCTTCCCCTCTCCCCCCTCCAGTGGTCCGGAGGAAAAACGGTGAAAGGCACTAACCCTTTCCTTCTGTCTTCCCAATAAGGAAGCCAGCTCTCTGCACTCTGGTTGTTTTAGGCTTTCTACCTCTGGCGGGATCCAGTTTAGTCTCTGACTGCCTCGATCTTGCCGGAAGAAGAGAAGGGGCCGCCTCTTCCCTCCTCGTACTTCTCTTCTTTATCTTTTACCCACTCTCCTTTTCTTCCCCCGCTGCTTCCACCCATTTCTTTCCTCTGGATCGCTTGGTGTTTTTTAGAGCAGATGAGTTATTCCTTTTTCGCATTTTTCCCCCCTATCGGAGGACCTTTTTTTTCTTCTTACCTCCTTTCTTTTTTTCCCAGATTCTCTAAATTAGTCGATTCCAGTAATTCGAGCACGGTGAAGGCCCTGAAAGACTCGGCCCCTCTCTTGCCTCGATCCCCTCTCAAATTGATGGTGCCTGACTCCCCTCAATTGCTTGCTTTTTTCGTGCGCCAGTCAGTTCTTCCGGCGGTTTCCCAATTTTTCTTCTCTCCCTGTGGTTAGAACATCAAAAACTTTCGCTTTATCTTTTTTCTCCCTTGTTCCCCCATTGACGTCAGTAGCAACCCCCCTCCTTGAACCGCCCCTTCAAAACGAGTCCTTTTATATCCTTAGTTCCCGTTGCCCACACTGTGGCCGCCCCCATTTTTCGTTGGCTCCCTTCCCTTAGGAGGGTTCGATTATCCGTCCTTCCCCTTCCTTTTTCCAGAGACCTCCTTCCCACTTAAGAATAAGCACATCGGCATTCCCTTGAGATTTGCGGGAGACCTTGTTACCCAGTCAGTGCTAGTCCTCTATCTTTCCTCAATAATAAGATTTTTTGTTTTTTCTCTCTCTCCCATCTCCTCCAACCTTGTCTACAAGGTTTTAAATTTTCTTTTTGGATATTTTCCTGTTGCTTTTTAGTGCCGGTTCCCCCTCCCCTCTTCCGGCGGCATTCTCTCTCATTCCGGAATTGGCCAACGCCATGACCATCAGTTGGCGTTCCTGCTTAGAGATCTGTTTTTTTTTCCCCCTTACGCGTCGGTTTGCCGTCGTCCGAACGTCTGTTCCCCTTTCAGATTCGCGAACCGTCTTTTGATTTGCGCCGGAGCGGGAGAGAAGACCTCTTCTTTTCCACCCCCTTTTTCTCATTGCACCTTACCCCTTTTTTCCTCTTCTCTTATTCTTTCTTTGAGCAGGCCAGTCATTTGACACTTTTTTCCCTATTCCCTTCTGGCTAAGGCATTTCCCCAACCGTCATGCGGCCATGACTCTCCTCCTACGTTTAATACAGTATGCCTGATTCACCCTCCCTCCTTGAAACCCTCCTAAGGAATCCAGCTTTCCCCCATCCCAGCAGTGCTCGGCCATCCTTAATCTTCCAACAGCTCTGCCGTCCCTTTCGCGAAAGTCTTGAAAAGATGCATCTTGCCCTCCCATGAAAAAATCGGTATAAACCCCTCCCATTAGATAGCAATTCTCGAGAGCGGGTCCCCCCAGTCTCTGGATTCCTTTCATATCAGGTGCCCAGAGCCCCGTTCTGCAAAAGCCCCCTGTCTTTTCCTCCTGCCGTTGCTCTACCCTTGCGAGATGGTTTTCATGTCTTCTTGTTCCTCCTTAAGTTCCCAAGTAATTTTCTTCCCTCACACGTTTTAATCCCTTTTCTCCCCCATGAGTTCTAGGGAGCAGTGACCTCTTTTGTATAAGCTTTTTCCCCTCTCCCAAGAAGTGTACAATGAAAATTACTCCTCTCTCCTTCTTGTTCATGAGATCTTCTATTCCTTTCTCAGGTTTTGACTCTTGCTTCCAATAGCATTCTCAGTCGCTTTGTTTAGGGCATTGTTTTAGCGGTATGAGGATCTTCGGGTAAATAAGCGGGAGTTTGAGAAACTCACCCATCCTTTTTTTCCCCCTCTCCCTTTTCCCCCCAAAAAACCAACCCAAAACCAACACACAAATTCAAGTTTCGCACCTGTTAGGTTGATAAAGTTATTTTCTTCCTCACTTGCCCCGCCATTTTCCCGAATAGCTTTTGTGATAGAGAACACCTTTTCTCCCTCGTTTTTGCCCTTTGTATCCGGCAAGTTTCTTCGTCGCAACAAACATTTGCGGAGTGTTACCTTTTTTCCCCCCCCCGGCGTTACAATTTTTTCTAGGAAATTCCTTTGAACTCCGATGTCGCGCGTAACTCTTGATCCGGCTGAACTGTCGTCGCAGTTCATGAACCCCCCCTCTCGTGACCAAACTCCAAAGACCCATTTCCTTTTCCCCTTCCGTTGTCTTACTCGTAATTCGACGGAGGCACCCCCGTAACCAGTTCACCGGTGTCAGCATCCGGCCCCAGGCTGACGGATTGTAGATTGATCTCCTCCTAAAATGTGGATGTCCCCCTCATACTCCCCCCCCATTGTTAGAGGAACCCCGTCTTTTCCCTCCGATGTATTCCTTGTATTGGGTCGGCCTTTGCCGATAGAACAGTCAATGTGGCTTCCTTAAACATAACAACCCAAAACTACCTTCGTACTTCCTGTCCTTTGCGATTTTTACTGCCGATCAATTTCCCCAAAACGATACCCGCTCTCTTCCCGACCTTCTTCCCTTATAGGAACGCCCCCCCCCCCCCCTGGCTTTTTTGAAACCTTCCCCAATTCTTTCCGACATAAAACCATGAAACACGGCGCCAGCCGCGACAGAACTTTATCCTCTCCCACCCTTAACAACCCAACCCCCCCCCCCCCTCTAGCTCTTAGGAGCCAGCAAAACCCAGTCTCCTCCCCTTGTCGATTTCTCTCCCCCACCCGACGCTGAGCCTGTCAGCTGGAGTGTTATTCGGTTTGCCCCCCTTTCCTTCTTTGACTTTTGTTACGTTCGTTTCCTCCCTTTTGCTGTTTGCCCTTCGCGAGTTTGTCCAGTTTCTCCCTGGAATTTCGAGAGTATCTGGTAAGTCCGAGGCATAGATTCCCGATTGTTTGTTGGACGTTTTTCCCCCAAACATCCCTATTTAAATCTCTGTGTTTTCTCTATGATTTTGGCAGACTAGAAAACCCTCCCCTCCCTACCATTTACCCGGCATGAAATTACTCTCCCATTCAGGTCGATTCACCCAAATTCCCCCCCCCAACCCTCGCGACGTACCGCAACGGGACTGCCCCTTCCTACCCGGTCATCCGCCACTTTTGCAAAACGAAAACCTCCCTCTTACCCTCCTTTTAAAGAGGGTTTTTTTTTTCCCCCAATTCTACCCCCCCTTCTTAGATCTTCGCTTTTATGGCTTCTGTGGGCTTTTCGGCTGCTCTCGAGTGGATGTTTTTCGTTCGGTTGAGAGGGGTAATTCTGTCTTGCTTCCTGGGTGATTTTTTCTGTTTCTTAGGAGAGTTAAGGTTTTCTTTTCACCCCCTCCCCCAAATTTTTTTCATGATTTTCATTTTCTCCACCCCCCCCCTCTTTGCCTCCCTTTGCGCCGTTTGCTATGCATTCGATGAGCCGTACACCATACTCAAGTCCTCCGCCAGATTCTGTTTTTGAATTTTTTTTTTCTGCGTCCTAGCTTGATAGCTGCAAACCTTGCGTTCGAATCCTTTTCGGCAAACAGCTTTAGGTTTCCCCCTTTCCCCCCTAAACTCTTGATTCCCCTGAACCCCCCTGGCTCTCCTTTTTATTTTTGGCGATTTTTTTCCTAAAGCAATTTGATGATCCAATTCTGCCACCCGTCACGCTCTTTCCTATTCCTGCAAACAGATTGCCTTTTTCCGGTTCCTCCTCAGTCATTCTTCATTTTCTCCTGTCCTCATGGAGCAAAATTTTACGGTCTTTTGTCGACGTAGGGTCAACGTTTTTTCCATGAACTTCTCCCCTCAGTGACATCCATTAGTGGTACTGTACTCATGGATTCTCCTTCTACTCGTCCGATCCCGCAAATTGTCGCTTTTCCCTTTATATTCAAGATGGTTTTTCATTTACCTTCCCCCCCACTTCTGCCCTTCCCAGGTGAGGAAAGGACACCCCCCTTTCCTCGACCTCCTCCGCAGAGGCGCCCCCCCCCCCCTCCCGGAACGCGTATGGAGTCTGGCTGGTTTCTCAGCTGGCCCCTCCCTTCTTGTTGAAAAAACGCCTCTTCCTTTTTCACCCCCCTCTTTGAAAAAACTTCCTTCCTAAGAAATACGTCTCTCTCCAGTCCCCCTAAGACGCGGTCCCTGTGTTCCTGGGCCCTGACGGATCTCTGATGAAGTTCACTAAAAGAACACTTTCCTCAGCTTCACTGGAGTAGCTCTCCCCCCTCCTTGTCTCCTGTCTTGATGGGGCACTGACGTCTGTGTGGCCTCTACGCATCATAGACGACCGAATCCTGCTCCCCCCTCCCCCCTTGACCACCTCCACTTTTCTCATGAAACCCTCGCCCCGTGTCATGTCTTATTTCCCCAAAGGCTCTTGAATCTCCTTTGCACTCCCGGTTGAGGAGGATGACCTTTTTCTTTCTTTCCTTCTGTGCTTGATGCTTTCCTTTCGTTCCCCCTCGTTTCTGGGACCGTATCCGACTGGTTCCAATTCACCTCTAGGAATTCTATTTGGGAGATGTGTGGATGAAGCAACTTTTCCTCTTTCTTACTTTCTTCCCTAATTTTATTTCAAGCTCTTTCTCTTTTTTCTTTTTTGGCGTTCGTTCGAGTTGGTTCCCTTCTCCCGGTTGCCCATTCTGTCCTAGTTGTTCCCGGCCCCCTATGTCAAAGATGATTAAGCCCTTCTATCACCCCCCCCCCCCCCTTGGGGGGGGGGGGGGGGGGTTTTTTTTTGGGTTGGGGGGTGTGGGGGGGGGGGTGGGGGGGGGGGGGGGTTGGGGGTTGGTTTGGGTTTGTTTTTTGGGTTTTGGGGGGGTTTTGGGGGGTGGGGTGGGGGTGGGGGGGGGTTGTTTTTTGGTGGGGGGTGGTTTTTCGCGATCCCTCCGTCATTCTTCATTCGGTTAAGGTCCATTAGGACCCCTTCCTCAGTTCCACATTTCTTCTTAAACGTTTTTTAGACTGTCGCAATCTCGTGATTGATGGTGGCTCTTTTTCTCCTTTCCGTTCTTTCCCCTTGCATTTTTTTTCGAAGGATTTCTTATATAAGTACCCCTTCCTTTTTCTGCCATTCCCCCAATGCCTCTCTGAAGATGGTGCTGCCTTGTCCCTGATTGCATGCCCTCGTCCGTCTGCAACTCGGAAGACCAGAAAGCCTTGAGCTCTCCCTTTTCTGCTGTTTTCTTCAGTAGGTTTTCTACTTTTCTTTTTCCCCTGCATGTTTCGGTCCTTATGTCTTTCCCCCTTGCTCTTTGATGGGGACCTTCCTAGCCACCTCCGCCGCACACCCTTGTAATTGAGATGCAGTGGCATAAAGACCCTCCTGTTCAGTTGCCTCTCTTTAATTCCCTAATAATTTTTTTTTTTTTCCTCTCTTTACCCAGTCTTTCTAACTACTGTTTCGGTCACTTCCCATTTCTTTCCCTGCCGACTTTCTTCTATGATCTGGCTGTTCTAGGCGCTGTCGTCCCCCTCTTTAAGGTCAAGACCATTCCGACTATTCCACTCCATTCTTGCCCCCCCCCCAATTTTTCACATGTTTTCAACCCTCCCTTTGTGAGTCACCCGGCACGACAGTCTCAGCGTTTTTCTTCTTCGTGTTGCCTAGGTCCCTCGGCTGATCAAGGTCCGCCCCCCTCCCTTTACGAGCGTTTCTTTTCTCACACAGGATTTGCCCGAGAAGACTTACTTTCCCCCCTCTGTCTTTCCCTCCACCTAGCGGTCTACTTTTTTTATTTGCGAGTCCCGTCCTAACCCCAGCCGGAACGAAGAAATTGTACTCATCCGAGGTCCCTCTCTTCCAGTTTTCTTTCTCATGACGATCTACACTTCTCCAGCTGGCCTTCTTTTTTCCACCAGCCCGCGGTTCCCAAAAAACCAATTTCAACCCCTGCCGCCGCTACCGACATTTCCCGCCGAGAAAGGAAATTAATAGAAAATCTTTTTTCCCCCCCCCCCAACTTAGTCTCAAGAGTCGTTCCACCTTTTTGCAGGCGACAGTTTCCTTTCACTGCCACTTATCTACGACCCCCATTTCCAGAAGTCCGTGAGAGAGCAGTTCTTCTTCTGTCCCCCCCCGAAGGCAGAGAACTCTTGCATCCCTCAACCTCTTCCCCTATTCCCCCCACGGATCTTTGCCCTGATTTGATCGTCCATTCTTGTCCGTGGACACGTAATTTTCATCATTTCCCCCTTTTCACTTCCCCCTTGCGTTCCCCTGGTTGGTCTGGATTTCATTAACCCTCCCCTTTTTTCGTCTCTGCGTCGCAATGCAAGAAGATCCACCATCCAGGTTGTGTCGGTCATGGATGAGCGCATATCGGGCCACGGTTTTTTCTTTTTTTCACGTCAGCGCTCCTTCGGTTGGCTTTCCCCCCCTTCCCGATTGGGTAGGTCCAACTTTTCTTTATCCTTTTTGCGTTCTTCTTTCCCCCTGGTTTCAATCCTAGGGAGTTTTCGACACGTTCTTTTAAAAAAAGGAAAGGAGAACTGCCCTCTTGATCACCTTTTCTGTCCTTAGATTTCCTTTCCGCCTTGGGGCGCGCGCCTATTCTCCCTTCCTTTTTCCGTTCCGCAATCCTTTGATTTCATTTCGCGGCACGTGGAGTCTGGTACTCAGGTCCTCCAACCCCTTTTCTTGTAGATAAAGTTTGAAGTTTCCTTCTTTCTCTCTTGAGCTTAGATGGTACTTGCCCCGCTGATGAAGGCATGTGTGAGGAGCCTTTTCAACCATATTTCTTTTTCCCACATATCCAGGAGTCCAACCTTCCCCCCCCTGGGTCTCCGCCCGTGAGTTTAACGAACTCCTTTCTGAATCCACCTCCCAACATGTTCCAAGCTTTGTAGGTTCC
>Ga0179591_1356443_pt1 | contig 11438 bp, 13 predicted proteins | sample CZOMad2_1_08_16f_FD_182891 | JGI IMG/M metagenome (GOLD analysis project Ga0179591, IMG submission 182891) | Vadose zone soil fungal communities from Angelo Coast Range Reserve, California, USA - CZOMad2_1_08_16fungal (PacBio error correction) | ecosystem: Environmental > Terrestrial > Soil >... | reverse complement strand
CGGGGAGGTTCTTTCACGGAATTACTTTGCTCTTCCCCCCCCCCACAGAAAGGGTGTCTCGGGGGAGATGCCCCCCCCCCTTTCCGAAGGGTTGCACGCCGTCGTCTTTTTTAAGAAACAGTTTGGGACGCCGAGTTCTTTCCTCCACGATCTCCTGTAGGCAGTGGATCTTTTTCCGGTGTTTCCTCTCTTACGTTGAATTGATTAGTTCTTATGCCCTTCTCTTAGTGAGTGAACACCTCCCTCGCGGGTCCCCCGCACGTGCCTATTCTTTGAAAGGTCTTGGTCGAGTTCGGAGCGTTCCCCCCTATGAGCGACCTTCTTGGTCGATCCTTCACCCCGAAGGAGATGACGCGATTTTTCAGGATCGCGGCGGGCCGCAGCCTTTCTTCGCCCGCGCTGGAGAACCGGAGCATGTTCCCTTTCTTTTTTCCTCTCCAACTGTGTTAGACTTACGTCCGGCCCCGTTTTTTCCTGGATGTGACCCGCTTGATTTCCGCTTCCCCTCTCTGCCTTTGCTCAAGCGAGGAGGTGGGCAGCGTATGATGGTCGTGATCCCTTTTTTTTTCCTATAGAACGAAGACTTTCCCCCGTTCCCCGCTTTTTTTTTCATTCGGGACCGTGCTGTTTTTCTAAACTCATGACAAAGCGGCCTGGTACTAATCAATACCGAGCTTTTTCTCTTTCCCTCCTTTTTTGTTCCTCCACTGGAAAAAGAGGCCAGAAGCGGGGTCCGTTCCCTTTTTTTTTTTTCCCCCTCCAAAACTATGTTGGAAGGGTGAGTGGCCTTTTATTTCCTCCCCCGGCGTGGATGAATAATCATTCCCCTCCTCCCTTCTTCCCTGCTGTTAACCCACGCCAGGCTGAGGAAAGGAGGTCACTCCGCGTCCTTTTTTCTTTCTTTCCTAGAGCGTCCCAGGCGGGGAAGGATATAAAGACGGCGCCTCCCGAGAGTTACTCTCCCCCCGCCCAATGCATACAGCGACCCTTTTTTCTTCTGCCAAACGGAGATCTCTGGACCGCTAGAGAGGGACGACAATTTTTTTCCCGGCGCGTAGAGGACCTTTCTTTTTTTTTCTTTTCTCCCCCTCCTCGTCCATTAAAACAGGCAGCGGGCCTCTTCTTTTTTTTTTTCTTTCCCCTCTCAGAGGCCCAGTACCCCCCGCTTCTATGGATAAGAGTAGGTCCAGACCGAGGAGGTGGATGGCCTTTCTTTTCTGTCTTCTAAGGAGACCCCTCCCCATCGGTGCTAAGGACCTTACGGAATTTGAGATCCCCTTTTTCAATGGACTTCCCCTTCTTTTCCTCTTAAGACGGTTGAATTTTTCTCAAGGAACACCCTTTCCTTTTTCTTGCAGGGTCGCCCTTCCTCTTCGAGGTTTTTTAAGTAGGGGTCGAGTGAACGATGGTACCCTCTTCGGTCCCTTTGGAAGGGGCCTTTTCTTCACAGGCCCATAGATATATTTTCCCCTGGGAGATGGAGGGCAGGGAAGTTTCCCTCCCCCTTCAGCAGGGCCTTCTTCCCCCCCCACCTCCCCCTCTGCGTGAAGCGTTCCCTTAAACAAGAAGGCCAACCTCAGGGGAGAAAAGCTGCCCTTATGCGAAGGGAGGAGATTTCCTCTTTCCAGCAAAAGGAAGGTTAGAAGCGGCGGTTCAAGGGCCGCCCGCTTTTCCCTCAAGGCCGTGCAGGCAAAAGGGAGACTCGTGTACCTTTCTCCCTTTTTTCTGTAAAGCCTTCCAGCACTTTGCTAGGTATGCGATTCCCGACGCTGAAAGCCTCTCATTCCCCTCTCCTGGGCCTCGGGAGGTAATCGACTAGAACCAGCCCTCTGTCTGGGGGGAAGGGAAGCTTTTTAGAACCACCCCCCCCCTTTTCCCCCTCGAACGCGGTTTTTTCACGCTGCCCCGGGTCCCCAAAACCGCTGGCCGCCAGCCTTACGGAGACATGGCGTCCCCCCTTTTCATTTGACGAGGATCTGAGACTTAACCTTTTCCCGGCTTTTCGTCCCAGCGCGGTTTTTCCCTGCAGCCTCTCCCCTTTCGACGGTGCCCGGAACTTTCTCCGCCTTGTCTTTCTTTGCCGCGGCACCGCGACGCCTGAGGATAGTAATAAACGCCGATGATTTCTTCTCATCACGGAAACGAACCCCCCCCTCCCCTCCCTTTCTCAGAAAGTTGTGCCTTCCCCCCCTCTTTTCCCCTTTTTCCAGTTTCTTACCACCCCCCTGATGAGTGTGGATCCATCTCCTTTTTTCGTACCGAAACTCAGTAGCGATTTTTTTGGTTTTCCTCTCCTTTCCCCCTCCCTGCCCGGCATCACCTCAGTGACGGGACGTCTGAAGAGATCACAGACCCCTCTCTCCCCCCCCTCTCCATCCGCGAGATGAGGAATCCCGCCGGCCTGTTCTCCCCCTTTTTTTCTCTCTCTCTTGGAAATTAAAGGCAACGGGCGAGGACCCAGTAACCGCTAACACCCTTTTTCGGATACACCCCGCCCTTTTTTCCCCTTCCCCCCTGCTCCGGTTCGCCCTGCGCGTTCAAGGACGCCGGCCCTCCGGATCTGAAGCCTGCTTTTTTCCTTCTTCTTTTGTCCGTGTGATAGACCTAGGCCTGTCCCCCTGCTCTTTTTTTTCCTTTTTCTCCATGGGAAGCGGCAAGTGAGGTGACCCTTCTTTTTTCTCCCCCTTCCGGCAAGCAGCTGACGATCCTTTTTTTTCTCCCCCCGTACGGGGCCCCCAATGAGAAAGAGGCGACTGCTTACGAGAATTTTTTTTCCCTTCTTGCCATTCACGGGAATTGGGCACACTCCCCCCTTCCCCCTCCCCCTGTATGGAGGGCAAAGGAAAAAGGCTTCCCTTAATGATATCTCTATATTTCCTCTCCCTTTTCTTTACGGGGAGTACATTTCTTTTTCCCCTTGTGAGTGAAATAAGAAAGGGTTTTGGTCTTTTCCCCCCCTTCCGGGAATTCATGTTTGACATCTTTCTCGTAGCAGAAAAGGCCTTCCCCCTTTTCTTCCAGGGAAAGGACTGTTGGTTCCTCTCCCTTACAGATCTTAAGCTTTCATTACTTGGCGATGTAGTCTAACCGTAAAAGCAACGTGAAGATTCTCCCCTTTCTTTTTTCGTATTGGTGTAGAGTTCGGGCTTCCTCTTCCCCCCCCCTTCCCCGAGGTCGATCACCCCCAAAGTTAGATGAAGATTTTCAGGTGAGGGTTTCCCTCTTTTTTCCTTCGTCGGGGAATCTCTTTCCCACCCCTAATGTGGCTGAACCTATAGAGATGTTATAGTCCCACCCCTTTAGAGGTTACTGGGTCAGGCCCCTTTTTCTCCCTCCCCTTTCCTGGATGTTGCAGATGATCTGACGAGATCCCCCTGCGGGGTACTTCAGAGAGCGGGCTTCTCCTGGCCTTTTTCCCCTGTCTGGTAGCAAGTAGACGATTTCCTAAGGTGATGGCCGGTCCCTCCTTTTCTTACACGCGCGAAGTCAGCGACTTATCTCCTTCCCTCCCCACTACGAGCTCCGACTGGAATAAACACTCGGCTCCTCCCGAGGACGAAGAGGGGGTTCCCTTTCTTTCTTCCTCTTCGTCGTGAAATAAATAGGTGGGAAGTGTTTCTTCCCCCCTTTTTTTTTTTTCTTCCCCCTCATCGGAGTGGATGACATAATCTCTAATTAGTAGCGGGCTCGTCAGCCAGGCTGTTTCCCCCCCTCCTCCGGGACGAGGATCTGCTGCAGGGAGGTCCTCTTTTTGAGGTGATATAAGAAGCGGGACCCCCCTTTCCCAGATCCTCTTATAATCGAACGGTGGAGCAGGCCCGACAAAGGATTTCTCCCGATGGGGTCCAGCTTTTTCCCTTTTTTTCCCTCGGACAAGGACAAGCGTAGAGGACAGGGATCTGGTGCTGCGCGAATCGACGTTCCCCCCCCCCCCCCCTTGGACGTGCTGGTGACTGATTTTACTTCGAGGACCTTTTCTGGACTCCGGAGATGATGTAGGATGCATTTTTCCCAGAGAGACCGCAGAGGGGGGGTTTTTTTTTTTTTTTTCACATGAGCGACTCAGGAAGCCCCCCCCCTTTTTTTTCTTTTCCAGGAAGTTACGGTGGCATGACGGAATTTGATTTCTTCGTGCGGACATTTCTTTCCCCCCCTTCCCCGGAAGGTGTTGATGGAAGGAATCCATTCTTTCCCTTCCTCCTTCATTTTTTTTTTCGTCCCAAGGACGCGTGCCCCCTTGTGCTTCGTGTGTCGAGGGAACGTCTTTTTTTTTTCTCGGCGCCGGCCCCGGTGTTGGACCGGCCCGGGCCGAAATCTTTCCCCCCCTTTCCGTGGTGGTGTGGAGAGATTAGTGGGAAGTTTTTTTTTCCAGCAGGGAAGGCGCCGCTTTCACCCCGCTTTCCAGAGACCCTGACTTCCCTCCTACCCTTCCCTTTTTTCCGAAAAGACGGACTGACTGTGAAGGAGATTTATTTTTCCCGGGGAGGCTAGAGTCCTCCATGGAAGAACACTACCTTCCTTTCCCCTTTCCGTCATGGCCCACCCCCTTATTGACTTTCAAGGGTCCCTTTCTGAGTAGAACTCCACTGCGGCAAGCCCCCCTCCTTTGCTCTACAGAAGAAGCTGAAGCCTCCCGGCGCCCGTCTGGGAATAGGATCTTTCCCTTTCGCCCCCTCCTTTTCGGGAAGGACGTCCGGTGAAGAGACGAGAAAGATTCCTTGTCCGAGGAGACAGGGTCTGCCCCCCCCCCTTCTTTTCTCCCTCCTGGGTGGCCTGAGAAGGAATCGGAAATTTTCCCGTAAACAGCTCTTTTTCCCTTCCCCCCCTCCCCCCTCCTCCGGTAGGCCCTCTCGGACCTCCTTGCAAGAAGACTTTCGCCGTCAGCAGCATGGCGTTTTCCTTGCTGGCCCGCGACCGAAGTCGGCTCCTTTGATTCCCTCTTCAGGGCCCCACGTCATAAAAGGCACGCACCCTCCCCGCAGCGGATCAATCCCGTTTTTTTCTGCCCGGGACCCGTTCTGGCCTCTTTTTCTCCCCCCCCCCCCTTTCCCCCTCTTTGGATCAGCGCGGGTTTTCCGTCGGTATGATGAGTACCGGAATTTCCGCGGGTGTCAGGATTTGAGCAGACGACCCTCCTTTTGGAAGGGGACGGCTTCGTATATTGCGACCTTTTTTTTTCGAGATCCCAGACAAAGCATGACGCCTTCTACGAGCTGTGGACCCAGCAGGAAAATTTTTCCTTGCTCTCGGAAGTATCCGCTCTTTCCCTTTCTTTCGCGGACATAGTACCTCTACCACCTTTTTTGAGAACCGCTCTCTCCTTTTTCCCCCCTTTCCTCGGTTCGCAAGCTCTTGACTTTGATAAGGAAGGAGGCTCTCCCGCAGCATGAAAAGGGACAGCGTCTCTGGTCCGGTTGATCGCCCTTTTCTTCGGGGAGAAGTAAGACGAACTTCCCCCCCCCCCCCTCCCCTTTTTCCCTCCCCCGACCATGGAGAAGCTTTGGGTGACCCTCTCTACTACATGCCAATTTTTCCTTCCTGATAATGGTAAGGACACTCTCTTTCTTCCCCTTCCCCCCCCTCCCCCCCCCTGCGACAGCCCGGCGAGGCCCTTTTTTCGAACGACGACGGCTGGCAACGGCGTTCCGTGGAAACTACCTCGTCACCCCCTTTTTCCCTACACGGAAAAGTCCCGTCCAATGGAAAGCAACTCTTTGTACTTCCTTTTTCTCTCATTACGGTGGAGTTTCATTTCTTTTTTTTTCCTTTTTTTTTTCCCCCCTAAAGCCCGGTTTGAGTTCCAAGTCCCGGGTCTATCCAGTCGTAGGTAGGTAGCATGGACCCCGTTCCCTTTTCCTCCGAGAATTGGAAGGTGGCAGACACGATCTTATTATCGTCCGCTGGAATTGAATTTTTTTAGTTCGTAACATCATCCCCCCAGTCGTCTTTTGTCAACCAGAACGTGCGCTTAGTTGGTGGTCTCTTCTTTTCTATGCGGAACCTGGAAGAGTCCTCTCCCCCTTTCTCTGCAGATTTTCCCGTTCAGGCGGCGGCGTTTAAGATCTCTTTTTTTCCTTTCTTTCCTGTGCAGAGACTATTGGCTCTTTCTCCTTTTTATCGCGCGTTTCGCCACCGTGAGCGTACTGGGTGCCGGCCCTTACCCTTGATGTGCCGAGAGGATATGACGAGATCCTCCCCTTCTTGCTCATCAGAGAGAGTGTTCATAGTATGGCTGGTTTTCTGCCCAGGACGGGTCGCAAATAGCTCTTTTGTATGCACCGGGACGGAGGGGTCGTCTCCTTCTCCGGTCCGTCAGCAGAAGGTCTTTCCCCCGTTCTCCCCCCCTCTCTTTTAGGCACGCGGGATCCCTAGCTAAAAGGGGTTTGTAAGTACCCTTTTTTTCAAAAAAACTTTTTTTCTTTTCTTCTCCCTCTTTTTCAGTGGTGAGTTGCCCTTTCTTTTTCTTTTCTTGGTGCGGTCTGATCATAGAAGGGCCCTTCCCTCTTTTACTTCCTTAGTTAGCGGGCTTCTTCCTCTTTCCCCCCCCCCTCCACAGGCTTTTGTTGCCAGGCCCGAGAAAGATCTTAGTGAGATGCTAGTTTCTTCTTTTCCTGAGAGCGTTTGGACGGATATAAAGCTTTTTTCCTTCTTCCGACAGATTATCTTCCTTCCATCGACGTTGCGAGGAAATACGGAGTCCACCCTTTTTGCAAGCAGGGGAAGACCCTCTTTTTCCACTCAACAGAAGTCCCCTCCTTCCCCTTTTTTTTTCTCGGAAAGAGTCCCCAACAAGGAAGCGGGACGTGCTGGTGATTTGGACCTATCCGAGGGAAAAGACGTTTTTCTTTGGAGAAGAGTCTGCACTTTCCCCTCTTCTCCCTTTTTTTTCCCCCTTTTGAGTGAAATAACTGTCTTCAGGCGCCCCCGAGTAGAGGTGAAAGTACTCCCCGGGAATTTGAGAGAAGGATTCTTCTCCTTTTTTTTCCGGCACCCCCGGCAGGGTTGACTGAAGGCATCCCTCTCTTGCCCCCCCCTTTTTTCTCCCACGGAAGCGTAGCGTTTTGGAACGTCTGTCGGAAGGGGACTCTTTTTTTTTCACTCCCCCCCCCCCTCTCCGGCCCGGCTGGTTTCCAGGGGCACCGGAAAGTCCTCCTTTCGTTGAGAGAGATGGAGCCGGGCCTTTTTTTTTCCCCTGCCAGCGGCAGGAGCCTATTATCCCTCCTTTTTTCCCCCCCTGAGTTACCGCCTTCCCAACGCACAACAAGAGACGCCTGCCCCGACGTGGAGAAGTGAAGGAGATGGACTCCTTTTCTTCATCTTCGGCCGAAATGGAAGAACTAATGCATGCCTCCCCCCTTTTTCCCCCCTTAGAACTTAAAGGGGATGTTTGGTAACGGGTCCTTGGACAGACACAGAGAGGTATGGACTTCTTTTTTCTTTTCCCTTCACCGAGAGTCGGGATAGGGATGACCCCTCCCCCCCCCTTTCAGCAAAAAGCACCCTCGCCTTTGGGGGAAGGTCCCCCTCGAAGCTTCCCCCCCCCGGTCCCGAAGAGGTGTCGTCCTCCCTTTCCCTTCCCAGGCTGGCCGCCGGGATCTAGGGTTGGGGCTTTATTGATGAATGAAGAGGCCCTTACCCCCCTTTTTTTCCCCTTCGGGGAGATCCGTCCCCCTGCACGTAGGAGAGATCGTACTTTATCACGGCTTTTTTTGCCCGCCCGTTCCCTCTCCTTGTGAACCCGGGTGAAGAACCCCTCGTCGAAGGAAGCCCTTCTTTTAGGCGCCCATCATAGCCTCTCCCCTTCCCCGCCCCCCCCCCCCTCTTCCCCTCTCCGAGGATAAGAATTCGGCGTGACAAAGGCTGCTGGCATCGGGTGCCAGTTGATCGAGTGTGGAAAGTCTTTTCTTTATTGATGCTTACCGAAACTCCGTTTCGCTACTCTCCCCTTCCTTTTCTCCAGAGGAACCTAGGATAAGGCATAACTTGGGACGGATTAGATATCCTCCCTTCCCTTCTCCAGAGAATAACATCCCCCGCTTTCCCTAGCGCTGATTTCCAGAAGGCCTTCTTCTGGATCTAGGCAGATCTTTTCTTCCCCCTGGCGAGGGACAGTAAGTTCCTTACCCTCCCTTTGGGGCATCGAACAGACGCTTTCAGCCACATGCTAGGTTCGCCCTTTTTTTTCTCCGGAAGTCGGCCCCTCTTTCCCCTTCCTTTCCTCCCCTAACAGGGACCGTCCTCAGCCTAGGAGTGGTACGGTTGATCGACCTCCCTCGGCTGGGAGAAGTACGCTTTTCCCCCTACCAACCCCCCCCCTTTCCTGTCTCAGCGGAACTTTTTTTACCCTGCGACGCGTTTTCGCCAAGGCCGGCCCCTCCCCTTACGATCCTTCCGGACAAGCCCGTTCGCCGGCCATGATACACTGCGCCTCCCCTATTCCCTTATTATGATCCTCCTTCTTGTCACCGGATGTCCTGGGGGGGCCCCCCCCTTGCTTGAGGGAAATACACGGCCTTCTCCCTCCCACGTACGAGATCTCTCTCTTTCCCCCCCCCCCTTTTCTCTCTCCTCCCGGGACGGTTTAAGGTGCGGAATTCTTTGTGAACAATCAAGCCCTTTTTTCGGTAGTTGCAAACGTCCCTTCCTGCCGGTTGAAAGCCGTTTCTTCTAGTCGAAGAACAGGGACTCTGTCTTCCCAGGGCACGGAGGTGGGACCTTCTTCTCTCTTCCCGTGTCTTGAAGGCCTTTGTCTTTCCCTTCCTTCTCGGTAACAAGAAAGTTTTTCTTCAGGTAGTGTCCTCGTAGTGTTTTTTCTAGTCTGCTCACCAGAGATTGCTGAACCTTTCCCCCCCCCCCGGAACACTCCAGGGCTCTTTTTTTTTCCTTCTGCGGCGTTTAAGATAGCGGCTTTCCTCTTCTCCGGGCCCCTTAGGCGATTTTCTGACTTTGGGCTCCCCTTCTCGGTAATGGTTCGTCTAATGTCGCGACCGTGGATCTCAGGTGCCGAGATCCGACGTTTCCTTTTATCGAAGCTCCCGCGTCTTTCCCGGCAGCGTCTCTTTGTGATCCAGACGGAAGGGTCGTCAATTTTTTCTCCCGCGGCGAGGGTCTTTCAGTGCGGGTCGAGTGAGAACCTGCGCCCCCTCCCTTTTCCTTCCTTCTCCCTTAGTTTCTTACCCTCTCATAACAGAGCGATGTCCCCTCTTTTGATACAATCGGCCCTCTCTTTCCCCCGAGCCACTAGCGGGGTAGGGCAAGCCAACTTTCTGTAGCCTGCTTCCCCCCCCCCCCTTTGGGAAAGTGGTTCCTGCTGAGAGAGGATGGGGAGCTTTCTTCAGGGCGTGGATGACGCATCCGTCCCCCCTTTCGTGCTCTCGGTCAGCCTTCTCCCCACAGAAAGGTGAGGGATCCTCCTCCAAGAAGAATCTTTAGATTCTCGCGGAAGGGTAGAGTACCCGAGATAGAGAAAGGGCTTTGAAGGGAAGACCCCCCCGCCGGTAAGTCCCCCTTCTTAAATGTAAGAAACCGCGTGGGAGCCCTTCTCCGTTCGATGAAATTTCGGAAAGGGGGGGAACGGGAGGTTTTTGTTCCGCGGACCCCCTTTTCTCTTCCGGGATATGTCTCGAGCAGCGAGGCCCCCGGCAGCTTTTCTTTTTTGGTGCTGATTTACTCTTCCTTCGGAAAGAATTTGTTTGAAGCTCCCCTCCCTGTAAAGAAAGACCTCTATAAATGAGCTTTTCTTCCCCTCCCTTGGACAGGGCTATTCGAAGGTGGGCCCTGAGATTTGAAAGGAATTTTTTTCCGTCCAGTAAGAGGAGCCGTCCCCTTCCTTTTCCCCTTTGGTTCCATCAAATAGCAGGTCCTTGAAAAGGAGGTAGAACCTTTTTGTGGGGACGTAGGGTCCTCCCCCTCTCGGGATAATAGAGCCGGCCCTTCCTTTTTTTCTCGGAACCGAACTTCTTCTAATACGTTGGTGTGTGATCTCTCCCCTGCTGCCGGGCCGGTTTCTCCCCTTCCCCCCTGAAGGACCCAGTTATAAAGCGAGTGAAAAGAGTTCCCCCTGAAGGCAACATTCTCTTCTTGGCTGTGGCGAAAAGACGGACGTTTCTCCCCCTCCCCCCCTCTATGGATGACCGTCCCGAACAAGGAAGGCGGATAAGAGGATTTCCCTTCCGCAAGACGCCCTCCCCTTCCCATTCAGTCTGCAAACAGTCTCCCGCCTGTAAAGGCTCTTCCCTCCGCAAACCGGGCAAGGCCACCCCTCCCTCCGGTCTGGATCCCAGTGAGAAGCTGTTCTCAAGAGCAGTTTTTCTTTTCCTCGAAGCGACCGCTCCCCCCCCCCCCCCCCCCCCCTCAAGGAAAGAATTGCCTTGGGGAAGGGAACGAACGCACCCCCTCACGTTAAGAGGGTGGAAGTGTAGCTTCCCCTCCCCCCTTCCCAAGATGGACGCCATCTTTTCTTTTCTCCCTTGACTTCCAAATAGATGGATATCTACGAGGTTCTTTTTTTTGGATTCGGCCCGGAGGGAGCCCTCTGCTAAGCTTCCTTCCCCTATTCCTACTGCAGCAGAGGAAGGTTTTGCGTGTTTAACCCTTTCAGTCCGCCCCCTGAGGGACAGACGGTTCGCTTTCTCCCGAAGTCGTCTGGAGGAGTAAATCCCCCTCCAGGCGACCCCCTTTTGCCACGCACAACTTCAAAATAGTATTTCCCACTTCCTTTTTTTCGAACGTTGGTTCCATCAAAAGATTATGAAGAGGTGCCCCTTTTTTTCCGAGTGTGGATAAGTCTTTTTCCTTTCCGGTTATTTTAGTACTCACACCCAAGTAGATGGAAGCATGTTCAGTAACTGCGATGCGCCTCCACCAGCAAGGGCCCCCGCGCGGGACTTTTTCCTTTTTTTTTTTTACCCCGTACGGGTTCGCCAAAGACAAAGCAAGCCTTCATCCCCTCCTTTTTCCCTCCCGAAGGAAGGGGAGCCTTTTTTCCCGGAAGATCCCCCCAGCAGGGCCCAAGGGAATGAGGAACAGTAAGTGCTTTTACAAGTAGTAACTCACACAAGGTCTCTTCCCTCTCTCCCCAGAAGTTCAGCAAACATTGCTCCTTTCCTCCGGAACGGCGGCCCGCCCTTCCCGCCTGAACCGGGACGCGTCTGTGGTCCGGTTGATCCGACTCTGCTTCCGCCGAACTCGCCCAACAATGGACGGCCCCCCTCCCTCTGAGACGCGGCACGTGCTGGGTGCCCCCCCCTTTTCTTTCTACATCGCCCCCCGGCCGGAAAGGCAGAGGCCTATCGCTCGGTGAATGACACCCTCTCTCCATTTCGACAGCGCGACGATCCCTCTAACACGCCCTGCTCACCGGCTGAATTCCTAAACTACTCGCAAACCCTTTCTTTCCCCTCCCGGCCAAGGAAGTACGCACCTTTTGACCCTCCCCT
>Ga0179591_1298764_pt1 | contig 11438 bp, 18 predicted proteins | sample CZOMad2_1_08_16f_FD_182891 | JGI IMG/M metagenome (GOLD analysis project Ga0179591, IMG submission 182891) | Vadose zone soil fungal communities from Angelo Coast Range Reserve, California, USA - CZOMad2_1_08_16fungal (PacBio error correction) | ecosystem: Environmental > Terrestrial > Soil >... | reverse complement strand
CTCTCTACCTGGACCTTTGACATTGGGGCGCCGACACGATCAAATTTCACTTTCTGAAGATATTTCCCCTCCCAAGGGGCATGAGTAGGTCTATTTACAACTGCCATACTCTCTTCCTTATTGCCTCCTACCGGGTTTTTTTTCTCCCCCTTCTTCGCCCCATTATTAGGCGGTCGCTACGGGTTCCAGTCCTCCGCGAGGATGTCTGTACAGATCGTGGACAGGGCGACGCACCTGTAGGTTGATCTCCGTTATTCCCTTTTCTCTGGCCATTCTTTCCTCCCTTTCCCCCGGTGTCCCCCCCCGGCGCCTATCCTGTTTTCCCTTTTCTCTGACTCACCCGTCACGTGGCATCTCGCCGATTCAATTTCTCCCATGCTACTCTGAGGGGTAAGTGGAGGAGGACGGCTTAATCTTATGGTGTCTTAAGGCCGGATTTTTTGGTCTCCGATCTATTCGAACCCCTCCCCCTCCCCGGGCTGACCCCTCAGCCCGCTTTCCCTTCCCCCCTTAGAACGTCAAACATGGCCGTTCTCGGTCTGGCCCCAATCGACTCTCGACAGGGAGCCCTTCCGAGCGCTTTTTTTTTTATAACTTTGCCGCTCGCTCCGGGTGGATTGCCACGCCGAAGCAAAAAGTTGGTCCTCCCCTCTAGATCTTTTCTTCCCCGACGACGTTTCCCTCAACCGTCCTCGCTCCACCCCACCGCTTTATGCCCCTAAATAAGAGACGCGTATTCTTTTTCCCTTGATGGTGCTGGGAGTTGCATTCGTCGGTCGTTTGAGGGAACCGAATCTTCCCGTCAGGCAGTTTTAGACCCGGACGAATCCGAACGCGCTCTGGTAACGCTCGACCCTTTCTCTTCTTTGATCCCCCGAAAATGATTCCACGTCGGTTTACCCTTTGCTTCTGATGAATCGACGAGGGCCAGGTTCGCATTCCCACGAGGCCGTTTGGCGGTTTGTATCTCACTCCACTGCCTTCTTCCCCTTGCTCGCTTCCCCGAGTAGTCCCGGGCGGAGAGTTACCCTTCTTCTGGGTTGGCGACGTAGCGGTGGCCTCCCCTCCGTTCCCCAGAAGATCTCTGAAAATGATCTATTCTCATGTCGATCTTTTTCCCCGGTCCGAGGACTCAAGACCACGGGGCGTGCGCCCCGCCTAGTCAATTTTGGGCCTTTCCCAGATTTTGTCGGAACGGGCTTTTTGTTCCCAGTCAATCCCGATACCCGCCGGACGTCTTTTGCCAAGGCCGGAATGGCGACGAGAGGTTTGACATTTGGAGAAGAGATACTTTCTCCTGAAGGGCGGTTTATATTTTTTTAACCCCTCCTTGAGCGGACGGTGGAACTCTTCGTCCCCCGCCATCGCGCCCTGCTAATTCGTTCCCGATTGTAATATATTCCCCGTTTTTTCTTCCAGGTGAGCCTTTTCTTTCCCGTAGGTTTCACCCCGTCGCCCAGTCCCCCTTGATAATTTCGTTTTCCTCGCTCTGGCCTCCGCTCTTCCCCCCTTGCACTCTTCGTCCTCGCGTCAGGGGGATTGGTAAAATCTTCCCTTCCACGACATTTATCTTCACCAAGAGCTGTAGAGGCGACCGCAAGTTTAAGGTTATTCTCCCCCAACAGAGCGCTCGTCGCTTTGTTTTCTTGACTCCGGATGGCAGAGGATCTTTTGGTGAGTGACCGTTAGGTGTCAGGGAGGGCTTATTGCAGGCGGCTTGCTCCCAGCTTCCCCACGACCCCCCGAGTTTGTCCTCTGTCGACCCTTTCCCTTTGACGGCGGCCCCCCGTGATAAATACGACTGATTGTCTGATTCCCGTTATCTCCAATCTCTGCCGGGTGGGGACGATCGACCCCGCTCTTCCTCCCACGTAACCCCCCCTCAGACTCCTCGGAGATCCCCGTCCCCTCCCAGAACCCTCCTTTGTAAGGTGATAGACACTTCCACTCCCCCCTCCTGGAGAACGCTCTGGATCGGCATGGCCCGCTTTTTCTCTCTGCACCCTGCGATGCGGTCCGATCCCGTCCCCTTTTTGCAGACGTAGAACTGCCTTGCTTCCCCTTAAAACAGGTCCGGAACGACTTTGAGACCTGTGAATCTTCTCCCTAGGCTTTCGTAGACCGACAAAGCCTTCCCCTTATTCGACTTGGTCGTTGGAGCGAAGAAGTTGAATGGCCCCCCAGTCCCCGGCGGTGTCCAGGTTTGTCCGAGATTCTCTAGAGTTTCCTCTTCCCTTGCGTGATCCTTTTTTTTTGTCTTGGTTTTTCCATGGGTGACAAGGTGAGCCACTTCTTCCTTTCCTTCCCCGCTCGGCAGGTTACGTACCTTCTTCCCGTTCGCCCTGCTCGGCTCGCTGGAGGGAGTGCCCCGCCCTTCTTTCCCTTTTGACCTGCCAAAGCAGTCGATCTCTTGCGCAAGGTAGAGACTGCCATGGGTAGTTCCTGACAGAGGCCTTTTCGACAGTTTTGCGAGGTTACCTTTTTTACACTATGTTCTGTCATGTTTCTTTTGTCCCAGAACGGCTCGCCGGCCACCTTTTTTACGTAAAACCATGGCGGAGGTTCCCCGTGCTGTTTGTGCTTCCATTCAACTTCGTCCAACTCTTTACCCCTGCAGGGCCGGCAGATGCCGAGATGGCTTCATCAAATAGAGGTGAAATTTCCGACCGGCCCCCCTTCTGGTTCTCGCCGTACTTGCATCTTTATTTCCTACAGAGGGCAAAGCAGAACTCATCCTGGCCTGGTTCCTTTCGCTACTTATTGGAATCAACGATACCCCCCCGCCAATTCTTTTCCCCCTTTTTTCATACTCCCTTGTTGTTTTTGTTAGTACTCACCTTGTGACGAGTTTCTCTCGGTACCCGCATTTTTTTATTCCTTTGATTTCGTTACTATGAGTCAAGAGACGCCTTGCAAGGTCGTCTCTTCCCGACGTTTATTTTTTCAGTAAATTTCCCAATAATAGATTATTGGACTGTACACCTACCATGCTCTTCCTGCTTGCAGTTTGAACCGTCAGGGTGTTGATATGGTTTTTGTGTAAGGATCACCCTCCCGAGCCTTCTTTTTTCTGAGTTCCATGTTTTTTTCTCCCCGACGTGGAGAGACTCGCCGAGGCGGCACAAATCCACCTTGCATCGACATCCTTTTCACACTTGTCCCTTCGCCTGTCGACACCTTCTAGGGCGGAACCTGACAAGGGATTAGCTCGACATGGCGCGGGTAATCCAGACCGGTCTTTCGGCTGACGGGTTCACCTTTTTTCCCCCACTTCGCAGACTTCCCAGCCAGAGCTGCATCAATTGTCTCGCGGACAGTCCCCCTGAAAGAGTTCGGCCGAGAAGAGGTTCACCATTGTCCCCCCTGGCCTCCGCCCGACCTCCCTCCCCCCCCCCTGAAATGGAGGAACTCCCATTTTCGAGAATTAGAATGCGTTACCTGGCACCGAGGGGCTGGAAGTTTCCTGAGGCGTTTATCCACGACCACGACCCGGCCTTTCCTTTTTTATTTTACTCCCTTTTCGCCTGACGAGGCCCCACTAGCAGTGGCAGCCCTGTTTTACGGAGAAGATGCCGGGGACCTAGCCCACTCTAGTCTTCTCTCTGTCATGCCCGCGGGGTCAGCTTCATCCCTTAAGGCCCTGGCTTCCACCGCTGTATCCCTGCTTGGTGGGGCTTGTTGGTTCAGTAAAATGAGCGCTCTTGCAGTCCATTTCCCGTAGTCTCTGCTTGGCTGCCTTCCTCCCAGTCTATCGTATTTCACACCGCGCGCTTGGGAGGAGGAGCGACCTCCGCAGCATAAAACGCCTTCGTTTTTGAAGGTCCGTTCCACCGTAATCCCTCTAGTTCCCGACCGATTTTCCTTGTTGAGAGGCCCGAGGACCATCCGCCCTCCCTTTTCCACTTTCAGCTCCTATCCGCCGTCCCCATCCTGCTTCCATAACCAACCGCGACGAGGCAGAGATCCCCCCACTTCCTATAATACACGACGGATCCGCCGCGCCCCCGCAGATCGAGACCGTGCCTCGCATCCAGACTCCCTCTCCCCCCCCCCTGGTTGGTGATTTTTCCGCGCCCTGTCTAGTCGATTTCCCCCTTGGAAGATATGCTCCCCTGAGCTAGGTCTTAGCTAAATGGACTCACGGTTCCTTCGACTTTTTGGTGGTACTAGTGACTACCCCTCTCTTTTTTCCCCTAATTTGGGACTCTACGTGTCCCCCCTCGTGGCCGATTGCGCATGAGTTCCCCCCTCTTTTTGCGAGCTCTCTCCCTGCCCCCTCCCTCAGGTCTTTTGCACCCACCTACGCCTCCCTGTCCACGGCTTCGATTTTGCGAGGAGATATTCCGAAATTTTACAATCTCCCTCTTCTCGCCCCCCGTTTTCACTTCCTCCCCGACTGTCTTGTTATCTGGACTGTCCAGAAGACCCCCCCAGAGACCACGGCAGTTCCCCGACAACACTTGCCGCCAATTTGTGCAGAGCGGGAGAACCCACCGCCCCCTCTGGTGATGGAGGTCTCTGAAGCAGTGGAGGCTTTCCTTCTGCTAATGTTTTTCTCTGATCTGTCCCCTTCCCTCCTTTGGCGGGGACGTGAGTTCCCAACTTCCTGGGGAGTCCAGCCCCCGACGCGTAAATAGAGTCCCTCCCTTGCGGCTCTTGATGACTTCTCGTTCGGCCCATGCGCACCTAGGCTTTCCCCCTCTTCCCAATTTTTGACCAGAAGGGGTCCGTCATCAATTTCCTTCACTGATATCTCATCAGCACTCCCGACTTTGGCGTAATTGGATTTACGGGCTGCGCCCTTCGGGACTTCACTTCTCCCCCAACCCCTTGCCTCCCGGGAAGACCCTCTTCTTTCTTATGCCGGTCCCGCCTCGACTCCTTTCCATCCAACATCACCATTAGGGAATCGACGGACCGTTTGGGGATGACCAAGTGCCCGGTTGGGTGGAGGATTCCTTTTTCTTGCTCGTCAGAGTCGAGGCGGCTGGTTCCTCCCCAGGGCGGAAGGGGGCGTACCATGGTTTCCCTTGCGTTTTCCCCCCCCACGGCACCGGAGCGGACCGATTCCATGATTCGCAAAACCAATTCCTCCTTCTTCCCCGGCTCCATGGTTTCGACCGGGTTTTTGCCGAAGCCCTCCTCCCTTTTCTTGACTTTCCTCAGGTGGCTCGAGCGGGCGGTGGGGTTGGAAGAAATGACTTGAGGAAGGGGCCCTCCGCTTAGATCTGAGACCCAAATCATTCTCTTTCCACCATCCATTGCCGTCCCCCCCTCCTACAACCCCGGCAGAGAGGTTTCGTCTTGGGCCTTTCCAGAGATTGCCCCCCCCGTGGCCTGGGGGCGGCCTGCCAGTGGTTTTACGGTCCGTTCCCCGATTTTCTTCTCCCCGAACGAGGACAGGTCCCCCCTCGAAGATGCCGGCGGCGTCATCACTAGCCTTCCCGAAAGGTTCTTCGAGCATCGAGGTGCCCCTTTACGTCCCTCTTTTCTGTTGATACCAGATCCCGAGCGCGCCGGCCGTTGAAGACATACCCGTCCTACCAGTGATAATAATGTTACTCCAAACCCTTTCCCTTCAGAGGTCCCATCAACGACGTCCGTCGCGGTCTTTTCTTTTCTCGCTGAACCGGGTTTGGAGTAAGCTTCTAGGAGTTTGGAAGTCGATCTGTTAGGTCAAGAAAAGTCCCCCTGCAGGTTGCAGTTGACTCTCTCTTTTCAATACTCCAGTTGTTTTGTTTTTCTCTCTCCCCCCGGCCAAATTCTTCAATTATTTCTTTTTTTTTGCCGAACCGATCGTTCCCACCCCCCCCATGACGATCCTCCCCGGACCGGAGGCCTGAGAGGTTATTTCCCCCTCCTAAGAGACCTGTACTGTCGTTGCTGGACCGCTCTTACCTTGGGGGAGTAAAACTGATGGCTCCCTTACTTAGGGAGGTATGTGCAGGGACTGCTCCTCCCCTTGCGGTGGATCAATCGTTGGACCTTTCTGCCCTCTCCTAATTTTCCCTTTGACGCTCTTTTTATGGCCAATCGTGGAAGAAGTCCCTTCACTTCTCGACCTTCCAGGTGTTCCCCTTTTGAGATCCCCTTCTAGCTACCTCTACCCAATGAGCTTACCCCCCACGTCCACTGTCCTTCCTCTCCTCTTTACCTTCAACGCTCGACGGTGGTCGTTTAGGAGGATCTATTCTCTGGGGTTGATGGACTTCCGGAGGGTGTCTCCAATTATCCGACGAATTGCGGTTTCTTTCCCCCCAACATCCCGCTCGCCCGGCGTCCCCTTTTCCCCCCCCCCCCTGGCTTCGCTGGTCGGCACGCTCCCCTTGTGTCCCCAGGGCGCCGAAGAGGCCTGTTGGGTTTTTAGTCGGCATCATGGGCGCTTTTCCGTGACCCTTTTTTTTCCTTCCAAGCCGATTTGCACCCCGGTGGGACCGAGGACCTCCGCTTGGTCGTTGACGACCAGAAGATTCACTGCTCCATATCAACCTCCCCCCTCTATCCAACACCTCGTCCCCCTAACTCCGTCAGCCGGTGATTTCCCCCTTCTTCTTGCTTGCTTTTGAGTGTGCTTGTCGAGGTCGGGACCTGCCTATAACGGAATCCTTTCTCTCCCAGGTGGGCGACTTTCGGTTCTCTTTTTCTCATTCTTCGCCGCCGGGTTTTACTGCCCCTTCTCAAGCCCCCCCCCGACGCCACGTCGGGGAGGGGCTTTTAGGCGATCCGCCATCAGTGACGTTAGTCTTTCACCCGCGGCAGATGGAGCGTGGCATCCTCTGTTTCTCCCAAGCAGGCCAGGCGAGCTCGAGCTCGTCCTTGGCTTGTCTCCCTCGTCCCCCCGATCCTTTAGTGCTGTCGCCTAGGTTTGCCTCGAACAGCCCCCCCTCGTTGATGAGTCCCGAGAATCGAATTGTATCATGTATCTTGACTGGCGCCGTTGTACCTTCTCTCCCCGAACCAACGGGGCGGGCGCCCCCTGCTCCGGAAAAGGTCGGCCACGCTTGCGGGAATGAGTGGATGTGCTTGACACAACCCCGACCCCCCTCCCTTTCAGGAGCGGTGCACGGCAATGGCTGACGCTGAGTGCTGGACATGGTCCTCTAGCCCCTTCGCAATCAGGTTTTTCCGGAGAGGGATTTTTTCTGGGTCCCACGCCTGCGCTTCCTTTTTTACAGATATTTTCCATCTCGCAGGCGCATCTTTAACCTCTTCCCCCCTTTTTTTTTCCCCTCTGAAAGGCAGCAGGATGTCCCTCTGAGCGAAAAACCTTTCCCTCCTTGACCAACGTGCTCCATCGCTTAGATAGGGAGAGCTAGGAAAATTCACCAGAGACTCGCTTTAGTTTTCGTTTACAAGTCCTTCCCCCCCAATCGTATCTGTCTGTCGTATTCCCTCCTTCCTTAGTCTTCCCAATGCGCTCGTCGCGTTTGATTCCTCCGGGTCGTTGGCAGGGGCGGAGTATTGGCGGGCGATGCCACCCTGGTTGTGACAGGTCAGGGAGGGATGGCCGTTGATTCCCTTGTTTCCAACAGCGGCAGATCGCTTTTCGGGGAACCCTCGCGGTGACGTTGTGCGGCAAGTGAGAACCTCCCCCCTTTGCGGGAGCGCTGCGTCCCTTTCCCCCCGAGCTCTTTTTTGCCTACCTACAGCTATCGACCTTTTGGCAGTACCTTCCCCCCTGGTCCATTTTAATTTTCTATTTTCCCGGAGCAGCGCTCCTTGTAAGGAGCCTAGTCACCCTCCTCCAAAAAATGGACCCGAAGCGCGGGATAGGCTTTGCTATTCCCTCAGAGTCCCCTTCCTGTCGGAGCTCTCGTTCACGTTTTTCCGCTTCTCCCCTCAGAGGCCTTAATTTTTCAGTTGCGGCCTTGCTTTACTGATTGTTCATCGCCATTCCGGCAGCAAGCGGTTTTATCCCCCTCCACCCCAAGAAACCTTCCTTGTCTAAGTGTCGTTGGAGACCTCATCCTGGAAGAAAGTAAAGTCTGTTTCCATTGGTATCTGCTTCTCTGAGCACTGTCCTCGTTAGTTCTTAGGTCGTCGGGCTCGGGCCAGTGGGCCAAGGGGAGACACGTGGCGTCAGCGCGGCTCCCCGTAATACGCTCAAGTCAGGCATTCCGGCGATGGCTTTTTTTTCAGAGAACCGTCTAACCGGCAGCCAAGGTCCCTCCTCTAAGATGACCCCCCTTGAGCTCTCCCCCCCGGGTTCCTGGCCGCCCGCGGAATTGGTCCGAACTTCACGGTAAACGGTGTGACCCGTCGTCCTTCTTTTTTCCCTTTTGTGGTTCCGCCTCGGCCGCTCTTTCCCACGTCCCTCTTCCTCCCACATCTGGGCGGCGAAGTCGCCGTGCTCTTTCCTCCCCCCCCTCAAAACTATCGCACCCTGCCTTCCCCCAATGACTTTCAGGTAACTAGTTCGGCATATATTTCCTTCAGGTTTTTTCCTGTCGCCCGGCTACCGTCGGGTCCTCGATTCCCTCTGATGGCTTCCTTCGATAACAGTAAATCAAAGAACCTGTCCAGAACACCAAACCCCCCCCCCCCTGTCAGGGGGCTCCTCCTGAATAACCCTCTCTACGACTTTACTCCTCCTCTTTTTTCCCCAACCAGTGTGTTGTTCTAGATAAGGGTATTCTCGGTTTTCCTCTCTTGCTCCCCCGTCGGGCTTTCGTTGCTCCTGCATAAGTCTTTTCTCCTTAACGGATATGCCGGCGACCGCGGTAGTTATTAAATGTACTCCTCGATGATGCCCTCCTTCCTGCCCGCGCTTTACTTTTCCAGTGTGGGCCGTCAGTTTTCACTATTTTTTCTTGGGAAGGCTCACAAGAGCGCGATGCTCCTGACATTTTTTTTTTTTCTTCGAGTGGACGTTTCAGAGCCGAGTTCTCCCCCCCCCCACATAAATGCGACATTCATTTTCCCCCCCCCCGTACCCTCGCCTTTTCGTGAACAATTTTTCCGCGTCGTACTGACAGAGCTTATGCACTTGGAGAGTTTTTTCCGGCTTTGTCTCTTTTTCGGATTTTTCCTATTCCCGCCACGCCGAGATAAGCATCCTGTACGCACGTATCGCTGCTGTCTGATTTGCTCGATCAGTTCCCCTTTTGTAACTGGCCGCCGGAGCCTCCTCCTCCCCCCCCCTCAAATGTCAGGAGGACCCTCGAGCTGCATATCCTTCGCTACCTGGACCCCCGCAGGGGAAGTTTGCGTAACTGAGTTGTTCCCCCCCCTCCCCCTAGCCCCTTACGGGTGGTGGGCTACTCCTCTTCCTCGGATATGGACCGCGGCCCGGTCGGGCCGCCGTTCTTCCCCGGTCGCCGCTGCCGGCACTCGCCCGTTGCGTTTGAACTCGAAGTCGAGCTGTCTTAATCCATTCTCGTGGTTCCTTTCACGATCCCTAGCGTTCGCCTTTGTGCTGTCTGATTCCAATTCCAACTTCTCGGCTGCGGCGGACTCTATAGGATCTCCTTTACTGCCCTGCCCCTAGCGCGATGCGTCGAGGTGCAACCCGAGCCTTTCTTCTCTTCCGACCCCCCCTCGCTCACCGCCGCGGGCGGGAGCCGGCCTCCTTCAACCTACCGGCCTCTTTACCCCTCCACCCCCAGATCTGTCCGCATTGTTTTTTTTCTCCCTGTCCTCCGGCCCCTCAGGCGCACAAAGTTCAAGACCAGAAAAGAAGCTCCGCCCATACCGTCGGCGATCAACCCGTCGACGAGTCCGAGCGCATCCCCCTCCCTGACAATTGTTCGCCGCTACGATATTTTTTTCCAGTTACGAGTTCGTGTTTTCCTACACGTGTCCGCCGTAAAAGTGAAAATGCGTTCAGATATTTCCATTGTTTACGCATGACCTACCCCACTTCTCGAGCGACTTTCCCTTTTTGAATTCCCTCTTGGGTGGGCCCCCTCTTTAATAAATGGACTTTCAGACGGGGACGACCGCTTCTAGTGATCTTTCCCTCTCGAATTCGCCCAGGTTGGATCCCCTATATATTCCCCAAGCCGACTCAGGGTGGTCCACCCTACGCTCCAGGCCCGTCTTTATTGGATAGCTCGTATCCTGTTTACACGCCTCCGTTGCCCATACTTCCCTTTGCACCTCGCCGAGGTGTTCTTTTTTAGGTTCTTGCCCCGAATATCCCCCCCTCCCCGATTGCCTACAAATACGTGGCCGCCCTTTTTTTCCGGATCTGCTACCCCTCCCACGTTTGTTCTTCCTGGCTACTGCCCCTTTCCATGCAAGAGTCGGTTTTGTCTCCTGTTCTTTTCCCCTCGATGATTTTTGGTCCGACCTTCTTCTTGGGGACAGCGACAGGACCCCCCACTTTTTCATTTTCCCATTCCCACCTCCCTTTCACCGATCCCTACAGCTCGAGTCCGCATGGTTTTTTTTTGGTTGTTTGTTTTTGGGCCGGGGCGATTGGGACCCCCCAATTCGCAACCCAGAAGTCTTCCCCCCCTATGGCCCATATTGCGGTGGTCATTTTTTCCCTCCCCCCCCTTTTTATTCTGATCATCAGCACTCCAAAAGAAGTTTCGTCATTGGCGGAAGTCCAAGGGCAGGAGTCCCTTTAGTTGCGAAGTAAGTCTCACATCCTTCCATCGTTCGCCCTGCGAGACTTTTTCTTTATCTGCTTTCCCGCCCTTTCACGACTGCAAATCCCCCCCCATCCACCATCATTTAATCGCCCTTGATATTAGGGGGGTGTCCTCGTTTGTTATCTATTTTCCTTTTTTATCTAATCCGTCGAGCTGGTAGTTCCTCACCAGCGTCGACGGATTTCTTACCCCCCCTTGTTTGATAGCAGGCACTTCCAATTCTCAGGCCGCTGACCTGACCCACCTTTTCTTCTCCTTCTCCCTCGGTCGACGGGCTGAGGTAGTCCCCCTCCCCTCCCGACCCCATTTTTCATTGACGTGCGCCGGGGCGAGCGCGTTGGGGGGTAAGCCCCACTTAGGTAGGTACGCGGGCCTGTCTGCTTTGCCCACCCACCCTCCTCCCCTCCACCCCAGTCTCTCCCGTCCTCTCCACGTACCACCGGTCGACTCTTTAGTTGAATTTCCCGGCGAGTCTGAAAAGTGGAATTTTGAGGTGCCTCTCCTTACCTTACGGTCATTTTCGCTTTCGCGTTAGCACCGAATTTCTTCAGTTTCATCAGACCTTCACTGGCGGCCCCTCTATCCCATCCCACCTCGCGGCACCGACATTTTGCTGAGGGAAAGGTCACCCTCTTTTCTAATCAGAACCCCGAGTGCCTCTGCCAACCGTATCAGACCTCCCGAAGTTTTCCCTCGTGTCCACCGTAACGGAAGTTTCAGCCCTGACAGACATGTACGCCCGTTGGGCTGTCCAAGTCTCCTCTGCACGTTTCATAATGTTCTTCTCTCGGGAAATTTAGGTCCGGGTGTCGGTGACTTCACCCGTCCTCATTTTTTCCT
>Ga0179591_1260711_pt1 | contig 11438 bp, 18 predicted proteins | sample CZOMad2_1_08_16f_FD_182891 | JGI IMG/M metagenome (GOLD analysis project Ga0179591, IMG submission 182891) | Vadose zone soil fungal communities from Angelo Coast Range Reserve, California, USA - CZOMad2_1_08_16fungal (PacBio error correction) | ecosystem: Environmental > Terrestrial > Soil >... | reverse complement strand
CTCTTCCTTCTTCACCCGTCCGGATCGGGAATCCCCTCCCCCCTCCCCCCTTTTAAACAGCTTTTTTTCCTTCAAAGAGCGCCCAACCTCGATAATGTCGTCCCCCCGCCAGAGATTTTGACAATTCGTATTTAGCGCTTTTTTTGGATAGAGCGTAACTACAATCCTTTTCTTTTTTTGCTCACTTTTTTCCCCCTGGGCGGATGTGGTAAATCTTAGTCCTTTTCTCGTCACCCCCCCCACGATGAGTTGTTCTTTTTTATTAGCAGAGCTTTAGCCTTTTGACGGTAGTCAGCCAAAGCACCTCTCTCCTTCTTCAATACGCGAAGTCTCCCCTTTCTCCCTTCCGCGCGAGAAGACACACCTCCTCTTGCCAAGCTTTACTGGATATGTCGTCGTCTACCTTTTTTGCATTGCTGTTTCTTTTTTCCTTCGCAGAAGTGCTCGGCCGTCCTTTTCCCATTCAGGCAATCTCACGACCAGCCCTTCTGTGTGCCTCGTTTCCGCTAAGACAGATGCGAGGCTTTTTTCCCTCCTCCGTTGTTGCTTTTTTTCCTTTTTCCCTCTTTCTGGGACATTATAGCAAACATCTCGGCCCCCCCTCACTTTCTTTCTCTGTCGATTGCCTGGTCTTCTTTTTCTATGCTTGCAGAGCATCGCTTCTTTCCCTCCCCCCACTCATTGCAAGGCGGCGCAGGCGCGTAGTCCTCTCCCCTTCTCGAAATTCCCTTTTTTTCGTCGATTTTTCCTTTTCCCCTGTACTTTGAAGCCCCCCTTCCTTTTTTTTCAGTCGCGGCTGGGCTGCGGCTTTCCTTTTTAATCCCCCGCCCCCCAACGCTATTTCCCTCTTTTTTTTCTTTAACACTCCTTTTGTTTGACGATAGCGAGGAGGTACCTTCTTCCCCAGCCCTCCCCACCTCCTACACCAATTGAGCAACCCTTCTTTTCGTCCCCTCGTATCGCCAGGAGCGAGCGGCCCTTCCTTCCGTCAAACCGTTTTTTTCTAGGAGCATAGTGGCTCTGAAGACTTGGTCTTTTTTTTCCCCCCCTTCTTCTGATATGCCTCTCCCCTCCTATCGAATCATCGTGAGATCGGCCGTTGCTTTTAAGCGTGTAGCCAAACCGAAGATGGCCGCTCTTCTTTTTCTTCCCCTTTTGACCATTTTTGAGGAAGAAGCATTTTTCTCTCCTTTCGCCGCCTCTTCAGAAGAGCTTGTCCCTTCTAGATATAATTTTTTTCCTTTCCGCAAGACGTTTTCCTTCCCTTTTAGGTCATTCATGGAAGAAGGCCCTCCCCCCCCTATAATAAGACACCCCTTCCCCCTTTTTTTTCCACAGCACTAAGGCACGAGTCATCCCTTCTTTTTTTCTTATCCTGCCCTTTGCTGATGGTCCTCCTTCCCCCTCACGGGTTGTCTCTCCCTTTTCCGGAAAACGAACACGAGCCCCTTTCTCTCCCTCCCCCCTATTTCAAACCGCGTTCCTCAGCGGAACCGTTTGGCTCCCTCTTTTCCCCTTGCTCCCTCCTGTTTGAGAAGAGAAGTGCCCATGACGTCTCTTTTTTTTTTTTCTTTTTTTTTTCTTTTACAACGCTGACGAATTACCTGTCCTCGTCTTCGATGACCGACAGGCCCCTCCCTTTTAGCGCCCACTTTTTTGCACTATTAACTCTGCGCGCCCATGTCTTTTTTTTTTCCCCCTTCTTTCCTCTCCCTCAATCATTTTTTTTAGAACCAACCGCCGCCCTTCCCTCCCTTGAATGTGCCGCGACTCCACGGCCAATGCGAAAGAATCCGCCCTTTGTATCACTTCTTCGATCTGATCGAAGCTTCCCCCTTTTCTCAGACCTTCCTTTTTGCGAGACTCCGGTTTTCTTTCTTTTAGTTAGGGTCTTTCTCCTGGCCTCGCCACAGCAATCTTTGTCTTCCTGGACTTCCCCATTGTTGGCCCAATGGCTCTTTCTGTTCCCCCCCCTTTCACCAACCAAACGCACTAGAAGACGTTTTTTCCCCCTCCCCCCCCAATTTTAGTTTTTTTCCCCCTTCCCAGAAGTCCCCCCTTTTGGAACCGACCTTTCTCAGTTGTTGGCCTTTCAACATTGTGAGCCATGACCGACCGTTTTTCTTTTTATCAGCGCATATGTTTTCCTCTTCCTTACAGCGTTGATCGACGCGGTGCCTCTCCCCCTAGTTAACGATTGAGCTTTTCCCCTCCCGAGGGGCACAAACTACGGCTTTCCCTCCCTTCCAAAGGGCTTTTCTCACAAGGCGCGCGATTTGTGTTTAACTTCCCCTTTCTCTGCGTCGATTTTTCTAGTAAAGTGCCTACGAACGGATGGCCCTTTTTTTCGCCCCCCGATGAAATCTTCTTTCAATGAAGGAGTCACATCCTCCTTTCTTTTCCGATCCTCCCAAAAGCAAATCGAGGTATTTTTCTTTCCCTGGTTTTGTAGACAGAAATTCCCTTTTTGCTCACATTCACCCCAGCCTGCCTACAGTCGATAGCCGATGCCCGCTCCCTTTTCCGCCCGTTCGAGGCTGTCTCCCTCCAGCAAGACGAAAATGCTACCGCGCCTCTCTTCCTTGCCTCCCCTGTTTTTTCTTGGGGCCGGGCGTCCCCTTTTCTCTGCGGTCGCAAGAGATCTATGCCTCCCTTCAGCTACGCTTCCATGATTCAATCGCCCCTGTTCCCCCCCCCCACAACCCGCCCCCCCTTCGTGAAAGAGAAACGAGATGTTCCCTTCTCCCTCCCATTCCAACGAATGCTACCCCTTTTTGACTACATCGAGGATTTTCCCTCCCCTCGGCGTGTTGTCCCCCCCTTACTTTCCCCGCCCCCCCCCCCCCCCCATGGCCCCCTTTTCTTTTCCTTACGAGGATAAACGCGTGATCGATGTCCGTTTTCCTTCTTCCCTTTCATACCCTAGAAATAACTATCCCAACCTTTTTACCTGCAAGGATTCCTTTTCCCCGGATAGAGAGAGTTTCCTCTTTCCCCCTCTATTTTTCGGGAGTCTCCCCTTCCTCGATAAGTTGACGTTGCCCTCCCCTGTTTTCTAGTTTATGACTCAGTTCTTCTCGGCACTCTCGGCGGCTTCCCCTTTTCCCGAGTCAGACGAGGGTGCTCCACGCTTTTCACTCTAAAGAGTGGTCGAGAATCCCTCTTTTCTGTTCCCTTTGTCTGGTTTTTTTCTTTGAATGAGGCTTTCCTCCTCCCCCCCATTACCTCCCCCTTTGCTTCACGCTTTTTCTTCGTTGATTGGTGGCGCGTTTGCGTTCCTCTTTGAATCAGACATTTCTCCTTTTCCCCCCCCTGTCGGACAGAGATTCCTCTGCCCCTAGTGGCGGTGCGGCGGCCAGCACGCCCCCTTCTTCCCGGCCTTTTTTTTTTTCTCTGAGGAGATAATAGCTCATGCTGCGTTTTTTCCCTGACCCGAGCGGAGGTCCAGAGTGTTCCCCTCTCTTTCATTCCAGGATCCATTTCCCCTTTGTGTTTCTTTACTTCGAACAAGAAAGCGTCATTTGTCGCTCCCCCCCTGCACTTCCCTTATACGAAGATTGCGAGATTTTTTCTTCCTCTTTTAACAAGGCTTCCTTTTTCCCCCGCTGCCCAGCGAGACGTTTTTCCTTTTCCCCGAAATTTTTGATTGGGGAAATCCGTTCTTTGAGCCCCTTTTCATTCGACAGTTTTTTCTAACGGTTCACACCCCTCGAATCTCTTCTGATGAAGACGCACGTATTTTTTCAGTTCCCCTTTTGGTTGGAAACTTAGACGGCATTTCAAGTCCCCCCTTTTTTCCTCTTTGAAAAAAAAGAGTCGATCAACGCCTTTCTACGTGCTCGTTCCATTCTTCCTCCCCTCTTTTCCTCACAGAAGGTGCCGAGTCGGTCATGGGCCTACAAACCTTTTCTGGTGTCGGCCAAAAACTGATGTCGTTTTTTGCGTTCGCCTTTCGAAGGCTTTTCCTGGTTTCTTTTGAGTGTTTTTCCTCTTTAGTTAGGTATTTATGGTTAAAGCGCCCTCCCCCCACCTTGGTTTCTTTTTTTTCCCCCTCGTTGCCAAAAGATTGTGTATGCTTTTCCTCCTCCTTCAAGAAAGAAACCAGTTCCACCTTAGTAGAGCGCTTTTTTTTTTTTTGTTCTAGAACTATTTCCCCCCCCTAGTCAAGATCTTCGACTCTCCACTTTGATACCTTCCCCTTTCCCTCGATGGCCTTGATTTTCCCAGCTTCGTCGGACACATTCCGTTCGCTTTTCTTACTGGTTGAGTTCTTTTTTCCCGGCTTAGAGACGATCTTTTTTTTTCTCCCCTGCCGTCCTGAGAGATTTTCTTTTTCACGACGGACAAAGGAATATTTTTGCCGAGGTCGCCACACGCGAGAAGCGTTCAGGGGCATTTCCCGTTAACCCCCCCTTCTCTTATAATAAGAAGGTTCTTTCCTTCCTTATCCCCCCGAGGTAGGAAGAATCGCCTCTCCCTGTGACCGTTCTTCTTTAGAGGGTTTGAATCGCGTATTGCCCCCGCACCCTCGTCGGTTTTATGAGTAGTCTCCTTTTCTCCCGTTTCATGAGCAGGTAATGATAAAGAGAGCCTTCCTCCCTTCCTGGAGTTATCAGCCTCTTTTGATGTGACGATGGTTCTCACTTGCACTCTGATTCCTCGCTTTCCCCTTCATGGCAGAGAAGTGAATGCAGCTTCAGCGGCCCCCCTTTTTCCCCTTTATGGTTCAGAAGAAGAAGCAAGCGCTGGTTGCTCGACGGCCTCTTTTTCGGCCAGTGCCGCTTTTTGTTGCAAACCTTAATCCTTTTTTTTTTTTTTTTCCCAAGCTTTTCTGTTCCTCATACCCCACGCCCATGCGCCCTCCCCCCCTTCTTCTGATGAGATATTCAAACAGGCCCCGTCCTTCCATAGATTCACTTAAAAGACTCTCCAGCCTCCCTTGCCCCTCTCTTTTCCTCCGAGACAAATCTGGATACTGTTTTCCTCGATGAGCTTTTTCCCCGGAACGACCCTTTTCTCGTCTGAGTGAAATAATGGAGGTTTTGTTTTTTTTCCTTTTGTAATAGTAGGCCCCCCTTCCCCCTCCCCCCGCATTTCTTTTTTTTCTTCTTTCGATCTTTCTAATTATAGGTGAGATGTGCCTCGCCCAAAGCACAGCAGCCGCCTTTGCTCAACGTGACCGCCTTTTCTTTGCGATAAATGGCGGCCCTCGCTCCTCCTCTTCCTTCTCCTAGCCATCTTTTTTTTTCGGATGAGGTATGAATGGCCGCGGACCAAGTACTAGAAGATGAGCACTAATCCCATTCCAGGTCCCTTATCAATCGAGTTGTTTTTTTTCCTTTTTTCCGGCCATGCTGCGCGCTGTTGCTCTTCTCCTCCGCCTTTTTCTTTTTGAAGTAAGGATCTCCCTTTTCCCCCAACATCTCGGCACCGCCACTCCTCTTCTCTTTGCTGTCTTTTTAGTAAGTGTTCGGCCGATATGCTTGCCGAGCACTTTTCTCCTCCCCAAGTTTCTTTTCTAGAAGGAGAGCGACTAATTTTTGATTTGATGGCCGACCATGGCTTCTCTCTTCTTGAGGAAACAACTTTGCTTCCGCACCGACTACCGTTTGCTTGGGCAATGACGACGTCTGCCCCCCGTCTCTCGTAAGCTCAGCCTCCTTTTCTTCGGAGTGGTTTGACGATAGCGCTGGCCTCCTGCCAAAGCGCAGCGCCCACCCCCCCAATTCTGAGGATTTCGTGACGCCGCTCTTTCTTTTTCTCTGCCCATCGCCCCTTTTATGGCAAACAGAGATCGTGTTTTTTTTTTTTTTTTTTCTTTTTTTTTTTTTTTTTTTTTCTTTTTTTTTTTCCTCCATCCCTCTGTTTTTTTTTTGTTTTTTCTCTCCCTCTTTTTTTGTTGCTCTCCCTTCTTTCTCTTTTTTGTTCTTTTCTCTCTTTTTTTTGTGCCCCCCCTCTTTTTTTTTGTTCTTTCCTCTACTTGTTTTTTCTTTTTGTTTTTTCTTTTTTTTTTGGGTTTTGTGGTTTTTCTTTTTTTGGTTTTTTTTTTTTTTTTTTTTCTATTTGTTTTTTTTTTTTTTAATTCTTTTTTTTTTTTTGTGTTTTTTTTTTTTTGTTTTTTATCTTGTATTCTTTTTTTTTTGTTTTTTTCTCTTTTTTTGGATACTTTGTTCCGCTTGTTGCTTTTTTTTTTTTTTTTTTTTTTCTCTTTTTTTTTTTTTTTTTTTTTTTTTTTTTTTTTTTTTCTTTTTTCTTCTTTTTTTTTTTTTTTTTTTTTTTTTTTTTTTTTTTTTTTTTTTTTTTTTTTCTTTTTTTTTTTTTTTTTTTTTTTTTTTTTTTTTTTTTTTTTTTTTTTTTTTTTTTTTTGGCAGGCGATTGCCTCCTCGCCCGCTCGTGGCCCTCTTCTTTCGGAGGATGATTAGATTCCGTCTGCCCTGATTCGATCTGCATGGGTGAATATTTTGACTTTCGAGGAGTTTTCTTTTTTTAAGGGACAACCTTTCCTTCTTTTTCTGCGAAGTGGCCTTTTTCTTTCAGAGAAGGATATGTTGCGGCGCTTTCGCGCTTTCGTTCGAGACGGGCTCTTTTTTTTTTGGTTTTTCCTCCCCTTTTTACACCAATTCATTCCCCCTTTCGTTTTTGCCGCCGCCCCAATTCCCCTCTCGAAGGACCCCCTTTTTAATTCTTTTTCTTCTTTCCCCCCCCCCCTTTCCTTTTCGTTCCGCGGTTCCTCTTCTTCTCCCCCGAAACCAGCGAAAATCGCCTACGGCCCCTTCGGCTCCCTCCATTGCTCGGGATCGGACGGCTCGCTGGTCTCTTTTCCCTTTTTTTCTTGCCCCTTCTCCTCCTTTTCACGAAAAGAGATGCTGCATCGCATGTCTTCTTTCTTTTCCTGACGATTCCCCTTTCTTGAATAGCCTATATGGCAAGGATCCTTACGCTCCCCTGCCCGATTCGTCGGAACGCTGTGCCCCTCTTCAGCGGCGAGGCTGCCTTCCACGCCGGACCTTTTTCCTCTACAATATTATTCTTCCCCATTTCTACAATTTCCACAGATAGCCCCGCCTAATTTCTTTAGGAAGCCCCCCCCCCCCCCCCCCCCAGGTACTTCCTGCCTCGTCCCTAATGTGCCTCCCCTTGACGAAACCCTTTTTCCTCCATTTCCCATCGCGAAGAACGATTCTTTTCCCAGTTTTTTTTTGATCGAGATCGCTTTTTTTTTTCTGACCGGCCGTCTCTCCTTTCGCGAGACTCAGGTGGAACTTTTTTTTCTTTCGGTGTTGCAGACAACCGGGTGTTTTTTCCCCCAGCAATCTTTGACAAGCTTTTTTTTCCCCCCCCCCGTTTTGGCAATGTCAGTCCCCCCTCGCCAGGAAAGAAAAACGCCTTCTCCAATACGCCCAACAACAGCCCCCATTCTTTTCCTCCCAGGCAGGAACGCCTTTTCCCCGTTTGTTGGTCCCTTGGACCGCCATAGAAAGACCGGCCAACCTTTTTCTTTTTTCGGAGATCCTGGAAAGAGCAGTCGCCTTTTTTTCCCTTTTTCCCTTTGCGACTTTCCCCTTTTTTTCCCTTTTTCCGTGAAAAAAGATTGGACGGCGAATTTTCTTCCTAAGCAGTACCCTTTTCTTCCCTCTGGCGCGATTGCTGTGAAAAAGGCAGTTCTTAGGGCCTTGTCTCTCTTATGGATCCCCTTTTTTCCCCTTGTAGAGGCCTTTTCCCCCCCTTCCTTTTCGCACGATGAAACGAGCCCGCCCCCCATTGCCTGGCCATACGCTTTTTCCGAATTAAGTCCATCCCTAAGTATCCCTGCAGTGACTTACATGGACGCGGCGTTTTCCCCCCTCCAGACCCCTTCCTTTTTCCATTCAGACACACGCCTCCCCCCTGAGGTCCTCTTCTCCCCTTTTTGAGAAGTCTGGGGGGGGGGGTTTTTCGGGAGTCCTTCCTCTGACCTCCTCATGAGTATTATCCTTCCCCCCCCCCCCCCCCTTTTCCTGGAAGCCCAAGCTGCGTTTTTTCCCTCTTTTTTTTTGCGAAAAGCTGCTATGGCTCCCCCCTCCTTTCTGTCGCCAGCTCTTTTTTTTTGGTTTGTTTTTTCCGCTAACGGCTACAATTTGATTAAAATAGCAGGACACCCCCCCCCCCCCCCTCGCCGCAGCTCTTCTCCTAATGAGCGAGGAGCATAATCTCCAATCTTCCTACCAAGAACCTCCCTCCTTGATTTATCAGAAAACTCTGTTCCTCGTCTCCCCAAATGATAGTCCCCCCCTCCCCTCATTTTTCTTTTTAGTCATACGAGAGTGCCGCAGAGCATTTCCTCTTCCTCCGGCAGCTTAACGTTCCTTTTCTTTGCCATCCCCCCCCGAAATCGATCTCCTTTCTTTTTTTGTTTGAGTTCTCTCCCTTTCTGATGGCACCGAATCAGTTTCTTTCCCCTTTTTTTCCAATCTTCCCGTGTTGCTTCTTCTCTTTTTCGGAAATATTAGGATTTACTGATCGAGACCCCGGCGACCGCCAGTCCATCTTCCTCCTCTTTTTAAACTCTTTCCTCTCGAAAGAGTGGTCCTATTTTATTATTCTCTGAGTCTTTTTCTTCGCTTGTGAAGGCATTCTGCACCCCCCTAGCAGTGGACCTACTTCTTACGTTGATTGAGTTGGGTTTGCCGTTCCCCTTTTTTCTTCTCCGGTCGAAGACTTTTCCCCCAGCGAATAGATATAGTGCTATACCCCCCCCCTTTTTTTTGCCAGGCCCCCCCCCCCCCCCCCCAACGCCAAGACATTGAATTCCCCCGGCAAGCGTGGGCTTCGGGAGCCCTTCTTCCTAGCCTGAGGAAGGTTTTTTTTCCGACCTCTTCCTTTCCCTCAATTCAGAGTGGGAATAGGTCCTTCTTCCTTTTCTGTCAATGGATGTGCGCGTTCTTTTCTCTGTCATTTTTTTTGAAAGCGCCCTTGGCCTATCCCCCCTTTTCTCCTCCCTTGTAGGATCGGCCGCGCCCCTGGCTATGTTCCAGGCATGATCGCTGCAGGCGGTTTTTTCGTTGGCGTTTTCAATTATTGTGATACTGCGGCGTCCCCCCTTTCCCCTCCTTCCCCGAAAAGTCGAAAGGCCCCCCCCTCTTTTTTGAGCCATCCTTCCCCCCAAATCGCGCAGTTTCCTTTGCGATAGTTGCTCTTTTTAGTTCCTTCCTCTTTTTTTCTTCAAAGTTGACAAACGTTCCCCTCCCTCCCCCCTTCCCATACGGCATTTCCTTTTTTGGCGAAGCTCTTTCACTGATCCTCCCTTCTTCCTCTTTTTTCTTCTTTAACAACTTTGTTTTTGTTCGTTACAACAAATGATGCGACTTTTCTTTACTGGGCGACGGCGTCTTTTTCCTGTGTCTGGTGTTGTGATTCTGCTTTCTTTCTCGATTTTTTCCCCGCGATTAATCATTTCCAAAACGTGGAGGCGAGTCCCTCCTTTTTTCACTATTTTGATGTTTCGAGTTTTTTTCCTCACAGACCGCCACAACACAACGCTCCCATTTACCCCGGAGTCGAACCGTCTCTTTTTGGCCCTGTCTGCTTCCTCCCTTCTATTCGATAAGATACGGCCCTTTCCTTTTTTCCTTCGGATTCTTTCCTCCCTTATCAAGATGTTTAAAGATCGAGATCTCCTTTCGGAGATCTCCCTGTTTTCTTCCTGCGGCAACCCCTCTTCTTCTCTCGTTTTCCCATCTGTTTCGTAGAACAGTTCGTTAATCTTATTGAATGTCGTCCTCCCCTATGTAAGATTGAGGCCCTCTCATCTGAAGAGTTTCCTTTTTTTCCCTAGAGTTTCTTCGGCTTGCTTCCCCCCAGATAGAGTCTTCTCCCCCCCCCAAAGGTGAGGATTCGTATTTTTAGAGTTGTCTTTCCATAGCGATGCTGCAGACACGCCGTGTTTCGTTGTCCCCCCCCATTCCAAGCCAACCCGTGCGAGGACTCCCCCCCCCCCCCTCTCCAGCGGCGATCCCGAGCCAGAAACGTCTTTACTGAGCTGTTTTTTTTTTTCGATGGTTAGTAATTCCTCAACCCTCCCTTCCGACCTGAAACTGCATCTCCTTTTTCCTTCCCCTTCGAGACAACACGTTAGATCGGTCTTGTGATCATCGAGTCGCAGCGCGGGCTCGCTTTTCTTTTTTTTTGACGCGACTACCCTTTTTCTCCTTCCCCCGCAGCAGCGCTGGACCCCCGCCATCCCCTTTTTGAATAGGCGTCCCCCCCTGCACCACTGCCGGACGATCTAAAGGTTTTCGACCCTTTTCTCGGGAATTTTTTCCTTTAAGGAAAACAGCCCTTTTCCCCCCCCTTCTTTCAAGAGCCCTCTCCTATAATGTCGGCCATTAGCCGGCAACCCTTTTGCTAATGTTTTTCCCTCTTTCGGATAGAGATGGCCGCTCTAGTAACTTTCCCTTTTTTTTTTTTTTTGGGTGGCGCTGAGATTTGCTCTCCCCTGCATCCTCTTCTTCCTCCCCCCCCCCTCATGAGTGTTAGAAGTCGTAGCAGAGCTTTTTGGCTCTACCCTTTAGTCCTTTCTTGAATCTCAGAAGCGAGAGCACCCCTCCCCTTTCCCCTCCTCTAATGCCGATTCTCTTTTTTCCCTCTGGGCGCGGCTGCTTGTGATTTCTCCGCGAATGTGGCAAGAGATCGGCCGAAGCTGGCTTTTTCCCTCACGCCCCCCTTTTCTTTTTTCCCGGGTGAAGAGATGTTTGCGATCCTCCCCCCTCTCTTGATGCGATCTCTTCTTTTCCCTTTTGAGAGAGATAGCAAAAGATAGTCCACCACATATACGGACCCCTGCACCGATGATGGGTCGTGAGATTGCTTTGGTTTTTCCTTTGCCGATATTTTTCCTTCTTTAGTCAGAACTAACAAGCAATGTCCGCCCTTTTTTCTATGACGCTCTCTCCATCCTTCTCTGATGGAAAGAAATGGATCGCGCTTTTTTTTTTTTTGGCGGCCCCTTTATTCAAATGAGCATTACGGATTTTTTTCTTTTTGACTCAGTATGAATTCCTTATGACGAAAGTCTGCTATCTCTTTCTCGTGAGTTGTTTCCTCCTTCCTCTTGAAAAAGACGGCCACCCTCCTCTCCCCACACTTGAGAAAATCGTCCTCCTGCGCCCTTTTCCTCCATAGATATCAGAACTTCCTATGTGGCGGCGATTTCCCCCCCTCGCTGATTGGATACTTGAAGTCCTTTTTCTGCCGCTTCTTATGCAGATCAGATAGCAGGTTGTCCTTCTCCTTCTCCTCAGGCCGCGGCTTTTTTTTTTCAGAAAAACGAGCTTGTTCAGTGTTTTTTTTTGCACAAGCGAGTCCTTTTAGGCCTTTTGGCAGATTCCTTTGCCCGACGCTTTTCTTTCCCCCCTCTTTCCGATATACGGTGTTGGTCTCCCCTTTCTTCCTTCTCTGCC
>Ga0179591_1321919_pt1 | contig 11439 bp, 14 predicted proteins | sample CZOMad2_1_08_16f_FD_182891 | JGI IMG/M metagenome (GOLD analysis project Ga0179591, IMG submission 182891) | Vadose zone soil fungal communities from Angelo Coast Range Reserve, California, USA - CZOMad2_1_08_16fungal (PacBio error correction) | ecosystem: Environmental > Terrestrial > Soil >... | reverse complement strand
ATCCTTAGAAAAGAAACCCTTTCCCCATATCTACCCTATTTATACTTGGTTACTGTTCTAGCGTTGCCCCTGTGAACCAAGTATGGGCGTCTAACAAAGATAGGAGGCTTCGCTATCTCGTTTTCTTTCTTCCTTTTTCACTTGCTTCTAGTCGTTGTAGTAATATTTAGTCCTTGATTCATGCGATTTGCATCTGTCCCACAATGGCAAGCGATCACCAGCGTGACCTGGTAAGCACAACTATTCACCCTATCCTTGTCAGTGATCCTTATTTAAGGCCATTCTTCGGAGAGCCCCTTTCTTCTAGCTTATCTGATCGGTGCCGTACTCTTCTGTACTCCCCTCCCTTTTAAAAAGTTGCGTACCTGCTTCTCCTCGTGAGCCGTCCAAATTCAATCCCCCGTCCCCCAAAAGGCAATTCCTTTTTCCCTCCTCCTCCATACGGTGAGGTAATTCACCGCGACCCTTTTCGCGTTCCCTGCAGAATGAAATTTCCCCTCAAACCCGGTTTTCCAATTATCGAAAAAGCTTTTCCCCCAAGTTCCTTAGACGAGCCACCTCAGGTCTGGGCGACAATCCTGTAGTCCCCAAAGGGGTGGTCTCTTATAATCGTTCAAACGTCCAACTATGGAGTGAAGCCTGGACATTTCCTCCTTTGCTCAACTTCACCTTTTAAAGGGATTCCCAAATCGGTCTCTCCTCGGAATCAACCACTTCCCCTTTCAATAAACCTCCTACTTTCTCTTTGTCAAAGAGCCAATGACCCTTAGTCTGAGGGCACAGAAGATTTCAACGCAATGCTCCCTGACGTATTCTGGGCGTCTGGGTTGGCCCTTATCTTCAAGTCATCATCTTTTTTCATCGCTTGCAATTTCTTCTCCTCCTTTAGATGGAGACTCCGGTCCTCTCTCTTATAACGACTTCCTCTGAAGAAATCCCTTGCCCTAGGCCGTCCCACCCCCTAGTCTCTGATACCTACCCTTCCCTCAGTGTCTGGCCAGCCTCCGAATCGAGTCCGTTTTTCGATTCCAAGTCCACACTCCCTTCACTTTTTGCCACCGCCTAATTTTTTTAATAATTCTAATTTTTCGAGTCAAGACCTTATTCCCTTGCTGGAGAGGGGCGGGCCATAGGGCCTTGCCTTAACAACCCCCTTGGCCCTTCATTGGCAACCAATCTACTATTCTCCTCTTTTGCCTGCCCAAACTAAATTCGTGTTCTTAAGCTGATGACCCGGGGCCACCATATGAGCTGTTGTCTTTCTGTATCCCCCCAAGGAGTTGTCCCTTCTTTAGGATGCCTGTACAATGAACACCTTTTCACACTCCTGTGTTTTTCGCGAGCATATCGGGTTAAGTGTCCCGCCTTGCCTTGTTACGCGCTTTAGTTTCCTCCAGATGATCTGCGTCGGTATGTTCTAGGGCAATTTATTTAAATGTGCCTCGACTTCCCATTCTCCTCCCCCAGTTGTTTAGAACTTGAGTCCGGCGTTGAGAGTTGCATATTTCTCCCTTTCGCTAGCTACACTGTTGAAGGTTTTTATATAAGTCCAACCGCTTCTCCCCACTCCTTCGTGCTAACTTTCCTAGCCTCGTATACACCCAGAATAATGAAGACCCCCTCTCTGCCTCCATCGCGGCTACCCCTTTTGTCACGAAAGCGGAGTCCTCTTCAATTAGTTCTTTCTGGAGACGGTTTTCCCCCTTCCTGGGTCGCTCACCGCTCGGTTTCGGGATGTCTTCCTCCAAAAACCTTCTTCCTTCCCATCTAAAGCGCTTAGTCCGGATCACAGGGAGGTTCCGTCGCTTGATACAGCTCCCCGTGACCAGCTGTCCGTTTTGATCTCCTGTTTTGACCTGCCTTTGACTCTTTTTTGGCCCTTCCTCAGATTGAGGTGTGGTACGGAATTAGGTCTCTATAGTAGTGTTGCCAGCTTTTCATAAGAATTACTGGTAATTCGTTTCTGCGTCTGGCTCTTCTTCCCACTAACCTAGCCGCTGTTTGCGTCCATGCGGGTAAATTAATCCCGTAGTACATTGGCTGTCTCAAAGCATTAATAACCCACGGGAATAGTTCGCGACAAAATATTTCTTTTCCTTGTCCCGAGCCCCTTTTCTAAAGTAGTCTGCCGTCTAACAAAAGAACATGTGGGGTGCGGACCTTACAAATTCCTGTCGGCTTTTACCTTTCTAAAGGACAATCTTTCAATGAATTACTTCCAAATGCAATCTTGTGATTTTAAACCTCTATCTTTCACTTTTTTTTTGTTGAGAGATTGCCTTCCCCCTTTCCTTTACCTTTCTCCTAATATTCTTTTTGTTTACCATTTCTTTCCCCCCATGACCACCATCCTCCCAAAAACCCTCACACAGAAGGTGTTTTACTAAGGTCCTATTTTTTTCCCCTCTCTTTCCCTCCCTAAAGTAGACATTCTCTTCAACCTCCTATTTCGGATTCTTCTTCCATTTCACCTGAAGCCTAAATTTCGAGAAAACAATGGTCGACCCGATTTTCGTTTTTTTTTTCCTGAAATCCGGATTGCATTTAACCTTGAAAGAATTAATTGACGTTCCCGCCTGAATGGATCGAATTACCAGTCTTGCGGTAACCATAGCCTCCAGCCGATCTTTTTGAGTCCCCCCCTTACACTTCCATATGCTCTGACCCAAAGATCCCTTCCCCCCAACCCTTTCCATGAATCTTCTGCATTGCTGTCAGCTTTATCCAGAGCCCCTTTCCGACCCCTTCCCTTTCCCTTTTTAGCTTCTTCGGCGAGTGACGGCCCGACGAGTTGTGGTCAGCCGTCCATAAAAAAGCCAAAGCGTCTTGGAAATCCAAAATATCCTGGAAGTTTCCAGAACAAGATTTTTAGCCCTACCACTTTTTCCCACGTCCAATTAGGGTAGACCGTGTAGCGACTCTCGGGTTGCTTATGACTTCTTGGATAAAGAGTGCTAGTCCGTTTAGCCGCTACCCCGGAGACCTTTGGAGTTGGATTTTATCCCTTTTTTACCTCTTTGGCTTTCCTCCCCCTTGAGACTCTATTCACCCGCGCATTCGGACCACCTGCGATAACCTTCTTCGAAACTCTGGGTTAGGTCTTCCCCCAAATATCCTCCGCGGAAATCCCCCCCCCCCTTCGTTCTCCGCTTCGAAAATTTAGCCGCGTCAGATCATCTGTATGATTAACACTTGGGGATTCCAAGAAGGCTGACGCCTTCCTTTTCGGACCACGATCTTCTCCGTGTCCAGACAAGTTTGCTTTTCATGCCAGGTTTCGGATATGACATCATTGAAAGTGTCTTGAGAATGAAACACTTTTCCAGCTATCTTTCCCTTTGTTCCGCTTTCCTCCACGAACTTTGGCGGCGTCAAATTCTTCGCTAGGATCATTGTTAGAAGTGCGTGCGATTGCAATCCCCCTATTTTTACTCTTTCCCTCGACTTGACCAACCTTCCCCCTCCTTGAGACCCATTCGCCTTCGGCAACAACGACAATTCGGCATTGTCTCTTGAAAGTGTGCGTTTGTACTTCACTCCCTGCAACCCCTCCTACCCCCTACGTTCTTTTCTGACCCGTCCGTTCTTGTCGGGTCTCGAGCGACCGCTATTTTTTCGTCCTATTTCGCACTTCGCTTTAAAACCTTTTTTAATCTTCGCTTTGAGTTTTTTTTCCCCCCCTTTTTTTATTTTAGAAAGCCCTTTAATTAATTTTCGCCAGCGATTTTTTGCACTGTAGGCAATGCCGTTTAGATCATTGTCTTTCCCCAAACAACCGTCCCGCGCCCCTTCGTCCTCCTTTTTTTCTTCTTCTCAGCTACTACAGTCCGGCGGTTTGGCTCGATCTTAGGTGACATTTGCAGATCCGTGCATCGCCTCTCTGTTTTTGAATAATCCCACATGTTGGAGCCTTCAATGTCATGTACTCTTCCATTCGCTTCCCACCCCTTTGTGTTTTGACTCAAAGATATAAGCGCACCCCCCCGGTGAGACCATCAGTTTGATTTTCTTACCTCGACAATTGAGGTTGTCTCCGTTCCCCCCTTTCCAGTTTTCCTTTTTTCTTTCCATTAAACTTACCGGGTTTGAGGGCTGCTTACCCTTTCCTTTCTTCTTCCTCGCCACGGTCGAGGGACCTTAGTTCCCTCGTATGGAGTCTTTCGTTCGTAAAGGTTCTCCCCTTTGCGTTTTCCCGATTCCCCTTTTCGGAAGCCTCGAAGCTTTTTCGATCATTTCTTTTTTAGTGCTTCTGGTATCCATAATCGAAAACGATCCTCCCGTAGCCGCTCTCATCACACGTTTTGCGACCTGCCTCTTTTCTGCCCCGATTCCCCTTTTTTCTCAGTAGCTGTTGACCCCTCGTGGTTCCTGACTGCCCTTTCTTGGGTTTTTGAACAATATCCTTCTTCCCTTTTTTCGATTGGCATGCTCGCGCCATAAATTGCTCTCCCAGATCAGTTTCACGCGCCGAGTCAGTTACGACAGCGCTTTCCTTTGGAACCCTGCAGTCCATCTGCAGGATGTCCGTAGCCCAGTTGACTTGGCTCTTCCGCTCTCAGATCTCCGTTTCTATCTGAAGGAGTTAGAGTATCTCTCTCCTTGATCTCGATATCCGTTTTTTCCCCAAGCCCCGTTCCCCCCGTTCTACCAAGTCTTCTACGGTGAGTTTTGACGGTCGCTCTTCCGACACCAATTCTTTTCTCCTTATCACCTACTAAGATGGAGAGCGGCTTCGTATCTTCTATTCTTCAGGAGTGCCTTAGAAAGGGGTAGCCCAGATGGTTCCTGCTTTCTGCGTCGTAGGTCTAGTTCTTTCTTCCTGGCCACCCCCATTGTTAGAATGTGATTTCAACAGCGACCCCTGCCGGAGTTTCCCCCCCGCGCGGCGTTCCAAGAATACTTGACTGACACGAATGGCTTCCCACTGTGGCCTGTGCGACAACGTGTTCGCTCTTCGGCTCTGAGATCAGGGTGAAGAGTACTTTGAGCACATCAAGTCCCAAGTCAACTACATCCTCGCGCGCTTAACGGTCAACCTCCCAGTCAAACTCCCCATTACTTGACGCAAGTCCGCCAGAGAGGCTCCCCCTTTGACCCTTCGCGGCCTTTCCGCTTTTGACCCCTTCCGCAGCCCTCCCCCCCCAACCAGACCTTATCGAAACGCTTCAAATGTTCAGATCCTGGTGCATCTGGAAGCCACTCACTCTTTCCCTAACCACTTGGGGTTGTTAATCGTTTTTCTCCCCCAGTTTGCGTGAAGCGAAGTTTTAAGAAATCGCCAAATCCCCCGGAATGCTTTTCCCCCCCACGCAACCGTTGGAAGGGATTTCTCCTCCCACTAGAATTAATCCGACAATTGTGATACCTCCTCCCTCTACGCGCCCGTCCGCCTCGGATGCATGAGTTTCCGAGACGAACCACCTTCTCCTAATTTAATCCTAATTGAAGGGTTTTTTTTATGCCAAGGAGATACCTCGTTCCTCTCCCATACAAAACCTGTTCTATGCTCAGCACATTCTGCTCCCTTGGCGATTCACAGCCGTTGTTCACTGCACTCCATCTTTTCATCAACGGGCAATCCCCAAAATTGTCTAGATCTGGAAGACACTTTTTTGCACCTGCCCCGTTCCTGTCTTTCCTTTGCTTAGGACCTTTTTTCACAAGGCTGCCGGCTCCTTTGCAAGCGACCCCCAAGAACTCCCTTTTTTGGCCGTCAAGGGAAATGGGGCGCGCATTCTCCATGATTCCCATTTTTTTCTTTCCTCGGTCCAATAAGAGGTGAAGCCCCCCCCTCCTCCAGTCCCCTTTTGAACCACGTCTAATCCTCCGAATTTCCGCCCATTCGAACTCCGTGTTCGGTCAGAGATGAAACTTCACACATAGAGATCCTTTTTTTTTATCCAACCCCGGGTCTTTCTTCCCCTTTTCTGAAACTCCCAACTTTACGGTTGGATTTCGCGACTCCCCTCTTTCCCTTGGTTACCAATTAACTCTCATCCGGAGCTTGACGCGATCCTATCTTTCGCGGCCTCCCGCGATCTTTTTTGCCCATTTACTGGAATTATACCCCTCTCTCCCTCATTCCCCTGATGCTTATGTTTTTTCCCTTTTAGCGTGGTGTGTTTAAGCGTCGATTTGTATATTTCGGCCAGCTCAATGCATTTTATATCTCCTCTTAGGTCTCATTCTCTTGACCTGGACCACCTCTCCCTCAGTATACCCTCGCTTTTAAGCCTCGCTTGTCTCTAGGCCCGCGGACCTACATTCCGTGGGCTAGGAAAGAGCCTTTTGTCATCTTTGGAGGGTGCCCCCCGTTTCCTCTTGGGTCCCAACAAGGGTCTTTGTGTCGTATCTTGGCGGCCTGACACCCCCCCCGTTCGTCTTTCATCCTTTTCGCCGTCCCTCGATATGATCTCCAGTTTCGGTTCGGACTATGAGAGACTCCTCGCGCAAGTGACTACTTCATGACACCCCTCGTTTGGAGTTCATACAATATCTGACGGGGTTTTGGAGTTTCTAGATCCTCGTTTTTGACCATTGCCCTTTTGCTTGCCATCCCTCTGGTAATTCGTTGTCTAGAGTAGAAGTAATCTGTCAGGGAATTAGGAACTCCTTCGTTTGCCTTCTGGTTATCCGCTTTCGTTCCCTTTTGTCGAAGTAATGTTTCCCTGAATAAAAAAACTGTTCCTTGTCTTTTCAATTCCCCTGAGCCCAATAGGCTGGGAGCCGCCAGGTCGATCCACGGCGGCGCAACCCCCTTAGGTCGGTTTCCTTATTTTTTGTTTTGAACCTTCCCCCCCCGTGTAGGCAGATTCCGCGTTCAAAAAGGCACAAAGCGGGTCATCTTCCTTCCCCCTTTCCCTCCTCCCCTCCCTTTTGTGGTTGAGGCTCTGGAATCATTTAATGGCCTAAGTTAGTCTTCTGACAATTGAAGGCATAAAATTTCCTCCACACTAGATCCCTCACCCTGTTCCCTTCATCGACCCTAAATGTATAGACCTGGCGATTCCCACTCTTTTTCTCTTCCCGCCGTGAATGTTTTTGCCTACCTGCATTTTTTAGAAAGCCATTCGATCTTCTCTTTCCCGAAGCTTACACCGCCGTCCGGTATTTTCCGGGAACCTTTTTTCCCCCTCCCCACCCCCGGCCGACGCCTCGAGAAACAGTATTCTGTACTCTCCACTTTTAATACTTTTCAACCCGTCCATCGACCCACAATTAAAGGAAAACCCCCTCTCATGTAGAAACAAAGAATGCCGTTCCTATGGTCAAAAACTATTTTTTGCCCGATTCTCTCTCTCATAGTTCCGAACGCCATGTGATATTGAATAGAGATTACATTCGTTGCTTTTTTATGACGGGCCGATGTTTGTTAGCCGCAAAAAGACCTCCCCTCGAAGAGACTTTTGCCCCCACTTCCCCTTCACAAACGCGGCTTTTTTCCCTGAACAAGCATTTACTCGCAAGTTACTCTGTGCTCCTGATGTAGTTTATTTCGCGTGTTTTCAATCGCGTTTTTGAGTAATGATGTCTTTTTCATCCCGATTTCCCCTTTTCTTCCTGCCGGTGAGCCGCCGGGACGTGTGATGACGACTCCGTTATTTTTCCCCTGCGCTAAACTGCTTACCCGTGTTTTTTTATCGCTGGCGCCCTGTCTCACTTCCCCCTCTCGAATATTACCGTCTCACCTAGTCGGACTTGTTTTTAGTTTCATTGTAATCGTCCGAGGGTTTCCTCCAGTCTCTTCATCCATCATTTCCTCGAGGAATATTCCCTGGCCGAATAGCATTACACTCTTCAAGATGAGGCGATATCATAATTCCTGTCCCCCACTCCTATGGCTGAAAGACCCCGTCTTTTGTAGTTTTTAAGGAAAGGGTCCCCCCCCCCTTTCTTCCTAAGGCAAACGTGTTGGATTGAGCATCAACCCCGGCAATTCCATGTTCCTTTCCCGTCTCCCCCTCCTTTTTATAAGCTTCCAATCCCCCGGTTAGGATAAGTGTTAGATTTTGCCCTTTTCTTTCATGATGAATCAGACCAGATTACTTCCGCTCTCCCTCTTTAAGCCTTAAAGGGCTTCCCCCCTTACTCGCCTTTATTCCAATCATTCGTTTTCTCTTCACACCGTGAAGGTAGAGGCGGACCTTGACTTGTTAGTACCCCTTAGACCCCCAGAAAGAACTTGCGCCATTCACGGTTCTGATTCTTGCTCCCCTAGATGCTTGTCTTTTTCATCTAGAAGGATGATTTTGTTGATTCCTCCGTTCCTTTTGCAAGGCGGCGACCTGTACCCACCCTGTTACGATCTAAGTATTCTGCTCGCATCGAAAATGTGTATTTTAACCCTCCGCCTTTTTTCCATCGAATTTGAAAGAGTTGCAAACCCGTCTAGCCCCAATGACTGGACCCTTCTTCCCCCCCTAGTGCGGAATTCACGTTTCGCCATTTAGAGCAGTTTCTTCGAGCTCCTTTTCTCCGTCCTGTTTCTCTTCCTCTCCTTCCGAGTATTTATTTCCAGGAATCTTTTCACTTAATCCTTTGGTCTTTGGTCCTACCATTTACTCCCCCCCGGTGAGTTTCCTTTTCCGGTTTTGGTCTTCCTTTGATTCGTTTTCCCGAATACTTTTCTCCTCCCGCTCAGCGATACAACCCCCCTGATCCTGACCCAGAATTTGTTTCTTGTCGGCCGTTCCCTTTCGGTTGGCTTTGAACCGTTTCCTGCGTTTCGATAGTGTCATTCTACCCCGGTAGTTCTTCTTTTTTCATTATGGCCTTCCCCGCGAAGGGTTAGCTGGTTAATTTTTTTTCGTCGAGTCAAGGTCGTTTTTTTTTGGGGAGTGACGATTTTTCCAAAGTAGAGTGTCCCGGCTTTACATATCCTCCTTTTCTGCGAAAGGTCTCGCTCTTGAGTTAGATACTAGTAATTCCCCTTCCAGCTTCATACCAGCCCCCCTTCCAATTTTTTCCACGCCCCAGGAGCATTGCCGTAAATGCGATGGCTCTCCGTTCTTATATCTTTGTGCCAAGCGGGTGAATTCAGGAAAATGGATACTGTTGAAAATTTTCCAACATCCCGATGGCCTCCATAGAGATCTCGTTTCTCAGCCTCCTCCCCATCGTTGTCCGAACGTTCGAAAGCCCCTCAGGTATTCAGTGAAACGTCTACTACATCTAACTTCCTAAAGCGCAATATGATCTGATCTTGCCCTTCCCCTTGTTCTTAGACTCGACCACTCCCCTCAGAAGATAAGGGGAGAATATTTTTGGTGCTTTCCCCGTATATCTCTCCCCCCCATACTTTTTTTTGATCTGATATAGTAGACCAACTCACCCTTCACCTATATAAAGTATTCTCTTTCGTTCCCTGTTCCTCAAAAAGTTAATTCCCCCCTATCTTCCCACATGGCTCCCCCCCTCTGCTTCGTCTACCTAGTAGACTGTTAGTACCTGGTTCCCTCCTTCTTTCGTTCTCGCAATCGGGTGGCCGATTCCCCACTTGTCTTCCTTTTTCGCCGGAGAGATAGAGGAGAGCATCTGTTTAACGAATCTCTTTTCAACAGCGAACGGACTTCCCCCCCTTCCCCCCATTGATTCGTTCACAATCCCTTGAGCCAGAAACGGGATACAGCATCCGCCTTTGACTCCGTGTCTCTCTTCCCCCCGTGTCTTAGCTGGATTAGGGAGTGGTAAGTACGCGGAGGTACTTTCCCTCCCCAACAGTCCCTCTGAACTGCTTCCGACTTAGATGAAGCAGTTTCCCTTACTTTCAACTCTACTCCCCCTTGGCATTTTCCCCTCCCCTCCTCCAGATCTCAACAGCTGCCCCTTCCGCCCGCTCCACTTTTTCCGCAGCCTTCAACCCGGTTTTAATTAAACTATCCGCAACGACGAACCTGCCCCTCTGACCCTTTCTCCTCATTGTAGAGCCTACATCCACTTCTGTAGCCCACTTTGGTGATTGGTTCTCCTTATACTCTGTAGAATCAATCCCCACTTTGTCTTGACTTTTTTCCTTTCCGCAATCTCCCCACTTAACGGGAATTGCTCCCCCAACTGAAGGTCACAACCCTCCACTCTTTTATGCAAATCCCTCCCATCACGGAAATAAACTATCCCCGACAATTATTCTACCGAACGCCGACCGCTAATTTCTCCTCCTTTTTCCGTCCTCCGAAAAAAGAACTGCGCGTTTCAGACTTATCTTGAGAGGGGTGGCCCTACACTAATTGTCATTAGGTTGGAATCGCCTCACCCCCCTCGATGGACACCGGATTCTGCCCTAAGTAAACCATTCGATGCGCTTAAGTGAGTCTTTTTTTTTACAACCAAGTGTTACCCCTCAAGGAATTTTCCCACGTCGAAGGCGACAACATCGAGAGCAGTGACCCCCCGACCAGGAATACCCCTTGCCTATTTCTTTTTTTCTTCCAATGTTACACCCTTCTGGGTCTAGCACTTACGCCTGGGTCAGGTTTTTCTATTACTCACCGGAAGCTCCGACCCGTCACCTGTGCACTCCCCCCACAAAGCCGCCTTTCTTGTCCGACCGGAAATGGGGCGCTCCTCCAATGATTCAGTGCTGTTCCGCTGTCTTACGGCATCAGGATCCTTCATTCAGTAGCCCCCCGTCCATTTTTCTCCTTCTCTATAGCATTTGACTCCCCATTATCCAGTTCGGGTCCTAGAATGAAAAGGGCACCCTCTTCTCCTTGTTTTATGTGCTTTTTCAACACACCGGGTGTCTTCCTTTCATTTCCCATGGACTTTTCCCAAACTACCCAAAGACTTTTATGTTTTTTCTTGAAGAGCCCTATTCTCTTCCTCTGGCTACCCTTCGCTTGTTGGCGCGATGTTATTCCTCATACAGGTCTTTTTGATAGTTCGCGCGATTCCCCCTAATTAATACTGCTTACCTCTTATATGGTCCTTTCTTCTCAAGATTTTTCTTACCCTTTTGTCTCTGGATTTTCCGATTGCTACTTTGAACGTATAAGGTAGCCTTTTACAGAAGGTTATTCTCAGGTTCCCCCAAATTCTTCTTATTCAATCTCCCGTTAAAGTCTGCTCACTTCGATAGAACCACACTCCCTTTTCATCTCCCTCCCCCTCTCTTGTTGAGCTTCCTACATTCCGTGTCCACGACAGTCGTGTATGTCCCTTATTGTCTTGAGGGCCTGGCGTCTTCCTCTCTAGAAACCCCCTTCTCGGCTCTTCGTTTCTGTTATGTGATTCCCCCCCCCTGCCACACCCAAACTCGGCTGTCAGTATCTGCCGAATTGCTAGTTTTCCCGTCCCCATTGGCGGTTTTCCCTGCGCGTAGTAGAGAACTCTCCCAATGTCCCTTAATCCTGCCCCATTGGACTGTGGTGGAATTGAGGCTTTTCCCTGTGTCTGGTGACTTACTCCTCTTCGTTTGCCCCTTTTTCATGTTTCTCGTAG
>Ga0179591_1325715_pt1 | contig 11440 bp, 24 predicted proteins | sample CZOMad2_1_08_16f_FD_182891 | JGI IMG/M metagenome (GOLD analysis project Ga0179591, IMG submission 182891) | Vadose zone soil fungal communities from Angelo Coast Range Reserve, California, USA - CZOMad2_1_08_16fungal (PacBio error correction) | ecosystem: Environmental > Terrestrial > Soil >... | reverse complement strand
GTGGTAAGTCCTTCTCCGAATCAGCATTTTCCTTTCCCACCGTTCTCATGTGTTTTCGCTCTTTTCCCCCCGCCGTGTTGTCGTTTGCCCCCATAGAAGCTTGTGGTTGTAAACCACATGTCCACCTCACCCACCCTAAGAAATGTTCGAGACCGGGGATTTCCGCGCCCTCGGCCGTTGTCCCGTAACTCTCTAATTTTGCTTACTTACTGACCCCCCAGTTCCGTGTAGTGCCAGTTCTACCTCCCTCCCTCCATCTTCAAAGAGATAACCGTCCTTGGTCTTTCCCTGATAATGAGGCATAACTCGATGTCCTTAATCCTGACCTCTCTTTTCCCCAACGTCTCAGACGCCCACTGGACGAGGGTTGGTGCATCCTAAACTACCCACGACCTAGTAGTCCCCATTGACCTTCCCCTTTTTTTCCGCGATCTCCTCACGTGTCCCACCACGATGGAATTCTCATATTGTGCGGATTGTAATGCTATCCCATCCTTCCACACACCTCTGCCTTCGTCCTTAGTGGAAAATTACGTAAACCTGTCTCGCTCCACTCCTAGAGTTTTTACCCCTTGATTATCCTCGACATGAGTCTACCCCCCCCTTTCTCTTGCACTTCAGTTTTGGAAGCTTTCCCCTTTACCCATCCAAATCTGACCACGGCACACTCTTCGTCTTCTCCAGATAGGTTTTTTGGAATTGCGTATTTTCAGCCCCAATCAGTCGTCCTCCCCGCTACCCCACCGTCCCCCTATCCCTTCCGCACCGTACAACTTCCCTACCCTGAACTAAGGATCCTGTCAGTTATTTTTCCTTTTTTGTGATTCCACTTTTGTCCCCTAAAGCATCCCGATAATGACATTTTCCTTTTAGTGGTTATGGTTTTTCTTCGTACGACATGTTTTTTCCACTTGGTTTCCAACCCTTTACGCTGGTCTCCCCCCCCCCTCCCCTTCACCCCAAATGTCTTCCGACAGCTTGCATCTTGAAAATGTATCACTATTCGATACTTCCTCCGTGCCACCCTATCTCGGTCTCCCTTACCGAACCCATCCCCCCCCCCCATTATCCACTGATAAAGTTATCCCAACAACCCGTAGGAACCTCACCCCCCTCTGCGCTGGCCCCAAGGCACGCCCTTTGCCACCCCCCCCCGCCCCTCGTCTTCCCTGTGATTTTTCTTGGGCTGCTTACCACCGTTTCGTCCCCCCTCCCTGAAGTTCTTTATCGAGAACATTTGTTCCTCCCTCACTTAACTTTTCCAACCTCTCCTGTCCTTTTCTTTTTTTCCCCATCGAGCCCAAGGGGCTGATAGTGCAACCCACACCAAAGACCTTTGTTCCCGAGTATGCTTCGTGAGTATTTATGCAGGGAGCATCTACGCCTATATTCCTACCCCCCCCCCTTTCCCTTACTTTTTTCCTACGCGCCGCCAACCCTTCTTTCCCACAGTACTCCAGATTCTTGTTTTAGGGTCCACCAAACGGAGAATTGAAAACCCCGATCCTTCTTTTCCCCGTTTTGCTCGGCATTTTGTGGCGGCTAGTCCGAATTTCTTCGTCTCTCAGAAAACAAAACCAGTTTCCAAAAAGGCGTGCCCAATTCTCCTTTTTTCCACCCCGTACAGTTTTCTTTCCGGTCTCTGGATGAAGTCATCCCCCCATGTCCAGCACATCAATTCCCATTGGGATATACCCTAAAGTACCCTCCGCCACCTTTGCCCTTGTTATCCCCAGCCTTGATTCCTTTTTCCCACTTTTAAGCCAACTGTCACGCAATAAACCCAATTCGACCCAGAAATACCCCTTTACCACCCAACATCCCCAACGCCTACCTCGAGCACTACTTCTCATCATTGACGTCATTTTCCAAACAATTGTGATTTCCTCCCCGCCCCCATCTCCCACTGGACCCTATTATTCATATAACTTTCAAACTTGGCTTTTGCGACTTCCTTCCAACCATTTTCACGTTGCAAAACTTTCACTTATACCCCTATCCCCCCTCTACCTTCGCTTGGTATAGACCCCATTATCTACAGCAGTTTTTTATCATGGTAATGTCCGGGCCACATTTATGTCTGATTTCTTTCCCCCCCCCCTGCCAGTTCCTAAAAGGCTATCATCATCGACGTAGTATGTATCAATATTACGTGAGTGATATTGAAGGCGTGCCAAAACCAGCAAATTTTAGGGCCTTTCAGTATCTTTGAGTCACTTTTTGTTGTTTTTTCCCCCCCCCCCTTTTTTACCTTATGGGGTGTCGCTTCTCCTTCGTGTTTTTGTAAAAAGGTTTCCCTACCATACCCACTCATGGTACCATCTTAAATTCTCTCTTTCTCAACGTTACCTCTGCCCTTGGACTTGGAAGTTCTCCCCCCTTCCGTGGGAATTGAAGCGCTGTTTTTTCGAGGGTTTCAGTACTTTTCGGCCTTTTCTTCCCCCTCTTCGGGGACTACTACGACACACCCCACCGTCCCATCCGCCCCCCTTGCAAGTCACTCGCCGTTCATGGTGCAATGTAGCAAGGCTAACTCAATCCGCTTCGCACCCCGCTGTATCTAATCGAAACCCATCAACCCACAAATCGGCTGAGCGGAAAAACTTGTCAACTACTGTAGTCTCGGTTATATCCGCACCCTTCCCCTCCCACTTTTCTGCAACTTTACGCTCCGGCCCCCCCGGTTATTTCTCGCTGCAACAGGTATGGAGTTCCGCATGGGCGTTTCCCCTCCTACCCTTTTTTCTGACTCCACCACCTGCTGATGTGTCCATTTTTTTTTTTTAAGTAATGAGATTCTCCCTTCAATTGGTGGTTCTTAGGGGTCTAGCCCCAGTAATCAACCCTCATAAAAAGCCCTTCCGCATCTTCCCCCTGAATTTCCCAACAAACGGAATTCGGCGTCCTCTTCCACTGTATTACCTCCCCAAAGACAAGAACAGGACTTTTGATAAGCGGGCCCTCGTCTCCTTTTTTTCCTATATCCCCCTCCCCCCTTTACAGCAACCCCCTTACATCCGTTTCTCTTTTTTTTGTGAGCTCGCCTCTTCGGGGATCTGGACCTAGTACCTTTCAACTCCGTGTCTGTGCTACCTCTTCCTTTCCCCGCCCCCAAATTTTTGATTGTTGTTCTTATATTCACCATCCACATACTTCTTCTTTACCACCAGTAAATCTTTGTTAAAGCCTCCCTGTTCTTTTTCTCCCCCCCCCCCCCCCCTTTTAAGCCCCCCCCACACTGAAGTTAGCCCTTTTTTTCCCTTTTAAGTACGTTTTCCACTAATTCGTTAGTGTAACTTGTTTTTATTTCTTTCCTCCTTCCTCCCCCGGCCACCATACCTCACACCACCCACCCCGCCCAACATTTGTCCCCCCTCCCACCATCCTTGATACGAACCCTCCTATTTTCCTCCATCCTTGTTTTTGTTGTCTTCTCTCATTTTCTTTTCATCGATTATCTGCTAACAACATTAAAATTTTTTTTCTTTATTTTTCTGCTTCGTCAACCTGCCGCATTTTAAACACAACCAACCCCCTTTTTTTCACCTTTCAGTCAGCCCCACCCTTTTACCCCAATAACTTTGGATGAATTCCCCGGGCTTATAATTCCCAGTTTTTCCTCCCCCCTACCTTCCCGTAATGTAGACCACCGTTCCTGCTTCTCTTTTCGTGGTTAGTATTTTGGTATAAGCCCTGAAACAATGGGGGGGCCGCCCGGCCCCCTTTTTTACACAACAGTACACTTTTAACACCTCTTCACTCCCTGTCTTCCTCCAGCCTCCGCTGTCAGGAAGGAAAGCCACAAATAACCTGATTTTGGTTGCCGTTTCTCCTTTTCCCTCCCCTATCGTACCTCACCCTGAGTTTTTTATTCCCCGTCTCGATCAACAGTGTTTTTAGACGTTTTTTTTCTTTAGGTTGATAAATCCTGAAGCCTCCTCCTACGTCCGTTTTGTTGATCCTTCAACGGCCTCCTTAAAACACACTCTCGAGAAGGGATTGGGCTTATGTAAGGGACTAGCAGCCATGATGTATCCCCCCCCCCCCCCCCCTTCAGCCTTTACTTTAACCATCAGCCGCTCCATTTTTCGGTCATGAACACGTTCGGCTTTGCCCTGGACCTTTACCCCCCCCCCCCTTCCCCTGTACTTTTTTATACAGTTTGCTCCATTAGCCACTACCTCTTTCTCTTGTTTCTTACCCTTCAAATCCCACTCAGGGAAGAGGTGGCAATACACAGCACTCAACCCTCCCTCCCTGAGACCCCCCTGTGTGCCATTCTTCCCTTAAATTTTCACGTCCTGTTTAGGCCTCCCAGTAAAAACAACACAAAAAAACAACCACACCAACTTTTCTTTTTTTTTTTCTTTTTTTTGGTGGTGTTTTTTTGGGGGGGTGTGGTTTTTTGGGGGTTTTTGGGGGTTGGGTGGTTTGGGGGGGGGGTTGGGGTTTTTTTTGTTTTGGGGGGGGGGGGGGTTTTGGTGGTTGGGTTGGGTTTTGTTCGGATCTCTTTTTTTCCTTTTTAGTTAGCAGCCCCCTTTCCCACCCTTGCGGTTTCCATGTTCATATGTGTCTAAGATTGACATAATCGAATCCACAAGATTCAATCTCTCCCGTGCCATTGTCTTCTCCCAGTTGAGCGACTGACGTCCCTTGCCAAGAACCTTTTAAATTGGCGAGACGAAAATTTCCAAGGTTCCATTCCCCTTTCCCGTTTATTTTCCACACCTCTACATCACTTTGGAACCTAGTGGTTATAGATTTACTCAGAAGACTTATTGGTTCAACCCCCCCATCTTCTTTGTTGCCCTCCTATGGCTCACTGCCCGTCACCCTTTTCTTTCCTTTCCAATGCTCAACCACGGAAATACGATACATCCTACCTGCCTCCGTACCCGTTTTATTCTCTTCTTTCCTTTCATCATTTTGTCGACAATCCGCCCTGCCCCCCAAATCTTGTGACAACGTCACAATTTTCCCAGTTAAATCAATTTGTACTCCGTAAATCGTACCCCCATTAGATTTCCCTCTTAGGCTATGTTTATCAAGGTGCACTTTTTTTCGCAACCTTTAACTGTTTTCGTATCGCAAACGTGAACACCCTTTTATGGTCCTCCTCCTTTCCCTGGTTTTGCTATTGGAAGGGGTAGTCCCGATAGAATTTTTTTCCAACTTTTTGGAAAGACTTCCCCCTTCGATACCACATCGCTTGACTTTTTTGATTGATTTGTTTTTTCTCTTTCGTTCTGTTACACTTTAAATTGGGATTTGATACTTTCCCTTCTTTCATTACACAAAGTGCAACCTGACAGTTTGTTTATACCGTTCCAATTTGGATTCGGTTATTGTCCTCTCTCCCCCCTTTTTTTCTGAGCGTTCACCCTTTTTTTTTCTTTAACCTTGCCGAATCTCTCCCCAAGCTCCCTCCCGTGTTTAAAATTTCTTGTAACAGCCTTTTACCGGTGTTTTTCGTTTTTCTCGTTTCTCCTACGCGGCTACTCTAATCCCCCCAACACCCCCTTTTTCTTACCGGATACCCTCCCAGGTGGAAAAGATGTAGTAAAAGGCCAGGTTCAGTATCCTCTCGTTTTCTCCCCCCCCTACCCCCCTCCCTCTTTTGGCAAGCTTCTTTGTATCCTTGAATAGTAATTTCCCACAGGGATAGTCCCACGGTTGTCCCCGTATAGGCTTCTCTTCCTTTTGCTTCCGTTCCTTTCTTGCTCAAATAACAGTTGAAATCTTCAGATCTAGATGATCAAATCCCCTGGCTCCTGGTTGTGGTTTTCCCCCTGATCTTTTACGCCGGCCCCCTTTCTCTTTTTCGGCCAAGCCCCCCTTTCCAGCCGTGGTTCAATTAAGGTCGTTAGGTTCCCCCTCAAAATTTCCGATACCAGCCCTAATTCGCACGGCGCCCTTTACTAGTCCAGCCCCCCGTCTCGATCTGGGTTTTCATGGTTTGTTGCATCTTCCTTCGTTTTTTTTTTTATCTAAGACAATTGTTTTCTCTCCGGATCGTTTCAAATCATGCCATGTTGTGAAAAAGTCCCCGACTTTTTGACCTTCCCCTTCCCATTCGGTGTTGCCGTTCCCTCTTTCTTACACTTACAACTTGGCACCGCAAGCGGGTCGTTTGTGCTTTTTTAGCGTTTTCCGATGTCAACTTTATTTCACCGGCTGGTTGAAAACAATGCTAGATCCTTTCCCTTAACCCCTTCCCTCTCCCATGCCTTTTGCTTAGAGCCCCCCAGGACCACCACCGTTGGAAGCAACTCTTCGGCCTTCTTCTTCCTTTTTCTTTTTCATTTGCGTGATTGATGCGTGTAGGTAGCTTTGTTACTGCGCTTCTTTTCGTAACTCTCTCAAATTCCAAACCCCGGTTGATACGCGCCCATTTAGTTGGCCTTTTCTTTTCCCTGTTTTTTTTTTTGGGACGTCACCCCTTCCGTTTCTAATTCCCCAACCCCTGTCCCCCGAGAAGTGTTTGGAATCGATCATCTGCTTCTCCTTTTTTTTTGATCCCTAAATTCGTCATCCCACTTTTACGCCATTGTCCCCAAAACCGTTGCCGAAGAGGTTTTTTGTTCCTAGTGTTGCATGGGACAACTAGTCTTTTCTACTCCTAGTTCTTCTTCCTCGCTTCTGCCAGCTTGACGCAACCCCCTTAATTTAAGATATATGATTTCCGGATTCTTGATGGAATCCCTTTTTCGTTTTTTCGTCCCTTCTTCCCTTTGTCCGTCTCCCTTTTAGCACCCCTGATTTTAGATCCGATCCATATAGGTCCAAACCCAATTTCTCATCATGTGATGCCGGCTGAAGTCGTACACTGCGTCAACTCCTTCCTCCCCCCCCTGGCTTTCAAAGTATTTTACTTCATTGTCCGGTTTTGCGGGATCCCAGTTAGCAAGCATGAAAGTTCCTTTTGGGTCTCTTTTTTTTTATTTTTACAACCAAAAGATTGGGGCCCCCCCGTCCCTCCCCCGGCTTTTGAACCCCTTCCCGCGTCTCCTCTCCTCCCTTTTGGACGCTCCCCATGAGGATTTCTCCTTCTCCATCCCCAAAATATCTATCTTTTCCTCGGGGGGGGTGAGAGTTCTTTTTCGTTTTCATCTTTCTCCCCGCTCTCCCCCCTTTTTCCCCCCTTCACATTACTGATTGTTTCTTCCCTATGGTTCACCGACTTTTTTATTGCTGCCCCCCCCCCAGCATCGTTGTACAACAAAGAAATCTATTAATTGTTTCCCCTCTCTTTTTCCTCCAACTTTCCCCGAGACCTGCCTCCGTGCTTCCCATACTTCGACCCCTTTGTCTGCTTCCCTAAGTTTTCCGTTTTAGTGCCGAACTTCAGCCGCTTCCCCCCTTTGATACATCCCTCCCTTGATTTGCCCCCTCCAGACTGGCCATCCTCCGAGTAGCCATTGACCCCCTTCGCGGAACACACGTCTCCCGACCATACCAACCTCCGACCCCCTCCTCCCCATCCTTGCCTCAGAAGTTCCCCCCGACCCATGGCAAAATTTTCTCCGATTCTAATGGCCGTTGCATACACAAGGGGAGGACTTATCAATAATGTTTTCCTTGTTATTCAACCACTAAGGCCCCCACCCCTATTGCTCGCATTATTTGTTTTGTCCCATTCGCCACACATTTCTGTTAAAGGCCTCTCGTTTTCCCACATTCTATCTGCTCTTGACGCGTCCTTTCAAGCAAATTTATATTGTAGATATTTTTACGTCTTCCTTTTGACCCCTTTCCCCCCCCCCCCTTACCAACTCTTTCCCCCAGTCACCTTTCGCGTTATACCCCTCTTGGAGAGTTTTATGTATTTTATCCCCAACCCAGCGCCTCTCCTCGCCCCCCAAGTAGCTCCCCTTTCACAGTTTCAACAAATGCAACTCTTACCTCATTCCTTCCAGTCATCCCTGTTTTTCCCCACTCTTGGGAAAAGTCTTTTTCCCTCCTCATAACTTTTCCTTTCCAAATAAGATATTGTTATGGTATGAGATATTGTTTCCCCCAGTTCAGTTGTTTTTTTAGAGGATACCCCTCCACCGTTGCGCCTTCCTATTGCCCCCCTGATGTATCCTACTTTTCAGCAGACTGCCTATGAAGATAAACAGTGGACCCCCTGAACTCCTGTGCCTTTTTTACCACCCCTTTCCGTCTTTTTACACCTCTCCTTGCTACCCACCATTCGTTATATGTACTTTCCCCGCTCGCTGGCCAATCAGCCATTGAAACCTCATCGACCTGGATATGGCCTGGGTTCTGCACAACGTCTTTCACGGTGATTTTTACCGATTTCTTTCTCTCGGCACATTTACCCCCCTCCCTTCTCCCACCGTCTTGTCCTCCGATCACTTCATTCGTTCCATGAGCCTTCCCCCCACCCCAAAATGACCCCTTCTTTGCGCCTCGCGATCATGCTTTCTTTCTTTCCGCTGCAATGAACGACGAATGATATTCAAGCAACCCCCATTTCCATAACGTTTTTTTACTATCCGGTTCCCCCTCCTCCCCCCTTTTCCCGACGCTTTTCTTGTCTGGGTATTCACCTCCGGTCTCCCTGACAACCACTTTCGTCCTTTTAAATTCTTTTGAGGGTCTCTTTAATGTTCCTCTTTTTCTCCTCCATTTTTTTTCCTTCTGACTCCCAACCCCCCCGCCACCAGTCTGTTTTGCACAACTGCAGCCAACTACCTTGTTCTGGCTTTTCCGTTGCCCCTTCATTGGCACCACCCCCATTCAACGCAAAATCAGCCAATGTGGATATAGGTAACAATAAGGCAAGAAGCCAATTTCCAAGGTTATCCCATCTCTCTTTTTCGGTTACGCCCCAATGTCCCCACGACCACCCCACCCCACCTTCTCCCTAACTCCCTATCCCCCCACCAAACCATCACTCCTCACACTCAGCCGTGACCTCAGTAGTTCCTTTCCCAACCCTTTTTTTCTCAGCCCCTTTCCCTGTTATCTTCCCCCCTTCACTCCCTTTGTGGAGGAAGTTTGATAACAAAACCCCTTGTTAACTTTTCTCAGATAACACTTCTCTCTTCCCGGAATTTTCCTAAGTGCATCTTACGCAGCTTTCATTAATTACGTGTAATTCTTTAACCAAGGGTTTTTTGCGGCTTTCCTCATCACCACCCTGTAATGCCCCTCATCCAACCCCGCGCTAAGTGCCCAGCAAGCGAATAGGTTATCACATTCCTTGCTTGGAGCATCTTTTTTTTTTTTACATTCCACATGAATCAATCCTATGGATTGCCCCCACTAACTTTTTGTTTCTCCCGGATCCTCTTTTAAAAGGCTGCCCGTAGCCCTTCAAAACTAGGTAACGAGCGACAGTCGTCTAAAGGTACCCTGTTCAGGCCCCTGTTGATGGAACGTCTTTTTTCCCCCTTTCGTTTCCCTTAGCTGCTTCTTCGCTTATCGGGGTTCTATCATGGCCCAGTCGGCCGTCATCCCCACAATAGTTTTGCTTTGGTAGATTTATGCCCTCTTGACAACCCAATTACCTGCTTTTCACAAGAGGAGCATTTCCCCTCCGATTTTCCCTTACCAGTTTATTCGCCTCTCCAAAGACTTCCAACCTTGCCGAATTCTATGGAAACTTCTCTGATTTCGTTAGTCTTTCTTCTAATGCCCCGTCCAATATTGCCATTGCTAAGACCGTGAAACGCTATGGTAGATGTTCCACCCCCATAGGCTTTAAATGTACTCTCGGTACATCTTCCCCCAATGGAATCCGACCAAATTTAGGAGTTTCTCTGGGGTTTTTTTGTGTGGTTGTGGATGATTTACATCATAAGAGTTTGCTTCACCTCATTTTTCTATACTAATTCCATCCTTTTTTTTTTTTTCTTTTGTATTCATCTGGCAGCCCGTCATCTCTCCTCCCCGCAAAATCCGTAATTTTTCTTCTTCTTGCTTCTCCCCCCCCCACTTCTGGGTCTTTCTCCTTGCCCTTCCCATATATACGAACTCCCGAACATGGCCACTTGTGTCTCAAGAGCATACTTTGGTTTTTTTAATATCTTTGCTCTACAGGTTTAATCCCCGACACCCCCACTTTCTCTTGGTAGGCGGTCCGCTTTTTCTTTGCATGTGAATCCCCTATTCTAGTTTTACCCCCCCATACTCCTGCTGCCCCTCCCCCATTTGTGTGCTTCTGGAAAATCTTACTCACCAGAAAAGAGATCTTGACTTTCTTCTACTGCCTCCCCCATTGTTGACCACGGATTCTCCCCCCACCCGTCAGTAAGCCACCTTACGTAGTTTGGTTTTTCCCATGGTTCAGTTTTCGCTCCCTTTTTTCCTGTGTCTTGTTTTTTTTTCGGGCCGCTGACTACACCCCCGCATAACATTTTACATTTTTGTTTTCAGAGCATCCACTCGCTCAAATATTTCCTTGGGTTTGACTGATTAGTATTCGAGCCCACCCACATCTTTTTTGCCGTAAGCTTGGTCATGCCCAAACAAAGGCAACCCCTACTTTTTCATCGTCATGAAACCTACCCATGTTTCCTTTTGTTCTCAAATACTTCTACCCCCTACCTTCCCTTGCATGGAGCTCCCGATGGACCTGGGTTTCAAGGCCCATTTTTTCCTCCTCACAAACACCCCCTTGGGTTGGGGGTCAGCCTTCCTTCCCCCCGTCGGGTTTAAAACAACCCTTCTTTCCACCTCCTTTGGCTCTTCAAGCATATCGCATCCCCAACAAGAATACTTGCTTTTTTTGCGGTTTTTCCCAGTTCCTCCCATATATTTTTTCCACCTGGCCATCAGGTAGGAGTCCCCCCAAGGTTTCGACGTTTTCGGGTCGTTCGATATAAAGTTTTCCTCTTTTTTTGATAGCAGTTCCTGTCAGCCCTCACCCTTATTACCTTGCTGTGTGCGATTGTCCTAGGCCTTTCGGTTATGAACTCTCTTTTTTGCCCAATGAAGCAATATATCCTGCCCCCCCCCGCGATCCAAGGAGCTTCCCCCCCATTGGACTTCTCGTCTGAACCAACTTTTAAACGAATAGAATTTGACGCCAGACAATTCCTGGCAGAGTTTTTCTAACCTTTCACCCCCAGGAAGAGTTTCTTTTCACATTAGTCCCATAAAATTTTTTCCCCCTGTTCCCCTATCTCTCCGCACGGTTTTTTAAGTCCTGTTAGCGGCTATCCATGGTGGTTTCCTCTTTAGACTAATTTAAACCCCCATCCCCCACCTTGGTATGCTTCTTTCCATTTCCCATAATCGCCGTCCCCAAACCTCCCTCCTCTCCCCGTCATTGTCCTGACCACCCCGTCCGAGAAGACGACATCCGCCTCCCGCCAGAGACGCTCTTTCCAATTCCCTTTTCAATTCCAGTGTCGTTTATGAAAACTCTTAGCCACTCCAATGTGTGAGTTTTTTGTACCCCCCGTGATATTCACTTTTTCCGCTTTCT
>Ga0179591_1320613_pt1 | contig 11440 bp, 19 predicted proteins | sample CZOMad2_1_08_16f_FD_182891 | JGI IMG/M metagenome (GOLD analysis project Ga0179591, IMG submission 182891) | Vadose zone soil fungal communities from Angelo Coast Range Reserve, California, USA - CZOMad2_1_08_16fungal (PacBio error correction) | ecosystem: Environmental > Terrestrial > Soil >... | reverse complement strand
TAAAACGGAGAAATTTTCCCCTTCCTTTCTCCCCTCTCTTGGCGCTCCACCCACCCTGACCCTTCTTCCGCCTGCTAGCAGTCAATCTTCTCGCAATGCCCTGCTCGTTTTCCCTCCCCGGGCAAAGTCTTGGAATTAGCAACACGTCCCTCCTTTTTTTTTCCTTTTTTCCTGAACAGAATTTTACTTTGTACCTGCCCCTCGTATAAGACCTTAAGAGAGGTAGTAATCCCCCCCAATTATAGTGCTACCTCCTCTTCCCCCCCCCCCTCCTTTAGCGTTATGAGCACCCTGCCACCACTCCTATTCCAGTTGTTTTTTGGAGCAGCAAGCTCTCCGTTTTCACATCTGCAAGCGGAAAATGTTAGCTTCCCCTTCCCTCTTCTTGCTTTTGTGCGCGTTCTTTATACATTCCAAATTTTCTCAGGTCAATTCAACAATAGCGTCCTCTCTCATCAGGATGCTAATGTATATTGCACCCCTTCCCCCCCCCCCCCCTCCCCTCCTATGAAGAATCGTCTTCATTCATGTTGTCCATCATACTCTTCCTCTCTTTTGATTTTTTGAATGGGGGCTCATTTCTTTTCTTCGGATTTGTGATCCCATCCCTCCCCCCCCCCCCCCCTACACATGTTACAGGGCACTGCTCCTCCCCCCTTCAGGTGAAATGAATTTCCTTCTCCCCCTTTCTTCCTTTTTTTTTGGAGACTTTCTATGTACTCTAACCCTTCCCCTCTTTTCATTGTTTCAACTTACAGCCGACGCAACCTTCCCCCCCCATTCGTTGTAATTGACATAGATTAAATCTCTTTTCTTCCCCTCCCTTCCCCCCCGCTCTGTGGACCACATTTTTTCCACCGGCTCATGGGGTTAGTCGAAACCCCTCTTTCATCAAGCATCTGAAGATTCTTTCCCCCCCTTCTCCCCTCTTCCTTCCTCTCCCTCCGTACGAGGCCCCCTGAAGTTTTTTTTTCTTACCTCCAATCCAGAAGGAGACTTGAAGAAGTCCTTCTTGCGAAGGAAAATCAACCACTTCCTTCCTCTTTCCCTTTTTGATTTTGGCTACTTGTTACTTTACCCCAGACTGACGAAAATCTAAATCTGTGGTTTCCCCCCTTCTTTTTTCCCCCCAACTTGAGATCCCCTTTATTTGTGAGCATAGTCATGATAATCTCCCTTTTTGTTGTTGAGAGAGACCCTCCTCCCCCCCCATTCCCCTTTTCCGTAGGGACAATTTCAGGTTTTTCCCCCCCCCCAAGGTCACTTGGCACACACAAGCATTTTTCTCCTTTCTCCCTCGGTGGTTAACTGTGATTCCCAGCTTAGCCAAAAGACACCCCCGCTCAAATTATGTAGTTATTTGCCTTCTCCCCCCCTTTCCCCCCTCTTAAAGTCCCTTGATTGTGCCGGTGTTCTGAAGGGCCTCGTACTGGTCTTTTCGATTAAGATAATAGGTTCTTTTTTCCTCTTTTCTTTATTACAGCCTGAGTGCTTCCCAATTGATCCTGTGGACAAGAAAGGTCCTCCTGTCAACAGGAGATTTGGTAAACTCCCTGCCTCTTTCTTCTCTTCTCTTTTTCCAAGGACAACGCCCCAAGTTTTCTCCCTCCGTTTGCGTCGGCGGTAAAGTGGAAAAACAATTACCCCCATTGATTTATTGAAGTACATAGAATTTCTCCCCCCCCCCCCCTTTCTCCCCCCTTTTCCCCTGCCTTTTAAAATTAAATGCGCCCCCCTGAATTCTGATAATTCTGTAACATGTGTCTTCCTAGGAAGATGTATAATACCACATTCTCCCAAACACCCCACCCTATGTACCCTCACCTGTCCTCACCAATAAAATCGTAAGAGATATGATGGTCCCAGGGAAGTAGAGGATTAGGAATACATACTTGTTCTTTTCCTCGTTCCTTTCTCCCTTTCCTTCAAGAGAGGAGCAGTTCTGATACCCGCCCCTTTGAAGTACCTGAGAAATCTTGTTTGCACAACCCTCTCACCAAAAGATGCCGATCTTTTTTTTTTCCTTCCAAGAGAACCTTGGATTTACCTTCCAGTAGGTGAACCCAGGATCTTTTCCCCCCCAACTGGAATTACGTCTTTCTTTTCCTCCTGTGGCGAGTATCCTTCCTTCTGTCAGCAATAATAATTTGGAGGTACCTTTTCTCTTTAGGTCTATGATAAAGCTCCTCCTTTTTTTTTCCCCCCCCCCTTGTTCAGGACCCTCAGTCCCCCCTATGATGTTGCGAGATTTTCCCCCCGAATGAGAGACAGGATTGCTCCTCCTTTTCTTCTCCCCACGGCTTCCGCTTTTTGGAGCGCAAATACTGGTTTCCCCCATGAAAATTTCGTCAGTGGTATGTGAAACTTTTTCTCTTTTTTCCTAACGTCATTGCGTTCCTGTCTCTTTTTTTTCCCCCCCCGCAAGGAAAGGATATAATTTCGCCCATTCCTCCTCCCAACGGGACATAACCGAAAGAAGTGTAGACCACTCCTCCTCTTTCCTTTTCTTTTTCTTTCCCCTTCTCGGTTTGTACCTTCCTCTTTTACAGTCTTCCTCCCCATTTCTTCACATTGTTGCACCAGTCAACACTTCCCCACCATTTGGAGTAGATAATTTCCCCCCCTCCTTCCTTACTTTTTCCTCCCTTTTTTTGTAAGTATTTTCTATGTCGGAGTGTTTGGTTGCCCCAACTTTTTCAGTGAGAACTTAATGCAGATCCGCATCTTGGGGGGGGGGATAAGAATATTATGTTTTCTTTCCCTTTCCTTCTTATCGATATTCATACCCCTGGTTACCCCTATTTCCCCCCCCAAAGGGCAGATGGAAAGATCATAAGGTATTCGCTGTGGTTGCCCCCCTAAACAATAGAAAGGAATTCTGCCAGAGTCCCCACCCCCCTTCCTTTTTCTCCCCCTTTCCCCTCCCCTCTTTCCTCATAAACGTTGTTTTGATGATTTCTTTCCTCGCCTTTGTTTGACTATGAAGAATTCATGTCTATTCCCCCCCTGCCAACAAAGAGAATGGAAAGTATTTTCCCCCTTTTTTTCCCCTTTTCCAATAAAGGGTCGTTTTTCCTACCCCCCCTTTATTGAATATCGGATATAATGAATGAAGCAATCTCTCCCCCTTATTATGAGTCTTAGGATAGGAATTCATTTCTCCCCCTTTCCCTCACGACGGACATCTCTTTTAGAACCCGTTTACCCCCCCACACCCCAGACCCCCTTCCCTCTCTGGAAAGGATCTACTCAAATATGGTTGCTCCTTTCTTTTCCACAAGTGAAGAATGTTAGAAAAGGGGCTCTTAACTCCTTCCTCTTCCTCCTCTCCTTCACTCCTCGGATGCTAACGTCCCTTAAGTTTTTCTTTTGGTATGCTTATCACTCGCAATGAGGTAATGTGGCGTACCTCTCTCCCCCCCCCATAACTAGTCTAATCGAAATACCCCTCTCTGACCTTTTTCCTCCCCTTCCCTAACAGGTAAAAGTTTCCTCCTTTTTCCCCTTTCCAAGTAGAAACAAATGGACGCCATCTCTTTTCACGGCAAAGATAGTTATGTACGCCTTTTTCTCTTTCTCCCTTCCCTTCCCTTCTTAGTCATTAGCTTTTCAACAGCCCCCACCAGTCCCTCCCTTGTGTGTTGGTCATGAAAGTGATTTTCATGAGTAGTGGTAATATGGTATCCTTCCTTTCCCCTCCCCTTTTTTACTAGAGGTAGTAATCTACTTTCCCTCCTATTAAAGACGAATATTATAGTCTGTGCTCCCCTTCTGCCACAGGGAAAAGCACCCCTTTTTTCCTCTTTTTTTCCTTCAGTGGTTTTTTAGCTCCCCGTTCACATACGAGGAAGGTAAAACGGTCGCCTCGTTAGATTTGAAGTTTCTCCCCTGGCCCGATTGGGCTAGTATTCCAAGATGTCTCCTTTCCAGGAAAAATAGCGTCTTCTCTTTTGTCTCATCAGCCTGCTCCCCTAGGCCCACCCCCCCCTATATAATACGAGGATAAGATCAGCGGGACGGCACTCTTCCCTGTAGTTTATGAGGCTTTCCAATTTTCTTCTTTTTTTTTCTCTTTCCATATCTGGAGCTTGTGATCCCCCCCGAATTCTCCCTCGGACTGAACAAATACCACATGCTCCTTTAACCAGTAAGGTGAAATCTCATTTCCTTCCCCCTTCTTTCAGGATTACTAGTGTTTTGAGTACTTCTTTCCCCCCATTTCTTTAACAGCTTTTGAATGTTTCACTTTTTCTCTACTAGATTCTCCTATTTACATTAGTTGTCATTTCCATTTATCCCCCTCTCCCCCTTCCCTCTTTCCCAAAAGCGGGCCTTCCTTTCTTTGCCACCTGAATCATTGGGTAGTCGAAACCAATCTTCTCTCATCTGCAGATTATATAAAAGAGCCCCGCTTATCTCCTCTCCTTCCCCCTTTTCTCTCCCCTTTCAAGACGCCGAGCTCCAATGGACTTTCTCCTTTTAATCCTTCAATTGAATTCTTGATTGCCAGGCACCCCTTTGCGTATGAATTGGGTGGAGTTTTTCTCCTCTTTCCTTCCTTCTCAAATTACCCCCCTCCCCTGAACCCCCCCCACTTTGTTTGTGAAAAAATTTATTCTTTTCCACAAGTGAGAATTGGAAATACGTATTTTTCTCTTTCTCTCCATCATATATCTCTCTCTCAATACCAATTCCTCTAGATATAGAATCTCTCAATAAAATATAAGTTAGGTCCCCCCCCTTTACAAACCTCTCAACCCCCCTTTTCCACCAAAGCAATTCCCCAGTCTGGTGGTTAACTTTGAGGACCAAGCCCCCCTCCCTCCCCCCCGGTCATACGACTCGCTTCAACTTCCTCAAGAAGTAAATTCATGCGGCAAGTCTCGTCTTTCTTTTTTTTCTTTTTTCGCGGGCTTCCTTTCCTTTCGTATTCTCCGCTCCTCGGGCGATGGGAAAGAAGAATCTTTGATTAACAGATAAAATGAAGCTCTTTTTTTCCCCCCCCTGATCTGTTCTTTGTTGCTTCTTTTCTTATAGAGTAACAGAGCTTGTTAACCTTCCTTTCGCGATGGCAAGGACACGCATGCTCCCTCTTTTTTTTTCGTCGGCTGTACGTTTGAACCCCCCCCCTCTTTCACGTTACCATATACTTTTCCTTTCTAGCCTGACATTAGAGAATTCGCCACATTTCCCTTCCCTTCTCCTAGCGGCCACGGCGCTTAACCGTTTCCTCTTCCTTCTCTTACCTATTATACTAAGCAAATCGCATCCAGACTCCCTCACATTTTGAAGAGCCAATAAAATCGTACGAGATATTCTTCCTTTCTCTTCTTCCTCTTGCGTCTTTTCTCCATGTTTTTTTCTCCTTCTGGCAGTCGCAGGATGATGATACCACCCCCAGAGGACGACGATAGGTTGAGTGGAACCTGAGACATCTTGTTTTTCCCCCCCTAAAGAGGAGACATTCCTTTCCCAAGCATGTCCAGCTATGTTAAGCACGCCATCTTTGAGCTGCTCTTTTCTCCTCCCCCCCCTTAGAGTTTCCTTCCAAACCCAACCTTTTTTTCCTTCCGTAGGGCAGCATTTTTGCTTTGTTTTTCAGAACGCCGCACAGAGAGACTGATTTCATCTTTCTTTTTTCCCCTAAGTACTTTGGTAATTTTTGCCCTTTTTTCCCTTTCTCTTCTACAGAGCCGACTCATATTCCCCTTGTTCAGGAAAGTAAATTTAAGGACCACCCCCCCCCCCCTCTCTCTCCAAGACTTGCTCAATGTCCCCTCCTTCCTTTTTCTAATCTTTCATGCTAGAACACAGGGAGGTTTGACAGACGATGATGGACCGTAAACTCTTTTTTTTATTTTTCTTCCTTTTTTTTCCCCTCGCATGTTATGTGAAACGGCTTGTTTCCTCCTTCTACCGTCAGAGCGGGATGTCGATTCGTCCTCTTTTCTCTTCCCTTCTCCTTCACGGGATATACTTCCCCATTTTTTTGTTCTTTCCTCCTCCCCCGGGAATAACCGAACGCCAGTTATTCCTTTCGTTTAGCAGAAGAGGAGAAAGACTAGTTTTTTTTCCCCCCCCTCCCTCCCCTTTCCCCCACGTTTCCTTGACTTACCTTTTCCCCCCCCCTTGCAGGAAAGGAGAGCAACCCCCTTTTCCAGAATTAAGGATCGGTTAGGAGATTAAATGTGGTGTCTTTAAAGAGGGCTTTCTCGTCAGTTCTTTCCACCTTTCAGTGAGAAATTAATGCGATCGACTACCTCTCAGAATTGAGTAGTAATGTCTCCCTTCCCTCTCTATAACAGACCCGAGACCGGGTTCCTCTTTTTTCTTTCTCTTTTTTTCCAGTTTCGTCAATGCAGAGAAGTTCTTACCCCCTCTCCGTAGCCAGTGAGGTAGATATGTCCTATCTCTCTTCTTTTCCCTTTTTTCTCTGATAGTCCCCTTCTCTCTTTCTAATATTTTTTTTTTTCTTCCTCTTTTTAAGAAACTGAGCGGAGGGGACGAAGAAGGTCCTTCCTTCTGCCCTGTGGCATCACGGGCTGTTTAATAATGACCCCCCTTCCCCTTCCTGACGCCTGTCCTTCTTCCCTTTTTCCCTTCCTTTTCCGTGCTCACTGAAAAGGTTGGCAACCCCCACCCCCCCTTCCCTCGGTTAAAACAAAGGGATCGCAGACGTTCCCCCCCCCCTTTTCTTCTTAATCAAACTCTATCCACTTTTCTTTTCCGTTCCCCCGTTCCGCATGTTAGACAAGTGGAGCTGAACTCCCCATGACGTCGGGACAAAAGAGTCTGTCCTTTTCCTTTCTTTCTTGTCTACCTTTCTCTGACCTTCTCCCCCTTCCTTTTTTCCTTTGCGAAAATGATATCCCTTTCCCCCTCTCAATACTAGTATAATAGACATCCCCGCCTCTGACTTTCTTTCCCCTCCCCCCTCAAAAGGACACTCTACCTTCCCTTTTCTGCAAAAATGGTAAGAAAGAAGATGGCTCCGTCGAAGAGTTATGTCGCCGTGGGTCTATGCCTCTCCCCTCTCTCTGTGTAATTCTTTCTATTTCAAATTCCCCTTCTCTCACCTTCTCATCACTTGTGGGTTGGTTACTGAAAGTGAGTTCCCTCTTGTCATTTAGTAGTAGGATCTTCTCATCTCCTTCTCCTTCGTATAATTTCCCCACCAAGCCTTTTCTCTTTTCCCCCCTCCGAATATTATAGTCTGTGTCCTGCTGCCCCGGCCAAGCACAACCCCTTGCTTTTTTTTAGCCCCTCCTCCTGTTTCCCCTCTCCCCCCTAGGCAGCTCAAATTCTTCTACAATATCTGAAGGCTTTTTTTCGCTTCATTCTCCAGTTGTAAAACAAGACCTTCAAAATAGAGTGTATAGGTGATAGGTTCTTTCTTCCCTTTCTCCCTTTCTTAAAATTCACAGCCGCTCCCTCCATCCCTCTTCCTTACTCCCGAGTTATTGGATCTCAAAGTTTGATTTTTTGCATGGTGGCTCCTTTTCCCTTTCTCCTTGAACCTTTCTTTGTCGGATTGCCCCCCCTTTTTTTTTTCCCCCAGTCAGGTGAAATCTCATTAATTTCTCTTTTTTTTTTGAGATTCAGTAAGTAAAGTAAATCATAGTGCCTCGTTCCCCTTTTTTTTCTTCCCCTCCTCCGAAGACGGTTTTTTCAGAGTCCTTCCCCACCTTACTCCAGTCGGCATGTAAGTGTAAAAAAAGCTTCCTCCTCATAGCGGAAAGGATTTTCCTTTTCTCAAAAATCTGTGTCCCCTCTTCCTCCCCCTTCTCCCCTCGGTCGTAAGAGAAGATGGAGGACGCCCAGTTTCTGCCTGCGCTCTGCAAAAAGGTCCCCTCCCCACCCTTTTCCTTCCTTAAATTGACTTCTTCCTCAGGACCCACCCCCCTTCTCTCCTTCTTCGTAGGAAATTGGGTGGAGTTTGTCATTATGGGAAGTCAAAAATTTACCACCCGACGATCTTTTTTTCCCTTCAAACTGGTTCCCCCGCTTTTTTTTGCTGCTATTTTTAAAACTTTAGATGGGATGGAGGTGTGAGCTAGTCCTCATTCCCCATCCTTTGTTGTTCAGTCTCTTCCTTATTCCTAACAAATAAAAAAATCTAAGTAGGTCCCCCTCAAAAACTATCCTCCCTTTTTTCTTCCCCCCACAATCCTCTCATTGTTCCCTCTTTTCCCCCTTTCTTGATGGACTTACAGGAATGTTCCCCCAACTCACCAAGGTCATACGCCTCTCTCCCCCCCTTTCCCCCCTTCCTCTTAAAAAGTCTCGTCTGTTCCCCCCTCGCGCGGGCGTCTTGAAGGGACTCGTTACTGTGCTTCTTCCCCCCTTTTCTTTTGCGCGGGAGCACCTTCTTCCTCTTTTTCTTTCCCCTTCCTCTCTTTTTTCGACAGAAACCCCAAGTGGATCCTGTGGCCAAGAAGGTAAGATTCTTAGTTCTCTCTTTCCCCCCCCCCTCTCCGACTGATTAGCCGACTATTGTCCCCTCCCTTTCTTTTTTCCTCTTCGGTTTGCGTAGGCTGTAAAGTGTAAAACCCTCGATTTATGACGTACATAGAAGTCTACAAAACCAAACTAGTGATCCTTTCCTTCCTTCGATTTCCTGACTTCCTCTCTTTCCCCGTAAAAAAAATGTGTCTTTTTTTCATAATCTGAGGAAGATGATACTCACAATCTCCTCCCCCCCATGTCCCCCCCCCCCCCCCCTCAAATTTCTCCCCCTTCCCCTTCCTTGCCGTACGCTGATTACGGATCCTCTTCTTTACGATGCAGGTATGAAAGGAGAGGACTGCATTCCTTTCCACATCTCCTCGTTTACTGGCCCTCTCCCCAGAAAGAGGATACTTTACCTCGCCGATATTGTTTCTCCCACCTCCCCACCGCTTTTCCCCCTTATGAACCCAGGAGAGTTTCCCCAACTTGAATACTACCTTCGCACATTAATTTTTGATTGGCCTTTCTCAGAACGCTCACATCCTATCTCCCCCGTTCAGCACTATTTGGATTTCCTCCCCTCTCTTCAGGGTATATTGATAAAGCTTCCTACCCCTCCCTTCAAAAGGATGTTAAGGAACTCACTGTCAGGTCCCCTTCTGTTGCTCTCCTTTTTTCTCTCCCTAGAAATGACGATCTTCTTGAATTGATAGACCCCCCCGGAGTACATCCTATTCTGTCCTCCTTTTTTTTTCTTTCCTCCCTCATCTGGAGGAAAGTGTGGCTAAAATTGACCCCCTTTCCGTGTTCTGTGAAACAGGTTGTCCTGTTATGTACTTCTTTTCCCTACCTCTTTCCCCTCTTTCTTTAGCAATAAGTGCCGAATCAATTCCCCGCAGGGTAGAGGGATAAGAATAAAACGGGACACTCCCTTTTCCTCCCGACCTTTCTCGGGCGTTTCTCCTTCCTCTTATCCCCTTTTTCCCTAAAGCTAATTTTTCCCCGAGGCCGGTTCAGTTCCCCTGCTTTCTCTTGAACTTTTCCCCCACCTTTTTTCTCTCCCCCACTATTAGGAGTAAGTAATTTAAAGAATTTTTTCTGTACCGAGGGAGAATGAATCGACGATTTCCCCCTTTTCCAATCAAGCCTCTCCTCCTTTCTCTTCTGTTGTGGAGAGCGAAGAATTTTTCTCTTTAATAAATTGTTTTGCTTCTCTTCTCCCTTTTCTCCCCTTTCCTTGGCCAGAGAATAGGGTATGAGCTCTTTCCTCTCAGTCTTAACAACTAGAAAGGACTTCTGACAGAGTCACCTTCGATTCCTTTGCCCCCCTCTTTTTTTTTTTCTCCCCTCCCCCCTTTTTTCCTGAGACGTTGTTTGACTCTGAAGAAGTTCCTTTCTTTCTTTCCCCCGACTGGCAACCACAGCGAATACAATTATGATCTGCCAACTGCTTTTCCCCCCACCTTTTTTCTTCTTATATCTTAAGACCCTCCTTTTCCCCCCCCCCCAGTATTATGAGTCTTAGGATCTGCTTCCCCCTTTCAACCCCCACACGCGACATAGTCGATTCAAGCCCTCGTACCCCCCCCCTTCTTCTTTTCATATCTCACACTCTTTTTTTTTTCTCCCTTCCTGGTGCCCCCCCTCTTTTCTCCCACGTGGAGCTGAAAATCGCTTTTTAAATTACCTTTCTGTTCCCTCTCCTTGGCTGTCTACACTTTTTTTTTTTCCCCTCGGAACAGCGGTTAATGGGCGACCCCCCCCGTTCATTATTGCTCCAATAATAGTCTCCTCCCCCCCCCCCCCCCCGTCCTCTCCTTCCCCCTCTCCCTAAAAAGGCGAAATTTTCAATTTTTCCCCCTTTATCTTTGCGCTCACAACAAGAGTTTACGGCCAGTTCTTTCTTCGCTTTTTCCCCCCCCCCCCCCCCCCCCCCCCCCCCCCCCCCCCCCCCCCCCCCCCCCCCACCCGATCTTTCTCTCTTTTCCGGCAATCTTTTTCCATCTCTTCTTTTTTTGTTGCATGAAAGTGAGTCCTTTCCCTTTTTCATATTGAGCGGAGATGTCTCATCTTCTCTTAATCCCTCCAACTCTTCTCTTCAAGGACGAATCTTATAGTATGGAGCTTCTCCCCTGGCCAAGCACCAAAATGCTAACTACGTCATTCCATTTTTTCTCTTTCCCCCCACCCCGAGGACCAGGTCCCCTTAATCGTTCGCTTTGCCCTTTCTCCAATATCTGCAGGCTTTTATGTAACCACAAGATTCTCTTCGTCTCTGTGCTCTTCTTTCCCTTCTCTTTCATACATCTTCAAAGGGGGCAACTCCCCTCCCCGAATCAGCGGATTTCCCCTTTCATATCTCTTACGAGTTTATTTTCTTTCTTTCCTTTTTCTTATTTGTGGGAGAATTGGAATATCTTTCTTCTCCTCTTATATGCATGTCTGCCCCCCAAATGGTACCTCCTCTTTTTTTTCCCCCAGTCAGGGGAAAGATCATTTTCCCCCTTTTTACGTTTTTTTGGAGCTTCCCTTCGAATATGTAAAAGATTTTGACTTTTCCCCCCTCCTCCCCTAAAGGAGAAGAGAATTCCCATCGCCCAATTAGCTAATCACGTTCCCTCACAAAAGCTCTGTGGACCTCCTCTCCTTTTCCCCTTGGCAAACAGGATCATGGGGTTAGTCCTCGTTTAATCAATCATCTGCCGTCTTTTCCCAGCGCACCGAGGATGTCCTCCCTCCTCTTTCTCCCTCTTCCCCTTAAAGAAGAAAGACAGATCTTCCCCCCCTTTTTTTTCTTGACTTATTGATTGAGCAGGCCACATACAGCCCCTTTCCCTTTCGTATGACCTTTTTTTTTTTTTTCTTCGGGCACTGTCAGAACCTTTAATTCCGAAACAAGAACAAGGGATTCACCCTTTTTTTCCAACAAGGGAGGATGTGGTTTTCAACTGAGAATGGAAATACGTTCTCCTTTTTTCTTAGTCATGCATAT
>Ga0179591_1248084_pt1 | contig 11440 bp, 15 predicted proteins | sample CZOMad2_1_08_16f_FD_182891 | JGI IMG/M metagenome (GOLD analysis project Ga0179591, IMG submission 182891) | Vadose zone soil fungal communities from Angelo Coast Range Reserve, California, USA - CZOMad2_1_08_16fungal (PacBio error correction) | ecosystem: Environmental > Terrestrial > Soil >... | reverse complement strand
TTTGCTCCAACGAGCCCCCTTCACAGTTGCGTTATCCTACTGTAGCGGGGAGACATGGCTTGCTTTCTCTCCCCCCGTTTGCGCATTGGGGTTGACCACGCCATGGCCTGGCATTTCCGACCACCTTTCGCCCCCCCGGACCTGCCTTTTTTTCCAGGCCGTTCGAGCTCGATTTGTTTTAGTTCCTTGCTTCCCGCCGCGTGCTTCGGGAGTAAGCCTTACTTTGTCCCTTTCGCTTCCTGGGCTCGCTTCAGGTATTTCCCTGCTAGGAAGATGGCCGCCGTCGCGGTCCTCTCGTCGCTACGCCACAGTGCTCTCCTCGTAGCACGCACCCCTGCCCTCGCGGCCTATGCAGGCGCGGCCGTACGCTCTGACGCGCGCTGAGTTTGGGTTCCCTTTTTCGCTTTAGGCCGCCGCGCTCGATCGCCTGGCAACGCGTCCCATTCCGTCGTATCGAGTGTCTCATCTCACTCCGTTGCGCTCACGTGTGCTGACTGAGTCCGTCGAACTCTTTTTTAGCCGTCCGTCCAATGATTTCTCCCCCGTAGTTGACCTTCATGTTGCCTCTACCCGCTCGTGTTCGTCGACGCGTTTGGTGTTCAGGTGCTCGCGAATTAGACACCCGCTTTTGACGTTTCCACTTCGGATGTTCTCGATCGTTATGGCTCGCTCTGCGGAACAGCTTCGTGCGGCTTCGATATTTGGCCCATCCGGCTCCCCGGAAAAGCTTTCTCGCCCTTCCAGCGCGTGACGAAGGCTTTCTTTAGTTTCTTTTTCCTCGATCTGGCACCCCGGCCGGCCATCCGGCGGCCCTTTTTGGCCGGGCGCTGTCTCGCCCACTTTTTGCGTCCGGTTGACGCAGGCCGCATCAGATCCTCGTCCGTCGAGGGCTTTGATTTTTTGTTCTTTTTTTTGTTGAGGCTTAGCATATCGCGTGTCCTGAGCTTTTACGCGCTGTTGATTCTGTTCCCCACACCGGATGCTCGGGATTTGGGCGCCGCATACCATTTTTCAGGGCCTGCTTGGTGCCCCTTTCGATTGTCAGCGCCCATTAATTATCTGCGGTCGCTCTCTTTTTTTTGAGGCCGTTTCCTTCCCATCCGTTCTCTTGGTCGGAAGCTACTCGCAAGCGCGTCGCCTTTTCGCAGGTCGGTTTCGCCGGTCGGAGTTCTCTTTGTACCGTCTCCACGCTACTATTTCGCCGTTTTCCTTTGAGGCGAGTGCACCTTCCCGCTACGAGTACCTCCGGTTCTTGTATCGTGCGACACGCTCTCTCGTGCGGCCAGCTGCTTTTTTTTTTTGAGGCTTTGGAAGGACAAAGACCGTCCCGCTACCCTGCGTTGTTCGCCGACCGTCCATCCTTGAGCTCCGCATCCTTTCCGTTTATATTTGCGGCCTTTGCGAGTTATTTAAGCGCAACCTCGCTCCGGCTTTCATTTCCAGGTCTCACCTTTTAACGCCGCGATAGCCGCCGGTCGCGTTTTTGTTGGGCTTTTTTCCTTTCCCAGCTCAAGAGAGCGTTACCCGGGCGCATACCCCCATTTCCTTCTCGAGACGCGGCTCAGCTCTCTGACTGCGCGATGAAGCGTAGGCGTTGGCGGCCTTTCAGTTTCCTGCCGAGCGGCACGTTTGCCCCCACGGCAGAAGTGCGCCGGAGCACGATCAGCGCGTCGCGTCCGCTTCCGCGATCTACTGGTGCCGACGTTTTTGCCCGAGCGCGTGCATGCGCTCGGATTCCCTTTTTTTTTTTTCGAGAGAGGCTTTTTTTTTATCGTTCCCCGAGGCCGTTTTGGTCGCGGCCGTTGCTTCGAGCTTTGCGACTGTTTCCGTCCTTCTCGAGCGTTTAGGACGTTTTGCGTGCGCGTCGGACTTCTCGAATTTCGGCGACGCTTCTTCCCTTTTTTTTTTTGTTCTCGAGATCCTTGCCATCTTCTTTGCCCGGTGTAGCGCCTGTCGCTCTTGCGCGCGTCCTGGGTCGCCCCTTTTACCCGATTGCGCCGCGTCACGTTTTGCGGCTCGTCGCCAGGTTCTTCCCCCTGCGTCTTTTTTTCTACGACGGTGGTAACCGGACCGTCCCCGTTCAGTCTGAGAAACTTCGGCCTGCGGTTGCTTGCTCGATCTTTACCTGCAGGGTTTTTCTCTCACACAGGGTGTCTGTTCTCCTCCGTCTTTTTAACCCGCTGCCCTTTTCGCCGCCATCTGCTATGAAGCTTTGACCCGACACTCGAGACCGGTCGAGCGGTAAGGTCCAGTTACTCTGGGGCCCTTTCGCTGGCGCCGCGTAAGTGATCTCGCGCCCTCGTCGCCTCCTGTCTCCGTAACCCTTTCGTGCGGCTTCTGACGTTAGGAAGAGCCCCCCCCCCCTCCCCCCCCCCCCCCCCCCCCTCGATTTTATCCAAGGTCTTGTTCTTCCGCGTCCTCTTCTTTCTGGCTCGGTGGGCGAGCTTTGAACATTACGGCGACCAGGTGCCGCACTTAAATTGTTTTGTCTGGGCACCCCCCCCCCCTAGCCCCGCAATGTTTTTCTTTTTCTTAGGGCATCTTGGCGCTCGCTTTGTATCGTTTTTCCGAACTTTCTCCGCCAACCCAAAGCACTTCCCGCCGCATCGCTATAATGCATTTGCCTGCTACGCTGCCCCGGTGTCTCACTCGACGCCTTTTTGTCCGTGGCTCACCCGGATGGTCCCGTGGGACGGCCCGATAGTGCTGATTTCAACCTGACGCCTGACGATCGTGCCTTCGTCATTCCTCCCGCTGACATTCTCAGCTTCTGTAAACCGGGCCCATTTTCATCGACGGTCCTCACGAAGCTCTGCTTTTTTCGCGCTCATAACGCGCATCACAGCCGTGGTTTGCATTTTCCGTTTTCCCGCAGCACCCCTCTTTGCACCTTTTATTCGCTTTTGCCGAAAAGACTTTTTTCAGATGGACTGATCATGGTCTTGTCGTTGTTCCTCGACGCGGCGGCCACGAGTTCTTCGGGACTGTCGGCTTCGCTTTTTCTCGCCTTTTTTCATGAGCGTTTCCGTTTTTCCTAGTACATGTTCGCGCGCTGCATTCAACCCGCGCGAGTTTCGCTTCTGTCGAGCGTGCCGCGCGTCGCTTTCGACGCCTTTCTCATCGCCGCTCTCTTTTCCCGTAGATGGAAGCTATTGCGTTTAGTTTTTCCCTGTTCTTTCGACAAGCGTGTTGCTCGCTCTCGAGGCCTGCCCTCCCGAGCTCTTCGCCCTGGCCTCCCTTCTCTCTCCTGTGGCGCTTATCACTTGCCTTTGATTTTTCGCTGCGAAACGGCCACACGCGAGCGCCGCCGGCTTCCCCCCCACGGCCTGTACTTTTGCTTTCATTTTGGACCTATATTCTCGGTGGCCGTGTCGGCCCCCCTGTCCCTCAATCGCGAGATAGCTTTTCTGCGCAAACGCTTTCCTGCCCGCTCCTTTTTCTCACGCACCTTTTGGTCAGACAGACGTTTTTCCTCCCCCCTCTGACACACCTCGGCCCATCGCCGGCTCTTCATGCTCTCGTCCGCTTCGCTTTTCGAAGCGTGCTCACTGCTTAAGTCGCGTGGCCGTTCGTGACCCTCGCTTCCGCCCTCCAGTCCGTTGCCTTCTCTTTCCCGTTTGTTGGTTGAGGAGTCATGATTGCAACTCATTTTTTCTGTGAGGCAGCGACGTTTTCGTCTGTTCGCACGCTTTTGCTGTCCCTCGTTACTCCTTGGCCGCTTTTTCAGCTAGCGTGTCGTCGGCTCTTCCCATTTGGCCGATTCGAGAGCGACGTCGGGTCTTCTGCCTTTTCCCGGATTTCCCTGGAGGAGCGTAAGTTTCGTATCGCGATTTCAGTTTTTGGCCCCCCGGCAACCTTCCTAGTTTCCGCCACTTTTTCATTTTGTTTGTTGGCGAACCGGTCGCGTTCTCTTGTTCTGGCCGTTAGTCGCAGTTTCCCCCCTTTCCCGCTTTTTTTTGATCGGTGACGGCCACTTCCTCCCTCGACGCCTTCTCGGTTTTTGTCGCGTTCGCGGCCGCTTGGCCGCGGGCACTCGTCGCGGCAACGCGACTTGACTGCTACCCCCCCGCTGCGCTTCCATCTTTCCATCGCTGACCGCATTCCCGGCTTTTTTACCGCCCGCTCCGGCGACTGACGAGCCGTTTGATTGAGCTCGCGCGGTCGATCTTCAAGCTTTTCCTTTTTAGCTGTATCGACTTGCACTTCTCTCATTCCGATCTCCGAGGAGGTTCTTTGTCTTCTTCTCTTCCCGCGCAGCTTTTCCAGCGTAAACCATGAGCCATGTGGTAACGTGGATCCGATCTGCCAGCTAGGTATCCGAGACTCTTTTATTTCTTGCCGCGGTTGGACTCAGCGTGCCCCTCCTTTACCTTTTTTTGTACGGCGATTTAGGGGTCGCTCGTTCTCTCCGTGAGTTTAGATATCTCTTCTTCTTGCGGAATTCAATCGACGCCGCGGACACCAAATTGCTTGAGACTTTTTTAGCTCAAGACCCCCGGGTGTCGGGTTGCTCCTGTCTTACTCATCCCGTTTCGGACCAGGCGCACCGTGTGCCATCACTGCCTGGTTCAGCTTGCGAGTGGCTGGCCCGACCATTGCGTGACGCTTTTTTTCACCCAGTTTCTCCTTTAGGCGCGCCGAGCGCGATTTCGTGAGGTCTAGTTAGGTTTCTTTTTCTTACTCGTGTCGAAGAGGATACGCCGGAGAGCGTTTTGTCTTTCTATCCAAGCCCGCCGCTTCTTGTATTGGGTCTTCTCCCTCCTCCCTCTCCCCGTGGTGGGTGTGAGTGATTGTTGGGCCCGTTAGATCATTTTTACTTGCGCACACATGTTTCATAGAATAGCTGTTTCGATCGGTCTGCGGTGACTACGTAATAAGCCGTTTGCCCCGCAGATCATAGGCGTCTCCGTTCCCCAAGCAGTACGGAGGTCGCGACGCTGTCGCGGTCCCTCGAATTTCGTTTTGATCCGGGCGGTCGCCACTTATGCTCGAGTACGCTGAGTGTCTCACCCCCTCGTTTTTTCTGTGCTTCAAGATGTCTCGTGAGCGTTGGGGGTGAATCCTTTGACGACCTTTGTGCTTGTCTAGCCCCCCAGTCCCGCTCGAGCCCGACCACTTCGCTTTTACGAAAGGGGCTTTTTTCCGTTGCAGCTTCGCTTATCTCCCGCGTCTCGGGGGCGACCTTTTTCGTGGGCGACTGCCGCTTCTTCGTGCTCGCGGGTAGACTCTTTTTCGTTGTGATAGTCCCAGGTACCAGTCAAGAGCGAAGATTTCGTTGCCCGTCGCAAGGTCTCGAGACAGCTTTTCCGTCTTGCGCCGCGAAGGCGCGAAGGTTTGTGTCTCCTTCGGTACTCCAGATTTCTGAACGCCGCGTGCTTTCCCCTTATCAGTTTCGTTGTCGCGCGCCGATCTGACGACCGACTTTCCCCCAACGGCTCGGCTGAGCGCGCCTTCGCTTCGGAATTTATCTCTTCCTCGTTGTTTGTTGTTGATTCCCGACGCTCCTGCCATTTTTGCGGGTCAGCTAGCCGAGCGAGCGTGCCCTGCTTACGCGATTCGTTTTGTTTTTGCCAGTGCGTGTCGTCGGGCGTAGATCCGGCTCGCTTGCCTTTCTCGCTTTCGCGGTCTCGTGTGCTAGATCCCCTCTTTGGCAAGGTTTTTTGCCAGCTGAGCTTTGCGTCCGCTTGCCACCGACCTTCGTGACGGCGGTTTTTTCCCAGCGAGGTCGTCTCCCCCGATCTGCCCTTATGCGCGTTTCGTCTCCTTTCACTCTCTCTTTCCGCACGAGAAACTTACGGCTGTTCGGCGGGCTCTCGATTGACCGCGCGTCTCCCAGCAGGGTAGTTGTCGCTGGGCCCAAGCTCACAGCAGCAGCTGCCGATATGAAGAAGATCCCCCCCGAGACCCTCTGTTCCTCTAGGTAGTTTTTCCGATGGGAACTCTGCTGTTCGATAGGGTGCCCATTCCTTGAGTGCTCCGTACGCGTCTTCTTCTCTCCTGTGGTTTTTTGGTCTGTGTGGTTCTCCTTTCGCTTAGCTCGGCGGAAGTCGGTCTTCTTTGACGTGTCGTCCGCGCCATCTGCTGAAGCGATCTCATGCGTGTGTGTTTCCAAATACGATGATGTTGCAGGGGACCCCGCACACCCGCCATTGTTCGGATTATTTCCCCCCCCCCCCCCCCCCAGCAGCAGTCGTGGGTTTGAGAGCGCGACCAGGCTCCGTTCCGTACCCAGCCGTATCTACGTCCACATCCTTTCCGCCATACAGACCCTACTCCCGACGATTCTTTATGAAGCCGTTTAGCGCCATCGTTCGGCAGGATTGTATTCCTGAGCGTTTCCCCCGGCTTGACCTTGATTTTTGTCCCCCTGCAACGCTTTTGTGCGTCCCGTTCCAGAGGCCACACCGTGCCTACGAGCGTGTTCTTCGCCCGAGGAACTCTAACTCTTTCCTTTTCGGCTGCTTGGGAACCTTCTCGTTGTCCTAAGTCCCTGCTTATCGCCCGCGCCTCAAGAGCCGGCGTGTCCCACTTCGCGCGTTTGCTCTGCCCCCTCTTCCCCGTCGACCTACTGCGTCGCGTCGACGACCCGATCGGGCAGATCGTGTTTTCTCAACTGGCCGTTGACCTTCTTTCTAAGTTTCCGCGTTGTTGCTAGCCGGCGGCCCGTTTTCTGTCGATCTAACTCCAGTTTTCCCAGCAGCGTCCTCGGACTCGCGTTAACGCCACTTCGAGAGCCGGTACATGTCTCTTAGATTTGACTTAGAGCGGTTCTCATCGTCTCCGCCGTTTGAGCGACTTTGCGTCGACCGCCGTTCGGCGCGAGCTGGAGTTCGCTTCGGCCCGTCTGATTAACGTCTTTTTCCTCGTGTTCTTAGTCGTCTTGTGCAGAGCCGCCTCTGCCGGGTCCTTAGACGTTCGCCGACCGAGCTCTTTCTCTGCTTGCTCTGATTTTTCCTCTGCCCTTCCTGCCGTGGGGTTGGCGCGGTCGTTGCCAGCACGCCGGCTCGACCGGCGTCTCAGGTTACCAACTCGCAGGTTGGCAATTCTGAAACCCTTCATGCGCGTTTTTCCGTTTTCCCCCCAATTCCTCCCTCCGACCCCGAATGGCCGAGCTGCTCTCGTTGCCCCCCCGGTCTTCCACTCCCACCCTTTCCTTTCTTTTCAGCACTTTCTCCCCTCGGTCCCTCGGCCACAGGCGACCATTTGATGCTGCCATTATCCGACGTCCCGCGTCTTTTTCCGTCCTCGGGTATCACTACTAAGGCGTCCTCGCGTGCGCGCCGTTACTTTTTTCGACCCTTCCTTTTCATGTGCAAAATCTTCTTTATCCGGTGTTGTTAGTCCTCTGATTTTTGATTTGCAACCATGCTGCCCCCCAGTGTGCGTCATCCCTCTTGTCTTGTACGTCGTCGCGGCGCTTCTGACGCGAGATCCGTTTGTCTTTCTTGCGGACTGTCCGAGTTCAGGCGCTCGTCGCTGTCTCCCGGTGGCTTTCGACCCCCCCGTTTTTTTTGCTTGCCTCGAACATACGGCAGGCGTTACCGTTTCCCACCGCGTTTGCGACTCGGTTTTCGTCGGATGCATTCTTTCGCTCTGCGCTTTTGGCCCGACATTGCCCACCGCGCAGGCCTAGGTCCGTCCTGCCTCCTCCCGAGTTCTGCCGCTGGGGTCCCGGTACCGTTTTTCTGTTTGGCCGTTTCTTCCTCCCGCTCTTTCGTGTGCTGTCTGCCGGAGAACCTTCTCGAGACGTTCTCTAGTTTTAGGTTGTTTCAGCCGCCCCGTCTTGCGCTGCTCGCGGTTACGCTGCGCCGCGTCGTCTGAGTCGCGCGGAATTGTTTTTGACTGCTAAGCCACCCTGATCTTAAGTCGCCCTTCTTCCTAGTGCCGCTCTCCGGGCGAGGCCTCGTTTTTTCTGTAAGTTTGTTTTCGATAGCACGGTCGGATCGTTTTCGCGTGTCCATCGAATGCCCAAAAAGCCTGTCCCTAAATTTTCTGCGGCCTCTAAGGTAGATCTAGCTCCTAGATTCTGGTAGGCTCAAAGCTTCGTGGCAGCATTTCGATTTGCCCCTTGCGTTTGAGCAAACTTTTTGACCTCTGAAGAGCCACGGGCTTTTGCCGTACTGGCGCCTCGTAGCTCGTTCCGGTGCCTGAATGTCCTTTTTAAACAGCTTACTGCTTTCCTCTTGCCCCGCTTTTAGCAGAGATTCTTCGCGTGATTTCGAGACGTGTGTTTCCCATCCCGCCGACCAGGTTTTTGAGTGTCGATAAATTTCTCTCTTCCTTTTAACTTAGTTTGTCTGGTTTCCCTTTTTGGCATATAGATTCGACCTCCGGCCCTTGGGAACCATCCGGTTCGGAGCCACGCCTTGTTGGTTTCTAGTGTCCACACCAGCGACCTGCGGGGGCGTGACGTCAGGCCACTCCCCTCTCGTTGAGGTTTTCTTTTTTTTTTCGCGCTTTCGGTTGCTCGCCGTGTGCGGCTGATTTCACATCGGTGTGCGACAGCGGATTACCGCGCGGCTCCCTCGTTATCTCGTTTGCCGCTCCCCCCATCCGACTTTCGTTTGGCTGCCCGCACGCGCTCCCCATTTTCAAAGGGCTTTGCTTGGTTTTCCTTTCCCTCCTCGTATTTTCTCTTTCTTACGCTCCATACATTCTCGTTGCTCGTTTTTCCGTTGACTCGCACTTTCCGCCCCCGAGTTACTTCTCGCGTGCCTGCGCCTCCCTCAGCGCAACGCGGCTTCCGGCTCCCGGGGCGCTTCTTCTCCTGTCCTGCCCTCGATCTTCGGAGGTTGCGTTTTCCGGGCGGCTGCGCGATTTACCTTTGCTCTTGAGCGCGTTCTCGAGCTCGTTCTCCCGCTGCATTCTTTTCGTTTCTCTGAATTCGTGATTTTTTTTTTGACCAATGCTACAAGCGTATTTTGGTGTGCACCTCCCTAAGCTCGCACTCTGACTTTTCTCCTTTCTTTTTACCTTCAACGGTGGTTACCTTCTCGCACGCGTAGACTCCCGATCCTGATTCCCGCCCCATGTGCTTTACTTCTATGTTGCTAGCTGCGCCGCAGTGTTGCTTGGCGATCTTTCAGGCAATTTTTTTTTTTAGCTACTTGCGTTCCATGCTCCAAGAGCACTTCATTATCGATACCGGGAACTGCGATACCGAAGCTGATGAGAGAGAATCATTTGTGTGAGGAACTCTAACGGATTCTCGCCGCCACTGGCCTCCTCTCTAATCCCCCTCTTTTCTTTTATCTCTCTTTTTTTGCGGAGATCTTCCTTCACTAGAACAATTAGGGGGCCGAGCTCTTCCCTCTATTCGATATATATATAATCTCCTCCCGTTTTTTTTCTAGATCCGTCTAGCGGCGCGCTCGTTCCACGTTTGGTTCTTAGGTAATTTTTCCTAGCACGTTTTAGAGAGGCCTGCGCGACTCGTTGATAGTTTATGTTCACTCCTGCGTTTGAGTTCGCTGTTCGTTCCTCGACCGACGATCTCCACCGCCATTCGCCTTCACGCGCTTCGCTTTTATCTCTTTTTCTGCGTTTTTTTTCCTTTTTCCTCTTTGTCGGGGTAAGCGCCGCTCCGCTTGTCGGTCTCTCTCCAAAGCCCGGGATCGGGCGACGCTGTAACGGGCGGGCTCTTTAGCCACGGTTACTATCTGCAGCGCTTGAGTAAGACGGTGTTCTGCTCCCCAGGTAAACCGACCCGTTCCTCACGAGAACTTTCTAGGGTCGGGAGCTTTTTACTCTCGTTTTTGATGCACAGAGTGGTAACTTGTCGTCCCGTCTTTGTAAGGTTACCCTTCCTCACTCATCCCTCCCTTTTTTTTTTTTTTTTTTGTTTGCAGTATGACGTTGTCAAGAGACAGCGTTACCCTCGGTTCTCTTGCGTTTTTACGGTTCTCTTCGCCTTTGGTTACTTTCATCGTATCTCCTCTTCCCCTTGAGAGCGAGTCGTCGAGGATGATCGAACGATTGTCGGTCAGCAGTTAGTTTACGAGTTCCTCTTATCTCTTTCCTCTCACCGGATCTTCCTTTTGTCGTTTCTCCGCAGAGAGACCTCGATATTCTCGTATTGCTGAAAAACGTGGCGGCTTACTCCGCCTCTCCCGTGCGTTTTCGTAGGTAGTAAAATCCCCACGAGCAGCGTTTTTTTTAGGAGTCGTTAGATTATTTTGCCGTCTCTTTTCTCCTCTTGTACCCCCCCTAGATAGGTGCTCAGGTCCCCCAGCAGCGCAGCACTAAAGACCTTCCTCATTTCTTTAGAAGCGAGGATTTGTGTGCATGGCCTGCGACTCCCCGCTCCTCCTTTTTTTTCAGTTGACCCCGCGAGCCGTTCTTCCCCTCCTCCCCAGGCGTGTCCGAAGGATGGTGCTTTGGCCGCAACATTTGATAGTCTGATTCCAACCCGACGTCCTTTCCTTTTGCCTTCCTCTTCGCTTGTCAAATATTTAAGGGTCTTCGCCTTCTTTTTAACCCGGTCCACGGGTTCTTCTCTCACGTAATCCTTTGAGAGTAGAGCTTAGATCCAGCCGTTTCATTTCCTTGCGTTTCCTTTCCCCCCCTCCCCGTGTTTGAGATGCCAATTCGCCTCTCGAACTCTTAGAGTAGAGTCGATTGAACACGATTTGTCCAATTGAGTCAAGTTTCCCACGCGAATTTCTCTTTTCTCTTTTTCCTTTTTCCGAGCTTTTCCTGCATAGTTCTTCGTCCTTCCTTCAACCCGTTCGCGCGCACGCGTGAGATTTTAATCTGTGCATGAGATCTAGCCTCCTTCCGTCTTGCCTTTCCCAGTCTTTACCTGATCGACTTTTAGCTCTCCCTCTTCGTTCTCCTTCTGTTTTTTCTAGTTTCTTGATCTCGCCGGCACTTTTCTCCTCGTGCTCTTGAGCAGAGCGCTCTGGACCTGTTGTGTTGTGAGCTTCGAGTCCTCGGGAAGACGGCTTTCCCGCCGTCTCCCTTTCCGCCTGAGCCTCCTTCCAGTTTCCTGAGAAAGATTCTGGCCTAGAACGTCTCTCGCTGCCTTGCTCTCGGCCCAGCAGAAGGGCGTTCTCCCTAAGCCCTTAAATCGAGGCTCGCGAACCTGGTCTTTCCCCCCCTCCATCTTACGTTTCCAACTCTTGTGCGGGGGCCGGTGTAGCGAACATCGGCTTTTTTCCGGTGTTAAGTGGTAGGACCCCAAATGATCCTGCGTCCGATCCAGCGCCTTTCCGCCTTCCACCCCAGTCTTGAAACTTTGACTCTAAGAAGTTACGGTCGGAGTCAACTTGCAGGTCTGCGGCCTCCAATTTCCTCTTCCTCTCTCTACACCTCCTTCCCCCTTTGTACCCAGAGAAGAGCGCCGTTCTTCTGAGGCTTCTCTCTCTGGCTCCAAGAATCGCAGTCGCGTTTTTTTTTCCCTCCTCCCGTTTGCGCACCCTTCCTGTTCTGTTTGAAATAA
>Ga0179591_1291282_pt1 | contig 11441 bp, 10 predicted proteins | sample CZOMad2_1_08_16f_FD_182891 | JGI IMG/M metagenome (GOLD analysis project Ga0179591, IMG submission 182891) | Vadose zone soil fungal communities from Angelo Coast Range Reserve, California, USA - CZOMad2_1_08_16fungal (PacBio error correction) | ecosystem: Environmental > Terrestrial > Soil >... | reverse complement strand
AGTAATTGACCACCGCTGCTTACGTGTAAATTTTGTTTTCCAATTTTTTGGTCAGGACGGGGCCCCTTTGGAAAGGCAATTTCCCATTTGCCTACCAATGCCCCTCCCCCCAAAACCCCAAACGGCGTTCGATAAGTTTTTTGGAAATTTCACTTTCATTTTTCGGCGTTAGGCTCCAAATGATGACCTCCCTCACTTCTTTGGCCTACTTCCCCCCTCGGGCATCTTTTACCCCCCGTCCTTTTGTTTAGGTAGTTCCTTCCTCCTCCACAAGGATTGGCAAATCACCTGGCTGGAACCCGTGACCCCCTTTGCCTTTCCACTTCTTTCCCTTCCAAATTACGGATAGTTTTTCTTTTATCAGGGGGCAGGTGCCTCCCTATAAAAGGTTCGTATCCGGAAAACGGCCTCTTCGGTCTTAAGGCAATGGTCTATTTCCCCATCCCAACTCTCAGCGGGACGCCAACACCCCCCAACTTTTTGTAGAAACCATGCCCCGTGCTTTGTGTGGTCTTCATTTTTCCTGGCGTATTGTAGGTGCTTTCCAAGCGCCCGCGCCAACCACATTTTTTCCACTTTTGGGGTTTTGGAAAGGTTGCCCCGTCTTGACCCGGGTTGACCCTGTCTTTTTGCCAAAATTTCTACACTCCAAGGGTTGCTATTTTTCCACCGGCCAGTAAGAAAATGACGGAGGGAGGCTCTTTTATTTGGAAAGCCGTCTTTTTATTTATTATCCTATATTCCAACCACCTGGGCGATTCTTTTCGGCACCCCTTTTTTAATTTTTTCCAAAAGATTGTTGTAATCGGTTCCGGATAGTGGTTGGCCGAGCTTACTCTGGTTTTCCTTGTCACATAATTTTTCTCCCATGCGTAGGGACCTTTTCATTAAGGTGAAATTCCCGATTTTGAGTTCTCCGACCCCTTTTTTTTCCTCAAGAAACGTTTCCCTGTTTCCTGCTTTTTGTCGGGGACCAGCGCTTTCCACCCAGAACTTACGCGTGGTTGCTGCGAAACATTTGCCCTGTTTTCTTTTTTTCCCTCGTTTTAACCCATGCATCTGTTCCTTTTCCCCCCCCTTGTTTCACAAGCAACTGGACCGTCCCGACAAATTTTTTTGTTACCGGATGTTTTTCCAAACCTCACTGGATACCTTTGACATAGGCTTACTTGACTCTTTCCTCCTTCTCGGGGAGTGCCCTGCACCTTTTGACTTGTTGCCCGAAATCACCCCTCTTGTGTAAAATGTCCCCCTTTGGTTTGTCCCCGAGACGGTACACCCCCACTTTTTTTCACGGGGCCCTCGGGGCCCGCGGGGGGGGCCTTGGTTGATACGTGTTGTTTGCTGCTGTGTGGTGTGTGGGTGAATATGTTGGGATTTCCAACTGGGTGCCCCCCCCCCCCACATGAGACTGGAGGGTGACAGAACCCGGACTCCCTTTCCCTTCAAAAGTTGGTTCAATTTTCTTCTTTCCCAGGTTGATTTTGCTCAACTAGCCGCTCCTCTTATTTTGGGTGGGTTTCTTTTTGGCACAAGGAACCCCTTCGTCGGTACCCTTGGCTGAAGGGGGGAGGATTTCGTCTCCTTTGTGTTTTTCCCACTGTCTACTTCAGGGGGTTTGTGGCCTTTCTCGGGCCCCTCTTGCCCCCCCCGACTTTTTCCGATCCTAGGATTTTGGCCAATCCTTTTTCCTTTCAACAAGTTTCCAGTTTATGTTTTTTTTGGTAGACCACATTTATGGTTTGGGGACCAAGTTTTCTACATTCAGCTGCCTACGAAAGGTTTTTTCTCGCCCCGTCATCCTTACCTCAATCCCGTTGTCCATTTCTCTTCTGTCGGCAATAGGGGACATTGTTTTTTTGTTGGTAAATTCCCGTTCGCTTGGGACGTAGAGGTTGTGCGTTTCGGGTTGCCGATTTTGGGTGTGGGTTTGGATGCCCCCGACTTTTTAGGCCTCCTTGACAGCCCCCCGCCTGACCGTTCCTCCCCTTTTTCTTGTCTTATTTACCCAGTCCTCGTTTGTTTTTTTTTTCCGTTAACGGTTGTTGTCTGGCCGTGATTGGGGGGCCTTTTGGGGCTTTGGTACTGGTAAGGCTTGGTGGACGCTTCCGTTTTTAGTTAAGTTTTTGTGTTTAACGTTCTTTTCTCCTTTGAGGTGTGAACTTTCTTGGAAAGTGGGAGACCTCTCCTTTCTTTGGGGAGACTCTTTCCCGAATACCCACCACCGCTTTCTTTTTACCACAAGCGTGGGTTGGAAACAAAGTTCGCTTGTTACTCGGTTTGACTTTCCCCACAACCCGTTCATCTTCCTCTTTTCCATTTCCCCTCTACTTCTTTTTTTTTTTTCTGTCTTCTCTTTTGGACGGTAATTTTCTCTTTTTTGCACACACAGTTTTCTTCCTTTTTTTTCCTGTCCACTCTTTCCGCCCGGTCAGTCGCTCTGTTTGGCGCCCGAACGGCCTTTTATTAAGTATCCCGGCCCACCCTGTCCCAATGCCCAAGATCGCCCTTCCTCCGGGCCCGTGCTAGGATGCTCAATGTTTTTGATTCTCGCCCCCTTTCAACGCCCTGGCGCTTCCTACCAACGGGGCTCTGCACTTTCCTTTTTTCTTCCACCGGGACTTCCTCTTTTTGTCCTGGCCCTTCACTCCTTCGCCCAACATGATCCCAGCGGGCACTTTACTTTCTCCCCCACCTATTGACTCCTTTTTCATTTATAGCGACCAAAATGGAACCCCTTGATGGGGGATTTTCAACGGGCCGGAATTTGCTTTCCCTGCCCGATCCGCCTTTTCAAGGGGAAAAAGAGGTAGGTTTCCACATCCCCACAGATACACAAACCCCCAGGTTCGCTCCGTCGCTATCCTGAATTTTATCATGTTGGTTCTTCCTTCGTCGTTTTTGGGCTATCTTGTCACACACTGACTCCGCCCTCGTCCCATTATTAGGCGAAAATGTTCCCTCTTTTTTCGGTGCCAAGGGGACTTTGAGCCATTGATCAGGTGGGATTCCTATTTCTCCAATTCCTTTGTCTATAGACTCCATTATTTGACCGTCTTGGCGATGGTTTAGTTTTCCTGAGTTTTGCCGGTTCCCTTCGGTTGTTGATTTAATCCCCAACGGCCAAAACCTTACTGACCCTTTTCAATTCAAGTCCTCATGTGCCACCTTTCCGTTGTTCAACAAAAGCTTCCCGGAAAACACGGGGGACGGCGGTCATCTCCCAATAAGGTTGCACACGCCCATTTAATCCCCCTACTGTGGTCGGGAAGTACTGGGTCCTCGGGCCCTGTGGCGCTTTTTTCCGGTTTTTTATTGTTTCCAAGCGAATCCCCCACCCGTAGGTCTTTCTGGGGCGTTCCCCTAAACTTTTGCCGACCCTTTGCTTGGTGTTACCTCGGTACCTGATGGTTTACCCGGGCACACACCCTTTTCCACCCAAGAAGAAGTTCTTCTTTTTGGACAAGGTTTTTTTGGGGTACTGCCAGAAGGGCACTGCCTTTTTGGAGCCCCTTGTGTTGTAAGCCGAGATTGGGGCATGCTCTTGGTCGTCCCCCGACACAAAAAAGTTAGCGTTGCTTTGGCAGAAGACACAGTTTCCATAGGGGACGATTTACAGGGGACCAACGTTTATTATCTTCCCAGCGGAAAGGTCTCGATACTCTCCCTCTTGTTTTAGCCCTGGAAAATTTCGGAGTTGAGAAATCCGACTTCGGCCCCATCCAAATAGGATCCGTATGCTCTCACTCCACACGGAATGTCGTAATGGCTTTGTTGGGCGTGGTGAACCTTTATTTTCTTGGTTGGGCTTTGTCTCTTTCTCTTTAAAGGAGACTCAAGAACCTCATATCTGTCAACTTTTCCTAGGAATTTTCGCTGTCCCCCTGCAATTGCCAGTTGAAAAATGGTCAACTTCCCTAGTGTACTGATAGCCTTTTTCTTGCCCCCGTTTTCTGATTCTGGGGGGTTACCCTTGAATGGCTTTGTGCCGGGTCTGAACAACTGATCTCTTTTTACTTGACGACCCTTAACCTCTTTTTTTTTTCCCGTTTTTGGAGCTCTGGAAAATTTTCGTTTTTCCCTTTTTTGAAGTTAAAGGTCTCCCTCTGGTGTCCCGGCTGGCCTTTCTGTCTTTCTTGCCATGGGTCGTATCCTTTAGTGGGCTGCCATTGCGTGTCAGTCTCTTTGAAGTCCGCTTCTTGTTGGCCTTGGCATTTTTCTCTCCCCGCTTTGAGTGGATTTCGGTTCGCAAAAACCCTTCCTTTCCTTGACCCCGGACACAACAACCCTGGCGTCAACACCCCCACCACAGGAATTCTGTTGTGTGGGCACCCTTGAGTATCCCCGGTGAGTACAAGTCCGCTATTTTGTACCTTTATTGTGGCCCCAAAACCACAATATTCACCCCCTGCCCCGCTGGTATACCAGACACCAACTCGCACCCGTTCTCCACTCCGTCTGAAGGGGGCCCTTTTTAATTAGGGGAACCTTTTCAATCTTTTACCGTCTGTCAGGTCGCCGGATCCCCTTTTGGTTAATCTTATGGGCAAAGGACCCCCGTAGGCTTGTCCCAACTTTCGCTAAGGGATACGTCAACGGCCCTTTCCTTGTGAATTGGAAAGCTTGATTCCCCCTTGTTAACCCCACTAGTCCAATGGGTTCCCACTTTAGGTTTTTTTTCCTCCCTTTTTTCAAGCGCTAACCTACCGTCGAACCTATTCGCACCCCAAATGAAGTTTTGACCACTCCCGCTCCCCCCCTGGTTTTCCATGATGGTATGCCGGGCCTTTTTTTCACTCCCAAAGGTTGCCCACCCAGCCTGACCCAACAATGCCCCTTCCCATGATCCTGATGTGAGGTTTTTCTTTTTGCTCAACCCCCGCACTCGTGTTCCATTTGCCTGAGGTGCCCCCCTTTTGGCTTGCCCCTGGGGGTCACTTTGTTCTTCGTGCTCCGAGCAAATTTTCCTGCCCGATTTACCCGTTTGCGGGTTTTTGTCCGGCCCCTGGCCCCCCCCAAAGAGCGGAACACCACACGGCTTTTCCTGGGAACACCCTCTGAATTGGAAGTTCGTACCCCGCAGCCCTTGGGTCCTTTTCATGTCGGAAGGACTGTGGCCTTACACTCTTTTTGGTTTTGGCTTTCTTTTTCATGCCCCTTTTTTTCCTAACCTATTGGTTTTCCCATTTCAGGTTTCCAGTATACCCTGACCAACTCCGCATTGGATTTGAAATTTGTTTTCTCCGTTGGTTTAGCCGCTGTTTTGCCCAGGGACCCAACAGGAATAGTTCATCGTCGTTTTTTGGATTTTACCCCCCCGTCCATTTGGTCTCCAGGTTCGAGGGGACTGCCTGACGTCACTCCTCAGTATTGTTTGGAAACTTGTTCGGCCACTTGAAATCCTTTTTTCGACCAAGATTGCCCGCTTTGCCCCGCCCCCCGTGCCTCACCCCCCCCGAACCCCCCCCCCTCCCCCTCGTATGGGTCAGCACGCACTCCTTCCCCCCCACCCACTTTTCCCACACGCGCCCACGCACCAGACTCACTCACCACCGCACCCCCCCCCCCCCCCCCCCCCCCCCCCCCCCCCCCCCCCCCCCCCCACCCCCCCCCCCCCCCCGCGACCCCCCCCCCGCCCCCCGCCCCCCCCCGCCCCCCCCCCCCGCCCCCATTAGGCCCCGGGAAGCGACTTTTTTTGGAAGCAACGTACCTCCCCTTTTTTCCCCCCAATTTTTGCGAATATGGGCGATTTTCTTCTATGGACGAAACATCGATTCCCACAACCCAAGGGGGCAATACTTATCCCTCTTTAGCCATCTTTAATACCCCCTTTCGAGTATTTTTCTTTCTTGGGGATTTTCCGTGCCCGTTTTTCCCGACTAATTTTTCTCTTCGTTATTTTTTCAGCCACAGTGACTGTCGTTGCACCTAATCCATGAGAAACCCGCTTTTTCTGGAAACGTTAGGGCTTCGGGAGTGAAAAACTAATGGGGTTGGGCACTTTCTCTTTCCGGACTCTTAGTCTTGCATAGTCTGGGTCAAAACGCCCGGTAGTTGCCTTGGGCCCTCCCCCACTTCTCCAAGGGACTCTTTTGTGCGTTTCTAATTTTGCCATTTTGGTCTGTTATTTCCCGATGGGTCCACCTTTTGGATTTTAGGACCAAAAGGTTTCCCCCTTCTCTTTTTTGTTGAAAGTTTCGGGACAGGTGTTCCAAACTCTTTAGTGGTAAAGGACTTGCCTCTACCCCACACCCGCTACTACCCCAGCCACCCCTCCTCGGGATACCGGTGCCCGGGGGATTTGGACCCCCTTTTGTCCTTCGTACCTTTCAACGATGGCTTGTTTTTAATTTTGCTTGGAAAGCCTCGGAGATGTGTTCTATTACAAGGGTCATCCTCATTAAAACAAGATTCCTGTCCTCTCTTGTTGCTGTTTTTCAAGCTTGCGTGGTTTCTACCCCGGTCTTGAGTTGGGCTCGTCTCCCCCCCTTGGGGCTTGCCATCGCACTACTTTTTATTGGTCCAACCGTACCGTGGGTCCTGGTTCCCCGAGCGTGCCTCCCCCCCGCCGACCTTTTGTAGTCTCGGATGCCCTTTTTTTGCCCGGGATTGTGTTCCCCCCTTCCCCCCCCAGCCCCGGGCGTGCTTTGATTCATCCCACTGGTATTTATCTCGACGGGTCACTTTCAGTAAGTATTTCTGTTTGTTCCTTTGTCCCCTTTTCGGGGGGGAATTCTTTCCTCCCTCACGCCGTACCCTTTTATGTTCATTCAGTGCTTTTGTTGTTTTCCGCGAACGGTCCGCGCGTTTGGAATGTGTTGTTTCCACCGTTTTGAAACACCAATTGTCGCGAACAAACAGGTTTCACCATATTCTCCCAAGCCCAGTACCACCCCCCCCCATGTCTGCCACCCTTCTCTGGCCTTGCAAAAGCTTCTCCCTTTTCCTCCTCCTTTTTTTTGTTGTCCTCGGATCTTCGCTGCAGAATTCGTGATGGCCCATTGGGTGGGACGGGAGCTGTTATTTGTTTTTCGTTTCGACAAAATTCAGGGTTTAGTGGTCCATCTTTGAAACCCTTGTTCCAAACCTTTTTTGAAAAACTGGTTGGCAATTCTTCTCGTTGGAAAGACTCTGTACCAGACCCACTATCCATTAGATGAATCCCTCTATTCTCTCTTTCTTTATCTTCTCAAAGAAAAGGAGCGCACACAAGGGTCAACTTCGCCCGTATTCTTAATTTGATGCGTTTCCCTCCTGTCCATTCCCCTCCAAGCGTCCCGACCATCTGACAACCCCCACAGGGGACTTCAGGTTGGGAAAATCGTGACAGCCAGCTTCCCCCTAGAGTACCGGCTTCAATTAGAATTGTGACAGTTTTCTTTTCTTCAATTATTATTTATTCCAGGCCCCATTCCTTCTCTTATGGAGGCGGAATTTCCCTTTTTTTGGGTCGACATCTCCTTTTACAAATCGGCCATTCCAATACGAGGCTGTCGAAAAAACGACGCCCTCAAACCCTAAAGGGGGGACAACTCCTCCCTTTGCCTGATGGGTGGTCTTTTTTGGGACTATTGCGATGTTTTCCCTGCATTTTCTGGGAAGGTACGGTTCCAGGGGCCCCCTTTTTCGCAAGTTGTGCTGGCTTCAGGGTCGCCGAGGGGAAAAACCGTGGTTTTGCCGTAGGGTGTTTGGGACTCTCTGGGGCGGCGGTGGGCGTACCGGTTGACAGGGCAGAGGACTTGTTGGGGGAGTTGCGTCATCTGGTGCGCCGACACTGTTTTTTTGTTTTAAGCCTGCGTATTTTTTACGTTTAACTCCCCCCTTCCTTGTTAGATCCGCCAGACCAACTTTCAGGGTGTGGGCGGTCAAGCGAAGACTTTTTTTCCCTCCTGGGAAGAAAGGGCGCCCTCGTGTTTTTCGCGAAGGGGGGGGGGCGCCCTGGTGCCCCCACTTGCCACTTAAGATTTATTTTTTTTTGTTATCCCCCCCTTGGGCCCAGTCCCGCCTTTTTAACCGGGCACACCCGGCTTTCCCCAAAAAACCCCCATTTATCCACGACTACGTTTCCCTCCAAGGGTGGTCGTAACCCAGATGGGTTTTTTTCCTTTACTTTTTTCTCGCCTTTTTTTCCCTTTGGGGAATCCCGTTCGGGGGGCCCCTTTTTCGTGCATCCGAGTGTCCATTATTCCCGTTCCCTGCGATCTCATCCCAAAAACACACCCACAGTAGAGGTGCGGACCATGGGAGGGTCTTCCCCTTTTGGCCAACACCTTTAAAGATGAAGGCTCGTTTAAACGGTTGTAGACATTCTTGACAAGGGGGAATTAACCTTTCTGGCCAAGTGTGTTTGGTTTTCCGTGTTGATTTCGGGGTCCACAGATAACCCCAGGGCCTTCCATGCGGACTTTCCGGTCTGTCGGAGGAACCCCCCCAAGTCGTCCTTTTTTTATAAAAGGCCTTCTCCCCAAAGGCTTCGTTGTTCTGAAGCCACTCTTGACAGTGGGGTTCCCTTCAGGTCCCGGCCCTCCCGATTTTTTGTTCAGGAGTGCGTTTTTTGTAATACTGGCCAGCTTCACCACAATTTCGGTTGCCTGTGACCCGGTTTTCAGCTGTTCCGATGTTTTAAGACCAACTGCCCCCCCACATGAGCACCCAAAAAACCCGCCCAAAAGGAGTCAGGAACTTCTTCCTTTCTGCCGTTTGCGAAGTTCATGTTTTTTCCCCCCTTTTTTTTTCTGTTGGTGATTGGCTTTTCCAACCCTTCTTGTCACGTGGACAAAATTGCCAATATCTCGGTTTTCTTGGTCCTTTCCCGTCTCTGATCATGGAGCAAGGCTTGAAGCTTTTTTACTATTCACTTCATCGTTAGGACGTGTTTAGTGGTCCTGTTGGATGAGTTAACTTAGTCCCCCATTTAACTCATTTTTCCGATTCGATTAGTTCTTTTTAGTATCCCCTTGCCTCTTGTTCACCATCAGGACTAACATTTGTAGGGTACCCCACCTTTTCTCGAAGGGGGGCGGGTGTGAAGGGAAGTAAACCCGCCCAATTTCCTGGGTCTTGACACTATATTTTGGGCGGTTCCTTTTGCTTCCACACCCCTCTTTTGTCAAATTTTTTGCTTCCCCGCATGGGGAACCTTTGGGGAGTTTTTCCCGTTCCATTGCGAAATCCTTGTCCGGGCTTTTTTTTCCAGGCTCGTGTACGCGGTCGGCCGTGGGTTGTCCGTTGGGATGTCCCTGGCGCACGGGTGGGGGGGCAGTTTTGTTAAAAATGTAGGGTTTGGGGTTTTTCCAGGTTTCAGTTTCTGTGGCAGGGGGGCCCAGGGTTCCATTTCGGCCAAGGCTTTACGATTTTCAGAGACTCTCCCAGGGCCCCTGCACGGGACGTCCCCCCGCGGTTTGGTTCAGTGTGAGGGATCCCTTTAATGGTAGAGGATTCGCTGGGCTCAGTACCCGCTGACCTTTGGACACCCCAGTCGGGTCCGCCCGCCGCCCTCGAGTGCCGTCAGTTTTGCGTTCCGTTGTACCCACTAGTTGACGTTGCGTATTTTCGTTCTTGGTTCGGAGTGACTGACCTCTTTTGGGTGGTGGGCCCTCCCCCGTCCGGGTCACCACAACCCTTTTCGCTTTTCCTTTGTCTTCCTTCACCAGGGGGCTTCCAAGGAAGTTGTACTTCATGTAATTCAAAAAATCCCAACCCCCATTGTCTTTGGGGTTTTTTGGTTTCTGAACCATTTTTTTCTTTGACTCTTTCTTCCGTTCTTTGGGCCCCCCTGATTTTTTTCGCACGCATCAAATACCCCTTGGTCCACGCCCCCAAACGCAGGCGTGGATCTTCTTCAGTCTGAGCCAGCACACTCATGGGCCCACCGATTTACCTTGGATTTTCTCCCCAAGGTTCTGTTCCAACCAACCAGCTTGGGTGTTTTGTTCCATCCCCGCCGCAGTTCTTTGGCCCCGAGATTGGTCCAAGGTCGTAGGCAACAGTTCCCCCCTTGGGTTTGCCCACACCCTGAAAACTCTTCACCAACGTGGCTTTAAGGCAAAAAAATTGGACTACGATTAGGTTGTTCTATCTGGGATTGCAGTTGAACCCCAACGTGGTCCGATCCGTTACGTCCCGTAGTTTTTGTTTGTCTTACTTAACGGGAGGGTTTCCGTGATTGTTATTTTCATGGTCTTAAAGTGGATTCTTTACACATTTTTTTAGACAGCAGAAGTCTGGCCAATCGCAGTCTTGGGATTTGGGATGCGGGCCCTACTAGGGTACCCCACCCCCTCCTCTGAGTTTGCCTTGAAGGTGAACACGTTGGAGTCTCCCCGTTTGACCTCATTCAGTGCCCCAAAACACTTTCTTTCTAAATTTCGATCTTTATGACAGCGGACTACAGTCTTCTGCTTTCCGCTTGGCCTAGGTGAGACCCCTTCGCCATGGGTTTGGGTCTTCGGGGGCTTTCTCCTAGATTCTCAAGGCGAATTTAAGTTCTTCAGGCTTCCCCAAGGAAGTTCCCTATTGTCCCGTTTTTCTTCTGTTTCCCGGACTTTTAGGGACCGCCGACTGGCTTTTTTGCTTTTTTCCCCCCCTGGCTTAACGCCATTTCTCGGTCTGTCGAAAGCCGAGCAACGCAATTTAAAGCCCTAAGAGTCTTTTCGTTTTCCGCCCACCCGGTTCAACTCATGGCATTTCCCCCCTTCTCGTTATTCCCGACACCAAACCGGATACGGTCCTTGCCCCCATTTTCTTTTTTAAACACACAGCCTTTTTTATTTGGGAACAGATGTGGAGGGTGCCCTACAAGAACCTTTTTTCTTTTGATCTGTGGAATCCCCCCAGCGGTCCCAAACCCGCCCCCCCCCCCAAATGACTGTCCCACATATTTGGTTTTACCACCACCCTTTGAATTCCCCCTTCTTTTTTTTCCCGGACCACCCCCAGGTGTTAAAAGGATTTTTCCCCCATCCGTAAACCCATTTTTTCGGCTGTGGGACCCCCTTCCCACCGAAGCTTTATGGCCTAATGGTTTAAACTGGCCCCCGATAGCCTTATTGGGCGGGGGCCCCCACCCTTTTTCCGTGTTCGGTTTGGTGGTGAGATTTAAATCGACATTTGTCCCCGGTTTTTCGTCCGCTTCGTTTTGTCAAAACCCTCACATGTTTTTGGGTTTGGTAGGGGCCCCCAACATAGTCTTTTTTCCTCCGGGCGGGTTGCGGAAGGTTGTTCGTTTTCCTTTTTCTTTTGAGCGTTTCGAAATTCTTGGTCTTCCCAAGTTGGGCGGCAACCACCTTCCCTTCCTTACCCACCATTCGGTTTTTAGACCCTCTCCCCCCAAGGGGGGCTGTCAAACAGGGTTGATCAGAGCTTTCATTGGTTGGGGTCGAACATAAACCTCTGGAAGTACGTTGTTGATAGTTGGGGTTGTCCGTTTCCCCCTTGCGAGA